>Ga0306864_1000008_pt1 | contig 88167 bp, 64 predicted proteins | sample AntRauTorckE5430_FD_190448 | JGI IMG/M metagenome (GOLD analysis project Ga0306864, IMG submission 190448) | Saline lake microbial communities from Rauer Islands, Antarctica - Metagenome Torckler E5 #430 (v2) (version 2) | ecosystem: Environmental > Aquatic > Non-marine Saline and Alkaline >...
CATATTAAGTTTGGATTGGTATTCATCCATAAAGTGCTCAGCTTTGACGAAAGATAGCTGAATTAGCGGAAGTGCCGTCTCGAAATCGCCCTCCCGCATGAAGGCTTCAGCCCTTAAACTTATGTACCTTACTTCTTCTGGTGACCACGACAATAAGGTGTCTATCGACTTATGAGCCTGGCTAATGCTATCACTGTACAGGGCCAAATGAATTCTAAGTCTAATAGGGGCGATAGGATCTTCCCAATTCGCCTTGTGCTCAACCCGGTAATCCCCGCCACTCATCCTGACCCCATAGCTTGAAGCAGCATGTCCATATCCCAAGAGAATGTACCTATTCTCCATTCTCTCAAATGTGGTGAACGCACGCTCAGCATCTGCCCAGGTAGGATCAAAACTGATCCATCCCAAGTCATCAAAATGCACTTCCACCCAATTATGGTATCCCACTCGGTCTTCTTCACTTTCCATGAGTGTGACACCCATTGCCATTCTGGCGGGAATACCAAGATTTCGTAAAAAGGCAATCATCAGTTCGGAGTACTCCGTGCAATCTCCCTTACCCTTCTTCAACGCTTTCTTAGCACCTTGTCGCTGGTTGTAAAACTGGTTGTACTCAAGGTGGTCTTTGACAAAATTGAATACATTCCTTGCTGATTCCTTGTCATCAGAACCTCGTAGGTTTGCTGCAATCTCTGCAATTTTTGCATCATTAGACTGAATCGTTTTCTCAGGCTCAAGATAGATTGAAACATCTTCCCTCTGCTGACGCTCCAGTACGTTTGGGCTTGCTTTACGTAGAGAGTTCTCAGTTAGTTTCAGGGTGGACAATACAACAATTTGCTGGGGCTCTTGGCTTCTAGCTATTTTCCATACAGCAACAAGTCCACCGTCCTTACGCAGGGTATCGTCCGGCGCACGGTTATACTGTAAAAGCAGCGCGGATTGCCTGCCGGTAAGTGACTCCGGTAATGAACACTCAACTTTTCCTGCCGTGTGCGGATTGATGGTAAACGATTGTGCAAAAGACACAATTCTTTGAGACTGGCAAGTTGAATTTACGGCACACGATAGGGACAAAAAAAGAAAGATAAATAGCCGCATCATTAGAGTTCTAGGAATGTAAATCTACATTTTCTTCTCCGGCACCAAAGCCTAGTGGTCTGTCAACATTAAATACATAATAAGAAAATTCAAGAGGAGTAACAACCCCAATAAGCCCTGCTTTGCCCTTCAACTCGCCTTGCATCCAGCGGCCGCGCCGTATCATGAGCTAAAACCTAGAAAAAAGCGAACTTCAACCCAAACGCACCTCGAAATAATGACCAACGCCAACAACAATGTGGCGTCAACTCCAGACCGGGTCAAGCTTCCCTTCTCATTCGACGCAGCAAAAATGCAGGCGGACATAGAGGCGCTTGAGCTTAGGAACGCCGATTCCATCCCTTTGCGCGGACCGGCATATACCATTGATTCGCCCCTGCCAATCCCCCCCTCCTGCGGACGACTATGCCGATGGCACCTGGACGGAATGGAAAGACACCTCAAGGCTCCAACAATCTCCCTACCTGCAGGAAGTAGTTGATTTCTTCAAGCAAAACACCCGTGTAACTTTGGTTCGCATCCTGCGGCTTGCCCCAGGAGCAGAAGTGCAGGAGCATACTGATCCCACACTTGGTCTACGCATTGAGCGCTCCGTTATCCGGCCCACCATCCCAGTGTTTATTAACGACAAGGTTACATTTCACCTCAACGGTAAGCCCCTCGGTATGCAGCAAGGCGAATGCTGGTACCTGAACCTTACCGATCCGCACTGGATTACGAACGAAAGCTCCGAAGAACGCATCAACATTACCATCGATATGGAGCCAAACGCGTGAATCCGAGGGGTGATTGCCGAAAGTATTTGACGTTACATCTCTAGACAAACGACTACCTCGGCTACGCTCGGCGACCGCGAGGGATCACCCTTACAGGCGACCGGTGAGAAGGCCGTGTTCGCTGGCGCGAACACATTTTCACCTCAGGTTGCCGACGGTGGTATATCAAGGACAGAAACGCCAAGTCAGCAAGTCACACTTTATTCTATCCGCGTCCCTAAACGCTTAAGGCATGTCCCAAGAGTGTCAACTTTCTCCCCCACCTTACATCCACTGATTCCTATCCGCTACCTTAGCGGCTGATGACAAAATACGACAACGACCTATTCCTCCGCGCCGCCCGTGGCGAACAAGTTGAACGCCCTCCCGTGTGGCTAATGCGTCAGGCTGGCCGCATCCTGCCTCAGTACCGTGCCCTGCGTGCGGAACTTAGTGGCTTCATCGAACTGGTAACCACGCCCGATCTCGCGGCGGAGGTAACCGTTCAGCCGATCGACGAACTCGGCGTCGACGCAGCCATCATCTTCAGCGACATCCTCGTCATTCCCGAAGCACTGGGGCTGAAGTACACGATGATCGAGAAGGTCGGTCCGCGCTTCCCGGAAGTCATCAAGTCTATGGCGGACGTCGAGAAATTGCGCCCTGCACACGCCGCACCAGGCCACCTGGGCTACGTCTACGATGCGCTCGATGCGACGAAGAAGCTGCTCAACAACCGCGTCCCCCTCATCGGTTTCGCCGGTGCGCCGTGGACGCTGTTTGCCTACATGACCGAAGGCGGCGGCAGTAAAACCTTCAGCAAGGCCCGCGCCATGTTGTACCGCGACCCTAAGCTGGCCCACGCCCTGCTGGAAAAGATCGCGCTTGCCACAGCGGCTTACCTCAAGGGCAAGATTCACCACGGTGCCGACCTGATCCAGATTTTCGACAGCTGGGCCGGTGTTTTACCGCCCGCGCACTACAAAGAATTCAGCCTCCGCTACATCAAGCTCATCATCGACGAGATCGGCGATGAGGTCCCCATCACCGTATTCGCCAAAGACGCTCGCCACGCGTTGCCGCAGATCAGCCAGTTGAACTGCGACGTCGTTCAGTTAGACTGGATTGCCGATCCAGTGCAGGCGCGCGCGCAGGTGCAGGGGAAGGTTCTTCAGGGGAACCTCGACCCCGTTCAGCTTTACGCGCCCCACAATGAGATCATCACTGCTACGAACGATATGATCGATGCCTTCGGCGGCAATCATATCGTTAACCTCGGTCACGGCGTTTATCCGGATACGCCTTTGGATGGCGTTAAGGCGTTTGTTGATACCGTTAAGGCTTATCGGTATTAGGCTTTAGCTAGCGGGCCTTCGGCTCTTTATCGCTTCCGCGATTTATTTACCTCACAGAGTTCTGTACGAAGCTGTATGGCCTCTGTTGTACGCTGTGGGATATTTGAATGTGTGAAGCGGCTTAGGAACGTCAGTTCCTTAAAACGTAGACCTAACCATAATTTTATCCTTAGGAATCTCCAACGGGTTGGCATTAAACCAATCCACAAAGGCATCAAATTCTTCCCCGTGCGTATCCAGCCAGAACTCCCACCCAACGGGATCACCCTGGCTCACTAACCAGTGATTATAGGTCTCAAAATGACCGGCATTCCGAACGAATTTCTGGTAATCCATTAGCACGTTCGGGTATTCCTCTAAATAGCCTTTGTCTTCCCAAAAACTCAGCGTTTGCGCGCGGACTTTATCGAGCGTGGTACTGTTCAGGTCCGTTTCTCCCGTCACAGCAGTGGTACCAAAGGTTACGGCGGTGGCGTATACCAGCGGAGCCGGAAATTTGAGATTCTCTACATCCGTGACGCTCCAATTGATATCTTGGTACAGATTTATCGTTACGGAGTCTCCTTCCAGTTTCACAGATTCGCGCCAGGTAACGTAGAGACTTTCACTCATAACTGGTGTTCGCTGAGTGTTGCGCTCCAGATTGATGAAGATCTCGCCGTAGAGCAGTGCCCAGATGCGGTTATCCGTCTGAGCAAACAGGTTGGCCAGGTGGAAATAATTGGAAGGGTAGTTGGGTTCAGTGACGATGCCCATCTCCCAGTACTTACCGGCTTCTTTCCAGTTGCTGCGCCGTCCTTCCAGAATACCGAGCTCTACATAGAAGATACCGGATTCAGGATGTGCTTTAATGCCGGACTTATAAGCTTTTACGGCCTTTTTCTGATTGTCCAGATTATCGTAGGCGTTGCCGAGGAGGCTGAACACCTGCTTCTCTGCGCCTGGTTTCTTAGCCAGCTTTTTCAGTACTTTGGCGGCGGCCTTATAGTCTTTGTTAAGGTAATGCGCGTAGCCGATTTCGTAGGGATAAAGTTGGTTACTCTGGTCCATCTTCCAGGCTTCTTCCAGGATAGCGATGGCTTCTTCGATCTTGCCCTCGTCCATTTTTGTAATGGCGGCTTTGGCTATTTCGAGAGCTTCGACGGGCTGGGCGTGGAGAGTAATACTTGTGGTAAGGAGGATAAATAAGAGGGTAAGGAGGCGCATTATGGCGTGTTTTCTTTTTTAGATGTTGGAATTTGGGGATTTGTTGGGCTGACTTAAGGATTGACGGATATTTCAGTCACGTCAACCGCAATAGCACCCGAAAACGAACATTTGACTTAAGGACTGACGGATATTTCAGTCACGTCAACCGCAATAGCGCCTAAAAACGAACATTTGACTTAAGGACTGACGGATATTTCAGTCACGTCAACCGCAATAGCACCCGAAAACGAACATTTGACTTAAGGATTGACGGATATTTCAGTCACCTCCATCGTAGACCCGTACCCAACATCAATACAGCTTACTTCAACCATACTTCTACACCAAATTTGCTAAGACAAAATGCTCAAATTGCTTTAAGTCTTCCGCTATATTTTTCCTTCCAAACCCTATTCTAAAATAGCCTTTATGGCCATAAACGCCTCCTGGTAGGATTAACACGCTTTGTTCTTTCAATACTCGACCTGCAAAGCCCATATCATCGTCGTCGAAGAGCATTTTTACAAAAGCTATCGGTCCAGCGTTCGGCTTGTGCCATGAAAACAAGTTCGAATATTTCTTGAAGAAAGCTTCATACAGTGGCAAGTTCTTTTGGACGATGCCTAAGTTCCTGTCTAAGATGACTTGTCGGTTCCTCAGCGCTACACCCGCCAAAAACTCACTCGGGGCTGAATTACAAATCGTAGTGTACTCTTTAAGAATAGCAATTTTATCCAAAATTGGCTGATTCTGGGTTGCCACCCAACCTATCCTCAACCCTGGTAAGCCGTAAGATTTAGACATTACGCCTACCGAGACACCATATTCATAAGCATCCGCAAAGGCAGGAATGGCGAATTCTGGACTGTGTTCTAATTCTCGATAAACCTCATCACAAAAAACGATAATCCCGTAAGTCCTCGCTAGTTCGATAATGGCTTGTTGTTCTTCTTTTGTAAAAAGAAACCCCGTAGGATTGTGTGGCGCATTCAAATATATAACCTTTGTCTTGCTGCTTACCAGTTCCTTTAAGTCATCTATCGCAAAAGTTGGTCGACCTCCTTCATAACGCACATTCCAGTCCAGCACCTTACAGCCTATGCTTTCTGGTACAGATTGTAGAGATTGGTAGCAAGGCGTTTGCACAATAACTTCGTCTCCTGAATTAAGGACAGCGTGAGAGAATAAGAAAATAGGCTCTTGTGCCCCCGTGCAAACGGTTATCTGCTTTGATAGAACCTCGCTGTAAATAGCAGAAATATCCCTTCTCAGGCTAGGGTTTCCTTGCGTTTCGGTGTAGCCGAGCCACGTATTATGGAACTCCTCTTCGGCTCCTTTCTCTAAACGAAGGAGTTCCTTAATAGTCATGGCTTCGCAGTCAGAATTACAGATTGAGTATTTTGCAGAGTGCTCATATAGGGTGTAATACCTTTCGAGTTTGAATGGCTTTATCTTCATCATGTTCGCTTCTTTTTCCGTTAAGGTACGTCTTATAAAAAAGCACAAAATTGATTTAAGGACAAAAGGATATTTCCGTTCCGTCCACCAAACTCAAGTCCAAACCTTACCATAAAACGTCCTCTGCATCCTGCGGCCGCGCCCAAGATGCAAGAGCCTTTCCGCCCTAATAAATGTATCCGTCCAATTCCTAAAAGTCTAACCTTCTAACGGTCTACCGCTTGGAAGCTGCCAACGTATTCATCAGCAAAGAGACCACCGTCATCGGCCCTACCCCACCGGGTACGGGCGTCATCGCAGCAACTTTCCCTTCCAATCCGCTATAATCTACATCGCCGCAAAGGCGGTAACCACGTTTGCGCGAAGCATCCTCCACGCGGTTGATACCAACGTCGATAATCACGGCACCGTCCTTCACCATATCAGCTGTCACCATCTCGGGAATGCCAATCGCGGCCACCAGAATATCCGCGCGTTTGGTGTGAAAGGCAAGGTCTTTCGTGCGGCTGTGGCACATCGTTACCGTCGCATTTCCAGGATTCCCTTTCCGGCTCAGCAGGATGGTCATCGGCGTACCGACAATATTGGAGCGGCCAAGCACCACCACTTCCTTACCGCTGGTTTCGATGCCGTAACGGTCCAGCATCGTCATGATTCCGTTCGGCGTGGCGGGTAGGTAAGCCGGCAGACCGAGGGTCATCATCCCAATATTAACCGGCGTAAAACCGTCCACATCCTTCTTCGGATCGATCGCCAAGTTGATCGCGTCTTCATCAAGGTGCTTCGGCAGTGGCAGCTGCACGATGAAGCCGTCTACGTCGGAATCATTATTGAGCTTGTCAACGATTTCCATCAGCTCAGCCTGCGTCACGTCGGCCGGGCGGCGGACAAGGCTCGACTTGAAACCAACCAGCTCGCAACTGCGGACTTTATTGCGGACGTAGACCTCAGAAGCAGGGTCTTCACCAACCAAAACCGCAGCCAGGTGAGGAATTTTTCCACCCGCAAGGCGAATAGCGTCCACTTCTTGCTTTAATTCTTCCTTTATTGTGGCCGCAAGGGCTTTACCGTCCAATACTTTCATGCTAAATTTCGTTTTGCGCCAAAGATAATGCGTCCGTTTAGAGTTATCATCCGAAAGAGATGACTACCGGTAAATGTGCTTGTTCTACCCGCCATTGCGTTTTGTCGCCATCCCGTCCGTGGCTTTACTCCGCGCCAATTACCTTTGTTCTCAGTGCTGACTGCTGTTATTTAATCATCCCCTTTTTCTTTTCGGGTGATTAGGGCGCGGCCGCAGGTGCAATGTATGACTGATCTAACATCCTTCTGATGCCTCCATTTTACGCTCGCTTACTATTTACTCTTCTTACCCTGTTCACGATGTCTTCAGCAGTGGACGCTCAAAACATCCGCATCTCGCAGGGTGGACGGGTGAATACCTGCACCGGTGTACTCCTAGATTCCGGCGGAGCGAACGGCGACCACGCCGCCAACGGCACCACCCACGAGATCACCATTTGCTCCGACAACGGAGGAGCCCTAAGCCATATCCAGGTAAACTTCACGGATCTCAATATCAGCGGTGACCTTACGGTTTACGGAGGAGACGACACGTCTGCCCCCATTCAGGTAGTAATCACCGCCGGAGACCCCCCCGGCTTCAACGTCACCGCAACCCAGGGTAACCTTACCGGATGCCTCACTTTCGTATTTACCAGTACGGGTACCGGTACCGGCTGGGCCGCCAGCATTAACTGCGTGCGCGCCTGCCAGTCCATTGATGGTATTATTACCGCCGTCCCCGCACAAGTGCCGGCCATGAATGGCTACGTAGACATCTGCCCAGGCGACGAAATCATGTTCAGCGCCCAGGGTATTTACGACGAGAATAATTTACGCTACACTCAAAGCGACGCCACTTCAATATTTACCTGGAATTTTCAGGACGGCACCGTTGAAAGCGGCATAGGGCTTACCAGCGTTTCCCACATCTACAACGATCCCGGCGGCTACCTCATTCAGCTTACTATTCAGGATGCCGACGGTTGCGAAAATACCAACCGCATTAGACAGCGCGTCCGCGTAGCGCCGCCGCCCATCTTTTCTTCCCCGGATAACCTGCCCTCGGACCTCTGTGTCGGCGAAGAAATAATCCTGACCGTTGGCCGCGATGGTGACCCGAACTCCATTGATTATGACCCTACACCGGTCGAGTTCTCCTTCAACACCAGCCAGACCTTCACCGAACTCACCGAACTGCCCGACGGTAACGGAACGGAATACTCCAGCCCCCTGGTGTTTTCTAACTTCAACCCCGGCCAGACCGTTGGCCAGGCCAGCGACCTCGTCCGCATCTGTGCCAGCATGGAGCACAGCTACCTCGGTGACCTCGACATCTGGATTTCCTGCCCCGACGGCAACCGACTTGACCTTCACCGCTACTCCACCACCGACGACGTCCAGCGCCAACTCCTCGGCCAGGGTGACCAAGACACCAATACCGCCGACCCACCCGGCCGCTACTGTTGGACGGCCAGCGCACCCAGAACAATGGCCGAACACGTGGACGAGTTCAATATCGCCGCCTCCCAGACCATGCCAGAGATTGACTACGCCGCAGAGGAAAGCTTCGGCACCCTTGTAGGCTGCCCCCTCAACGGAGAATGGGCCCTCAACATCCGTGATAACCTTGCCAACGACAACGGCTTCATCTACGAATGGTCCATCGAGTTCGTAAACTCGCTGTACCCCAACCAGGAGACGTTCCTGGTCCCCATCAACAACTTCGCCTTCGACGACTTTTCCAACTTCAGCTTTTTCGATACTGACAGTGTGATTTTTAACGCGCAGAACCCCGGGCCCAACACCATACGCATCATCTCTACTGATGATTACGGCTGTGTTTACGACACCAGTGTCCTTATCAATATACTGCCTCCCTATGCTCCCAACTGTGCTACTTGTGGCCCACTGGTAGATCGCACCGTCTTCGATACCTCCATCTGTCTCGGAGAATCCTTTGAGCCCGACGTAGCCGGAGCAATGAGTACGGATACGTTCATCACCTTCGAGTCTTTTACCAATGCACCTTTCGGCAATGAATTTTACCCGGACGATGTAAATGGTTACCTCAATTTTATTACCATTACTGACTTCGCCCCCGACCGCATCACCAACGTAGCCCGGGAATTGAATTCTATCTGCGTAAGCCTCGAGAACGCCGGAGACCTGGACGACGTCACCATTCAGGTCATCTCACCAAATGGACGGGTATTAACCCTGGTCAGGAACTTCGGCGGTAACGGTGAAGACCTAACCCTAACTTGCTTCAGCCCAGCCGCAACCGCCCCCCTAAGCAGCGGATCAGCCCCGTACACAGGGATTTTCGCCCCCATCGGTGGTAACTGGACGGCCTTCAACAACTCTCCCATCAACGGCTCTTGGCAGCTACTCGCTTTTGACGAGCAGGGTACCGACCTCGGAAAGCTGGTCAGCTGGTCTATCTCCCTCAACTACGACCGCGGCCTCGTCTACGAGTGGACGCCTAACGACGGAGGTTTGTCCTGTACCGATTGCGCCAACCCAATAATCATGCCCAACGGGGCCGGCACCTACACGCTCAACGTAATGACCGCCGCAGGCTGCACCGATGTGGCTACCGTAAATGTGGCCATCAACACCTTGAACATTACCGTTTCTGAAACACTCACCACCCCTTCCTGTCCCGGTACCATGACCGGAAGCATCGACGTAACGGTAATGGGTACCGATCCCAGCTACAACTACCTCTGGGCCGACGGACCAACGACGGAAGACCGCACCATGCTTTCGGCCGGCATCTACACGCTTACCATCTCCGATGCACAAGGATGTGAGGAGACTTTTGAGTACACCCTCACCGAACGCCCCGCACTGGTTGCAACCCTCGATGAAGTGATCGACGCCAACTGCTTCGGTTCCTCCAACGGCGAAATTCGGGTAACAACTACTGGCGGTACCCCACCCTACACCTACCTCTGGGATGACCCCAACGCACAGGTTGGCGAAGACGCAGGCGCACTGACCATGGGAGCGTATAACCTGCTGGTCACTGATAATCTAGGCTGTACAACCACTCTTCAGGCCATCGTCGCACAACCCGATCAACTCACCATCACTTTCCGATCCAATGACGTCACCTGCCGCGACGGCAACGACGGTGACGCGGTAGCGATCCCAAGAGGAGGAAATGGAGGTTACACCTTCAGCTGGCAAACCGGATCCAACCAGGACAGTGTGTTCAGTCTGAACGCCGGAACCTATGAAGTTGTCGTTACCGATTCGAAAGGATGTATGGCCACCAATACGGTTACCATCGACCAACCAGCCATGCCACTAACCGCCATGGTTATTCAAGATCGTCAGGGATGTTTTGGAGCCTCTGCCAACCAGGCTACCGTGACGCCTAGTGGCGGCTCTGCCGGTTATGCCTATTTGTGGGGTAACGGAGAGATGACAGCCACCGCGATTGCACTCCCTTCCGGCGTAAATACCGTTGTTGTTACCGATGGCGGCGGATGTTTAGAAACCCTCTCCGTCACGCTACAGGACCTTCCAGAAATTACCGTCAACGTAATCGCGACAGTCCCCAGTTGTAACGACCGGACCGATGGCCGCCTCGGCGCCATCCCCTCCGGAGGAGCAGGTACAACGGAAACCGACTACACCTACCGCTGGTCTAACGGACAACCGGGAGTAGCCATCTCTGGCCTTCCAGGAGACGTACTCTACCGCGTTACCGTCACCGGCCCACGGGGCTGTACGGGCGAAGGAGAGCGCTTCCTTAACGCCCCGTCACCCATTACTTTCGCAGTAAATGAAACGCCCGTAAGCTGTTTCGGTGAATCCAACGGAGCACTAAACATCGTTAATATCTCCGGCCCAAACCTTGGCGACTACGACCTACAGTGGAGCCCAGAAGCGAACAATAGCACGACGGCGATGGTCTCCAACCTACCCGCAGGTAACAACTACGCCCTCCGCATCACCGATGTGAATGGCTGTACAGTAGACACCACCCTGCGCATCACCGAGCCAACGGAGTTGAGTGCCAACATCAATAAATTAGACGTAAGCTGCTTCGGCGAGACCAACGGCCGCATCGCAGCAACCGGCACCGGCGGCGTTGGTGGCTTCGTTTACACCTGGAGCACAGGTAGCAACCAGAACCAGATCGTCAGCCTCCCAGCCGGAACCTACAACCTCACCATTGCGGATGCCAACCAGTGCGAAGACGTCTCCATCGTCGAAATCATTCAGCCCGACGCCATTTCGATATCCTCTACCAGCGTTGCTGCTATTTGCGAAGATGAAGCTACGGGCATCATCAACATCTCGGGTACCGGAGGCCGCCAACCTTACGTGTACGGCCTCGAAAACCAGGGATTCACCCGTAACTCTACCTTCATTGGCCTCCGGGCCGGTGAGTACATCGCTTTCATCCGTGACAGCTCCGGTTGCCAGGCCAGTAACATCATTCAGATAGACAACGGGCCGGAGTTCAGCCTCACGCTACCTGACGATCAGACCATCATTTTTGGCGACAGCATCACCCTTACCCCAGTAATCGTTGGCGGTATTGATACCATCGGCTACACCTGGACGGGTTCCTACGGCGGTACACTTAGCTGTACCGATTGCCCTGAGCCAAGCGCTAAGCCCGAATACGAAATTGATTATACCCTGGCCATTACGGACGCTAACGGCTGTACTTCAGAAGACAGGTTCCGCGTCAGTGTCGGTAAAATCAGAGAGGTAGCAGTTCCGACGGGCTTTACGCCCAATGGTGACGCCGCCAACGATGTACTCATCGTTCACGGCCGCCCAGGAACCCAGGTAATCAGCTTTGCTGTATTTGACCGGTGGGCCAACGTACTTTACGAGGCGAGTGATTTCCCCGTCAACGACGCCTCTATGGGCTGGGACGGAACCTCGAACATGAAACCTGTAAATGCAGGCGTATACCTCTACAAAATAGTGGTCCGCTACGACGATAATTCCGAGGAAGTACTCTCTGGAGAAACGACTTTGATCCGCTAAAACCTATTCTTTTGCTTTCGGAACTTTCAGCTACCATGACTTCTACTCCTACCCTTCAGCGTAATAATTTTTCCTTCCTGATCACCTTTACTTTAGTGCTTCTGATGCCTTCTTTGGCGCAGACGCAGGATGCAAGGTATAGTCAGATCGCTGCTTCGCCCCAACTCACGAACCCGGCGATGGCCGGCCTGATGAATGGTCAATTGCGGTTTACCGCCAACTTCCGTGACCTCTACTCCAGCCCACTGGGCTCCGAAGGCCTCAAGAGCGTTGGCGCCGGCGTGGAAATACGACGCAAAGCGGGCAACGGCAACTTCTTCGGCGTAGGTTTACAGTTACAGCAGGACGAGGCGGGTACGAGCGACTTTAAGCGCAACCAGGGCCTCATCAGCTTTAGCTACCAGCAGGACCTGGGGCGTATTGCCGGCCGTGGAACCGGGCATTTTCTCGCCGGAGGAGCTTCCGCCGGCGTGGCTACCCGTGGCCTCGATCTGAATAAGCTCTGGTTCTCCAACCAGTACTTCGTGGACAATAATACCCGCGACGCTTACATCGATAACAGCCTGCCAAACGGAGAGGGTGTTTCCGGTGCCGGCAACAGCCTCTACCCCGACATAAACGCTGGTTTAGGCTGGTTTGCCAACCTCGGTGAACGCCGTGGCGCCTACTTCGGTGTCGCCGCTTACCACCTCAACAGCCCCAACGTTTCGCCCATCAGCGGAAATACTGATCTACTGGACCAGCGCTACGTCGTTCATGGCGGAGGAGAACTTCCCCTCGGCAGCGGCGACATGAGCCTGCTGCCCGCCGTACGCTTCATGACGCAGGGGCCATCTTACGAAGCCCTCTTCGGTGCCAATATCCGCTACACCGAACGCAACTGGCGGGAAGTAGCTCTGCGTGCCGGCCTTTGGGCCCAGATGAGCAACCAACTTGCAGACAGCCCCGGGCTCAACGCCCTCATCGTCTCCGTAGGTCTGGAAACCGAAAGAATTCAGTTTGCCCTGAGCTACGACATTTCCGCCGGAGGGGTTGGTACAATCGCCAACAGCCGTGGCGGCTGGGAGCTTGGAATGATCTACACCCAACCGGCTAAGTACCGTAGTAAGGTTATATGTCCTAAGTTCTAATAAGAACTCGGCTGGCGAGTTAGAAAGCTTGCTCCTCAACCTTCCATTGCACCTGCGGCCGCGCCCACACTGCCTCAGGAAGCCGCAAAGCGAAAAAATCATCCTTTCCGGTACCCCGCACTCTCCTCAAACACAGCATCAAACAAACGCCCGTGCGCGCCGGAGAAGTCCACCTTTCGCCGTGCCATAACCCGCTCTGCGGTAGCCTTCGCTTTGTCTAACTTATAGGTCATAACGCCGCCGGCACCACCCCAAATGAAGCTGGGAATAAAAGCGCGCGGAAAACCCTCCCCGTAAACGTTAGCCGAAAAGCCCACCACCGTGCCGGTATTGAACATTGTATTGATACCTACCTTGGAGTGGTCGCCTAGTACAAGGCCGTGGAACTGCAAGCCGGTCTTTGCAAATTTCCCCTCAGGGTACGACCAGACCCGCACCTCCCCGTAATCATTCTTAAGGTTAGAAGCATTAGTATCTGCTCCAATGTTGCACCATTCCCCAATCGCAGCATTGCCCAAAAAGCCGTCATGCCCCTTATTGCTGTTGGCTTGGAAGACGACGTTATTGATCTCTCCGCCAACACTACAACTTGGCCCCAACGTAGTACCCCCATAGATTTTAGCGCCCATCTTTACCAAGCTATCCGCACAGATGGCGAGGGGTGAACGCATCAAGCTGCCTTCCAGAATAACGGAGTCTTTACCAATATAAACCGGGCCGTCCTCCGTATTTAAAATACAAGCCTCCATCTTCACTCCCGGCTCCAAAAAAAGGTTCTCCCGTGGCCCGATGATGGTATTCGTCGACGAAGGCTCTGCGGAGGTACGACCAGCCGTAAGAAGCGCAAAATCATCCCGGATGGCCGCGTCATTCATTCGGAAAATATCCGCTGGGCGGCTAATACGAAGCAGCTCTTGATCGCCCAGGTCGAAAGCAACCAGTTCATCAAAGTCTTTATCCTGCGACAGCGCTTTTACGGCAGCCTCGTCGAGACAGGCTGCAATGAGCTCTCCATCCTTGACGTAAGCTTCCCCTGGCAAAAGGTCCAGAATCAGGGAAGCAACATCGGGCGTGGGTAAAATGCTACCATTAACAAGCAAATTCTGTTCCCCGTAGACCAGTGGAAAAAGCTCCTGCAGATAGTCTTGGGTGAGAAAGGAAACCGGCATGCGCAGATGCTGTCTCCATTTTTCTGCGATGGTTAGGATGCCTACACGTAGATCCCCTACCGGTCGTGCGTAGGTTAAAGGTAGGAGATGGCTGCGTACTTCTGCGTCGAAAAGAATGATATGAGACATGATATATGGGCTTGCAGGTCGTAGTAAGTTTGCTCAACTACAGATAGTTTAAACCACATCCACTTTCCTGCTTCGATACACTCTTAGTCAGACTGGTTAAAGCCACGACTAGAGCCCGAAGCAAACTTAGGTTTGCTTCGGGCTTCAGCCGTGGTTCAGGTAGACAGAAATTTAAGCCTCGGCAGCAGGTGCTTCCTCGGTAGTTTCTTCTACTGTTCCATCTTCACTCAATTTCTTAGCGAAACGGCTCTTACCGAATTTCTTATTGAATTTATCAATACGACCAGCGGTATCAACGTACTGCATCTTACCCGTAAAGAATGGGTGAGACTCGCTTGAAATTTCCAGCTTGATAAGTGGGTATTCGTTACCGTCCTCAAAAGTATCGTTGTCGCGTGTCTTCGCGCAGCTCCGGCCAAGCCAAGATATGTTCGCGTTGATGTCGCGGAAGATAACGGTACGGTAAGTCCCGGGATGAAGTTCCTTTTTCATTTCCTTTATATTTTCGGACCGCAAAGGTAGTTCTTCATTTATTGATTACCAAACGATTCGTTGGGAAATATTTTCATTTTAGAAGTTAGGCCGCTAGAAGTTAGCCGTCAGCACATACTCCATACATTTACTACTCTTTACTACTTGGTAGCCAGTACGTTATATTCCGTACAGAACAATGATTCCGTGCACATTAAATTCTAAGTACCAACTTCTAACTCGCATGCCTACTGTAATAAGAACTTTGATTATTTGATCAATTCTCACCACTAAGTTATCGCTCCTAGATCCACCCCAGCGTACAAATTTAGGTCCTTGTTTTCAGGGCTTTAACCCAAAATATGATCTACCCAGTACGGTAACTCAGGTGTTCCGTAACGTGAGTCAGGATGAACATTCCGTCGTGGAAGAAAGCCTGTACCGGCCATTCGTTAAGTATGTCTTCTTCCGTTAACCCAGCAATTACAGCTTTACTCTTATTGATAGCTTCCGTCAGGCGCGCGAGTAATTCTGCCTTCCCTACCCCACCGATTGTGGCGAATTCGTCGTCGCGGGCCCGGTCGTCAAGGACTCCACCTAGTGGTCTGTCAATATTGAATTTGTGGGTAAGGTGCCGATGAATTTTGGTGTTGAATGAGGCGAAGGGTTCCTGGCATAGCAGTAGCTACGGAAGGAGTTCTTCAACGAAATTCAGCACCAAAAGGCAGCGCAGATTACCCCAATATTTAATGTTGACAGACCACTAGTCCGGCAATGACCCATTGTTGAATGTTGCCGCATAAGTGAAGCATTTGGTTGCCAACGCTATTGCTGCTCCCGTTGGGGCGTTGCCATACCTGCTCTTCGGTAAGTTCACAGAGGCAGCGGGTGATGCGTTTCAGGTTTCAACCTAGAAAATGGATATGGGTTTGTTTTAGCAGTTTCAGCATGGCTAATAAGTGGTGGAGTCACAAGGTAAGTCCGGGGACTTAACTGGACTTTAGCCATTTGGTTTCGCGATTCAATTGACGTTCTTTAACCAGATTAGTCGCTTAAACACAAGAGTTACACTTTAAGATAAAATAACATGTCAACCTGTAGGATTAATTATTCAACATCGCCTTGAATAGGCGATACCGAGTAATTAAACCTCTGCAACACATTAAAATTAAGTTGTATTCATAATTCCTGTAAAAAAGCATGTCTTGTGGCAGATCGTATCAAAAAGAGGTTTCTTAAATGGCTAAAGTCCAGCTTAAGACACAAAATGCACCAATGCCCAAACTAAAACTTAGCTTTACACTTTCCGATTATCAACTACCATGACCATCAATATTTTCTCCCGCGGGCCGTTCCTTTATTCTACCCAACGGCTGGTGGAAGCCGGCTTTAAACGTGGGTACGAGACCACCGTAATTGACCACGGTTTTTGCAGCCCTGTACTAGACCACCAAGGCGCATCCCTGTTGCTGAACGGCAAGCCGTTACCGCTGCCAGATGTGGCTATTCCACGTATTGGAGCCAACATTACCAGCCGGGGTGCCGCGATCATTCGCCAACTCGAGGTGCTTAGAGTCCCGACGACGATCAGCGCGGAAGGGCTCTTATTAGCGCGCGACAAGATGTCGTGCCTGCAGGTTCTTGCGGGCAACGGCGTGCAGGTGCCGGGAACGGTTTTATGCTTCACCCTCCAGGAAGTGCGCCGTGCTGGAAAGACAATGGGTACCTTCCCCATCGTTGTAAAACTATTGGAAAGTACGCACGGCGTTGGGGTTGCTTTGGCGCATACCCCGTACCAACTCGAACGCATCGCTGAGGGCTTCCTTCGGCTTCAGGACCGGGTGACCCTTCAGGAGTTCATCGCCGAAAGTGACGGACGTGACATCCGGGCGTTGGTTGTCGGTAATAAAGTAATTGCCGCCATGGAGCGCAAAGCAGGCCCGGATGAGTTCCGCGCAAATATGCACCGAGGTGCTACTGCCCGCCAGGTTGAGCTCTCTCCAGAAGAGGAAGCCCTCGCTATCCGCGCCGCACAAATGGTTGGTGTTGAAGTTGCAGGAGTGGACCTCATACCCAGTGATCGCGGTCCGCTGGTCATTGAAGTGAATGCCAGCCCTGGCCTTGAGGGCATCGAAACCCACACCGGCATAGACATTGCCGGAGCCATCATCGAGTACGCCGTAAACAAAACCTTCAAACTCGACCTTAACCTATGAACGATATACACCCCATGATCATCGCTGATGGAGCCTTTTACCCCGGGCAGTCAGGTACCGTAGAAGTTGCTGCGGGTCAATTACCCAGCGGGAACCAGGTTTCTATCAGTGCCCACGTTTTCCGTTCTTACAAGCCCGGGCCAACGCTCATGTTCCTCGCCGGCGTACACGGAGACGAGATCAACGGGGTAGAGATTGTTCGCCGTTGCCTTACAAATAAGATCTTCAGCAAGATTAACGCCGGAACCGTCATCGCCATACCACTTCTCAATGTTTACGGCTTTAATAATTTTAGCCGCGACGTGCCGGACGGTAAAGATGTCAACCGCAGTTTCCCAGGTAATTCTACCGGTTCCCTGGCCAGTCGTATCGCTAACGGACTGAGTAAAAACATCCTCCCGCATATTGACCTCGCCGTAGATTTTCACACCGGCGGTAGGGGCACCTACAATTTTCCGCAAGTACGGTATAATTCTGAGGACCCAAAGGCGGAGCGCGCCGCAAAGGCTTTTGCCTCTCCTCTGATCCTGGCAAAGAAAGCTCCGCCCAAATCTCTTCGCCGGTCATCCATGAAACACCACGAACTCACCGTACTCACCTTTGAGGGGGGGGAGAATCTTCGGTACGACGCCAATAGCATCGACGTTGGCGTTGCCGGTATCCATCGCTTGCTGTACGACCAGCAGATGGTCCAGGTTAAGCCACCTGATCTCGCAAAAAAAATCATACTCCTCAACCAGAGTATTTGGACGCGAGCCGGCCAGGCTGGCTTGTTCCATTGGTCAAAAAGGTCAGGATTCCCAGTCCGGAAGGGCGAAGTCATCGGCATCATCGCTGATCCTCATGGGATGAGGACGGATAAGCGCATCGTTTCTCCGCGCGACGGGTTTATTATTGGTCATGCTAACTCTGCTGTCGTTAGCCAGGGAGATGCGCTTTTTCATATTGGGTGGAATCAGTAAGTTAGACCCTTAGAAATTAGATTTTTGGAAATTAAACCGTTAGAACACAGCAAATGAATATTCTCCTCACGTCCGCCACCCTTTTCGAGATAGAACCTACTGTGAACTGGCTGCGTGCCCGGGCGGAAACGGAAACGGGTAACGTACTTAATTTCGGCACGGTTTCCGTTGAGGTCCTCTTTACCGGCCTTGGGCTTACGGCCACAGCTTATGCGCTTGGTGCAAGGTTTGGTGCCGAGAACCTTCCCGCGCTGGCCATTCAGGCGGGCATTGGAGGCGCGATTGACCAGCGCCTTGAGCTGGGCCAGGTTGTTCGGGTAATTTCGGAAAGATTTGGAGACTTAGGGGCGGAGGATCAGGACGGGCAGCACCTCAGTTTAGGAGAGATCGGTCTACACCCCGGCCATCCGTTTAACCAGCAGGAAGAGCTTGAATCTCCGACAGGGCTCGCATCACTGCCCTTTACTGAAGTAGCGGCTATTTCGGTAAACAGAGTCAACGGATCTGCGGAAAGTATTGCCCGGATGAAAGTAAGATTCCCGAAAGCTCAGGTGGAAAGCATGGAAGGAGCTGCCTTCTTCTACGCCTGCTTGCAGAACGGGATTGAACCCTTACAATTACGCGCCATCAGCAATTACGTCGCCCCGAGAGATCGGGATAGCTGGCAAATGAAGAAGGCGATTGCTGCGCTTAATGAGCAGTTGCAAGACTTGTTGAAAGCTTTTATTGGGGGGTAATTTTTACGTGATTTACACCTCCAATGAACGCTTAAAACTCCGCTCCCCCGTTCGAAAGGAGGCACTAGGGAAAGCCACTAAAGCAGCAGCAGAGCTAAAATCGCTTTGTCGGGCTGGCCCGAGCCTTCAAGAGCAATGCTATTGTAAAACCTTCCTTGCATCCTGTGTCTACGACCGTGTCAACTCAAACAGTCCGTAAGATCACCTTCCACTATTTGCCCCGCGCCTTAAGGTACTCCTCATAGGTCTTAGTCTTATAATGCCCACCATGGATGAAGCTGAGTTCATTGATGAGCTTATCCGCCGGCTTAAACCCGGGGCTGATGGAAATGCGGTCGCGGTTCTCGTCAAGATAAACAATACTCGGGTAACTCATACGGCTATCCAGCAAAGCGACGGCCAGATCGTGAACGCCGCGGCTGCTAGCGTTGGCGTTGAAATTGAAAGTATGCCCGTCGTACTTAATCGCTTCTTTCTGCTCAGCATTGAACTTTACGGCGTAGAAATTCTCCTTTACGTATGCTTCGATGACGGGGTCAGTGAAAACGTTCTTGTCCATCTTCTTGCACCAGCCACACCACTCGGTGTAGACATCAATGAGTAGTTTTTTTGGTTCTTTTTTATTAGCAGAAACAGCTTCGCCCCAGCTCATCCAAGTAATTTGAGCAGAAGCGGTGGGCGTAAAAAAAAGCACGGTTACGAAGACCAGAATTAGTCGAAAAAATGACATGAGGTGGGAAGTTCTATTGTTCGAAAGGATTATTTCAAAAGGAAGGTACAGCTATAAAATTATCTTATTAAAATTTTGGACAGGGCACTGCTTCATCGTCATTTGCCTTTCCGAGGTAGGCGATATTGATCTCGAATGCACCCTGGTGGCGGCGGTTAGTTTGTAATCCATTGAGGCCGATATCATAGCTCATCCCAATGAGAAAACTGTTGAACTCGATACCAAACATGCTCACGGCACTGTCCACTCCGTAGCCCGCATCATTGCCTACACCACGTACGTACGCGCCAAGGTGGAGTGCTGCTGCATTACTTTCATTGAGCAGGAAGCGCAGGTTACTACCGGCGCTTGTAACCAAGTGTGGACCTTGCATATAAGCATAAACCCGGGGGCTAAGCTCAACATTCCACCCAACGGGCAGCCGGAAATTTACGTAGCCGCTATACCGGCGGTAAAGCGTTTGGGTAACCTCAACGTCCTCTCCCTGGGTGATTTCTGCGTAAAAGCTTTGCTCCGGCTGGTTGAAGTGGTGAATGGCCACCCCAAGAAAAACCGCAGCTTTGTTTTTCGGTGAGTAAGCGTAATTAAGCCCTAGCTGGTAGTCGCCAAAAGCATAGTTATTGGCCGGAAGCGCTTCGGCCGAAGCCCCGTCTACATAGATGGCCGTGCCGTCAAAAGCATCCTCAAAGCTGAGTTGATCGTAGCTTACATTGCGCTGTACGACCCCCAACTGGAAGCCCAGGCTGAGGGTCTGGTTGTTCTTTGGATCAAGTGCTTTATGGAAGGCTCCTCCCACCATGATCTGGTTGACACTGTAGTTGAACTCCGCCAATCGGTCGCTGGCAAAAACGACTCCCACGCCGAAAGCATCCTTGTAGCGGCGCTTTTTAGGGTTAACGTAATATTTAAAGTCCGCAGCAAATGCAGTCGTAGAAAACGGGGTTTCCAGCGTCTGTCCCCACTGGCTACGCTGAGAAATTGCCACCCGATAGCTTCCGGAGAAGGCACCAGTGAGTGCGGGGTTCAAAGACAGGGGTGCGGCAAAAAACTGTGAAAAGTGGTAATCCTGGGCGGAAAGCCCGGTAGCACACAGTAAAAAAGTTAGAACCAGTAAGGGAAGCTTCATACAGTAATTTTGGAGACCGTAAAGGTACGGCAGGCCTTAACGGCGATGTCACTTTTACCAACGGAAATCGGGCAAGCATATTGCAGAATAATTGTTGTCGGCATAAGAAGGGTTCAGAAGCGTCGCAACCGGCATTTTCTTTTATCTTGCAGCCGTATGTCAAACTTTGCCCTCGGCCGATTCACCGCTGCTGCCATCCGGAGCCACGCTAAGGCTAAATCCGAAATGATGTCCCAGTTACTACTGGGCGAACCGGTTACCATTGTGGAAGCGGGCAAAACGTTTACCCGCATCCGCTGCTGTGACGATGACTTTGAGGGTTTCGTTCGAACGGACCAACTCATTGCCGCCGATGAACGCACCTTCCGCTTGCAACGGGATAACCCCGCTTTTGCGCTGGATCTATGGTCCACAATCCTTGGCGAACAGGCGGCCGTTCCCGTTACCTTCGGAGCACGTTTGCCAGAATTTGACGGCATTCGCCTCCTTCATGGCCAACATATTTTCAACTACTCCGGCCAGGCGGCGCTTTCCGAAGACATTCGTACAGAAGCCAACCTCATAATCCGTTTTGCCCGGCGCTGGCTTTTTGTCCCCGGTCTTTCCGGAGGCCGAACACCCACCGGCATCGACCCCGCAGCTCTCATCCAGCTTGTCGCCAGACTGATTAACATAAAATTACCCCGTACCGCCGACGCAATGAGCAGCCATGGCCGGATGGTCGACTTCGTAATTCAGGCCCAGCCGGCTGATCTCGCTTTTTTCGATAACCGTAAAGGGCATATCGAACACGTCGGCCTACTGCTTCCTAACAGTAAGATCCTCCACGTCGGCGATAGGGTCCGTATCGACAACATTGACCATTACGGTATCTTCAATCACGAAACCGGCCGTTATTCTCACCGGCTGCGTATCGTGAAGCGACTGCTTCCCGATATGGACCTGCCGAACGTACTGATGCGTAAACAGAAGAAGGTGGAGGTGGATGAAAATCAGATGGCTATCTTCTAGAACCCGGGCTTGATGGCGCGGACGCAGGTGCAAGAATACGTTCCAAACCTGGAGGTCACTTTATTAACAACTCCCCCTCCGGCGGCCGCTAGGCTGGCTATTCCTCCAAAATCCCGGTAAAACCGCACCGTGCCCCCTATCTTCGCCCCGAATCACGCAAAATCACACAGCCATCAAAACATTCGCCATCACCACCTTCGAGGGCTTCGAAGAAATCCTTGCCGCCGAACTTACCGCCCTTGGGGCATCCGATGTTGAACCCGGCCGCAGGGTCGTGATGTGCAAAGGAGACCAGTCCCTCATGTACCGTGCCAACCTGAACCTCCGGACCGGCATCAGGGTACTAACCGAACTCGCCACCTTCCGCGCCCGTAATGAACAGGAGATGTATGATCAGCTGAAGGCTATCGACTGGAGCCCCTACCTTAAAGTAGACGGCTTCCTCTGGATCGACGCCAATACCCAGTCAGAATATCACCGCAACGCCGTTTACCTAAGTCAGCTTTCTAAGGATGCAATCGTCGATCAGTTCCGGGCAAAAACCGGTGAACGGCCAAGCGTGAGCAAAGAAGACGCAGACATGACGTTGAACCTTCATGTAACCCGTGACGACCAGGTCAGTGTAAGCCTCAACAGCTCAGGCGACAGCCTCCACCGGCGCGGCTATCGCAAACGGACAGGCGGAGCGCCCATCAACGAAGTACTAGCCGCCGGCCTGCTCACCCTCGCCGGATACGACGGAGAGGTGCCCTTTTGCGACCCCATGTGCGGTTCCGGAACCATCATTGCAGAAGCAGCAATGATCGCCGCCCACCAAGCACCCGGCCTCAATCGCTCCTTCGGATTCGAACGCTGGCCAGATTTCGACCCCGCGCTCTGGGCTTCCATCCGCCAGGAGGCACGCAATAAAGTCCGCACCCCACCCCACCCCATTCTAGCCAACGATATCGACGAACTTACGCTCCGCCTAGCAAAAATATCCCTCGAACGCACCGACCAGGTCAGTCACATCGAATTCCAATCAATACCCTTCGATCAGCTGCTCGCCCCCACTCCACTAGAAGGCGAACAAGGTGGTATACTCGTCACGAACCCACCGTACGAGGTACGCCTCAAAACAGGTAACATTGAGGAGCTCTACGAAATGATGGGCGATACTTTCAAGACGAACTGGAAAGGTTATTCCGCCTGGCTCATCACCGGTAGCCCCGAAGGATTGAAGTCCGTCGGGCTAAAAACAAGTCGCCGCATTCCGCTCATGAACGGGCCGATTGAGGTCCGGTTTGCCAAATACGAACTGTACGCTGGTACGCGGAAATTTAAAGAAGAAGAAGAGTAACTACTTAACCGCTATTAAGCTGCTGTTCTTCAGGCTGAAGCTGGAAGAACAAGAGCTTAATAGCGGTCGAATAGGTCCCCGGACGTAATCAAGGTTGGGTACAGCCCTTCATAATTAATGCAACAACCGCACCCAGGCACCTCCCAAAGGATTAACCAATGCATCCTTCCAAAGCGTATTTCCCGTCCAGCGCTGCCGCTGAGAGCCCGCATCGGAGCCTATAGATTCGGCAGCAAGGAAGTCTGCTTTTGAAGACCAGCGGATACGTTCGTATTCCACGAGCTTCTCGTTCAGCGCCGCGACCTGACCCTTCAGCATAGCTTCAAACTTAGCTTTAACCCTCACCATTTCACCGTGAATCCGGAGAGCTTCTTGTTCCTGACTATCCGATGGCTGGCCGGGAAAGGTACTGATATCAAAGTAGAGGCTACCCATTTCTTCCCGTAGGCGAGCTCCTTCGTCAACGTAGAAGTCTCCGCCAAGGAACACTAGGTTTGCCTTAGCCTTAGCTGCCCTCTCCACTATTCCAGCTACCATTTCTACGGCCTTTTTCTTTGTGGGGGTAAGAGCTTTTGCCTGGTTTTCAATTCGTTCGTAAGTGTCGTAAATCCAGGCCAGCTCTTCGGTATCGTTGTAGACCGCCATCAGGATTTTGCGCTGAGCTTCACGATCGGCTACGCTGTAAACATCATCGTCCTCCACGGTCAGTTCGATCTGAGTTTCAAAGGTCTCTTTGCCTTTAATTAACTTCACATCATATTTACCCGCGGGTAGGTTCGGGCCGGAGAGAGTTCCAAAAAGTGCCATGCGGTTATTCGTAGGTGCGGCCCTGGGCTTCTTGATCGACGTGGGAAGCTCCACAACGTTAAGGCCTGCTCCCTTACCAGCCTGCATCGTCCTGAGTAGTTCTCCATCTTTCCACACCTCAACGTACATCTTACCGAACATGTGCCGGCGTTGGTTATAGTACATAATGCGCGCAGCACGTGGCTGATTCAAGCCAACGAAGGTGCCGCTACCACCAAAGTCTCCCGTCCCAATACCAGCACCATCGCCGAGGTAGGCTGGCTTCACGTTCAGGAAGGTGAATTTCTTAGCGGTCACTTCCGGCGTAAGCTGCCGCAGCGCTTCGAGATCATCCAGAATGATGATCCCACGACCGTGGGTGGCCATCACCAGATCGGCCTCCCGTTCCTGAATGACCATGTCCCGGATACCGACCATCGGTAGGTTGTTCCTAAAGGGCGCCCAGCTGCTACCGCCATCGAGGCTAATGTAGAGGCCGAACTCTGTGCCTAGAAACAAGAGACTAGCATTTACCAGGTCTTGGCGTACGCTCAACGAGTAGCCGAAGATGGAAGTATCACCAATGTCTGTCCAGGTCTCCCCTCCGTCGGTGGTTTTATACAGGTAGGTATTCATGTCCCCTGTTCGGTGGCCGTCAAAAGTTACGAAAGCGGTATTGACGTCGTGCGGGCTGGGTTCCACGAAGGTTACCCAGGTATTAGCCGGAAGGCCGGGAACGTTTTCGTTGACCTTTGACCAGGTCTTACCACCGTCGCGGGTAACCTGCAGGTTACCGTCGTCCGTACCGGCCCAAACCGTATTCTTGTCCAGCGGGCTTTCTGCAATTACGTAGATGGTGGTATGGTTCTCCGCCGTAGAGTTGTCGATGCTCAGGCCACCGCTGAGCTGCTGTTGTTGCTTTTCAGGATCGTTGGTGGTCAGGTCCGGGCTGATGCGATCCCAGCTGTCTCCGTCATTTGTAGAACGGTACAAGTATTGAGCACCAAAGTAAAGTCGCTCCCCGTCTTTACTTACGTGTACGGGAGCGTTCCAGTTGAAACGTAATTCATCTTCTCCAGTGGTCGCATAGGGTGGAATAGACTTGGCTTGCCCGGTCCGCTCATCGTAGCGGACAAGCTTACCGCCCTGATACTCACTGAATACGATGTGCTCTTTGGCCGGGTGGCGGAAACTATAGAATCCGTCGCCACCAAAGGTTTTTTTCCAATCAGAATTAGTGATGCCGCCGGCGCTCGTTGCTGGCGCGAACCAGGAGCCGTTGTCCTGTAAACCACCGTATACCCGGTAAGGCTTTGCGTTGTCGACACTGACGTGGTAGAACTGACTTACGGGCAGGTTCATCCACATCTTAAAGGTGTAACCCCGGTCGTAACTCTCGTAAACGCCGCCGTCGGTACCAACGAGAATATGCTTTCCGTTGGCCGGGTCGATCCAGATGTCGTGAAAATCAGAATGCACGCGCCCGTCGAGGGTCCGCCAGGTAGCTCCCTGGTTTTCGCTGATGATGCCGTTCAGGCCGCACTTTGCTACAATGTCAGGGTTGTTTGGGTCAATCTCCAGTTCACTGAAATAGAAGGGCCGGATGCCGGTATTTTGGTTGCGGCCAATCATTTTCCAATTGGCGCCGCCGTCTTCACTACGGTACATCCCCTTAGTTTCTAAGGTTCCGGTTTCCACGCTTGCGTAGAGGATGTTGCTGTTACTCGGAGCCACTTCAATGCCGATCCGGCCGAGTTTTTCGTCGGGCAGGCCGTTGGTCAGTTTGTTCCACGTTTTGCCGCCGTTGGTGGTTTTATAGAGGCCAGATTTGCCGTGCAGGCCGGAGTCAAACGTCCAGGGTAGGCGGCGGTGGCTCCACATGGCGGCGTAGAGCACGTCGGGGTTATTGGGGTCCATGGCCAGGTTGGCTGCTCCGGTGTCTTCGTCAATGTAGAGCACCTTTTCCCAGCTTGTTCCCCCGTCGGCTGATTTGAAAACGCCGCGTTCTTCGTTGCTGTCCCAAAGGTGTCCCATGGCGGCGACGTAGAGCACATTCGCGTCTTCCGGGTGTACGGAGATATCTGCTATACGTTCGGTATTTTCCAGGCCGATGGCTTTCCAATCTGAACCGTTATTCGTTGATTTATAAACCCCTGCACCGACACTGATACTATTACGCGTCCATGGTTCTCCCGTTCCAACGTAGACCACATCCGTATTGGAGGGTGAGATCGCTATGGCGCCAATGCTCTGGGGGTGGTCGTCAAAAACAGGCTGTACCTGTCCGCCAGATGAAGTCGTTCTCCACACACCGCCGCCTGCTGCGCCAATAAAAATTGTGGTGGCATCTTTCGGGTTCACAGCTAGGCAGCTTATCCGACCACTCATTACGGCGGGGCCGATCTGGCGGGCGCGCAAGTCGCCGAAAAGAGCCGTGGTAGTCTTGAATTCCTTCTGGGCTGAAAGTACCGTAACGAAGGCCAAGAGTATTAGTGTAAATATTTGTCTCATGATGAATATAGCTTATGAATATTATGGTCCTGACAAGGTTCAAAGGTGCATTACGAGCGCTTTTCAGGGCGCGGCCGCAGGTGCAAAAAGAGGTTTAAAGAGCATGGTTAGTAGACTGTAAACCGGTGCTTCGTAGCTACCGTACCTCGTCCCCCACCCTGCACCTGCGCCAGCGCCACATTTGAAAAACAACGGCCGGATTCTCCTGTATCTGGAAAACCCGGCCGGATCAAATACGTGGATGGCTTTCTTAGTTCTTCTTAGGTATGGAGAACATGGTCTTATCGATTTCAGGATTGATAATGACCTCACTCATGGTAATCTTCTGTACCGTTGCCCCATCAAATTTCACTTCCATGAACATTGGGATCATCAGCCCTTCCACTTCCTGGTAGTCACTCATGTAGGTTTCCATCGTAGAACCTTTCTGTGGCCCCGACTTTACTTGGCTAGTCATCATCACCGGAATCATATACTCCGTATCGAAATACCAGATGTGGTCGTAGCCAGTCTCGTTGGTCACCCGCACACCGTAGGTCGGCGTACCTTCTACTTCCTTACTTTCCGCACTTTCCAGTGTAAAACCACGCTCTTCCGAATCAATAAATTCGGAAAGAAAGCGCGTATCTTTCATTTGCTCTGCTTCTTCTTCCGACATCTCCGTCGGTTCCGTAATACCCGCAAACGGCATGATCTGCCAAGCAGTCTCTCCGTCATAAGCCTGGATAATTTTCTGGCCCTGAACGTTGATTTCCACGTGCTGCATGTCTCCTTCAGAAGCAGTGATGGTGATGGGGAACTCCATACCCTGCATGCTTGCCTTCCCCTTAACTGTAGTAGTTTTCACTGCCTTCATGGCATCTACTCCACCCATATTCTCAATATAGGTTTTGGCAATTTCCTCCACAGTTGGAGCTTCTTGGGCAAAGAGGCTGGTGGCGAATACCAGCATAAGGGCGAGGGTAAGTAATTTCTTCATTGTATTCTTAATTGGTGCATCCCGAAAGGGGCTACGGTTAAATAATTTAGCACAAACTTAATCCGTGACAGTTGGAGGTTTTGGTTCTTTCGATAAAGTGCCGTATTTTTTCGATGAGTGTCCTTTCGGTAGTATTCGCTACACAACTACCTACGGCGGTCGGGCTACTGTTCAACGTCCTTCAGGCCGTCTTATCGTCGCGAAGCGAGGAACGTCATAAAAGGAACGTGAGTCCTTCTGTTGCTCGCCTTGAAAAAATCCGCTACCTTTTGCCAAGAGTTTTCAAGTGCGATGAGCGCAAAAGTGTCAGGTTGAAAAATACGTTTTATTTAATTCGCGTCCCTTAGAAAACAAGGCAATCGAAAAAGCCCCGCCACTCGTCTCTGAGTAGCGAGGCTGTTCGGCAGCTTTCACGCTGCTATTCAATAACCCTCAGGCCGCAGAATTACTTAACAACAACCATCTGCTTGGTAGCAGTGAAGTTACCAGAAGTCAGCGTGTAGGCGTAAACACCAGCAGCGCCGATGTTCTGCACTTCGATCTGGTTCAAACCAGCAACACCGTCGACTTCAACCGTCTTCACCAAACGACCAGTTACATCCTGAACGTTCAGGGTAGCAGTACCGGCGGCGGCAAGTTCAAAGCGGATCATAGTCACGTTAACAACCGGGTTAGGCGTGTTCTGGAAGAGCACGTTCTGAGCCGTTGTAGAAGCAAAGTCAGCGTTGAAAGTAAGGTCAAGTGCGTTGCCCGTCCCGTTCAACGCTACACCCTCACAGCGTCCCGTCCGGTGCCTATAAAAAGAAGGATAGGTCAGACACCCATGCATGGCGCAAAGAGCACATACCAAGAGGCCAACCTGAACGGGTAATCGTAAAGTTTCATCATATTATGATTCATTAGAAACAATTACTCGGCCGAAGGATAGACTAGAAAGGCCAAACTCGCTAACTTGGAGGATGAGATTAAAGCTTCACAAAAAACTGCTTTTGTAATGCGCGTCTCAAATAGCGCAAACCCTCCCTAAAGTCTCCACCAGCAACGCTACCTCCCCTTCGTTATTAAACGAATGCAAACAAATCCGCAACCGCTCACTCCCCACCGCAACCGTAGGCGAACGGATGCCTTTAACCAGCAGCCCTGCTTCCCTGCAAGCCGCTTCCGCCACCATCACCGCATCGTTACCCGGTACGTGAATGACCTGGATCGGGCCGTTGCTAGGCGTTAGACGACGTCCAGCCCCAGCTTCGGTCATGCCCTCACGAAACTGCCCGATTACCGTTTGGAGCCGGGCGGTCTGCTCTCCGTGCAGCGCCTCCATTTTATCGTACGCCTCCGCAATCCCACGCCACTGCGCCGGGGCCGGACCGGTGGTATAAATGAACGGTCGGCAGGTATTGATCAGGTAATCCCGCAGCTCCTGAGAACCCAGCACTGCTGCTCCGTGAGCGCCAAATGCCTTACCGTAAGTGATTATCGTAGCAAAGACTTCGGCTTGCAGTCCCAAGTCAGCAACGAGGCCCTTACCCTGTTGACCATCCAGACCGCCGGAGTGCGCTTCGTCTACAATCAGGTGCGCACCGTGTTCTTGGCAGAGTGCGGCCATTTCGCTCAGTGGAGCTACGTCGCCGTCCATGCTGAAGCGGCCTTCGGTGAGGACGAAAAGCTGCCCGCTCTTTTGCTCATTCGCACCTATGCGAATGAGCGTTTCCTCCAAGTCATTGTGCAAGAATTTCACCACCCGTGCAAAGCCCAACCGAATCCCATCCCGGCAACTAGCGTGCATTAGTTCATCGTACAGAATAGTGTCGCCCCGTTTCAGGATCGCCGAGAGTAAGCCCAAGTTGGCGGTATAACCTGAGTTAAACACCAAAGCAGCAGAATGGCCATGGAAATCAGCAATCCGCCGTTCCAAAGCCTGATAAACAGCTGAGTCTCCCGAGATGGAGCGGGAGCCAGTCGCGCCGGAAGACCAGTTTGTTGGGTTATTGTTTCGTTGGTTTGTTGACATAACCGGTGCTTGCTCCCGCGCTAAGCCCAGGTAGTCGTTTGACCAAAAATCAATGCCACCCACCGTTCCAGCCAGAGAGCGGAAGCTGCCTGTAGCTTGAATTTTGTCCAGTCTTTTGTTTAGGAAATTTGCCATTTCATCCTTTGTATTCGTTAAGGGTTTTGCCCGACCTAACCTACTTCTAAGTAAATCCGAGGTTTACCTCCCTCGTGCGGCAGACAAATCGCTTATCCCTTATCGCTTATCTATTTCGCCCAAAGCAGTGCGGCAGCCGGTTGTTATGGATTGTTGTGCGAACAGCGGCCACGTTTTACAGGAATGACGCTAACCGCCACCAATTTAGCGAGGGGTTGCGCAAACGGCCAACAATCTTGCGAGGAGTTACGCGAACGGCTACCGGTTTAGCGGGAGATTGCGCAAACGGCTGTCGCCATTTCGCTCCACCCCTCGCCATGAAAGACGCCCCGCCGGGGCTCTGTGTGGTCTACCGAGCATTAATGATTGGTGAAGTCGGTTTCTTGCTTGCGGCAGCAAAATCGCTTATCACTTATCGCCAATCCCTTATCTTTCCCCTACCACTCCTCCATCTCATGGAAGAGCCCCCAAATCTGGTCTTCCCGCGGCACCTGGGCTGTAATCTTGACCTGTTCTTTCTTCACCGGGTGCAGAAACTCCAGCGAGCGCGCGTGCAGGTTAATGTTTGTGTCATCGTTGCGTTGCTGCGAGCCGTACTTGATGTCGCCGCGGATGGGGGTTTTCAATTGGTCGGCCAGTTGCACACGGATTTGGTGCGGGCGGCCGGTATCGAGTTTGATGTTCAGCAGGACGTTGGTACCGATGCGGCCCATAACTTTATAACTCAGCTTGGCCAGCTTGGCTCCTTTGTGCCGGTTAGAATCGGCCTTCGGGACGATCTTGCTGCGGTTTTTCTCCGCATCCTTATATATGTATCCTTTCAGGTCGCCTTCAATCGGGTCGGGCTGATTGGTCACCACGGCCCAGTAGGTCTTGGTTATTTTCCGCTCTTTAAACATCTCGTTCATCCGGGTTAGTGCCTTGCTGGTGCGGGCGAAGAGGATGACGCCACTCACCGGCCGGTCGAGGCGGTGGATCTGGCCGAGGTACACATCGCCCGGTTTATTGTAGCGGTGTTTGATGTAGCTTTTAGCCCAGTCCATCACGGTGTCATCGCCGGTGACGTCGCCCTGACTGAGGACGCCGGCGGGCTTATTGATGGCGATAAGGTGATTGTCTTCGAAGAGAACCTGAAAATTCATAATTACGGGATTGAGCGCAAAGGTCGGTTATTCCAGCGGCATTACAACCGCCTGCCTACGCAGCCGTTAAATCAGAAATCGCTTTTCACCATGCAGCTTACCCTCGGCTTTTCCCCCTGCCCCAACGACACCTTCATTTTCGACGCCCTGGTCCATGGTCGTATTGATACCGAAGGCCTAACGTTTGATGTTCGCCTGGGCGACGTTGAGGAGCTCAACCGGCTGGCTTTTGCCGGCGAACTGGACGTAACCAAGCTTAGCTACCATGCCTTTGGCCACCTCACGGAGACCTATGCGCTGCTTAATTCTGGCAGTGCGCTGGGGCGGGGCGTTGGTCCATTATTAGTAACGGCAGATGAAGCACTGGCGGATGTTTTTTCGGCGCGAACGCAGGTGCAAGGAAAGGACAAAAATAGCAATGTCCTCCTCCCCGAAACTCCGATCGCCATCCCGGGTAAGTACACCACCGCCAACTACCTCCTCGGCCTCGCCCAGCCCCAATTAACGAACAAGCAGGAAGTGCTCTTCTCCGACATCGAAAGCCGAGTACTCTCCGGTGAATTCACCGCCGGACTGCTGATCCATGAAAACCGCTTCACTTACCACGAGCGCGGCCTCCATAAACTGATGGACCTCGGCGAATACTGGGAGTCCACTACCGGCCATGCTATCCCCCTGGGCGGCATCGTCATCAAACGCGCTGTCCCGCCCGAGGTCCAGAGAACGTTTGACCGCGTCCTGGCCCGTTCCGTCCAGTACGCTTTCAACCATCCCGATGCTTCCGCTGAATACGTCGCTGCTCACGCGCAAGAAATGGACGCGGAAGTTCGGCGCAAGCACATCGCGCTCTACGTCAATCAATATTCGCTTGAGCTCGGACCCGAGGGCCGCGCTGCGGTAGCTGGCTTTCTGGGTCAAGGAAGGGACCGGGGAGTTATACCTGCTGGGCGGAAGGATTATTTGGTCCCTGAGGATTAACTTGCCTTCATGAATTTCCCAACGAACCATTTCAAAGCAAAGCTCCACCGCCTTACCTACGGCACCTGGAATGCCATCCCTCATACCTACGCCGCCGATATTTGCGCCGGAGCAGGTTTCGACTGGGTATGCATTGACATGGAGCACGCGCCACTGGAGCTTACGGACGTTTTACACCACCTGCAAGTAATCAATGGGTACCCTGAAGTAGCAGCGGTCGTTCGACCTCCCGATCACGACCTTGCCCGGATTAAACGACTGCTCGACATGGGAGTACAAAGCCTGATCGTACCAATGGTCGATACCGTAGGCGAGGCGGAAGCACTCGTTAGGGCGATGCGGTATCCTCCTAAGGGTGTTCGCGGGATGGCCAGTTCAATGGTCCGGGCTGCCCGCTTCGGCAACGTGGAAAATTACCCGGCCCAGGCCGACGCGGAGATGTGCCTGATTGTGCAGATCGAAACCGTGGAAGGCGTCGCAAACCTCGACGCCATCGTAGCGGTAGATGGTGTAGACGGCGTGCTGTTCGGCCCTGCGGATTTAGCAGCATCCATGGGTTTCCTTGGTGAGCCGTCGCATCCCGAGGTGGTCGCCTCCATTGTTGCCAGCATCCGGCGGGTAAGAGCGCTGGGCAAGGCGGCGGGAACGCTTGCCCTAACGCCAGAGTCCGTAGCAACCTACAAAGCAGCCGGCTCAACAATCATCGGCGCAGCGGTAGACTTGATGCTGTTAAACACCGCAGCCCGGGAGGTGGCCGCCGGGTTACCCCGCTAGTACCGTGTAACCTTATAGTACTCTGTACTATGTGTCTTACCTATCAGACGCACTCACGTGAAGACTTTCCGAAAACCTTTCATTGCACCTGCGCACCGCCGCCCAAATTATTTTCCTAAGCAATAGAATTGAGACTGTAAAACAGAAGCCCGTACCTTACACGCCATGCTGCAAGTATCCGGTCTGACCATAAGCTTCCCCAACCACCCGCCGGTGGTGAACGATCTCAGTTTCAAACTGGAGTCGGGTCAACGTTTAGGGATGCTCGGCCTGTCCGGATCGGGCAAGAGTATGACCGCGATGGCTCTACTGGGAATGCTGCCGCCCAAAGCCCACATTGAAGCCGGCGAGGCCTGGTACCAACCCGAAAAAGGCCCGGCCGTTGACCTGCTAAAAGCTACCGAAAACCAATGGAGAACGCTGCGTGGTCGCAAAATAAGCCTGGTATTCCAGGAGCCACTCACGGCCTTGAATCCGGTTCAGCACGTTGGTGCCCAACTCCTGGAGGCCGCCCACCACCTGTGCCCAGAACTAACAACGGCTGCTGCACGAAAGCAACACATCCGCGCCTGGCTCCAAAAGGTTGAACTGACTGAGGACCGGAACCGGATTCTAAACTCCTACCCCCACCAACTCAGTGGCGGCCAGCGGCAACGGTTGCTCATCGCCCTCGCCCTCCTCGGCGCTCCGCGCCTCCTAATTGCCGACGAACCGACCACCGCCCTGGATACCATCACCGAAGCCGGCATCCTCCGCCTGCTCGAAAAGCTACGGACGGAACTGGGAATGACGACCATTTTCATCACCCACGACCTGGGCGTCATGGCACGAAGTGCAGATCACCTGCTGGTGATGGAAGCGGGAATGGTAGTGAGACAGGGCCCGGCTGAAAGTTTATTAGCGCTTGGAGATGAGGTTTTTAGGATGGAAAAGTTATCCCGTAATTATACGGAAGAACATGGTAGGCGGGAGCAAGACCCACCCCCTACTTATACGGAAGAACAAGTACCCCACACCGCCCTAAGCATCCAAAACCTAACCATCTCCTACCCTACCCCAAAGCCGTTCCCATGGTCCAAAGCCCAGCACCACGCTGCGGTAAATGACGTAAGCTTCTCCCTCCAGTCCGGTGAATGGCTCGCCATCGTCGGTCCCAGCGGCTGCGGGAAAACCAGTATTGCACGCTGCCTCTCCGGCCTCCAGTCCGCCTCAGGGGGAACTATAAACCTCGCACACGGTGGAAACATCCAGCTCGTTTTCCAAGACCCCTTCAGCTCACTCAATCCCGCCCATACCATCCGCCGCGCCATCATGGAGGTACTTCGCATCAGGATTATCGGAAAAAAGCGGGTGACCTACGAACAGGAGGCTGGCCGCCTACTGGATCAGGTCGGCCTACCCGCTGATGTCTACGCAGACCGTAAACCCAACACCCTGAGTGGCGGTCAACGCCAGCGCGTAGCCATCGCCCGTGCGCTTGCCGCTAACCCCACCGTACTCATCGCAGATGAGGCCGTATCCGCCCTGGATGTCCCGCTACGAAAAGAGGTGCTGGACCTCCTAAACGAACTACGCCGGGAAGAAGGCATTGCCCTACTCTTCATCAGCCACGACCTTAAACTCGTCGCCGAGTGGGCCGAGCGGGTAATCATAATGAAGGATGGTCGCATTGTCGAAGAAGGCCCGGCAACAGAGGTATTCGCCGCACCAATCAGTACTATGGGCAAGCGCTTAGTGGAGGCAAGTAAGTAGAAGGACTTAAAGATTCCTAAAAACCCGACTTCCTCAATCACAATCCCACTAAAAATTCGTTCCTAGCCTCATGATAAGACTACTCATTGCTACGCTGCTCGTATTTCCACTTTTTACCGCCGCTCAATCTTACGACGCTGCAATCGGCCTTAGGCTTGGAACCGAGATCGGAGCCACCGCCCAGGTTCGGCTCCCACTTATCCACAAAAATTTCGTCGCTGAGGGAATCGTCCACAAAAGTCTTAACCGCAACGAAGGCTCACTGACCCTGCTCGGCAAACAACATCAGAATATCCTCAGCCGCCGGCTCAATATTTTCTACGGTGCGGGCGTACACGTTGGCTGGACCGACGAGATCAACACCGATACCGGAGAGGTTTACGGTCGCCCGCTCGGCATCGACGGAATCCTCGGAGCAGAAGCCACCTTCGCTAAGGTCAACGTTTCCTACGACTTCAAACCCGCCATCAACCTCGGTGGCGATGCCTTCCCCGTTTCCATCCAGACTTCCATCAGCGTCCGCTACGTCATCGCCGGCCGCAACGACATCTGGGATAAAAAGAAAGAACGTGCCAACAGCAGAGACCGCAAGCAAAACCAACGCGAGCGCGAGCGCGAGAAGAAGCGTAAGCAACGCATCAAGGACGGTAAAAACCCTAATGGGTGGAAATTTTGGAAAAACTGATAGCAGTGTAACACTGTAGTCCCTACCACATTATTGCACCAATTATAAGCATTAACCTACCGCTGAAAGGGGCTATATCCGCAGGTATTTAAAGGAAAAACGGTGATGTAACGGTTAGGCAGTCCGATGTAATGTATTCAGAGAGATTAGGATGATTAGAAAAAAGTGCACGTATTCCCTTTAGCTTTACAAGCATGAGCAAACCGAAAACGCCGCAACAATCCTTGTACATTCATGTTTATCGATTTTCCAATACTTAATAAGCACTAATGGAGATCAGCAAGAAAGACCACGACCTATCCGTATTCGACGCACCCCAGCGCATTCATTGGAAGCAATACCTGATCGGTGGGAAAATGCACACGTGGTCCGGAGAGATGGAGCAAGTGTACTCTCCCATGGGGCAAGTCAATACTGACGGGAGTATCGTAAAAACCCACCTCGGAGAATCGCCTTTATTGGGCGCAGAGGTTGGCCTGGAAGCTTTAGCTGCCGCCAAAAAAGCATACAACAATGGTCGTGGTCATTGGCCCACCGCCTCGACAAGCGGCCGGGTAGCAGCCATGGAACACTTCCTAAAATTGATGATCGTCAAACGGGAAGAAGTGAGCACCATGCTGATGTGGGAAATCGCCAAAAACAAATCAGCGGCCTACAAAGAATTCGACCGTACGGTAGATTACATCCGCGACACCATCGAGGAGTACAAAGAGCTACAACGCCGCGGCTCGAGTATTGCTTCCAAAGATGGCGTCTTATCGCAGATTCGCCGTGGTCCCCTGGGTGTGGTACTTTGCCTTGGGCCGTACAACTACCCGCTTAACGAAACTTTCTGCTTGCTGATTCCCGCATTAATGATGGGTAATACGGTGGTATTTAAGCCCGCAAAATACGGCGTACTGTTACTGACGCCACTAATAGAGGCTTTTCAAGAGGCCTTCCCTCCCGGGGTGATTAATATCCTTTTCGGGCGTGGTCGTACCCTTGCCGGACCGATCATGCAATCAGGAGATGTAGACATCCTTGCCCTGATCGGCGGGTCCAGTAGCTCCAATGCGCTGGTCTCACAACACCCCAAGCCAAACCGCTTACGCCAGGTACTGGGTTTGGAGGCGAAGAACCCTGCCATCGTCTTCCCCGACGCTGACTTGGACCTCTCCGTAAAACAAATTGTAAAAGGTGCCTTAAGCTACAACGGACAGCGTTGTACGGCCCTTAAGATCACCTTCGTACACAAGAGTGTTGCCGAAACCTTTATTACAAAACTGGCCGACGCGGTGGATGCCTTAATCCTTGACCACCCCGCGACCGACAGTGAGTTAACGCCCCTGCCCGAACGTGGCAAAGTGGCAGCCATGGAAGCTTATGTAGACGATGCGGTAGCCAACGGTGCCAAGGTGGTGAACCAGTATGCCGGTCGCGTGAACGATACTTCCTTCTTTCCCGCAGTGCTCTACCCTGTGTCGAAAAATATGCGTTTATACCACGAAGAACAGTTCGGGCCCGTAGTCCCCGTCGTGGTATACGACGACTTGGAGGAAGTGATGGAAGCTATTGCCGAGTCGGACTGCGGGCAGCAATGCAGCCTGTTCAGTACGCAGGAAGAAACGGTTGCCTCAGCGGTGGACAATATGGTCAATCAGGTATGCCGGGTAAACATCAACGTCGCCTGCCAGCGCGGACCTGATTATTTACCCTTTACCGGAAGAAGAGACAGCGCCGCAGGAACCTTAAGCGTACACGATGCACTTCGCTCTTTCTCCATCCGTACCGTGGTGGCAACGGATAGTAGCCAGCGAAAGCTGGTAGGCTTAGTTGTATCCGGAGGGAAGAGTAATTTCATGACAACAGATTATCTGTTGTAAGGAGAGTCCCTCTTCCCTTTCTTCGGGCGCAGGTGCTAAGTAAGTTTCTGAGCCTTCGAGTTGCTGCCGCTACATACCACTCACTACGCTTGCTCGCCTAAGGTAAGCAAGCGTAGTGGTACTTATGGTAGCGCACCACGTGCGGCAGCAACTCACTACCGAACCAACACAACCCCTCCCTTCAGGGCTTCCGGATCACCATTGACGTCAGTATACTGAACGTCCCAAATGTAGCCACCGCCAGGGCTCTGGCTGCCTTTGAAGGTACCGTCCCAACTGTCCTTGATGGTATTAGTTGAGAACACCAACTCACCCCAGCGCGTCCAGACACGTAGGCGGTAGTCTTTAACTCCATTGAGCAGGCCGACGGGGAAGAAAGAATCGTTCAGCCCGTCGCCGTTCGGCGTGAAGATATTCGGCAGAAAATAAGTATTGATTAACCTTAGGTTCAAATCTTTCGTGATGGTGTCAACACAGCCGCTGGGATGGGTAACAAGCTGGGTGATGAACACCCGGCCGGTATCGCGTAAAGTATAATCAAAATCCTGAAACGGCGTGGTAAAGAGCTGATCTCCTGCAGAGTTCCTAAGTATGTACCGGCGCTGGTTAGCTCCTGTGCTCTGGTCTATCACCCGAATATTAGGGAGAATGTTCGTCGGCTCCTCCGGGGTCCAGCTAAAGTCTGCCATTGGTGCGTCCCGAACGTCTATCAGGTTAGCGAAAGTAGTATCCACAAAACAACCAGTGGGGCTGGTAATACCGAGGTAGACGTCGTACACTCCCTGATTTTCGTAGACGTAGGTCGGGCTAGCGATATCCGCGGTGCCACCATCTCCAAATTCCCACTCGAAGATGTAATCGTCGTTAATGGGTTGGCTCAGATTGATAAACTCCTTGGTGTAAGGTGCACAGCCGAAGCCCTCCTCTGGTTCGATGATGATTGTCCGCGGGCTGGGAAAGTACCCCAGGTTATTAGTGACGGTTGCCCTACAACCATTATCATCCGTGGTAGTGAGGGTTACACCGAAATTACCGGGGATTCTGTAGCGGTGGCGCGGATTTTGGCGGGTATCCTCATTAGAATTATCAGCAAAATTCCAGGACCAGTCGGTAATATTATTAGCCCCCTGCGGAACAGACAAATCCGTAAAGTCAATCGGCTCATCATCACACCCAGGAACGGTGAACTCAAAGTTAGGCTCGGTATCTGGAAATACCCCGAGCAAGAAGGTGGCTGTATCCCGGCAGTTAGACGCAATCGAACTACGGTTAAGAATCATCGTCCCTTCATAAGTGCCAACCGTCGTGATGGTAGAAGTAAAGTCACGGTTAGAACCCGCGATTAACCCATCCGGCCCCTCAAGCTCCCAGGAGTATTCAGTAATGAACCGCTCAACGGTACTTTCATTAATGATCGTGTTCTGGCCCGGTCCGCACTGGCGGATGAAGAAACGGCCCTGAGCATCGATTTCTGTTTCCAGAAGGTCAGCGAACACCTGGTTGCCACACAGCCCCACCGTCATCTGGAACTCCCGCTTCGTCTGACTCAGCAGTACGGGAATACTATCCCGGCTCCATTCCTCAACACAGATGGCCAAAGAGAAAGTCCCCCGAAAAGCTGGGTTGCCCGACATAAGCCCCGTTTGTGGATCAAGAATAAGCGTACTGCCAACTCCAAGCTGATTATCCACGTTAAACTGGGGCATCTGAAAGCTGGCAGCGGTGTAGGGAGGAGGAGATTCGACTCTAGGTACTACATCATCAAATGTCGTTTGAGTAGTCATGTTACCGTCCCGTCCACCACCAACAATGGGGTCGCAAAATTTATAGACGAGACTATCACCCTCCCTTTCGGAAGCTCCGAGGTCAATTTGAAAATCCGCGTTTACGCATAGAGCGATCGGAGGATTGATGTTAAATCGTGGGCTCTCGTTACACTGCTGTTGTGCTTCCGGAGTTATGGTAATGAAATAAGTGGACCCAATCTGAGAGGGAGTAATCAGGTTAGAAATCGTCATATTCCGGCAGCAGCGCTGATAAGTAAGCGTATACGACTGATCAGAAACGGGTAATTCAATCTCAAAATCATAGACACCAATCTGTTGACAAACCTCCTCTTCAAATTCAAGGCAAGGGTTGCCCAAATTGATGGGCACGTCCGCCACCGGCCCGAGTAGGAATATCCTGGTTGCTTCGTAGATGGTCGTTCCTTGATAAATAGAAATATTCATCTGAGAACTAGAAAAACCATTGGGTCCTACCCCTCCATTTTGATCAGTATTAACGCCATCGAAATAAGCACCGTCTCCGACACAATCCCGGTACATATTAATCTGGCAGTCGTAAACCTTGATCCCCGTACTAGGATCATCGTTCAACCAGCCCCTACAGGAATAGGTGAATTCGCCACCGACAATATGATCAGCGAAAATTTCCGAAAATGGAAAAAACATGAGAGCCAGTGTAAAAAAAAGGCTTTGGGGCGATAGTTTCTTGAAGCTCAATCTTAAAATTTTAGGGAGGGTACAATCTTAACGGCAAAATACGGGTTCCTAGTCTGAAAGCTACGGTCAGCGTCCTAAAAAAGCGTCATTTTCGATCTTAGCTGACAAAATTATAGTCCCGAAAGTTAAAGTTTGTGTTTTCCACTACCGGTATCGCCCACTGGTGACCGGATATTTATACACACCTCACAGTTATACTGAAACCCCGGCCACTGCCCCGATTAAAGCAGTCCGCCTTTCCAAAAAGTGATATGGACATAAGGACTAATACTCTCTCAGAGATGCACCACCCGTTGCCTCCCCGGGGCTCCCGCGCCTTGCCCACCCTCCACGCCGGCGGCTTGGTGCTTTTACCCACCGCCAACCTGTGGCAACTTTCTGCACATCCACAACACCCCGCTGCCGTTCGAAACCTGCTCATCGTTTGCCCGCCTTCCCCCGCCAACCGGCCGGAGCTGGTATTCCACGATCAGGAAACACTCTTCGCTTGGTGCCCTAAGATTCACCCCAGGCTCTACACCCTACTATCCTACCATAAACGCCCCTTAACCCTCCTGGTACCCGCCGGACCCCGTGCCCCACTGGCGTTGATCGATGCCCGCGGCGAGGTTGCCGTACGCCTAGCTATGGACAGCTTCGTCTACCGCCTCGGTGAGGACCTGGAAGCTCCGCTCGTTTGTTGCACGGCTGTTGGCCAGGGATCAAACCAGCTACCCACCAGCTTCGGCAAGATCCGTTCCGACGTACTCTGTGCCGCAGATTACACCGTTAAACGGCGGCAGCGGGACGAGCTCGGCCACTTCCGCGCCGTTAATGCCCGCTATGATGGGGAGGGCGAGATTGAGTTTATGATTTGATGACTTCCTCCAATCTAGTGGGCCACCCTGTAGTCTAAACTTTGCGCTGAGCCGATGTTCCCACAAGCGAGAGAAACTAATCTCTTCCGTGCGTTCTTTCCTGCGGTAAACTATGATCTTAGCCCGTCAGCACTAACCAGTCTCGTGGCCGGAGGCCACTCATCCCTGTCTCATCACCGGAGGCGACATCGCTCTAGCACCTGCCTACTCTTCCAAAAACAAGCCCGCAGGGCCGTTGTTGTTGACCACAACCCATCCGGCCTTACCATCCGCAAGCTTAATCGGCGCCAGACCTCGGGCATCGAGGCTTGCCCAGAAGCCGTGGTCGCGGTTAGAGGGGATGGTCCACTCTCCCTTGCCGTCATTGAGGAGAAGGACTCCGTTGCCGCCGTCCATCCGGCCGGTTTCTACATTGAGGGAGTAGTCGTTACCGACCAACAGAAGGTCAGTTTTCCCATCGTCGTTAAAATCTGCCGCCCGGATTGCCCGGACCGGTGATATCTGGACAATGGTCGGTAACGGAGCTGTCTTCCAATCATCACCCTCCCTGGTAAAGACCGTTGAAAAGACGGTCTCTAGGTCAAATATTGCCGATTTCGCAAGTTGTTCCGATGTCAAAATATCGTTGATCGATGCGTTGGCGTAGTTTTTGGTACGGACGAATTTTTTCTTCATCCCCGGCAATTGTTTCAAGAACTGGGCTTTGGTCGTCATCGGAACCATTCGTCCGTTTTCGTCCGCAACGGTCAGGATGGGGTCCACCATTCCGTTATCGTCGAAGTCGTCGGCGTAAAGGCGGACCGGGCGTTCAGGAGAGGGTTTGAAGCGGCTATTTGAGCCTTCGTTTCCGGCTACGATCTCATTTTGTCCGTCGCCGGACAGGTCAACGATGAGCAGGCTCTGCCAGTTCCCCGAAGTACCCGTCGGGCTGTTGCCAGAGCGGGCGTAACCATTGTCTCCTGCGGTAAAAATAGTGAGTGCCATCCACTCTCCGGCAACAACTATTTCCGGACGGTTGTCCCCCTCAATATCACCAACAGCAATGCTCGTTACCATTCCGATGTTGGCCAGTTCGGGAATGGCGCTGGCCGTTACGTCCGAGAATTTACCACCGTTGTTTTGTAGTAGGTAAGAGCGAGACGCACGGGGGTATCCTCCGGGTACCGAACGGCCACCGACCACCAGATCTAGATCTCCGTCGGCGTCATAGTCAACGGCTCGAACGGGCCCGGTACTAGTCTGCATGATCGGCAAAGTGGCCCTCACGAACTTACCTCCTTCATTGCGGTACAACCGATCTTGGTAACGGTCGGAACCGTTAGCAAAAGCGCTGCCGCCGCTGGTTACGTACAGGTCATTGTCTCCGTCGCCGTCCGCGTCGAAGAGCAAAGCGTTTACGTCTTCGTAGCGTTTTTCCGCGTCCGGAAGTTGGTTCGGCGATGCCTCGAACGTTCCGTTGCTTTCTTGGAAGAAGATCGAAGAGGCGCTTCCTGCCGCTCCACCGAAGAATGCGTCTTCCCGTCCGTCGCCGTTCAAGTCTCCGATGACCATGGCCGGGCCTTCGCGGCTAAGCATTCTGGGGATGAGGGCCTGGCGGTCGAAGTCGTCGAACACATTTTCACGGTGAACAAATTTTATTCCCCGTTGATCCGCGGGATAAGAGAACAGCTTTGCACCTGCGGCCGCGCCCTGCAACTTGCCATTACCGGCATCTTTATACGCTGCGATGAGGCGCTGATTTACGGCAATATCTTCGAGAACTTGCGTCTTCCCATCGGGCCAAAGCAACTCCAAACGGTCGATCTGGTCTACCCCGCCCAAGCCAAAGTGTAAGACCGGATCGATAGACCCTAGGAAGCCGCGAACCGGCTGTAACTCCCGCACGAAACGCCGGCCTTCAACTACCGCAGTAGCCGTAAGCCCGTAGCCGAATGGATTCTCGACGGAGCCCTCAGCCTTAATTTGCAGCCAGTTACCACCCACCCCTTTCTCAATTGCCTGGTTTCGGTACACCAACGGCGGCGAATCAAGGGTGGCGACCACGAGATCAACATCTCCGTCGTTGTCCAGGTCTCCGTATACGGCACTACTGGAATAATTGTTACCTCCCAGGCCCCAAGCATCGGCTGCTTCTTCAAATTGGAGGTTGCCCAAATTGCGGTATAAATGATTGGATTGCGGCGCCGTTGGGATCAGCGAAAGGTAAGTTTGGTAAGCTTTTGAATCTGAAGCTTTTAATAGTCCGGTGGCCATCAACGAATCGGAAGTGAAGGCGATAAAATCAAGATCTGTTACGTCATAGCGGTATCCGTTGGAGATAAAAACGTCGGTATTTCCGTCGTTATCAAAATCAGCCAGGAGGGGTGCCCAGCTCCAATCGGTAGCGGAGATCCCGGCCATTTCACCCACCTCGGAGAAGCCATTTCCGTTGTTGATCTGCATCTGATTGCGCATCATCTGATGGCCATAACCAAGGCGGGTCAGGGAGTTATAACGATCCGGGCGCATGCCATTTTCTAGGCTTTTAACCCGTACGGGGTCGTCGGCCAGCATGTCTACGGTAACCAGATCGGGAAGGTCATCGCCGTTTAGGTCAGCCAGGTCACTCCCCATTGAATTAAGCGAGGAATGGCGTAAGTAAGTAGAAGCCTGATCCTTGAAGGTGCCGTTGCCTTGGTTTATATAAATATTATCTGATCCGATGTAATCGTTGGCGATGTAGATATCCGGCCGGCCATCGCGGTTAAAGTCGTGTACAATCGAGCTGAGCGAGAAGCCGTAGTTGTAGAGTCCGGCCGCCATCGTCACGTCGGTAAAGTGAGTGCCATCGTTGCGCAGCAGCTGGTCCGATTCGTATTCGTGCGCAGGGGTGGTAATGCGTTTTATGCCGTCCTTAGTCTGCTGCGCACGCATCTTATTAACGGTACTGAAATTGGTTGGGATGTTCAGCAGGTAACAATCCAGGTCGCCGTCGCCGTCGTAATCAAAGAAATTGGCGTGGTTGGTGGCCCGGTCGCTGTCCAGTCCGTAGCGACCGGCTTCCTCCTTAAACGTTCCGTTTTTCTGGTTGACGAACAGTTCGTTTTTGCGCTCAGGCTGGGGACCTTTGCTTTTTTGCAAGCCCGTTCGCGCCAGGTAAATATCTGGATAACCGTCAGCGTTTACATCCACAATAGTTACACCCGATTTGAGTCCTCCGACGGCGGCTACTCCGGCGGCTGAGGTCATGTCCTCAAATTCCCAGTCACCAGCGTTGCGGTAGAGCTTATTCTCTTTTTGGTTGCTTACGAAGTAGAGGTCCATTAGGCCATCCTAGTCAAAATCGAGCATTGCCACACCTCCACCGTTGAAGATGTAGGCGTAATTAACGTAGTTTAATTTCTCGTTCACTTCCACCGAATTCACAAATCCGATTCCGGTGGCAGATGGTTCCTGGCTAGCGAACAAGTCGGTTACCGTTTCGGCTGCCGAGGCAGAACTACTTGTGTTTGTGACCTTAATGTTCTCTCCTCCGCATGCGACCAGTAGAAGTAGAGGTAGCAGCAGAAAACAGGCGCGGAACGTATTCATCATGACTTTACTTGTGGGTGCGTAAAGGTAACGATGTTTTAACGGGCCTATTTTCGTTCAAAACAAGTGGTCATCAGGCGCGGCCGCAGGTGCCAAAGACCGCTTTTGAGAGCGTAAGGTGGTGTAAAGACACGACCTCGTTTCAAGCTTAACGGCCAGATAGACTTGCAGCTATTCCGTGTTCCAAAACGCGTTGAAAGTCGGGGTACAGCCCCTACACTTTTTCTACCAGCGCTTGCCCAACTGCACGTTAATAAATAAACTAATGTGCAGCGGATTATTAGTGACGCCCGGCGTAAGGTCGCTTTCAATCATAATGTCAGTTTCACCCAGCAGAAAGTCTGCGGAGATACCTGCCTCCAAGGATTTTGCCATCTCATCGTAGGCGCCGAAGGCGAAATGCGCGGCAGCTTTGGCGTGGATACCCGGGCGGATGGACAGCTCGTCAATACCCTGCGTCCACGCCGAAGCGCCGAAGATGCGGTCCTGGTTAAGGAATTCTGCGGTATTGATACCGGTATGGCGTATATCGATGATACGGTTGCTGTTAGGTTCGCCAGCATCCACTTCCAGATAGTAAGGCTTGAGGATGCCCAACGTTGGGCCAAATTCATAGGAGTAACCTACGGCAACGCCCCGCTGGCGTGCCTTTTCACTGAAGTACTTACGTTTACCGAACCCGAGCCGCAGAGCGTACAATTGGTTCTGCCTACCAAATACATAGGCCCGGCTCACCCGGTTAGTCAGCAAGTTGATCCGGTCAGGGTTTTCGCGGCGTTCACGCGGATGGCGGAGGTCACCAAAAGACAGGGACCAGTAGCGCATTTCATCAAAGGAGACAAGCTTACCTGAACGCATCCCGATCAGGAAATTACGGGGAGAAGCAAGCGATATATTAAACGTCATCTCGTTATCATACACAAGTCCTTTACCCGTTGCACCATAGATGTTGCTGTTACCAGGTAAACGTTGTTGCGCGATCAAAACGCTTGAACAAAAAAGACAAAATGTAAGAAAGGTCAGGGGACGTAACATAGCTGTAAGATATACTTTAAAGACAGAGAAAGATAACGTTTTGTTGTGTATTCCCCTACTGGAGTAAAGATTTGCGTTTAAGGCGATGGTTCTTCATCTTGACGTTATCTTTGTTCCCAGATGGCAACCGTTACCGAAGAAAATTACCTCAAAACCCTTATTTCCCTTGCCGACGCAAAGGGTCAAGTGGCAGTTTCTGAGCTCTCGCGATCCCTCGGTGTGAGTAAGCCATCGGCCAACAGTATGGTGCGCAAACTCGCAGAGGCAGGGCTTGTCCATTACGAAAAATACAAACCGCTGTGCCTAACCCCAGCGGGACGAAAAGCCGCGGCGCTCATCGTCAGGAAGCACCGACTCACCGAAATGTTCCTGGTGGAGCAAATGGGTTTCGGCTGGGAAGAAGTCCACGCAATTGCCGAGCAGATTGAACACGTAAAGTCTTCTGGTTTTTTCTCGCGAATGGACGAACTAATGGGCTACCCCACGGTGGATCCTCACGGGTCCCCCATTCCCGACAAAGCCGGTAACTACGTTAAAGCGAACCACCGCCGCCTAAGCGATTGTGATGGAGGCCAGACAGTGACCATTGTTGGTCTAGCCCACGATTCTAATGATTTCCTTCATTTCCTCAATGACCGGAAGCTGGGCCTCAATACCGTCCTGACTATCCATCACCGGGAAGCATTTGACGGATCATTAACCATCTCTTACCCCGGGCACGAAAAGTCAACCTTCAGTAAAGTGGCTGCGGATAGGCTTTTAGTCCGTTAGGAGTTAGACCGTTAATTCTTTAGAAATTATATACTACAGCCTTACGGCTAACGGTCTAACTTCTGAAGGTCTAATTCCCTACCTTTGTCCCTGAAACGAAAAACCAGATAAAACTATGGCTTACGACCTCATTGTAATCGGCAGTGGCCCCGGCGGTTACCCCGCCGCTATCCGCGCCTCACAACTCGGCATGAAAGTCGCAATTGTAGAACGTGAAAACCTCGGTGGCATCTGCCTGAACTGGGGTTGTATTCCTACAAAAGCCCTCATCAAAAGTGCCCAGGTATTTGAATACATCAAGCACGCCGAAGACTACGGCATTAAAGTTGGTCAGCCCAAAGTTGACTTTGGTGCAGTGATTAGCCGTAGTCGAGGCATAGCCGACGGGATGAGTAAGGGCATCAGCTTCCTCATGCGCAAGAACAAGATCGAAGTAATTGAAGGAACCGGTAAGCTGGTCCGTGGCAAAAAGGTCGAAGTAACCTCACCCTCCGGCAAAGCGACTACCTATGATGCAGAACACATCATCATTGCAACCGGCGCCCGCGCCCGCGCCTTGCCCAACCTACCCATCGACGGTGAGAAGGTAATCGAATACCGCAAAGCGATGACACTGCCTAAACAACCCAAGCGTATGGTAGTGGTTGGTGCCGGTGCCATTGGCGTTGAGTTTGCTTACGTATACCACAGCATGGGTACCGAGGTGACCATCGTAGAGTTCATGCCCGAAGGCCTCGTCCCGCGTGAAGATACCGACGTGAGCAAAGAACTCACCAAGATCTTCAAGAAGAAAGGCGTCAAGGTGCTAGTCAATACCAGCGTGGAAAGCGTGGACACCAGCAACAAAGTGCTCAAGGTCACCACCAAAAACCGCAAGACGGGTAAGGAGGAGATCATTGAGTGCGACGTAGTCCTCTCCGCCGCCGGCGTAGCCCCCAATACCGAAAACATCGGTCTGGAGGACCTCGGCATCAAAACCGAGCGCGGCCTTATCGAGACTGACGAAATGTACCGTACCAACGTGCCCGGCATCTACGCCATCGGTGACGTAACCAAGGGCCAGGCCCTAGCCCACGTGGCCACCGCCGAAGGCATTACCTGCGTCGAAGCCATCGCTGGTCACCACCCCGAACCAATCAACTACAACAACATCCCCGGCTGTACGTACTGTGTTCCCGAAGTTGCCAGCGTTGGCTACACCGAGGCTGCAGCCAAGGAAGCCGGTTACGAACTGAAGGTAGGCAAGTTCCCCTTCAGCGCCTCCGGAAAAGCTACTGCTGCCGGCGTAAAAGAAGGTTTCGTAAAAGTTATCTTCGACGCCAAGTACGGCGAATTTCTCGGCGCTCACTTCGTCGGTGCCAACGTAACGGAAATGATCGCAGAAGTAGTCGTTGCTCGCAAACTGGAGACTACAGGTATGGAAATCGTCAAGTCGATCCACCCCCATCCTACCATGTCTGAAGCTATTATGGAAGCTGCTGCTGCCGCTTACGGTGAGGTAATTCACCTCTAACCCAGCCGGTGCAACTCCGTGTGCGAGCTTCCGAAGCAAACTCCGGCCGCAAGATGCTAGCTCCCAGCTAGCACAAAATAAAAACAGCCATGGCCCTAAGGTCGTGGCTGTTTTTATTTTACGGCGTTCTTCCTTAACCTTCTCGCCTTCCTTCGGCCAAGCTGCCTCAAACAAAGCACTAAAGACCCGTACTCAGAGAGTACTTCGTAAGCTCACTCACGGAGTGATCATCGACCAGACTAGCAACTGGCGGCAGCCACGGAAACCCGTATCGCCAAGCCTCCCTCAGCCGTCTCCTTATAATCCGAATGCATAGCCCTGGCAGTATCCAGCATCGTTTGAATAACGGAATCAAGGTCCACAACTGCATCATCTGGCTCAGATTGTAGCGCAAGGTTTGCAGCCGTAATTGCTTTCATCGCCCCCATCGCATTGCGCTCGATGCAGGGAATCTGGACGAGGCCACCGATGGGGTCGCAAGTGAGACCGAGGTGGTGCTCCATCGCAATCTCAGCGGCCATTAGGGTTTGCTCGGGAGTTCCGCCGAGGGCTTCCGTCAGGGCAGCGGCGGCCATGGCGGAGCTTACGCCAATCTCGGCCTGACAACCGCCCTCTGCTGCGGAAATGGTTGCATTTTTCTTGAACAAAGACCCGATTTCGCCCGCGACGAGAAAGAAGTTTCGCTCGCCAGCAACGTTGGCTCCCTTACAGAAATAACGGTAGTAGAAAAGTACGGCAGGAATTACACCAGCAGCACCGTTAGTTGGGCTGGTAATTACTCTACCCAATGCAGCATTTTCCTCGTTAACGGCCAGTGCGAAGCAGCTTACCCAGCTCGTAATCGTCGTAAAGTCAGGTTTGATGGCACAAAGTTGTTCGTCAAAGGCTACAGGATCTGGGGAGGCGGGACGCGCCAGTAGCCTTGCGGCCATTTTCCTTGCCCGGCGCTTCACGTTCAGGCCACCGGGTAAGTTTACTTCCGGGGCGATGCAGCCTTTATGGACGACGGAAGTAAAGACGTTCAGGTACCGGTCAATCTCCGCTTTAAGGAAGTCCGCTTGGTATACTTTCAGCTCATTGAGCCGAACGATCTCCGCAATAGAATTTCCGGATGACCGTGCATAATACAGCAGTTCTTCGGCCGTCTCAATCGGAAATGGAAGTTTAGGACCCGTCGCTAAACTACTGGAAGTCCCTTCCCGGACGATGAACCCTCCGCCGATGGAATAGTACGTCCGCCTAACCTTCCGGCCGGAGCTCAGGCGGGCAATGAACGTAAGCCCGTTCGGATGAAAGGATCTACTGCGTTGTTCGAAAACGATGTCGACCGACGGATCGAAGGGTACATTAACCGGCCCTTCCTCTCCTTGTGCAAGTTGCAATAGCTTCTCCGAACAAATGCGACTGATGTGAAAAGGTATATCCGCCGTTTCAATCGTCTCAGGGTCGAAACCTTCAAGCCCTAGCTGTACCGCGATGTCGGTTCCGTGACCGATTCCGGTTTTACTCAACGATCCATAAAGAAGGACTCTTAGGGTAACTACCTCCCGCGCATCCGGAAGTAACTCCCGAAACGCAAGCGCCGCTTTCCACGGGCCGAGGGTGTGAGAGCTAGACGGGCCTACGCCGATTTTAAAAATGTCGAAGACGGAGATACTATGCATGCCGGAATGCTGCCTTAGGCAGCGGTTGATTAAGGCCGGAAAGATAGGTTGTTGTCACGACAAATATTTATCAGTGCCTCCGCTTTATTTCCTCCCGGATCATCTTAAGCTCCCGTCCCATCTCTCCGGTAATGGAAGCATTCTCCTGGGCGCGGCGCACCAAGTAAGGTAGTACTTCCGTAACGGGGCCGTATACCATATACTTAGAAGCGTTGTAGCCGTCGGCGGCGAGGTTAAAGGTAAGGTTGTCGGACATACCGAGCAACTGGGCACTGCGGATGTTCGGGTGGTTGCGCGGGATGTCATGATCACGGAGTAGCTCGACCATCAAGCGGACGGAGGCTTCGTTGTGGGTACCGACGCAGGTAGAAATTTCGTTAACGTTCTCCAAGCAGTAGCGTAGAGCATCGTTGTAATCACGGTGGGTAGCTTCCAGGCCAGGCTGGATCGGTGTCTTGTAGCCCTGCTCTTTGGCGCGGGCATTTTCTTTGACCATGTAGGCCCCACGAACGAGTTTGGCCCCCAGCTTATACCCTTCTCTACTGGCTTTCTCATGGCTATCTTTCAAGAATTCCAGCCGGTCGTGGCGGTACATTTGAAAGGTATTGTGTACGATAATTTTCTCCTGATTATACCGGGCCATCATACGATCGGCAAGCTGGTCAATAGTGTTTTGCAGCCAACTTTCCTCCCCATCGATATACACGTGAACATCGCGTTTTTCGGCCTGCGCGCAGATGGCGTCGAGGCGTTTTAAAGTAGCTTGGAGGTGGGCGAGGGTATCGTCATCGGAGTCGAGCGGAGCGTCGTTAAGGCGGGCCAGCATTTCGTTAGGTCCCAGAGCTGTGATCTTCACCACCACGGCGTTGGCGGCGGGCGCTTCGGCGCTGAAGTCGATGCCACGCAGGGTTTCTTTCATGAAGAAATTATAATCCTTATCGGAGTTCTTCGCTTCGGCGCCGTAATCGAGGATACTGGTAACGTTTTGCTCGTAGAGGTTTTCGATGGCCGGCAGAGCCTCTATCAAACTAGTCCCCCCTACAAACTGACGGTAGACAGTATTTTTAACGGTCCAGGCCGCTCCCGGCAAACCTAATTTTACCGCAGGCACACCAATGAAGCCCATTATGTTGGTTAGCCAGGATTTACCCATTATACTGAACATCCGACCGCTTTGTACTAGGTGCCAGTCGGGAAGATGAGCGAAAGTTTTTTCGGTGTTGCTGAAGTCTGGCAACGGTCGGCTTCGCTGGTCCTCCACGTAGCCTTTCACGATCTCTTCTGCAAAGGGGAATTTATTGGCGGGCCCTCCTGATTTTTTCATTAGCTGGTTGATTTGGGCGGGTAATATCGGGCTAACGATTGGTTTGTTGGTTAAGTTTCCTTTTTTTTAGGCGCGGGAAGTTTAGACGGCTGCGCCTTTTAGACGGGCTGCGCCCTTTTAGACGGCTGCGCCTTTTAGGCTACCGCACATTATAGCGTTGCCGGAGCCGTGCGGAAGCCTAAAAGCGAAGCGTCTAAAAGCGAAGCGTCTAAAAGGCGCAGCCGTCTAAAAGCGAAGCGTCTAAAAGCGAAGCGTCTAAAAGCGAAGCGTCTAAAAGCGAAGCGTCTAAAAGCGAAGCGTCTAAAAGGCGCAGCCGTCTAAAAGCGAAGCGTCTAAAAGCGAAGCGTCTAAAAGCGAAGCGTCTAAAAGCGAAGCGTCTAAAAGGCGCAGCCGTCTAAAAGCGAAGCGTCTAAAAGGCGTAGCCGTCTAAAAAGTACGTCTAATCCATCTCCGCTCCATCAGCCCAAAGACAGCGAGTAGGGCCACAAATATTGCTCCTCTAACCGCCATTGCACCCTGCGCAACGTCGCCCAAATACACTGCTAAGCAGGCAAGTGAGGCATAGGCCGCAATCCGCCCCCACGGGTAATTGACCGGGAAGAATTTTCGGGAAACCAGCCAGGCTAGAAAACACATAACGATGAAGCAGGTAAGCATTGCCCAAGCCATTGCCGTGATGCCGTATTCAGGAATAAAGAAGATACCGCCTCCAATGACGATTAGACTACCAACGGATGCCATGGCACCTCCGTAAAGCGTCTTGTCCGTAAGCTTATACGCAACGCTCAGGTTGGAGTACAAGCCGAAGAAAAAATTGGCGGCCAATAAAATTGGCAGAACGTACAGACCGGCCCGCTCTTCCTCATCGATGAACAACTCAAGCCACGGCAGGAACAGCAAAATGCCCGCGGAAGCAAGCGTCGCTACGATAGAATAAGCCCTAGCCGCATCAGCATAAATCTGTCGATCTGCACTTTCCACTTTATTCCCCGCCTGGCGAAAAAAGAAAGGCTCTGCAGCATAATTATAAGCAGTAATAAACAAGTTAAGAAACACGGCAAGCTTGGTCGCCGCATTAAAATAACCAGCGTAACGGAGACTTTCTGTTCCCGACCCGCCGTGCCAGAACTTGATCAACTCCGGCGCAATCAGGAAATTGATAATCCCCGCTACCCCAACCACCGTTAGCGGTAAACTATAAGTTAGGATAGTGCTCAGGCTAGGAGTCGCACCTGCCTTGCCCCCGTGCCGCCGCAACCCATCCATCAGCAGGAGCACAAACCGAAAAGCCGACGCCAACGCAATGCAAAGCAAGTAATACCCTACCTGATAATCAGCGTTGTAAATAAAACCCCAGTGCTCCGAAACGTAGTCCGCATTCCAACGCCAAACGTACAATAAAAGATAGATCAGCACTATATTAACCAGTACATTTCCCAAGTTGACATACACGAAGAACCAAGCTCGTTGCTCCAGGCGCAGCCGGGCCAGAGGCACAGCACTCAAGGCATCAAAAGCGACCGTAAAAATGACCAGCTGTACGTAGGCTACCCGATCGGGGTATTCCAGCAGATCCGCTAGCTGTGGCGCGAACAAAAGCGTCAACCCAAACACACTTATTACAGAAACCGTAACCACCCGCTGCGCTTTCCGAAAAACGGCCGATGCACTAAACTCATCACGACTGGCGTAACGGAACACTACGGTATCCATCCTGAACACCAAAACGGCAATCAACAGCGCGGTATAAAACATCAGGCCACCCACAATACCATACTCTTCCGCTGGCATAAGGCGGGTGATAAAATAAGTGACCAGTACGAAGTTGAGCATCCGGCCCAGAATATTGCTGAAGCCGTAAACGATTGTCTCTCCGCCAAGTTTTTTCAATGACATTCCGCAAAGATAAACGGCACACTCTCTTGACCGCGTCCCGTCTAGCAAGCGCAGCCAAGTAATTACCATTCGCTACTTATTAGTTAAGCTTTTGCTACAGCGGATAGCCTCTGTGCGTTCTGTCTGACTCATTGTATTCTATGTTCTCTATGATCAAAGTAACGTCCGCCGAGCAAACCCGCCCTTTCGTCGAAAACAAAGCTCAAAATCGCCAAAAAACCGACGAACCAATCTACCTTCGGTCGCATGGATTTAATGGAGAATTTCCGCGTCGCCTGGCGCAGTGTAATGGCAAATCTGCTCAGAGCTTTACTCACAACGATGATCATCGCTGTGGGCATCATGGCATTGGTTGGTATTCTTACGGCGATTGATGCGGCGATTTATTCGCTATCGTCTAACTTGTCTAGTCTGGGTGCCAACACCATTGAGATCGAACGAATGAGCACCAGCCTGAGCGGTGGTGAGGGTAGACGCGGACCGCGAAAACAATCACCCCCCTTCACCTACGACCAGGCTACAGAATTTGCCGGCCGGTACAATTACCCCGCTGAAGTAAGTATCAGTTTTGCTTGTTCCAGAGCTACGGTAGTAAAGTACGAAGCACTCGAGACGAACCCCAACTCATCGATCTATGCATCGAGCACGAACTACCTTGAGGCTAAAGGTTTTGAAATCACCCAGGGCAGGAACTTCAGCTATACGGAAGTCGCCGAAGGAGGTAATATCTGTATCATTGGCTCCGCCCTCGTGGAGGAGCTCTTCAACGATAAGCCCGCCGACGCCATCGGCAAAGAGATCACCGCGGGCTCCTTACGTCTCCGGATAGTAGGGACACTAAAAAGCAAAGGCTCCAGCTTGGCCGGTAACCAGGATAAACGCGTTTTGATCCCTCTCCAGACCGGCAAGCGCTTCTACGGCAGCAACCGGACGAACTACGATATTCTCATTGCCATTCCCGACCCTACCGGAATTAACGCTGCCATCGCCGAAGCTACCGTTACCATGCGCAACGTGCGTCGTCTCCGCGCCGGCGAGGAAAACGACTTCGAGGTAACCAACAGTTCAGACCTCGTCTCCATAATAAAAGACAATACCGTAACCCTACGCGCCGCAGCCGTAGCCATCGGGTTGATGACCCTGCTCGGCGCCGCCATCGGGCTGATGAATATTATGCTGGTAACCGTCACGGAACGAACAAAAGAGATTGGCGTCCGTAAAGCCCTCGGTGCTACCCGCAGGAACGTTCTGCTGCAGTTCCTCATCGAAGCTATTGTGATCTGTCAGCTCGGTGGTTTCCTTGGCATCATCGGTGGTGTAGGTCTCGGCAACCTGGTGGCTTACGCTACGGGGGGAGGCTTTATCGTTCCCTGGCTCTGGATCGGGCTGGCGCTGGTGGTCTGTACCGTTGTCGGCCTGCTTTCCGGGCTGTACCCTGCTATGCGGGCGGCTGCGCTTGATCCCATCGAATCGCTACGCTACGAATAGACGCGCTGCGCGCTTTAGATGCACTTCGTGCTTTTAGATGCACTTCGTGCTTTTAGACGCGCTGCGCGCTTTTAGACGCACTGCGCGCTTTTAGACGCACTTCGTGCTTTTAGACGGCTTCGCCTTTTAGGCTGCCGCACGGCTCTGTGGCATCGCAGCCGTGCGGCAGCCTAAAAGGCGAAGCCGTCTAAATTTGATTGTCAGCATCAGGAAATACCACCTTAGGCTCAAAAGCCAAAGCTTCTTCAGTGGTCATATATCCGTAAGCGATAATAATCACTAAATCCCCCAATTGACAACGGCGGGCGGCGGCTCCGTTAAGGCAAATTATGCCTGAACCTTCCTCACCACGGATGGTGTACGTTTCGATACGTTCACCATTGTTATTATTAACGATCTGCACCTTCTCCCCTTCGAGGATACCGGCAGCGTCCAGCAGCTTACCGTCGATGGTAATGGAGCCTACGTAATTAAGGTTGGCCTCGGTAATTTTTACGCGGTGAATCTTTCCTTTGAAACGTTGAATGAGCATGGTTACTTTGAATTGGTACGAGAAATAGTTGTGCTAACAACCTTTAGACGGAGGCAAGTCGCGAAAGGAACGTTATCGGAGCGTTAAGGGTTTGATTGGTTAACGATTCTGTTGTCAATTAGACGCACCGGTCCGCAGTGAACGGCAGTAGCGACCACCAGTTCACGGACGTTATCTCCGTCGAGATAAGACAACAACGTATCTCCATCGAAGATCTGGACGTATTCCGGATTTAGGAGGTCATTTTGGCCAATACCGCTTAGGGCAAGTTGCTCTAGCACGTCTACGGGCCATCCGGCTTTCAGCCCGGCGACAACGGCGGCAAGTTGTACGTTGATGGTTCCGGCAGCGATGCGTTCTTTATTATTCAGGCGTTTGTTGCGGCTGCTGAGGGCCAGGCCATCTTTTGCCCTTACGGTTGGCACGACGCTTACGTCCACGGGAATATCCAGCCGTTGAACCATAGCACGAATCACGGCAACCTGTTGGTAGTCTTTTTGGCCGAGTACGAGTGTGGTCGGTTGAACAATCTCCAGCAGCCGGCTCACTACCTGGGCTACGCCATCGAAGTGGCCGGGGCGGTTGGCACCTTCCATGGTGTCGGTCAGGGGCCCGAAGTCAATGCCTTCGGCGGCTGAAAATTTGGTTCCCTTTGGGTAAATATCTTCTACTTTAGGCAGGTAGAGGTACTTACAGCCATGTTTCTTCAGTAGCGCTACGTCGGATTTTGGCGTACGTGGATAAGCATCCAGGTCGGCATCGTCATTAAACTGGGTGGGGTTTACGAAGATACTGGCGACCACTACATCGTGCAGTTTGGCGGCCGCATCGATCAAGACCATATGACCAGCGTGCAGCGCGCCCATGGTGGGCACGTAGGCGATGGCTTTGTCTTTGGGCAAGGCTTTTTGGAGGGCCTTTGCCGTTTTGTAGATACGCATTTAACTAGATTAATAGAATGATCGTTTTTTAGATTGATAAACACGTACTCATCAGGTGTGGTGGTAATGCTTCAGCTATCTGTCATTCTTTTTGGGCGCTGACGCAGGTGCAAAGAACGTTTAGAGAAGCGGTGGATCCGAAGGGTAAGCCGATCATCCTACTTGGGCGGTCAATTTACTGGTTTAAAATTCCTAAAATATGGCCTTGAAGTATTCGTTAGGGATTAGCCTGGAGTCACCTTGCTCTTTAATCTCTCTTTCGCACCTGCGTGCGCGCCCAAAAAGAAGAACGGAAGCACTGTTCCCCTTTCCAAAACGGCGGTGAAGATAGTCCGTGTGCATAATATTTCGTAAATTTGCGCCCAGCTCAGAGGCCGAGAGTCGAATCCCAGCCGTGCAAAGACAGGCAATGACGGTTACCTGTTATGATTTAGAAAAACTTCGGCGTGCCCCGTTGGCCGCCTAAATTGATACCGATAGCGATATGAGTAAACAGAAGGTGCTAATTGTCACCCAGGAAATGGATCCGTACACCGCGTTGAACGATATATCTACTACCGTAAGGGCCTTGGCCCCCCACCTACAGAAAAACAAGATGGAAATCCGCGTACTGATGCCCCGCTACGGCACCATCAACGAACGCCGCCATCGTCTGCACGAAGTCGTTCGCCTTTCCGGTATGAACATCATCGTTGATGATAACGACTACCCACTGATTATAAAAGTTGCCTCCCTCGCCGAGAAGAGCGTGCGCATGCAAGTGTACTTCCTGGACAATGAAGATTTCTTCAAGCGCAAGTTCATTCACCACGATAAAGAAGGTAAGCCGTTCGAGGACAACGCTGACCGCACCGCTTTTTTCTGTAAAGGTGTGATCGAAACAGTTAAGAAGTTCGGTTGGCCGCCAGATATTATCGCCTGCCACGGCTGGATGACGAGCCTCATCCCATTCTACCTCCGTACCGCTTACAGTACCGAGCCCTTGTTCGAAAACAGTAAGATCGTGTACAGCCTCTACCAGCAGGGAGCCGAAGACCATATCGATGCCGACTTCGCCATGAAGGCCAGCATTAATGCACTCTCCGAAGAAGACCTGGCACCGTTCATGAACGGTGATACGCCCGATCTCCACGCTGGTGCCATCAAGTATTCCGACGCCGTCATCAAAGGCACGCCGGAGCTAAACGAGCACAACACCGCACTGATCGCTAACCTTGATATCCCCGTGCTCGACGTGCAGGGAGAGGAAGCTCCCGCCGCATCGCTGGAGTTTTACCACAGCCTGCTGGAAGAAGAAGTAGCTAAGTAGCCCATTAAATCGTTAATCCATTACAGTAAAGTGGCGGATATACCCCAAAGTCTATCATTCGCTTTCCATATACCCGACCAACCTTTCTACTCCTCACCGGTGTCTTATCTACCGGAAAACAAGTCCTTCTCCCTACAGCTAGGAGAAGGACTTGTTTTACTTCCGAACACTAAAGTTCTAACTTCTAAAGGCCTAACGGTCTAATCTTCCCCGCCGAATGAAAACAATTCTTTTTTACCTGTCTTGCGCCGTCTTTCTGGTACTTACTGCCTGTACAGAACCTATCACCGTAGGCGCTGATCTTCTTGAAAATGACCGGGCCGCCCTGGGGCAGACTACAGATATTCCCTTCACCACAAGGGTGGTACAAAGTGATAGCTTACTGACTTATGATTCGTTTGACCGTCTGAGCATCGCAGGTTTCTCTTTCGGAGAGCTGCAGGACGATGTTTTTGGTTCCACGAAGCATAGTTTCTACGCCGTTCCCGCCTTAGTTCGCAGCAACACAACAGGCCTACCAATGCCTCCTCCTTTTGCTTATACCGACCGCGACGTCGACTCCGTAGTCGTGATTATGCCCATTGATACCGCTTATGCTTTTTACGGTAATGCGCGCCAGTTCAACTTCCGCGCCGGGCTCATCCCCTCCCGCGTGGAAGATGATGTAGATTACTACTCTAACCTGATGCTGCCCCCCAGCCTTATCGACATTAATGACGGCAACCTGATCACAGCAACCACGGTCCCCAACCTGCTTTACGACACGCTTTATGCAACGAATAACGACAGCGTACTCGCGCCGCACATTCGCTTTAAGTTCGATCAGAACTTCGTGGATAACGTCAATATGCGGGATGAAACAACCTTCGATTCCGACGAAGCCCTGTCGACGTTGCTGGCCGGTGTTTACCTGGAAGCAGAAAACGAACCCGATGGCCTGGTTGGTCTACAGCCCCTCAGTAGCGGCAGCCAAATCTCCGGATTCTACTTCTTTTACAAAGACACGTCTGCAAGTATGACCGAACGTTTTTACCGTATGCCGCTGGCACTAACGCTGCCCCGCTACGAAAAAACCTACACCGGCAGCCTGGCTGGCAATCTATTGCAATCCGGGAATGACCTGAATCAAGTTGCAGTCTCCGGCCAGGGGGGATTGATGACTGAAATCAACTTTCCAGACCTTACAATGCTGGAGGATAAAGTGATTAACCAAGCGGAGATAGTTTTCTTCCGGGAGATGATCGAGAACTACAGCTATGATACTTACCCAACTCCCTCGAATCTCGGTCTGTATTATCGTACCAACAATGGCATCCTTGTGCCAATACTCGACCGGCAGCTACTTCGAAACCCCGACTTCACGTCTGTCGTGAACAACTTTATAGGCGGCAACGAACTAACCGACGACGAGGGTAACGTGTTCTACCGTCCCCGTTTTTCCGTTCACCTGCAACGCATGATTGATGGAGAAGTACCAGCTACCATTTATTTACGCGTTATCCCGGTAGACCGGGACGCCAGCAGGGTTATTCTCGGAGGCCCCGAAGCACCCGTCCGCCCAGCAACAATAAAAGTTATTTTTACTGAGATTGGAGGGTAAAACCTTGACGACTAAACGAACGGTACAAATGAATTTCCAAGCGGAAGTCCATCGGATCAATCCGAAATTCAGCCTTGTCCTATTCGTGGTTACTATTTCATAGTATGCGCGTCAAAGTCTGTGAAAATTATTGAAGAGATTCGAATTCTTGCGATACTGTAAAACTTAGCTCAAACTAAGTAAGTAAACTATACGTTACCTTCCTCAATTCTTAATTTAACAACGACGGCAGCTTCACTTCCCTCTATCTTACTCGTCGTCTACTCACTAACAACTAATTTATGTGCGGAATTGTAGGTTATATCGGCAAGCGCCAAGCCGATGAACTAATCATTAAAGGTCTCGAACGACTCGAGTACCGTGGCTACGATAGTGCCGGTATCGCCATCATGAACGATACCCTAACAATCCATAAAAAGGCGGGTAAGGTAAAAGCCCTTCGCAAGCTCATCGAAGAAGAAAACACGACGGGAACCCTAGGCATCGGCCATACCCGCTGGGCTACTCACGGAGAGCCAAACGACCAGAACGCCCACCCCCATACGGGCAACAGTGGCCGGCTCGCACTAGTCCACAACGGCATCATCGAAAATTACGCCGTCCTAAAAAACGCACTGATCGCTGAAGGCCATTCCTTCAGCAGTGCAACAGATACCGAAGTGCTCGTTCACCTGATCGAGGAGATCCAGAATGAGGGCAACCTTGCTTTGGAAGAGGCGGTTCGCCTAGCCCTGGCCCGGGTAGAAGGCGCCTACGCCATTGCGGTAATCGACCGGAACAACCCGGATGTATTGGTTGGTGCACGCAAACAAAGCCCTCTGGTAGTAGGGATTGGCGAAGGTGAATACTTCATTGGTTCCGACGCATCCCCCTTCCTAGACTCCACCAAACGAGTGGTTTATCTGGAAGATAATCAGATCGCTATGATAAGCATGGCGAAAGGCCTCCAGATCAAAAACTCGGACAACGAAGAACAGCCGCCCTTTATCCAGACGCTCGACTTACAGATCGAAGCATTGGAAAAAGAAGGTTACGACCACTTCATGCTCAAGGAGATCTACGAGCAGCCCCGGACAATCCGAGACGCCATGCGCGGCCGCATCAGCAGTAAGGAAAGCAGGGTAACCCTGCGAGGAATGGAAGAATTTGCCAACCGTTTCGTACGGGCCAATCGGATCATCATCGTTGCTTGCGGTACTAGCTACCACTCCGGCCTAATCGGGGAATACCTCATCGAAGACCTGGCGCGCATCCCCGTGGAAGTGGAGTACGCCAGTGAGTTCCGCTACCGCAATCCAATTCTGCACGAGAGAGACATCGTGATCGCCCTGAGCCAGTCTGGTGAAACAGCCGACACCCTGGCTGCTTTGGAACTGGCGAAGAAAAAAGGTGCCATGATCTACGGCATCGTCAACGCCGTAGGCTCCAGCATTGCCCGCCTCACGGATGCGGGTAGCTATATTCACGCCGGTCCGGAAATTGGAGTAGCGAGTACCAAGGCCTTTACCGGCCAAGTAACCGTGCTGACCCTTCTGGCTTTGAGCCTTGCCCAAAAACTGAGCACGATCAGCAATACCAAATTCCAGACACTCGTCCGGGAGCTAGAGCTAATTCCCAGTAAGGTGGAGGAAATCCTGAAGGAAAACGACCACATTAAGTACATCGCTGGTGAAGTAAAAGACCACCACAACGCCTTATACCTAGGCCGTGGCTACAACTTCCCAGTAGCGCTGGAAGGGGCATTGAAACTAAAAGAGATCAGCTATGTCCACGCAGAAGGCTACCCCGCAGCGGAAATGAAGCACGGCCCTATCGCCCTCATCGACGAAAACATGCCGGTTTACGTGACGGCTACTAATAAATCTGCCTACGACAAGATCGTGAGCAACGTTCAGGAAGTAGTGGCGCGCAAGGGCCGCGTCATCGCCATCGTTAATAAAGGTGAAAAAGCAATCGCCAGTATCGCGGACCACGTGATCGAGATCCCCTCAACGGAGGAGCAGTTTACGCCCTTGCTTTCGGTTATTCCGCTACAACTCCTCAGTTACCACATTGCCGTAGAGTTGGGTAAGAATGTAGACCAGCCGCGGAATTTGGCTAAGTCGGTTACGGTGGAATAGACAGGCCTTCGGCCTTTTTAGACGCTACGCTTTTAGACGGCCTTCGGCCTTTTTAGACGCTACGCTTTTAGACGGCCTTCGGCCTTTTAGACGCTGTGCTTTTAAACTGTGAGCGATTCTCTACCTGGTAATGCGTATCTTTGAGGGTCAAAAGAGTACAGCCCGTCTAAAAGCATCGCATCTAACTACCCGTACCTTGCACCTGCGTTCGCGCCAAAGTGTGCTACTGTATTGCCTCCAACATACGGAGCTTAAAAGACTAAAAGACTATTTATGGAATGGGACATCGCCTATAACACTACCCAGGACGAGCTGATCATCAGCGAGTACGGTCGCACCGTACAGGTACTACTGCGCAAAGCCAACGCCATCGAAGATGACGCCGAACGCCAAGCCTACGTAGAGCGCGTCATTAAGCTAATGCTACAGATGGAGCCGGGCATCAAAACCCAGGAGAACTACCAGGAACGCCTCTGGAAACATGCTTTCATTATTGCTGGCGAACCACTAAACGTGACCATCCCTGAAGGTGTGAGTCTGGAAGAAGAAGAGGTCGATCAAATCGAAGCCCTTCCCTATCCGGACAACAACAGCCGGATGAAGCACTACGGACAGAACGTTCAGATGCTCATCAAAAAAGCTGCTGAACTAGAAGACGGTCCGGAACGAGACCAGGCCACCTACATCGCGGCCTACTACATGAAAATCGCGCTAACCAGCTGGGCCTCCGGCCAGTTCGTCAACGAAGAGATGATTCGTAAGGACCTCTACGAACTGAGCGGCAAGAAGCTAGTGCTCGGCCCCGACGTAAAAATCGCAATACCCGGCCCCAACCAACCGGAACAGCACCAGAACGGCCGTAAGAAGAATAAAAAGAAAAAGCACAATAACCGGCCCAATAACCAGCAGAGTAGTCAGAGTGCTGGCAACCGCAACAAGAACCGCCGCAACAAGAACCGCCGCCGCTAGGCGTGCGTTGGCGGATTTTTTCGGCGTGATGAGGTTCGCTTCGCCTACCACCATCCCACCGAAAAAAGGAATCCGCCAACGACTAGACAATATAAAGGAAGCCGCCCGCTAGCATTTTGCTCGCGGGCGGCTTTTTTGTTTCCCCTAGTTCCCGGTCGTTTTTAATCAATATATAGTTTTCCGTTTTGTCCACTGACCCGTATCAAGGGACTGTCTGCCGAGGCATTCGGAGTATTGAGCTCCATTTCTAGTTTCGAATAATCCTTTATTTCTTTGACCACGATCAGATTGTCCGGCAAGCGGACGTTACCAAACCTGAAGTCTGCCAGAACACGGTAATTAGCAGGTTCCCGGAAATCTAATTTCACCTCAAAGAAGGCACCTTCAACTTCAATACCCCTGAATTTGAGAGAAACCTCTTCCACCCGAAAATAACCGTTATTAAGGTCTAGTTCTGCTTGCTGACGGAGGTGCTCAACGCTAAAATTTGTAAAACGGCCATTGCCCTTTACGGAGCCAAGTTTTTTGATGTCGTAGTCGCAATTGTGGTTGTCCCGGATGATCAGATCGTCTATGCGGTCAAAGTCGAAGTTACCAAACCGACCTTCTATTTTATACTCTCCTCCACTTTCGATTTCGAAGGTTCCGTTGTGGGTATTAACCCGTGCGTTGCCGGTGCTTCCCAGGATGTAGGTGCCAAACCTATCGTCGATCTCTACACTGCCCGTTATGGACTTTGCTTCTAGGCGACCGTTGTGTGAATCCATATCCAACGACTTCAGGACACCCATTTTCAGCTTGGAAAAGCGGGACTCCAGGCGAACATCCCCGACATCACCAAACTCGCCCCTTGTGTTGTGAAAGGTTCCCGTTAGGCTGCCCCCAATGTCATTTAATTCGACTTCACCGAAGCGTACGTCCAGCTCCAGATCTCCTGAAATACTGCCGCCTTGGAGCTTCGCATTATGCAGTTTAAGGTCAAGGTTATTCAGCTTAACTTCTGGATCAATCTGAACCCGCTCAAACTTGGTTTCCAGTTTCAGCAATTGGGTCTCGGGCAGGTAGAGCGTGGAGCTGGTTTCAAAATTTCGTATACCGTTAAATTTCGTTCCATCCAGGAAGACAACCTTAATACTATTGTTATTCTGGGACCAGTTTTTAATGCTGGCCATACCGGTCTTCACGGTTAGTCGGTTGCTCATTTCCTGCACCTTCGTTCCCATTTTCGCTAGAAATGCGTCTGCATCTTCTTTGCTTCTCGCCTCGACACTCATTTCAGTTACGACCCGGATTTTGCCATCAGTGGACGGAGATATGACTACGGGGCCACGGCTCTGTTTGAGGCTGACTTCATCTACCTTGGCGTAGGACTGATCGAAGACCTTGGTGACGGTCTGCGCGCCCAGGAAAGATGCGAAGAGTACGGTGAACAGGACGGCATTAAATTTCAAGGTCTTGCTTGGGGATATCATAATATTGTTGTTTGGCCAGATCATTTTCCAGCTGTTCGAGAAGTTCAATTTTGAGTTCGTAATACCGGATCAGGGTATTGAGTAAGCGTTCATTTGCGCCGTATTCAGGTAATTCGCGTTGGTACTCTGCCTGCAGAGAATCAAGTATGTAGAGTTCATCGAAGAAAGGTGCGTAGACCTTTGCATCCAGTTCGTTTATGTTTAGCGCAGCCTCTTTAATAGAGATTATGTTTAGGAAGGCAGCCTCTTCTCTAGCTAATTCGGGAGAAAGGTCGCTTAGCCTTGTGGGTAAGGCCTCCGGGCTTTGCCAGCCAGCATAGGCCAGGCCGAACGAGAGCAACAGGAGTACCGTTGCCGCCGCCATCCAGCGTTGGTAAAGGCGAATCCGCTTGCCTGACTTTTGGCCGGACATCCGCTCTTCGATTCCGGTCCAAAGTGCATTGGCCGGAACCTTTTCTACGGCATCCAATTCCGCTCGCCTATTTAGAATCTGGCGTTCAAATTCATCCATATTTTACGGTGTTGGTGGTTAAGGCTTGCCGCAGCAGGTGCTTGGCTCGCCAGTATTGGGATTTTACGGTTGAAACGGATACCTCCATGATATCCGCTATTTCTGTCTGTCTGTAGCCCTCCAGCAGGTAAAGCGTCAGAATGACCCTACATCCTTTAGGCAACTCCTTTATGGCCTCATGAATCCGGAAGGTATCCACCTCAGGTAAGGCTTCTTCTACCGGCAACAAATGATCTTCGACGGGAACGATGAGGGGTTGATTCCTGCGTAAATGTTCGAGGCTCAGGTTAATGGCAATCCGTTTGATCCAGGTTCGTAGGGAAGCATCTCCTCGGAATTGGGGCAAACGCTGGAAGGCTTTGAGAAAACACTCCTGGGTTAGGTCCTCGGCATCCATCCGGTTAGCCACCAGGCGGATGACCAGGTGAAATACGCCCTGTACTTCACGTTGGTACAATTCGTTTTGCGCCGCGCGGTCTCCGCGCAGGCAACGATCGATCAGCAGGTCATTGTTTGGTGTCCTCATCTGGGGTGGTCAGTGGTCGTTTGCTTGTTTGATGGGGGCGGAAGGTGAAAGGTTGGAATTTGGGGTAAGTTTTTTTAAGCGTAGTTCATTAGGTGGCGCGGCCGCAGGTGCGGAGGAAGTTTTTGAAGAGCAGAGGAGGTATACTACACGAATACTCTATTCATAACTACGAATTCTTGTTGGTCCGTTTAGGACCGATACTTTGCCCCAACTTTGGGTTAAAGAAAATAACCGTAATCATGAGGATTGACCACCGTGGAAGTGGTTTTCTCCTCCGATGCATCTTTTCAAACGGGCGATAGCCCAGTTTGAAAAGTTCATCGGAGGTGTAAAACCGCGAGCAATAAGTTTTATACACCTTACCTCAAACCTTCCCTTGCACCAGCGTCCTCGCCCAAATACTAACCAACCCAAGGCGAATACTAGTTGGCGCAAAATTCAGCACTCATCCCACCTTTGCCCCAATAAAATAAAGAAAAATGCTAACCCAAATCAAGAATCGAGAATCGAAAGCTACCTTCGCCCCCATGACCGACAACGGAACCTTTATCGTAGAAGGAGGCCACAAGCTCTCCGGCGAAATCATCCCTCAGGGCGCTAAGAACGAAGCCCTCCAGATCATCTCCGCTACCCTACTCACCGCAGAGCCGGTGCTTATTGAGAACCTCCCCAATATTCTGGACATCAATAAGCTGCTGGATCTCGTCGAAGGTCTTGGGGCTAAAGTCGAACGCCTCACCCCTGAGAGTGTCCGCATTACGGCAAAGAACATCAACATTGATTACGTGCTGAGCGAAGACTACGTGCGCGACGCCCAAAAGATTCGGGGCTCCGTAATGCTGATTGCTCCACTGCTCAACCGTTACGGCCGCGCCAGCCTGCCCAAACCCGGTGGAGACAAGATTGGTCGCCGCCGGCTGGACACTCACCTGCTTGGCCTCCAGGCCATGGGCGCCGACTTCAAGTACGACGCCGACCGGTACATCTACACCTTCAGTACCGACGGCCTCGTCGGTACCTACCTCCACATGGAGGAGATTAGCGTTACCGGAACGGCCAACGTCGTGATGGCTGCCGTGTTGGCAAAGGGCGAAACCACGATCTACAACGCAGCCTGTGAGCCATATTTGCAGCAGCTGTGTAAGATGCTCGTCCGGATGGGCGCGAAGATCGAAGGCATCGGCTCCAATCTGTTGAAGATTCAGGGTGTCGAGACCCTCGGTGGCACCGAGCACCGGATGCTACCCGACATGATCGAGATCGGATCCTTCATCGGTATGGCAGCCATGACGGGCTCAGACCTAACCATTAAGGACGTCCGGCTAGACCAGCTCGGCCTCATCCCCGGCACCTTCAAGCGCCTCGGCATCAAGATGAACTTTGTGGGCGACGACATCCACATCCCCGCCCAGGACCACTACGAGATCGGCTCCTTCATCGAAGGTGGCCTGATGACCCTCTACGATGCACCCTGGCCCGGCTTCACGCCCGACCTGATGAGCATTGCGCTCGTTACGGCCATCCAGGCCCGCGGCTCCGTACTCATCCACCAGAAGATGTTCGAGAGCCGGCTCTTCTTCGTAGATAAGCTAATCGACATGGGTGCGCAGATCATCCTCTGTGATCCGCACCGCGCCACCGTTATCGGTCTCGACAAACGAGCACCGCTGCGGGGCATTTCCATGAGCTCTCCCGACATCCGCGCCGGAGTTTCCCTACTCATCGCCGCCATGTCCGCCGAAGGCACCAGCCGTATCGATAACATCAACCAGATCGACCGGGGGTATCAGCGGATTGATGAGCGGTTAAATGCCTTAGGCGCGCACATCGTGCGCGAGTAGACCGACTTCGCATTTTAACGCTACGCTTTTAAACTACCGCGCGGCAAGGTGTTACATTTACCCGTGTAGTAGTCTAAAAGGGCAAAGCCCGTCTAACACATGTTAATTTACAACGTAACCTCAAAAGTAGAAGCCCGCCAACACGCCGCCTGGCTAAGCTGGATGGAACGCACCTACCTTCCCGCCGTAATGGAATCCGGCACCGTAGAAAAATACCACCTGACCCGGCTGTTAGGCGTAGACGATACCGAAGGGCCTACCTACGCGCTACTAATGACCTTCAAGTCCAGGGTAGTATTCGATATTTACCAGGAAAAATTTGCCCTAAGCCACCAGAAGGCAGTCAAAGAAAAGTGGGGCGAGGGGGTACTAAGTTTTCCAAGTATTCTTGATTTGGTGCTGAAAAAGGAGTGAGAAGCTAGTGGTCTGTCAATATTGAATTTGTGGGTAAGGTGCTGATGAATTTTGGTGTTGAATGAGGCGAAGGATTCCTGGCATAGCCGTAGCTACGGAAGGAGTTCTTCAACGAAACTCAGCGCCAAAAGGCATCACAGATTACCCCAATATTTAATGTTGACAGACCACTAGTACTATTATAAACCACGGATAATAATAAGACATCAGCTCCGCATCGGAGTGCTCGGCGACGAGCCAAAGATCGCTCACCTATTTGTTGCTGGGTTCAGTGAAAGCGTTCGGGCATTTCTCGAAGATAGAAACCATTATTGCCTGATTTTTGGCATCGACATCCTGCATCAAACATGCAGCAGCCAACAATCATTACCATTTTCGGGCGCAAACGCAGGTACAAAGCAAGAATGAAGAGCAGGCGACCACCAAACAATAGAAGCATCAGCCCTACCCCATCAGAGTATAGCGGTACGTAAAGCCGAGGTCCTCAATGGCTACATAGCCCTTCCTTTAGGTGGCAGACTACCGTGCTTACGGCCGGGTATCCGGCATCGCTTCAATGGTATCTTTCACTAATGCCTTCTCTAGCTTAAACAAGATGCGGAGTACTTCTTCTTTGCGGGTTAGTGGTTTCATGTTGACGAAACTGTGGCTAAAAAAGACGTTACGCAACTATTTTTTTTAGTTGTTTGACTTCTTTTTTAGATGCCTGCCTCTTTCCCTTCGAGAGTTCGGCAGCCATTTATCAGCCTAAAGGCTGATAAACAGGCGACCTTACTCCGTTTCCAACACAAAATCCACCGGCAGGGCCCAGGCGAGGCTGCGGGAGCCGATGTTGCCGTTAAAGACGAGGTTCGTATCGCCGAAAATGCCTCCTTTATAAATTACGCATTTATTTGACTGGGCGAGTACCCGCGATTGTATCGGCTTATTTCTGCGCCATTTATTCTTCGGTAGTGGGTGAGATCTTCCGTCGGCGTAGTAGAGAATAGCAAATTCGCGGCCTTCTAGACCGACCAGTGTATTTGTCCCGTTTCCACTCTTCACCAAAGAAGCCCCAAGATCTACCTCGGCCACATTTTCGCGCTTGCCCTGTTCGTCTTTACTGATGGTAAATACCTGAAAGCCGTTTTCTTCCAGCGTTCCGGACAGCAGGGCGCGGGCGAAGTGCATACCGGAGCCGTAGTAGGCACGTTCCCTGTTCCGCCGTTGACCGACGGTTGGCTTCGTGTCTTCCTCGAAGAAGTAGGTGCCGAGATAGGAGGTGTAGCCAGTCTTATAGTCGGACAGGAAGGTGTTCAAGTCCATCCTCAAGGAATAGCCAAGGTGAGGTAGGTGAACCTTCAGTATTCCTCTGCTTTTCGCCTTCAGATTAGTAGGCTTTCCGTAAGTGTATTCACTTTTATCTTTATTCCAGCGGGAGACAGATCGGTTCATTTTCTCCAGTCTTTGACGCATATTATCGTTGCGGACCTGAATGGTTTTCTCCGTGTAGTCCCGGTCAAACCCCAGTACTTCATCGTTGCGGATGGAAGAACCGACAGCCCATTCGTCTTGTCCGAGTAACAGCCGGGTGAATTCTGCCAGGGTTTTCCCGCGCAGGTTTTGGTCCCTGATTTCGACGCCGTAGATAGTGGCTTCGCGGGGGCTGAGAATGATGTCTCCAAGTGAACTAGGTTTCACTAACTCTATGTACTCGGTTTGGTAAGCGAGATGGCTTACGACCAGGGTTGCGGGCAGGCGCATACCCTTTAGGCTGAAGGTACCGTCATCACCGGTGGTTTCACCGATGCTGGTTCCGTCGAGATAAACCGTTGCGAAGGGGATGGGCTCGCTGGTTAGGCTGTCGAGTATGCGGCCAGTCAGGATATTTTGGGCGCTGACGCAGGTGCAGAGGAAAAGACAGAGAGCGAGAATGGTTAAGTGGGGTTTTAACATTGAGGTTTGCTTTAATTGTTAATAGGTGGAGAAATTCTACCGTAAAAAACGCTGTAGCAAGAGAACACTTTTATCCGCCTAAAGAGCGGTGAACAATGCCTTTATCCAGCTTTCAGCACTGCGGCCCTAATCAACATTGGTGTCCCACTTAAAAAAAGCAACTGGCTAACGCGGAGGGTGCGGTTGTGCCGCTTGTCGATCCGTAGTTTTCGGGGATTGGGTATTCTAATTTGGCGAAGAAGTAAGGCTAAATTAGAGTTTTGAAAACTACACTTCAGCAGAAGACCGATCCAACAACCCAGCCAAAGCCTCCCCATACTCAATAAAACCAATCGTCTCATCGGTACGTGCCAACTTTACCTTATTGAAGATCAGTAACGACTCGCCGTTACTTTCAATATGATAGATAGGACGGTTCTCGAAGAAACGGATCAGGTCTCCGTCGAAAAAGGTGCGGATCTCCTCTTCGTTGTTGCTCATGAGCAAGAACTTGTCGGAGAAGTCAGCGTACATCTCGAAGTCGATGTCTTTATAGCCGGAGAAGGCCAGTACCCGATCAAATATTTTCTCAAAAATGCGCTCCTTCTCCATGGAAAACACCGGAATAGGGCGGTTTAGCTTCAGCACCATTACGGTGGCGGTAAATACCTCAGCGGTGAAGGCTGCGCCTTCGCTGAAGGTCACATCGGTTACTTCCCAGCCGGCGTTCAGCTCGGGGAAGTTTCCCTTCAGGCAGTTTGATTTCCGCTCGATGGTTTTGATCTCGAAAAAATGGAAGTTGCGTAGGTAGGAGGTGTTCCATTCTACTCTGCTGGCAAACTGGTAATCTTTCTCGGTCGCCAGGTCCTTGAGCCGTATTTGCCGGGGGGAGAGCTTAGTAGTGAAGTTATTCAAGGAGATTTTCAAGGCCCGGTTGTGCGTCGAGGACGACACGTGAGAATCTAGGCCGTTGATGCTTACTTCGCCGCCAGTATTTTTATGCTGCTTAAGAAAGTCTATTAGGTACTCCATGAAGGTCGTACCCACCAGGCGGGTTTTGGAGAGGTCGATATCGACGGTAACCCCAGGAGGGATGTTTTGGATCAGCTTAGCGATAGACGGGATGTTGAGGAAGTTGGCCACCCCGTCAATCTGCACGTTATAGGCGCCTTCCTCGCTTACAAATACGTTGGTTTCGTTTTTAAAAGCTGCCCTGATGAAATCGTCGACAGGTAGCCGCGAGAGCAACATATGGACCAGCAGCGCGAACAGCGTACCGCCCAGTATACCCCACAGTAAATCAGAATACAGCGTAATCCCGATCGTTACAACCATGAAGATGAGCTGCTCCAGGCCCATCTCGTAAATATTGCGAAAGACTACCGGCGACGCCAACCGAAAACCGATGTACACCAGGATGGCAGCCAGACCGGCAAGAGGGATCTTCTGGATGACCGGCGCGAGTAGGAAGAGAAACACCACAATCAGCAGGCCGTGGTAAAAATTAGACCACTTGGTCTTCGCCCCGTTGTTGATGTTAACCGTACTGCGAACGATCACCGTGATGATGGGAAGCCCTCCGATGGCACCTGAAAGAATCGTCGCCAGGCCAACACCAATAAGATCGCGGTTGAGGTCCGATTTACGTTTGTAAGGGTCAAGCTTGTCGACGGCTTTGGCCATGGCCAGCGTCTGGATGGAAGCGATCAGGGCGATGGACAGCACAGCCACCCAAAACTTATAATCGTTCATCCGGCTGAAGTCGGGGTAGATGATGGCGTCCCACAAATTATCGGGGATGGTAATCAGCTGCTTCGGCCCGATGGAGTAATCACGCCCGAAGAACTCCACCGTATGCGGGTCGAAGAAATTGAACAGATAGGCCGCAGCCACCGACACGACCAACACCCAAAGCGAAGCTGGAAAATAATGCAGCAGGCGTGACTGTATCTTCGGGATGACGACAAGGATAATAATGCCCAGTAATGAAATGCCGAAGATCACCGGATGGATGTTAGGCAGCTGTGTAAAGACTTCTCCTATGAGAGAAAAAGTAGTTTTACCCACCGGGTGGGTCCCCATCGCCACGTGAATCTGCGTCGAAAAAATGATGATACCGATGGCGACCATTACCCCCTGGATGACCGAGGAGGGAATCACATCGGCAATTCGACCAAGCCTTAGTAAGCCAAGCAAGACCTGGATGCCGCCAGCGATGCAGGTTGCCGCCAATACGTAATTGAACGTATTACCCGAGCCGTCGTCAAGGCTGTAAATGGCCGAAAGGACTACCGCGATCAAGCCCGCAGCTGGGCCGTTAATTGCTAGGTGGCTCCCCCGAAAGAGCGTAGCCACTACCCCTCCGATGATGGCCGATATCAGGCCCGCAATCGGTGCAGCCCCGGATGCCGCTGCCACCCCCAACCCAAGGGGAAGGGCAACCAACGCTACGCTGATCGCAGCTAGAAAATCTGAACGCCAGTTGGTCAGTAATCCCTTTAGTCCGCTTTGCGGTACTTTATGTACGTCCATTCAGTGTTGGTTCTAAATTACCAACCACCGGTACTGCGGGTAAAGGATAATTCACATTATAAGAAACAGTAAGGTAAGGACTTTGGGGTTGAAATGTTTTGAGGTTCTTCACTTGGAGCAGAGTAACTACAAGCTATAACGTTCAGAGCGGTCGTTGCCGTAGCCAGGGGGCGGTAGTTTCCTGGCTACTATAACGACCGTTCTGAACGCTCATCTCTACTTCCGCGCATCCTCTTTCTTAAAAGGAACCGAAATAACCTTAACTCCTTCCTCCAAAATCATCTTATTATACTGAGGAACCCTATTGGCTAAAACGGACTGGTACTTCGCCAGTTCATCGTCGATCTTACCTTCAATTTCCTTCTTCACAGCGTAGGCAGAGGCCGTTGGCTTGTAAGTTCCTATACCAGTAAGGGAGTTAAGATGGGCTAGCTTATTCGTCAGGCGGATGGGATAGTTGAGCGGATCCTGACGTGACTGGTTTTGGGTTTGGTAGAGCGCTTCCTCCACTTCGGTGAGAGACTTGATGATGTCCTTACCGTAGTCCTTAAGTTCCTGGCTGGCGTCTTCTGGCAGACGGCCCTGGAAGGTTTTGATTTGGTCACGGACATTGCGGAGGTCGATAATGGCCTGGTGCGCTTCGGAGGTTTTGTCCTGCACACCCTTCATAAACTGGAACTGGGCGGCCATATCTTCCTGACTAGCCGTTACACGAGGGTCAGCTTTGACCATAAATTCACGAGTCTGGACATTATTGCCTTTCTTCAAGCTGACGGTATAGTTGCCGGGCATGGCCATTGGTCCGCCGGCACCGGCCGACCAGAGGATCATTCCGTCTACTTTCACGCCGTCGGGGTAGCGGAGGTTCCAGTTGATGGTTTGGCCACCGTCTTTTACCTCAAGTTTAGCTTGCCTGTCCTTACTGTCGGTTGACCAGCTACGGATATCTTCTCCGTCTTTACTAACCGTGAGGGTGAACGGCAAGGTATCCTTAGCGGCTTCCTCGCTTACGTACACGTGGAAGTTGACACCACCGGAATGGTTCTTTCCGGCCGTTCGGCTCTCTCTGCTGCTACCGCCCATACGCCATGCATCGACGGGGTCGTAGAGGTGAAAGTCGGTGCCAACGGCAACCTCCTTTACCTGCTTCAGTACGGTAAGGTCATCAAGAATCCAGAAACTACGGCCCTGGGTGGCCAGAATGAGGTTATCGTCTTTGATGGCGATATCCGTGATGGGAACCATCGGTACATTGAGCTTGAAGGACTTCCAGTTCTTTCCCGCGTCCATGCTGACGTAGAGACCAGACTCAGTACCAGCGAACAGGATATTCGGTGCACCGGGATACTGGCGGACTACGCGGGTAAAGTGATCGCGCGGGATGCCGTTGTCGATCCGCGTCCAGGTCTGGCCGTAGTCTTCCGTATGGTAGAGATAAGGAGTATAATCGCCAGATTTGTAGGACGTTCCGGCGATGAAGAGGCCGCCGTTAGAGCGTTGGTCTACTTCTACGGAGTTCCACATTACGTATTTCGGAGCGTCCTTTGGGGTTACGTCGTCCCAGTTACCGCCATTATCTTTAGAAACATGGACCAAACCGTCATCGGATGCTGCCCAGATTAATCCTTTCTCTTTACTGGATTCACAAGCGGCGAAGATGGTGGCGTAGTACTCTACGCCGGTGTTGTCCTTAGTGATCGGTCCGCCAGAGGAGATGAGTTTATCGGCTTCGTTGCGGGTTAGGTCGGGGCTGATGATTTCCCAGGTTTCGCCCTCGTCGGTGCTGCGGTGTACGTGCTGGCTGGTGGTGTAGAGCACGTTCTGATCGTTGGGGCTGAAGAATATGGGGAAGTTCCACTGGAAGCGGTACTTCATACCGTCGGCGCCGTAGCCCATGGGGTTATCAGGCCAGACGTTGATGGCGCGTACCTGGTTGTTTTCGTGGTCGTAGCGGGTGAGGAAGCCGCCGTAGCTACCGCCATACACGATGTCCGGATTCTTCGGGTCGGGTGCGATGTGAGCGGACTCGCCGCCGGCCGTCCTTTCCCAGTCGGATTCTCCAATGGTACCGCCATCGGTGCGGTGTGCGATGCGGACGGTAGAGTTGTCCTGCTGCGCACCGTAGATGCGGTAAGGAAAGGCGTTGTCGGTGGTTACGCGGTAGAACTGGCTGGTAGGTTGGTTATAGTAGGTGCTCCAATTCCCGCCGCGGTCAAAGGAGACCTGGGCGCCACCGTCGTCGCCAATGATCATACGTTCGGGATTTTCGGGGGCGATCCAGAGGTCGTGGTGGTCGCCGTGGGGAGCGTTACTGGATTCGAACTTGCGGCCACCGTCGGTGCTGTGGTGGTAGCTCACGTTTACGACGTAGACGCCGTCAATATCTTGCGGATCGGCGTAGATCCGGGTATAATACCAGGCGCGTTGACGGAGGGCGCGGCTGTCGGAGCGGGCCTCCCAGGTATCACCACCGTCGTTGGAGACGTAGATACCGCCTTTGTCGTTTTCAATGAGGGCATAGACGCGATTGCCGTCTACCGGGCTGACGGTTACGGCGTTGATGCCCCAGAGGCCGGTCGGCAGGCCTTTGTTACCAGAGATGTCGGTCCAGGTATCGCCCGCATCGGTGCTGCGCCAGAGGGCGGAGCCTTCACCTCCGCTTTCGAGGCTGTAGGGGGTACGGCGGATTTTCCAGGTCGAAGCGAACATGACTCTCGGGTTCGAGGAGTCCACGGAAAGGTCCACTGCACCTGCGCCCGCGCCCGCAAACAATACTCTCTTCCAGTTCTTGCCACCGTCAGTAGATTTGTAAACACCACGTTCTTCGCTGTCTTTAAACAGATCGCCCATAACCGCCGCGTAGACGAGATTGGGGTCGTTTTTGTCGATACGAATGCGAGAGATGTGGCGGCTGTCCTTCAAGCCCATGTGTTCCCAGTTCTTGCCACCATCGATCGTTTTCCAGACACCGTAGCCGTAGCTGACGTTGCCGCGCACGGTCTTCTCTCCACCGCCGACGTAGATGATATTCGGGTTGCTTTCGTGTACGGCGACTGAGCCAATACTACCGCCGAAAGCCCCGTCGGAAATATTAGTCCACGTCTGGCCGCCGTCCTGCGTTTTCCAGACGCCGCCACCGGAACTACCGAAGAAGTAAAGATTCGGCTTGCCGGGAACGCCAGTTACAGTACTAGCCCGGCCGCCGCGGAAGGGGCCGATGTTGCGAAACTCAAGGGAAGAGTAGAGGTCTTCCGGTTGGGTGGTTTGTGCATTTAGGGCGAAGCCGCAGGTGCATAGTAAGAGTAGGAGTAGGATGCGCATGGTGTGAATTTATTAGTTTGGGAAGGGGAAGATATGAAATTCTGGTTTATGATTGGTCGACCTGCACTTCTATTAATCACGAAGACGGCCATGTCAATCACGAGGGGTTACGGCGAACCTTCGGTCCTGCCTCCACCCCTCGTTACGCTAAGCGGCCCTCCGGGACTGGTTGCACTTAAAACATTTTTATTTAGAGCAAATTAACACTACACTAATGCAACAAAAAACAAATATTATCCCTCAATCTTACGACCGAATCGTCCTGCACTCCACCTTTGACACCAAGTATAGGATGCCGTGGATTGACAAAAAAATAGAGCCTGAGTTACACGCAATCATCGCTGAAGAACTCCGTAATCAAGGTTGTATCGTCCATGAGGTCAATAGTATAGAGGATCACATCCATCTGGTTCATACACTGCCCAGGACCAAGACAATTGCGCAAATAATGCGTTGCGTAAAATCAGTCTCCAGCAAGTGGATCAAGACCAGAGGTGAGCAATACGCTTGGTTTGGCTGGCAGGACGGCTACGCATCCTTCTCGGTAGACTACCGGAGGATGAAAGGTGTTTGCTTCTACGTACGTAACCGGAAAAAACATCACGGTACCAACAATTCCAAAATGACCTTTATCGATGATTTCGAGGAGTTTATGAAAGCCTACGGCTACCCAGATTACACTAAACATTACGTATTTACATACAAGCCAGACGGTTATACCCTCCGGGAGCCAGTACCGAGCTACGGGTTCAAAGATCGGGCTGCCCGTAAACGCTGGAGACGTAGAGAATCGAAAACAACCGGGTCAACTCCAACCGGAGCCCCGGAGTGCCGCTTAGCATAACGAGGGGTAAAGGCAGATGGCAAAGTTATCGCCGCAACCCCTCGGGCAAAATGGCGTTAGCCATTAAAGCCAAAAAATGCCCACTCTGAACCTAATCCTAGGCGACCAACAAAACCAAAACCACCCCTGGTTTAAAAAAACCGACAAAAACCAAACCTACGCCCTTTACGAAACCTACTCAGAAGCCACCTACACCCGCCACCACGTCCAAAAAGTCTGCGCCTTCTACCTAAGCATGCAGGCCTTCGCCGCAGCGCTCCGCGCTGCTGGCCACCAGGTCATCTACCGAACGCTCGACGAGACCCGGGAGCTCCAACTCGAAACCATCACCGATAACCTCCTCTACGACGCCCGGGAGCTCGGCGCCGATACCATCCGCTACCAGCTACCGGATGAATACCGCCTCGACGAAAGTTTAAAAAGGTTATCGGAAAACTTTGAAGGAGTAATCGAAGCCGTAGACACCCACCACTTTCTAAGTGAGCGCAACTACCTGACCGACCTATTTGCCGGTAAGAAGACCTACCTCATGGAAACCTTCTACCGTAAGATGCGGAAGCGCCACAACGTGATGATGGAAGCCAACGGCGAAGACCCACTAACCGGCAAGTGGAACTACGACCACGACAACCGGGGAAGCTTGCCCAAAAACATCACCTTCCCCGAAGCAGCCTCCTTCCCAAAGGACGCAACGGCCATCGTCGAAATGCTAAAGCGTAACGGAATAGAAACGATCGGCCGGATCAAAGACAACGTCCTCTCCTACCCCACCACCCGGACCGAATGCCTGGAAGCGCTCACCGATTTCGTACGAAACCGCCTCCCGCTCTTCGGCACTTATCAAGACGCGATGACCGTCCGCCATCACCTGCTCTACCACGCCAACCTGAGCTTTGCGATGAACGTAAAAATGATCTCGCCGCAGGAAGTGATCGACGCGGCGGTAGCAGAGTGGCAAAGCCGGCAGGAAGAAATTGAAATCAATCAGGTGGAGGGTTTTGTCCGCCAGATCCTGGGTTGGCGGGAGTACATGCGCGGCGTCTACTGGGCCAAAATGCCACAGTTCGCCGTCTCCAACGACCTCGACCACCAGGCAAAACTCCCCGAGTGGTTCTGGACGGGCGGTACGAAGATGAACTGCCTCAGCCACGCCGTCAACCAGAGCCTAGATTCGGCCTATGCGCACCATATTCAGCGGCTGATGATCACCGGTAACTTTGCTCTAATCCTCGGCGTTCACCCAGACGAAGTAGACGCTTGGTACCTGGGTATTTACATCGACGCGATTGAGTGGGTTGAAATTACAAACACCCGGGGCATGAGCCAGCGGGCAGACGGCGGGCTCATCGCCACCAAACCCTACTGCAGCTCGGCCAACTACGTCAATAAAATGAGCGACTACTGCAAGGGTTGCCACTACAACTACAAGGAAAAGATCGGCGAAAAAGCCTGCCCTTTCAACAGCCTTTACTGGGACTTTCTGGACCGCCACCGCGAGAAGTTCGGCAACAACTTCCGCATGGCTTTCATGTACAAAACGTGGGACCGAAAAGACGGAGAGGAGAAGGCCGCTATTTTGGAGCGGGCAGATTGGGTTAAGGCCCACGCGGACGAGCTTTAGCCAGCTATAAGCCCGGAGGGACTTTCTTTCATGGCGGGAAGTGAAGGTTGATGGCGGTAGCCATCGCCGTAGCCCTTCGCCACGAAAGCGCAGCCCGGTATACCAGTCAAACCCGCCCCCGCGCAACCGCAAAGCAAAATACAAACAGCCCCGAACACCAGGGCTCACTCATCCGCCGCACCGGGTCCGTCTCCTCCGGGTCAAGCGCCGGATCGGCGTCGAGCGTCTCAGCTTGTTTTCAGCGCAGCGCCTCCTTCTGGGCTTCGTTTTCAACAACGAGATAGACGGTCGTTGGCATCAAGGCATTAGCCTGAAAGCTACCACGTACTTCGGCGAACCAAGGCCGGTAACCGGTTTGGCTGGTCCGTTGATTGGCGAGGTACTTGCGGCGGAGGATGATGGTGGAAGACCAGTCGTTGGCGCTCAGTTCGGTGTAGTCGAAGGTCTAGGTGCCGAGCAGTACTACACCCTAGCCGCTGATGGCGTAGTAGGCATTCTTTCCTTTGTCAACGGGTAGAGGATAATTAGTCTGCCAACTCCCGATAAATCCCGTTGTATCATTTATTACTTCGCGCCGCTAAAACTCACCCTAAAAGAGCTCGACCGAGACTATGCCTTTCTCGACTTGAGCCGAATAGCATTACCAATCACCACCACATCAGAGAAGGCCATAAACAGAGCAGCCCACATCGGATTAAGAAAGCCCATAGCGGCAAGCGGAATAGCAACGATGTTGTAGCTGAAGGCCCAGAAAAGCGATTCCTTGATCGTCCGCAGGGTGAGGACGGCTACTTTGCGCCCTTCGGTAAGCAGGCTCAGGTCGTCGCGGAGGAGGACGATCTGAGCGGCGTCGAGGGCGGCGGCGGAGCCTCCGCCGAGAGAAATACCGATATCGGCGCGGGAGAGGGCGGCGGCGTCGTTGATGCCGTCGCCGACCATGGCGGTCGGTTTTTCGGCGGAGAGAGTAGCGATGCGGTCTAGTTTCTGAGCAGGGAGTTGTTCGGAATACACTGCTTTTATCCCCAGTTCTTTAGCGACGGCCTCGGCTTTTGCTCGCCGGTCTCCGGTCAATAAGGTGGTTTCTATGCCAGCTTCCTCCAAACTTTGCACCAGCGTTCGCGCCCCTTTTCGTAAGTCATCAGCCAGTGATAAACTAGCCAGGTATTCATTGTTTTTGAGCAGTACAACGTCGGCATTTTCCGGTACTTCAAGGCCTTCGGGCAGCTGGCGTGCAGCGCCCAGGTAGTAGTGATTGCCCTCATTATCATTGCCGTTCAAGCCTAGGCCCGGCGTTTCGGAAACAGTAAGGGGCTCGGCAGCAGGTGCCAGGGAAGTCGTTTTCAAAAAGGCCGTGATCGAGGCCGCGATCGGGTGACTGGAGTACTGCTCCATATCGTAAATAATCCGACGGACTTCCCCCTCATTTGCTCCTTCAGCGACGGTAAAATCACCCACCCGAAGCTCGCCCGTAGTCAGCGTACCGGTCTTATCAAAAACCATCCGCTCGATGCCCGCAAAGCGCTCCACTGTGCTTCCGCCCCGGACCAGAACGCCCAGTCGGGCCAGGCGGCCGACCCCAACCATGACGGCCGTCGGCGTAGCCAAACCCATTGCGCATGGGCACGAAATCAACAGCACGGCAATTGCGTTCATTAATGCTTTAGTGACCGTAAAAAAACCACCGCCCCAGCCGACGAGAAAGGTCAATAAGGCAATAACCAACACAACGGGAACGAATATGGCGCTTACTCTATCGGCCAACCGCTGCAGGTCCGGCTTATCCGCCTGGGCCGACTTTACCAGGTCAATAATCCTTGCTAAAGTACCGTCTTTGTATCCTGCTATTACGGCGTAAGTCACCTGCCCGGAAACGATAATGCTACCGCCAAGAACACCATCACCAATACCCTTTTCCACCGGCAAACTCTCTCCGGTAAGCATGGCTTCATTGACGGTGACGGTGCCTTCCAGAACCTCTCCGTCCAGCGGTACTTTATCACCGGTATTGACCCGGAGCTTATTGCCGACGCTCACTTGTTCCACCGGCATACTCACCACTACCCCGCTCTCCGTCACCCGCTGAGCGTTTTCTTCCTGAAGGTCCGAAAGTGCCCCGATGGCCGTAGTCGTTCGCTCCACCGCCTGCGCTTCGAGCCAGTTACCGATGAGGACAAGCGTAATGATCGTCGCCGCCGTTTCAAAGAAATAGTAGTCGGAGTCCTGCCAGACAAGGCCGACGATACTGTAAACGAAAGCCGCCGTTGCGCCGATAAAAATCAGCACGTCCATATTAAGCATCCGCTCCCGCAGGCCCGCGAAGGCAGACTTACCGAAATAAAGACCGCCGACCGCGTAGACCGGACCAGCAAAAGCGAGCTGCACCCAACCGTTGTGCATCAGCCCGATGCCGATGCCGAAGGCCATCAGTAAGTGCGCAATCAGCAAAGGGGTGGTAAGTACGGCGCAGAAGATGAGGCGCCGCCGCGCCTTGTCCTCATGTTCGTGTGCATAGCCTTGGCCTTCCTCGCCGTGCTCGTCTTGCTCCACTACGGTGAAGCCAAGCCGCTTGATTCCAGCACGTACACCGTCGAGGTCCAGCGCCTCGTCGTCCTGCCGAAAACGGACCTCCTTGGTCTGAAAGTTCACCAGCACGTCTGTGAGTCCTTTACGCTCTAAAAATCGATGAATAGACATGGCGCAGTTATTGCAGTCCATGCCGTCTACCCGCATTTCGATGATTTCCCTTTGCTTATTCACGAACTTAAGTGATTTATTCGGTTTATTAGGGAACACGGTAGTTCCGTGATTAGTTAACCAACCATTACGGTCAGGAGGTTGCTTAGCCTCAACAGTAACAAACCTACTGTTTGGCTATACGACTTGCTTGACTATTCGACTTAAACAATCCACTATGCGCTACTACAGCCTCCTTTCTTTATTCACCCTCGCGCTGCTACTTTCCGCCTGTGGCGGCGACGCCGCCGAAGCCGTCAATGACGCCGACGAAGCCATGGCCTCCGAAAAAGTGATGGACGTCACCCTCGAGCCAATGCCCGTCACCCAAGGGTTTCCAGATGCCGCCATTTCCGACTGGACGTACGAAGGCAGCAAATTCAATTACACCACCTCCGGCTACGAATTCGCAGTGCCTACCCCCGACGCCGACGCCATCATGTGCGCCAACTCCGGCAAGGGCCAGCATATTCACCTGATCGTCAATGACGATCCTTACATCGCCAAGTACGAGCCCATGTTTGAGCAGGCTCTTCCGGACGGCGACCATCACATTCTGACCTTTCTCAGTCGCTCCTACCACGAGTCCATCAAAACTCCGGCGGCCCACCGTGCTGTGATGGCGAACGTTAAGGACGGTGCCTTTACCAAGTCAACGCCCATTACCAATCCGATGCTCTTCTATAGCCGTCCCAAAGGCACTTACACCGGTAAAAAAGCCACCGAGAACGTAATGCTTGACTTCTACCCTGTCAACGCCGACCTCGGTGCGGGTGAGTACCAGATAAAAGCTATAATAAATGGCCAGGAAGAATTCATGATCGACGACTGGAAGCCCTACTTCCTCAAGCATCTTCCCATGGGCGAAAACACCGTGGAGCTTACCCTGATGAAGGATGGTGAGAAGGTAGATACGCCGCTTAATCCGGTTACCCGGACGTTTACGCTCGCCGAAGCGCCAACTGAGTAGCGGAATTGGCGAGTCACCGAGTTGCTGCCGCTGGTACCTCTCACTTCGCTTTGCTCATTCGCCTTCGGCGGGCAAGCATAGCACCACGAGTGGTACTTGCGGCAGCGACTTAATAACTCACTACGATGGTACCCGCCAATCGGTCATGCAGAGCCCGTCGCGTAGGGTCAGACATCACCCACATCACCGAAAATAGCGGTAGGTAGTTGACCATGGCGATAAGTATATTCTCTCCCAGGGGATGCTCACGCCCAAATTCGATGTAGGCTGGCCAGGAGTCAATCTCCATGAATCCCTCCGCCTGAAAGTGACGGATAATGACGAATACGGTAGCATAAAACACTGCCGCCCACGGTACAAATCGCAAAAGGCTTTGGTTCCAGGAGATGGGACCGAAGCCTTTTTGGGTTACTACCTGAATCTTCATCCATTTCTTACCTAACGTGTGACCGTACAAAGCCTCCATTATGGGTTTGTACACAGCTTCCCCTAGCATCATCATGATAGCAAAGGGAAGTGATTTCATGTCTATTATGGAATAGAGCAGGCCTATAGTTAGAGGTAAGAGTACGGCCCGGTCCAGCAACCAGGCGATGAAGCGGCGTTGGAGTTTCGCGGGCTGAGGGCTACCAGGTTCGGGCTTAGTTTGTTGAGTTTCTTGCACGAGAGCAAAGATAACCGGTTGGGAGTAGTCTCAGGGAGTTACGCCCGCCTGATGTTCCGCAAGATGATCCAAATACAAGATACCGTTTAAGTGGTCCACTTCGTGCTGAAAGATCACCGCCGTGAAGTCGGCTATTTTCTCCTGGTGGTGGGTGCCGTCCATTTTGTCGTATTCCAGTACGATCCATTTTGAGCGAATACAGTTACCACGCCGGTTGGGGATAGATAGGCAACCTTCCCGAGACCGCTGGATTTCCTCAGAATATTCTACAATTTCCGGGTTCAGGTACACCTCGAAGGGTAAATCCTCGGCTTCCTTATCTAGCCGCTGCACCCAGATTATATTTTTGAGTATCCCTACCTGTGGAGCAGCGATTCCCAGCCCCAGAGACATGCTGTCGCGAACCGTAGCGTAAAGCCGGTCAACGAACAGACGGAGTAAGGGGTCGGTCGGGTCCACTTTAACGTCTTTGCTTGCCGTTCGGAGCAACATGGAGTCGGAGGTGCTAGTAATCTTGAAAACACGCATTGGCGTCGCCGAGTCTCCGTTCTCAATCATTACCGATTGCTCCGACGTAAAACCCGCTGGCGACACCGGTTCACAGCCAAGCACACTCAGCAGGGCGAGTCCGATGAATGACGGCAAAATAAATTTCATAATTATGGTATTTTGTGAGTTCACGATTTTGAGCCAAGCCGCATTTTACTATACTGCTGTCGGGCACATGAGGTAAAAGCGTAATGGTAAACGTGGCCCAGTACGGACGACCGCGAGAGATCGCCCCTGCTGGCCTCGCTTGAGAAAGGCCGCGCTCGCTTCGCGAGCACAAAATCACCTCATGTGACCGACGGTAGTATAGCACCTGTCTAAAAGAGCACCGCCCGTCTAAAAGCAAAGCGTCTAAAAGACCGAAGGCCGTCTAAAAGCAAAGCGTCTAAAAGGCCGAAGGCCCGTCTAAAAGCAAAGCGTCTAAAAGGCCGAAGGCCCGTCTAAAAGCAAAGCGTCTAAAAGGCCGAAGGCCCGTCTAAAAGCAAAGCGTCTAAAAGGCCGAAGGCCGTCTAAAAGCAAAGCGTCTACCCCTTACTTCCCGAGAAGTGATCCTCCTTCCGCCGGAACAGGGCATTAAACGAAGTAAGCGACCCGTAGATTCGTGTAATATACTGCTGCAGGTTCACCTTCTCTTCGTCCGTAAGTTTACTAGCGTTTATACGTTGCTCCATCACACGTATGCGGTCGCGAACCATCACGATCTTATGAAAGAAGGTATCGATGGGCATTTCTTTATTGGCCAAGCCGTCTTCGCCGGGTTGAAGAATCAGGATACCGTCGATCCATTTATCACCAAGTTGGGTCGTTTCCTCGATTCCGTTGTAGGTACGCAGGATACGGATCAAAGCTTCCTCGGCTTCATTGAAGGAGACCACTTCGTCGGGTTCGATGGCTTCGATTATATCCCATCCGGAGAATTCGCGGCCTACTGATTTCATGCCTTGAGACATGAACATGACGTCGTAAGCAGCTTTGTAGAGTTTAATAATTACGCCTTCTCCGTAGGCTGGATGGCGAACGCGACTACCTACACCGAGGGTGGTGGAATTACTCATGAGGTTTTATTTTAAGTTGGATGCGAAAGTAAGGAACCCGAAGCAACAAGCACGCCAGCTGAACCGACTTTTAATACTCAGAAACCATTCCGAGCGCTCGGCGAGTACATCTTCCATGTACTCGCCGAGCTACTTCTGGTTGCCGTTGATGAAGACCAAGGCGAGTAACGGAATGGCGATCGCCAGTATTTTGAGATACTTCATCTTGTCGAAGCTTAGCTGCGCTAAGGCTTTCAGTGGTTGTCTGGTAAATATGCGGGTTTGCACCTACAATTCGACTGGCTTGACACCTCCGTCTTTCGTTACGAAAAAAATGATGTAGATGGTACGGAATTTGTCACCCGCGTCGGCCTCTATCGGATAATGGGTAACAACCTTCAGCGTATGCTGGCCGGGGGTGGGGGGGCGCGTACTCAGGTCGGAAGCGAATACCGAACTGTTCGGCCACTACTTCGGTTACACGGTATTTCCGGAGGGCGGTGGGAAGGTTAAGCGGTTGCTCGTCGAGGTACAACTCGACGTACTCTCCGGCGCAGGCGATGAGGCGCTTACGCTTGGCTTTGCGTTCTTCTGAGCGAGACAAGTCGTCGTAGACTTTCGGTTGGGAGCAACCCTCCAGCATGATCGACAGTTCCCGCTCAGGCAAGGGCATCCATGCCCACAGCGGGCCGTCCGCCGCGGGGTAGAGGGCGGATAGAAACGGCTAGTACAGTACGCCTTCGTAGCCGGAGTAGGCCTGCCAGCTCTCCCGCTCTAATTTTCGCAGCCACTTTGGTTTTGGGACTTTGACTTCGTCAGTAGGTCAAACATAATGGAATGTAGGAAAAAGGTTACGTGACGAGAGAAGGCGTGTATACAACAAATTACACCGTGGGTTAAGCGCCTCTGACGCGACTTGCCTCTAACTAATCGCGCCAGAAACGTTCAGCCCACTCAAGAGTGCAATTTGTTATACAATGATATGACACCTAAGAGCAACTAAAGGGCCGTATCTTGCCCTCAAAAACTACCGTATGCGCCGCTTGTTCTTCTCCGTTTTCATGCTTATTCTTATGACCGCCGCCCTCTCTGCACAGTCCGACCCCAGCCCCTACGCGCTCTTCAATGAAGACGGTAAGCAGACGAAGTTCAAGAAGCTCGTTAAGAAAGCCCTGAAGGCCGATGTTATCCTCTTCGGAGAGAGCCACAACGACGCCATTGTCCACTGGCTTCAGTATAACCTTGCTTTGCACCTGCGCGCCGCCGCCCCCTTAAGCATCGGTATGGAGATGTTTGAATCCGACCAGCAGAGCATTCTCAACGATTACCTCTCCGGAAAGGTAAAAGCCTCCTCCATCGACTCCGTCGGCGAAGGACTCTGGAACAACTTTAAAACCGACTACCAACCGGTTGTAGACTGGGCCGCCAAAAACGACGTCGCGGTTATCGCCACCAACGTACCCCGCAAATACGCCCGCATGGTTTTCAAAGGTGGTCTGGATGCCCTCACCGAACTCTCCGCCGAGGAAAAAGTACTCCTCCCCACCCTACCGATTCCCTACGACGCTACCCTCCCCGGCTACGTCAAGATGCTGGAAATGATGCCCGGCGGCCACAGTGGTGAGACCTTCCCCATGGCCCAGGCCATCAAGGATGCCGCAATGGCGCACTTCATCGTGAAAAACAAAGATGAAGGCGTCCGCTTCCTGCACCTCAACGGCAGCTATCATTCCGACGATAACGAAGGGATTGGCTGGTACCTGAAGAAGTACGCACCGGAGCTAAAGGTAATGACCATTACCACGATTGAAGAAAGCGATCCAGCGACCTTGAGTACTGATAATCGCGGCAAGGCGGACTTTACAATTGTTGTGTCCGAGATACTGGGTAAATCTTATTGAACCCAGCCGAAGCTCACTCCGTGAGCGGGCTTCCGATGTGCTCTCCGAGCGTGATTTTTGCTAGAGCTTCGCTCTTCTTCGGCTCAGCTTTACCAGAGGGAAGAAAAGAAGAGGAGCTTTCCCGTATGCGGAATTCTAAAACGAGTTATTGAAGATGGTTGCCTTGAAGCCTTCTACTTTTATCGAATCGCTTCTATCTCTGATATTATACACGTGGCCATCATAATTTAGCTTGGTTTCAATAATCGAACGTTGGCTTAAACCACAACGCAACTCATCATCAAGGGAGAACTCAATAGCCTGATCCGCATTTACATCAGGTATAACACCTACACGATTGAGATTATCAAAGAAGACAGAGCTGTAGCGTTTTTCTTCATAATCAATAAATAACTCTACGTAGGCATCGTGGTCTTGAGAACCCGCTAAAATCAACTCCACATTCCGCAAGACACTCGTTGTGCTTGAAATAAGCGTGTCTGGTAATTCATCATTGCCGACTACGAATACACCGGCAGAGCTAATGAGGCTATCTCGCTCAAGTCTAATGCCGAAAGTTGCCGTGTAAGAATCACCTAACTGGCTTCCCTGAACTCTCTGTAGAGATTGGCCCCGGCCGCAAAAGTCAATCGTTCCGGTTGTTCCTTGGATTGAGTCGATACGCTCTAATTCGTAAGTAATAGTAATTCGTTCACTAGGTAAAGCAGCAGCTTCCGGAGTACAAGCATTGATGACGAAACAGGATGAGAGAAGCAGGCTAAGCCTGGTCAAAGAAGTTGTCATTAGTTAGTTTTAGGTGACATTAAAGATAGAAAATAAAACGCCGGTCCTCCCAAGTAGAAGAGCCGGCGCCCTAACTTAAGGCCAACCAAAAAAACCACCGTGCGCCACCTCCTCACCACTCTCTGCCTACTTCTACCCCTCCTGACCTTCGCCCAGGACAAGAAAAAGTGGGACATCTCCGCCCCCACCGGCGACTGGGACTGGAAAACCACCAGTTTCACCACCACCGAAGGTACCTGGATGAGCGTCGACCTCAGCCCCGACGGCAAGACCATCGCCTTCGATATGCTGGGCGACATCTACACGCTGCCCATCGAAGGTGGCAAAGCCAAGCCCGTTCGGGCCGGGATTCCATGGGAAGTACAGCCGCGCTTCAGCCCCGACGGCAAGCACCTACTGTTTACCTCAGATGCCGGGGGCGGAGATAATATCTGGGTCAAGAACCTGGCTACCGACAGCGTCCGCCAGGTAACCAAGGAATCATTCCGGCTCCTGAACAACGCTGCCTGGACGCCCGACGGGCAGTACTTCGTGGCCCGCAAGCACTTCACCTCCGGCCGCTCCCTCGGCGCGGGAGAGATGTGGCTCTACCACATCAGCGGCGGCACCGGCATCCAGCTGACGAAGCGTAAGAACGACCAGCAGGACGTCAACGAGCCGAGCGTTTCGCCCGATGGCCGTTATGTTTACTACAGTGAAGACATGTACCCCGGCGGCTTATTCCAGTACAATAAAGACCCCAACGACCAGATCTACGTGATCAAGCGACTGGACCGAGAGACTGGGGAGATTAAGACGGTGGTTGGTGGACCGGGCGGTGCCTTCCGACCGCAGATCAGCCATGACGGAAAGAAGCTGGCCTTCATTCGTCGGGTACGGACAAAGACCGTGCTGCACGTTATGGACTTGGAAAGCGGCCGCTCCTACCCCATCTTCTCCGGCCTGAGCAAGGACCAGCAGGAAGCCTGGGCCATCTTCGGCGCTTACACTGGTTACGACTGGACTGCGGATGATAAAGAGATCGTCGTCTGGGGCGGCGGCAAGCTCTGGCGGGTACCGACGGTGATGCCCGCCAACGGCAAAGAAAATACGGCGAAGGAAATCCCCTTCAGCGTAGACGTAGACATCAAAGTTTCCGAGACCGTTCGCTTCAAGAACAACGCCTTCGACGAAAGCTTCGACGCGAAGGTGATCCGCCATGCGGTGACCTCGCCCGACGGGAAAACCCTAGCGTTTAGTGCGCTGGGCCACCTATACACCATGAGCCTTCCGGACAGTACGCCAACACGGCTGACCGACGAAGCCAACTTCGAGTTTGAGCCCAGTTTTTCGGCTGACGGTAAGACCATCGCTTACGTCACCTGGAGCGATGATGACCTCGGCTCCATTAAAACCATCGCTGCATCCGGCGGCCGCGCCCAAAAAGTGAGTAAAACACCTGGCATTTTCCGTGCGCCGAGCTTCGCGCCCGACGGAAAAACGATCGCCTACTTCCGTGAAAGCGGTAACAACCACCAGGGTTACGCCTACTGCCAGGAGCCAGGTGTTTATACTATCCCAACGACAGGCGGCGAGGAAAACAGAATTAGTAAGAGCGGACAATACCCCGTTTTCAATCAGAAAGGCGACCGTATTTTCTTCCAGAAAGGCGGAGTCCTCTTCGGCGCACTGAGCAAGGAATACTGCAGCGTAAAGGCCATTGGTGGCGACGAGCGGACGCACCTGAACGCGAAGCACGCCCAGCGCTTTTCCGTCAGCCCCGACAACAAATGGGTCGCCTGGTCGGAGCTGCACAAGGTCTTCGTCGCGCCTTTTCCGATGACCGGAAACAAGGTGACGTTGGCCTCGAAAGGCAAGAATTTACCCGTCGCACAGGTAGCCAAAGACGCGGGCATCAACCTGCACTGGTCGGCCGACAGCAAGCGCCTGAACTGGACGCTCGGCAACCAGCTGTTCACCGACGAACTCACCGAGCGTTTTATGTTCCTAGAGGGTGCTGCCGATAGCGTTCCGCCCATGGACACGACCGGCATCATGATCAAACTGAACGTCACAGCAGACAAGCCCGACGGCCGCATCGCCCTCACCAACGCGCGCATCATCACGATGGAGGGTGACGAGGTGATCGAGCGCGGCACCATCATTCTCAACGGCAATAAGATTGAAAAAATGGGGGCGCGAACGCGGGTACCAAGTGGGGTTAAAAGCATTGATTGTACCGGCAAGACCATCATGCCCGGCATCGTCGATGTACACGGACATTTGGGGGATTTCCGCTACGGCCTCAGCCCCCAACGCAACTGGTACTACTACGCCAACCTCGCCTACGGGGTTACAACGGCCCACGACCCGAGCTCTAATTCGGAGATGATCTTCAGCCATTCGGAGATGATCAAATCTGGCGAAATGATTGGCCCCCGCCTCTTCTCCACCGGTACCATCCTCTACGGCGCCGAGGGCGATTTCAAAGCCCCGATCAGTAATTTGGAGGACGCCCGCTCGGCCATCCGCCGCACGAAGGCCTACGGGGCCTTCAGCGTCAAGAGTTATAACCAGCCCCGGCGCGAGCAACGCCAGCAAATCATCCAAGCTTCCCGCGAACTCGGCATCATTGTGGTGCCCGAAGGCGGCAGTACCTTCCACCACAACATGAACATGCTCACCGATGGGCATACCGGCGTGGAGCACAACATCCCCGTCGCGCCACTCTTCCGCGACGTGCAGCAGTTCTGGAAATCGACCAAAGCCCACAACACCCCCACCCTGATCGTGAATTACGGCGGCGTCAACGGCGAATACTACTGGTACCAGAACACCAAGGTTTGGGAACAGGAACGCCTACTGACCTTCACGCCCCGCGGCATCGTAGACGGCCGCAGCCGCCACCGTACCATGATCCCCGACGAAGAATACGACAATGGTTATAAACTCACCAGCCGCTCCCTCTCCAAGCTCAACGACCTGGGCGTAGGCATCAACCTGGGCAGCCACGGCCAGCTGCAGGGCCTCGGTGCCCACTGGGAACTCTGGATGATCGGTCAGGGCGGCATCAGCAACCACGACGCGCTGAAAGCAGCAACCATCAACGGAGCCAAATACCTCGGTATGGACCACCAGATCGGCTCCCTCAAAGAAGGCAAACTTGCCGACCTGATCATCATTGATGGTAATCCGCTGGCGGATTTACGCGACTCCGAGAAAATCACGCACACCATTATCAACGGTCGGGTGTATGACGCCAAGACGCTCAATGAAGTTGGGATTCGGCAGAAAGAGCGGGGTAAGCTTTGGTTTGAGCAGGATGGTAGTAGTAATAACTGGCCGGCTTATCAGCAGGGATTTGGAGCTGCTGGTGAGCACTGTGCTTGTAGAGGCCACAACTAGTATAGTGTACTAGTACAGTAAGAGTGAAGGGCTGTGCCCTGGCGACTTAGCGTCGGGGGGCACCCCCTCCTTGGTCTAAAATGAGTTGTTGAAAATGGTCGCTTTGAAGCCTTCTACTTTGATCGAATCGCTGAGGTCCCGGGTATTATAAACGAAGCCATCATAACTGAGTCTGCAATTTGTAGGTAACGGCCTCTGTCGCATAAATCCAGCTGACCTGACGCTTCGCTGGCCGAACCGATAGCCGCAACTTCATAGGTAACCATGACCTCTCTACTCGGTGTCGTATCGTCGTCGTCGCGTCCACAAGCACTAATTTGTAGGATCAACACAACTAAGTAGGCTCAAACAGAACAGGGCGTGAATCATGTGTCTATCGGCATTAGGTAGACACCATAGATAGAAAATAAAACGCCGGTCCCCCCAAGTGGAAGAACCGGCGCCCTAAAAGTCTAAAAGACCAAAGAACTAACAGACTAAC
>Ga0306864_1000010_pt1 | contig 85687 bp, 68 predicted proteins | sample AntRauTorckE5430_FD_190448 | JGI IMG/M metagenome (GOLD analysis project Ga0306864, IMG submission 190448) | Saline lake microbial communities from Rauer Islands, Antarctica - Metagenome Torckler E5 #430 (v2) (version 2) | ecosystem: Environmental > Aquatic > Non-marine Saline and Alkaline >...
AATCTGTAATATCCTTTAACAGATTATCACGATCTAGAGTGGATAATAATAGTATTTCCTCTTTTAAATTATCTATGTTCATAATCTAAATATACATATAATAGCTGTATTAAACTAGAGCCTTTATCAATAAAAATAGCACATTCTTTTATTTAAATAGTTGCATTATATAGCTATACTTATGTTAACTTAAACATATAATAGACGGTTATGTTTAAATTTCATTTACTGTTTTATGTTATCCCCCTTATTTTAATGGGGATAGTTGCTACTGCTCAGCAAACTGATGTCATTGGCACAATCTTGGAAATGGATACAGAACAGCCACTCTCTGGGATAACTATCTCTATTGAAGGGACGGGCATAAAAATACTGACCGATGAACAAGGAAGATTTACGTTTGTTTCTCAAGATTTACCCTTAGGGGAGCAAATTTTGGCTGTGAATTCCACCAATTATGAGTCTAAACGATTTCCGATTATCATCAATGAAGAAGAACGACTAGACCTAGGTGAGATTTATCTTACTATTGATCTCAGCGAGGAAAATAGACGGATAAGCACTATTTCTTTATCCGATGATGAGTTGGACGGAGACGATGCTAGTTCTTTTAATATTTCTGGTCTTTTAGCCTCGTCTCAAGATACCTACTTAAGAGCTGCAGCATTTGATTTTAGCGCTGCTTTTTTTAATCCAAGAGGATTGGATAATGCCAATGGTAAGTTATTAATTAATGGCTTGGAAATGAACAAGCAGTTTTCTGGAAGGCCCAATTGGGCGAACTGGGGAGGACTTAACGATGTGCAAAGAAATCGGGTGTTTTCAAAAAACACAGAAGCAAGCGATTACACTATTGGGGATGCAGCAGGCGTATCTAATATTATGATGAGAGCCTCCAAAATGAGAAAAGGAGGGCGTGTCTCTTTCGCAAGTTCCAATAGAAGCTATCAGGGCAGAATTATGGGAAGTTATAATTCTGGTTTACTCAACGGCGGTTGGTCCTATTCAGTCTTGCTGTCTAAACGTTATGGCGAGGAAGGCTTTAGAGAAGGAACCTTATACGATGCCAATTCCATTTCTGTTTCTGTTGAAAACCAAATTAATGATAAGCATAGTCTAAATTTTACAGGCTTTTATGCTCCCAACAGAAGAGGATTAGGAACGGCGGTAACTCAGGAAGTTGTCAACTTAAAAGGGATAGACTACAATCCGAATTGGGGAAGCTATGATGGTGCTCAGCGCAATTCTAGAATTCGTAAGACCGAAGAGCCTGTTTTTATGCTGAATCACTATTGGGATATCACCGATAATATTTCTTTAAATACCAATGTGGGCTACCAATTTGGATTCTTCTCTACCACTCGCGTAGAAAACGGCGGCACGCGATTATTTACAGATCCTAACACTGGTGAACAAGCCTATTTAGGAGGGGCAAGAAATCCTTCACCTCTTTATTATCAGAACTTGCCAAGCTATTATTTAAGAGACCCTAATCCCACCCCACTAGATTATCAAGGGGCTTTCTTGGCTCAGCGAGAGTTTCAAAACGATGGACAGTTTCAATGGGAGGATCTTTACTTTGCCAATTTCTTAAATCAAAATAGGGGGGGGAATTCTACTTATGCTATCCAATCCGATCGTATTGAAGACAAACAAGTCATGGCCAACACTATTTTGGATGTAAAATTAGCAGAAAATATAACGCTTAACGGTCGGTTAAACTACAGGAAGCTCAAGAGTGAAAACTTTGCTCAGCTAGAAGATTTGTTGGGGGGAGATCACTACTTAGATGTAGATTTTTTTGCTGAGGAAAGTGCCTTGATTACAGGGATAGGTACAGATTTGGCTCAGAGTGATCTCAGAAATCCTAATCGCCTTGTTTTAGAAGGAGAACGTTATAAATACAATTATAAGGTAGATGCAGAAGTCTACGATGCGTTTGCTCAAGCTCAATTTCAATATAAACGTATAGATTTTTACACGGGCTTAAGCTTTGGGAAGACAACTTACCAAAGAACAGGTTTATACGAAAATGGATTTTTCCCCAGAGAGCGTTCTTTTGGTCTTGGAGAAAAATTGGATTTTACAACTTATGCTCTAAAAGGAGGGACAACTTTTAGAGCAACGGGAAGACATGTTTTTACTCTAAATGCTGCTTACTTTCAAAATGCACCTACTTTGCAGAACTCCTATAGCAACGCCAGACAAAACGGTGATGTAGTTGAAGGGATAACGGATGTGAAAACTCAATCTACAGATCTCAGTTACATCTATAAGTCTCCAATTATAAGTGGGCGCATCACGGGGTTTTATACTGGGTTTCAAGATGAAACCAATGTTGGGTTTTATTATACAGAAGAATTAACAGGCCTACCGGGGGCTAATAATCAAAATAATGCCTTTGTGCAGGAAGTCATGACGGGTATCGACAGGGTGCATTATGGGGCTGAATTTGGTGTAGAAGCAAAAGTTCTTACCACATTAACTCTTAAGGCAGCAGGTTCTTTTGGGCAATATGTTTACGATAGTAATCCAAATTTGTATTTGTCCAGTCAGAACTTTCCAGATGCGAAGCTAAGGTTTGGCGATGGAAAAACCGAGTTAAAAAATGTGAGAGTACCTAGTGGTCCAGAACGTGTCTTCCAAATGGGCTTCGAGTACCGAGATCCTCAATATTGGAATTTTGGCGTCACTGTCAATCACTTTTCTCATACCTATATAAGTCCAAGTGGACTTTTACGATCTGATAATTTTGCTTTGGATACCGATGGGATTCTTTATAATGGTTATGATGAAATTCAAGCTAAGACTATTTTAAAGCAGGAACGTTTTGATGACTATATGCTTGTGAATATGATAGGCGGGAAATCTTGGAAAGTGAAAGATTACTTCGTAGGTTTTTTTGCAGTGATCAATAATGTGCTAGATCAAGACTATAAAACAGGAGGATTTGAACAATCTAGAACGAGTAATTATAGAAGCAGAGGCGAAGATCTCAATCGGGAAAATGGACCTCTATTTGGTAACCGGTACTTCTTTGGCTTTGGGACTACCTATTATTTAAGCACATACATAAGATTCTAAAAATATAAAAAGGCAGACTGATGAAACCGATAAAAACAAACTTGATATTCCTTTGCTTAGGGATACTCCTATTCTTTTCTTCTTGTGTAGAAGACGACGATTATAATGCACCCCAGTTTTTAGAGACTCCTCCGGAAATAGAGGGAAATATTATAAGCTTAGCCTCTCTAGCTGGAGTTCTAGCTCAAAACGATAGCCTCTTTACGTTCGAGGCCACAAATAATTTTGCTGAAGCCTATGTCGTGTCCAATGATGAGGGTGGGAATTTTTTTAGAGAGCTCATCGTCCAAGATAAGCCAGAAGCTCCTACCTATGGTATTGCTGTCCAAGTAGACCTAAGCCCTTTGTTTACAAAATATAACTTTGGAAGAAAGGTATATATCAAACTTGACGGCCTTACTTTAGGTCAGAGAGAAGGTAGTGAACCCATGTTGGGAATGGTAGATGGAAGCACTATCGGAAAAATCCCAGAATCTTTTGTTGAAGAGCATATCATAAGAGACACCATAACCGCACAAGTCGTCGCCACTCAAAAAGAGATATCAGAACTGGTGTTTACGGATGCGAATACGTATGTTGAGCTTACAGATGTTCAATTTTCAAGTATTTATTTCCTGAATAATACTTCTATAACATACGCCTCCGAGACACAAGATGAATTTAATGGAGAAAGAATTTTGGAAAGCTGTGTAAGTTCTGCAGAACTTATATTCAGTACAAGTACCTTTTCCGATTTTAAAGGACTTTCTCTACCTCCAGGGTCTGGTAGTTTGAAAGGGATTGTTACACGAGATTTCCTTGGTGAGTTTTTTACGTTTTATATCAATTCTCCTGTAGATGTAGATATGGTAGGAGAACGCTGTGATCCCCTTGTGTTTTCTTGTGGAATCGCAGCTACTCCAGCAGCAATGGAATTCATTACTATTGATTTTGAAGACCAAAACACCAATAATCCCTTGAGTATTCCTGGCTGGACCAATTATATAGAATCGGGTTCTGAAGCTTGGGAAGCTTTTTTGGATAATGGGACTAACCAGTCTTTAGGAATATCGGCGAGAGCCGGTTCTTTTAACTCTGGGGATGTCACTAATGTATCTTGGTTGATTACTCCAGAAATCCCTATAGAGGCCCATTCTAAGGTCACTTTAGAATTTAAAACCTCCAATAGCTTTTCCGATGAAAGCGTATTACAAGTCCTTTATTCTGTCGACTGGGATGGAACAGAAGAAGGCGTTTCTACGGCAGATTGGGCAAGTATTTTGGATGCAGAGATCGTTCAAGATGATCAATTTTTTGCAGACTGGGTCAGCTCTGGACTTGTAGATATGTCCTGTTTTGAAGGAGATGGCTATATCGCCTTCAGATATATAGGCAGCGGTGCTGAAGCTAGTGATGGAACTTATGAATTGGATGATATTCTAATTTCTGTAGAATAGGCTAGGTATTCTGAACTTGAAGAGTAGGCGTCTCAATTTACTAAAACCCGACCAATGAAATTTTAAGAGAGGTTATCAGAATCTTAGACTAGTAATAGTCAAGTCAATTGAAGATCCTAAAACAAGTCTGCCTGCCAGTTGCATCTAGGCAAGTTTAGGATGGCAAACCACCAAGTTTTGTGGCAACTTATTTTGTAACAGTTCGGCTTTATAATTTACTACATTTGAAAAAATGAATTTCTCGGGTGAGTATCTATAAAAAGCTTTTTAAAAACACCTTTATTTACGGAGTAGCGACAGTAATCCCGAGGATGCTTTCGGTTATTTTGGTTCCTTTATATACAGGGGTCCTAGAAAATACTTCCTTTGGAGATTACTCCATAATCTTCTCCTACTTTGTTATTTTCAATGTGATTTTAGCATATGGTATGGAAACAGCTTTTTTTAGGTTTTATAATAAAGAAGAGGATAAATCTCAAGTAATACACACCTCTACTTGGTCTATTCTCTTTACAACTCTAGCTTTTCTAGCCTTAGCCTACCTATCGATATCTAACATTGAAAATTTCACGAGGATAAATCCTCAAAATCTACAAATCATCATTTGGATTTTGGCTTTAGATGCTTTGGCAATTATTCCTTTTTCTTGGTTAAGAGCGACCAGCCAACCTGTGAAATTTGCATTTATCAAAACTGTCAATGTTGCCATAAATCTGGGCTTGAGCGTATTTTTTCTTCTCTATTTGGGTCAATGGTCTGAAACAAATTCTTTCTTCCAATCGATCTATATTCCCAATTTTGAAGTAACCTACATTTTTATCTCTATGCTAATTGCCAGTGGGGTTACTTTATTTCTTTTGTTTGATTTCTTTAAGAAAATCAGATTTCAATTTAACTGGAGCCTTTGGAAATCTATGATGTCCTATGGTCTTCCAGTTTTGGTTGCGGGGTTAGCTTTTTCTATTAACGAGGTCGTAGATCGCTTGTTTTTAGAACGGATGTTACCAGAAAAGGTAGCCAAAGAACAAATTGGGATTTACTCGGCTTGCTATAAGTTGGGGATGTTTATGACTCTCTTTGCCACGGCATTCCGACTGGGTATAGAGCCTTTCTTTTTTAGTCATGCGTCCAGCAAAAATCCCAAAAAAGCTTATGCGATGATCACCAAATATTTTGTGATTGTTGGATCTATACTTTTATTGGGTGTTATGGTGTTTGCAGATCTCTTTAAACAGCTTTTAATCCAAGATGAGAGCTATTGGGAAGCCATGAAAATTGTTCCAATCATTCTGCTGGCTAATTTGTTTTTAGGAATTTATCATAACCTTTCCGTCTGGTATAAGGTTACAGACAAAACTCACTATGGCGCGTATATTTCCTCAATCGGAGCACTTTTTACAATAGGAATAAACTTTTGGTTAATTCCTAAAATCGGTTATATTGGGTCAGCAATAGCGACCTTAATTGCCTATGCTAGTATGATGTTACTCTCGTTTTTCTTGGGTCAAAAGCATTATGCCATTCCTTACAAATACGGTAAAATATCAATCTACCTCGGTGTTTCAATTCTATTTTCTATACTTTCGTTTTATTACTTCAGAGAAAACTACCTAGTGGGAATTTTTCTTATTTTAGTATTCTGTGTTGGAGTTTATCTAAGCGAAAAAGAGGAACTCCAAAGACTTATAAAATCAAAATAACCATGAAAGTAAAGATTATCAACCGTTCCGCTTTTGAATTGCCTAAGTATGAGACGTCTCAATCTGCAGGAGTAGATCTGAAAGCAAACATGAAGGAACCTATTTATTTAGAAAGCTTAGAGCGCTGTCTTGTCAAAACAGGACTTTTTATAGAACTTCCTCTTGGTGTGGAAGCTCAAGTAAGACCAAGAAGTGGTTTGGCTCTCAAAAAAGGTATCACCGTTCTCAATTCTCCAGGGACTATAGATGCAGATTACCGTGGAGAAATTGGAATTATTCTTGTGAATTTATCCAAAGAAACCTTTACTATAAATTCAGGTGATCGTATTGCCCAGCTTGTCCTCGCACAACACGAAAGAGCTGAGTGGCAGGAAGAAGATATCTTAACAGAAACTGAAAGAGGTGAAGGAGGGTTTGGAAGTACGGGACAATAATGTCGAATTAAATCTATAGTATTATATAGATAATTTGAATTATACTTCGACGTAGCCCAACACAGGTTTTTTGATTTATCGAAATCAATAATAATTATTACAACCTTAGTTAGGGTAATTATTTTTAATAAAAAAAGTCAAAAAAGAAACGATTTATGGTTACAAGTAAGTTTAGATTGGTGTACGAGGTATTTTAAAAGCAAATCAACAAAAGAAGGTTCTACTTTTAACTTTAGATAGATATGACATTCGAAAAAGATTTTAAAGAAGCGCTTAGCTTTCTTCCAGACAAAGAAAAAGACAAACTCATTTTGCGCTTGTTGAAGAAAGATAAAATTCTGGCTAAGCGTTTGTATTTTGAAATGGTGAGTCCTACTAACTTAGAAGATAAGCGTTCCCAAATGGAAGAAAGTATTAAAGAGAGAACAAAACTGTTTGAAAAGGAATTTTACTCTGTGGGGTATTTAAATATGGACATCCGTTTTCTGAGTGGTGATATTACCGAACACGTCAAAATCACCAAAGATAAATTTGGCGAAGCCAGTCTAAATTTGCTTTTATTGATGGAAGTCTTAAAACATAATAACTCGCATATTAGTAAAGCTACTCCGCGTAAATTTATAAAAATAGGGGTAGCGCTTATTGCTAGAGCGTATAAAATCCTCGTTCTGATTGACAAATTAGATCAAGATTACTTATTGGAGCTAGAAGAAAACCTTAAAGAATTAGGGCGTCTTATTGGAGAAAACCCACCGTTAATGAATATGGCAATTTTCTGCGGACTTGATGTTAATTGGTTCATTCGAGTAGAGATACCAGAAAACATATCAGATATATATAAGCATGTAAGAGCTGAAGGCTATCTTAGTGCTAAAAATCATTAAACTTATTTTATGAAAATTATAGTTCCCATGGCCGGAAGAGGCTCGAGACTAAGACCACATACACTTACTATACCCAAACCTTTAATACCTATTGCTGGAAAACCTATCGTACAGCGTTTGGTTGAAGGTATAGCAGAGGTGCTTGAAGATGAAATAGATGAAATTGCTTTTATTATTTCTGAAGATTTTGGTGGTGAAATTGAAGCAAAGTTGAAAGATATTGCGGCAAATTTAAATGCGAAATCGACCATTTATTATCAAGACAAACCTTTAGGAACTGGTCACGCGATTATGTGTGCTAATGACTCCTTGAGCGGTCCTGCTGTAATCGCCTATGCCGATACTCTGTTTAAAGCTGATTTCAAATTAGATAAAGAAGCAGACGCGGTTATGTGGGTAAAACAAGTGGAAAATCCTGAAGCTTTTGGGGTCATAAAACTAAATGACAAAGGACAGATTACAGAGTTAGTAGAAAAATCTAAGGACTTTGTCTCTGACTTGGCAGTGATTGGGATTTACTATTTTAAAGAAGTGTCGCAGCTCAAAACTCAATTGGAAAAAGTCATCGAAGAAAACATCATGCATGGAGGGGAATATCAGATCAATGATGGGATCAAAAAGATGAAAGAGAATGGTGCGATTTTTAAACCAGGACAGGTAGATGAATGGATGGATTGTGGCAATAAAGAGGTGACTGTTGAGACGAATTCTAGGATGCTAAAATTTATTCATCAAGATCAAAAAGAACAGTTGATTTCTTCTTTCGTAAAAATTGAAAACTCTGAAATTATAGAGCCTTGTTTTATCGGGGAAAATGTATTTTTGAAAAATGCTAAAATCGGCCCACATGTTTCTATTGGAAATGGGACAACGATTGAGAACTCATCGATTAAAAACTCCTTGATTCAAGAAAACGCTCAAGTTCTTAATGCTCATCTTGATAAAGCAATGATAGGAAACTTCGCGAAATTTGATGGGAATTTTACTTCCGTAAGCATAGGGGATTATTCGGTTTTAGATTAAAAAAGGTATGTCAAAACACATTCGTCTTTTTTGTTTTATGGTAATGCTGCTGTCATTTCACAGTTATGCTCAGGATAAAGACAATTTATCTGAAGAGATCAATGTGGATAATCTTGGAGATAACACAGACGAATTTCAAGAGATTTTCTTTAGGGCGATTGCTCAAAGGGCTGTAGAAAATCCCCAAAAAGCGATAGAAGAATTGGAAAAATGTTTAAAGCTTCAGTCCAAAAATACGGCGGTGTATTACGAATTAGCCAAAAACTATATCGATCTGGAAGGCTACGACAAGGCAGAGACCTTCTTAAAAAAGACTTTAGAAGATTCTAAATACAAAGAAAATATAAACATTCTCAAGCAGTTGTTTTATGTCTATTCTATGCAGAAAAAGTATGATGAAGCTATAGAAGTAGCCCAATTTATAGCTGAAAGTGATCCGGTATATTATCAAGAGCTGTCAAATTTGTATTTGATTCAAAATGAATATCAACACGCTTTACAAGTCTTAGACCGGTTTGACGCGACCGAGGGTTTAGATGAGTTTCGAGATCAATTTCGAATGGTCATTTATAAAGAAGGGGACCTCTTAATAAAAGGGGTCAAATATTTCGAAGGTAGGTATCAGAACTCGTTGGAAGATACTCGAGCGGCAATGTACCTTATGGAGCTTTACAGGCTTAATAACTCTCCTGAAGAATCTATAAAAGTTGGGATTCGCGTGCAAGAACAGTCTGTTTTCAACCCAGAAATTAATGTAGAATTGGCATTAGCCTACCTGGTGACAAGAAATATTTTGAAAGCTAAAGCTTACAGTCAAAAAGTAGTAGAAAGTCTTACTCTCGAAGAAAAAGATAAAGTAAAAGTGATCAACTCCTTTAAAGCATTTGCTCTCCAAAACCCTGATGCCCAAGATGCTTTCGTAAGTGTGTTAGACTCAGCACTCGCCTCAGAAAAGAACTCTTCCAGCAAAGCAGAATTAGGAGAGTTCTACAAGTCTAGAGATAAGGAAAAAGCCTTAGACAACTATAAATCCGCCTTACGCAATAAGCCTAATGATTTTAAGTTAATAACAAATGTCATTGAGCTTGAAGTGGAGTTAAATAAGTTTGAAGATTTATTAAAAACCAGTGAAGAAGCTCTTCAGAGTTACCCTTCACAAGCATTGCTATATTACACCAAAGGATTAGCTTTGAATAAATTGAAAAAGCACCAGGCAGCTATTGAGGTTTTGGAAGAAGGTTTAGACTACATTTTTGAGGATAGTATTCTAAAGCGAAGCATATTTGAAACCTTAAAAGACTCCCATTTAACCTTAGGTGAAATTGAAAAAGCGGAGTCCTACAAGAAGAAATTAATAATAATAGCAAATTGATGAATCGCCATTTTTTATATATAAGTTTAGTTCTGTTGGTATTTTTAACCAGTTTAGGTTGCAAGTCTTTGAAAAGCAATTCAGATTCTGGGTTGAAAGAAAAATCAGCTAGAGCGGTGATAAATAGGTATGAAGATGATTTTGCTGACTTTAAAACCGCCAACGGAACTATGAAGGCGAAGTATAAGGCTGGAGAGGGTTCTCAATCTATTACTATTTCATACAGGCTTGAAAAAAATAAGGCGATTTGGATGAGTGCAAAATTAATGGGATTATTGACTGTTGCGAAAGTCTATATTACCCCAGATCGATTTATGTATTATGAAAAGATAAATAAAACTTACTTTGATGGTGATTTTTCAATGGCCGAAGAGTTTCTTGGAGTCGATGTCAACTTTCAAAATCTTCAGAACTTATTAATAGGCAAGCCGATGTTCGATCTCGAAAAAAAACAAATGCTCTTCGATCAGGATACCTATATTTTTCTACAGAATATCAAAAACGTTTTGGCCTATTCGGCGAGTATAGGTGGGCGTCAGTTTGAAATGAAATCTCAATCTCTTCGGAATCAAAATAACGAAAGCTTGGTTATAGATTACGAGCGTTTTCAATTGATCAATCAAAAAAAATTTCCTTCAAAAATAAGAATGACTGCTCAAAATAGGGATGATAAAGTGATAATTGATCTAGATTATCGCTCGGTTAGTTTTGATGAAGAACTCAGCTTCCCCTTCTCTATTCCAAATAACTACGACCTTTTAGAATTTTGATGAAATACCCTCAATACATAGTTGTCTTATTCATGATTTGTGCTAGCCAACAGGTTTTTGCACAAACTCGGGGGGAACTTGAATCTAAACGTCAAACCATTCAGCAAGAAATTGACGAGATTAATAAAATAATAAGAACCACAGAGACAAAAGGGAGATCCGCTTTAAGCGAGTTTGAAGGCCTTCAGTACAAAATTAAAGCGACAGAAAGATTAATCCAAGTCAACAACCAAGAGGCCAATTTATTGACAAGAGAAATCACTAGCAATGCCAATAAAATTGATAGGTTTCGAAATGAGCTTAAACAGCTGAAGGACGATTATGAACAAATGATACAGAAATCCTATAGAAGTAAATCGAATAAAAGTAGGATTATGTTTTTGTTTTCTTCAGAGTCTTTTCTGCAAGCTTACAAGAGGATTCAATACATGAAGCAGTTTGCACAATACCGCAAAAAGCAAGGTGCTGAGGTTATGGCACAAACCAAAGAACTTCAAAACTTAAACTCAACTTTGTTTGAGCAGCGCAGAGACCAAGAAAAAATATTGGCAGAAAATCGCCAAACAAAATCTAGGCTGGTGACTGATAAAAACACACAAGAACAACTTCTGGCTAGTATAAACAAACAGAAGAAAAAATATGCTCAGGAGCTCAATCAAAAGCAAAAAGAAGTGAGTAGGATAGATCGTGAAATCGATAGATTGATACGGGAAGCTATTGCGAAAGAAAATAAAAAAGTGGGATCGGATGCCAAGGCAACTTTTGAGCTTACTCCAAAAGCAGAAGCTCTAGCTAAAGATTTCGCCAATAATAAAGGTAAGCTTCCTTGGCCAGTAAAATCTGGAATTGTGTCTATGCGCTTTGGTGAGCGCCCTCATCCTATTGTAAAAACCATTAAGATAATGAGTAATGGGGTAAGGATAGATACTGAGAAAAACGGCATCGCAAGAGCTATTTTTGAAGGAGAGGTAAGCCAGATAAGTAAAATCCCAGGTGCCAATGTTGTGGTTATGGTGAGACATGGGGACTATTTGTCTATCTATAATAACCTTCAAAAAGTATTTGTAAAATCGGGAGAAAAGGTAGAACGTGGAGAAGAACTAGGGGAGATAGGCATCAACTCATCCTCGGGTAAAACCACTCTCATCTTTCAATTGTTTAAAAATACGTCTAAACTAAATCCGGAACAGTGGATTTATAAAATGTAATTCTTAAATATCTACAGGTAATTTAATCAGACTCATAAGCTTATCGTAAAACCTTTATTTTTAACCAAGCCTTAACAACTCAGAATAGATTTAATTTTCAATTTGCAGATTGATATAAGATTAAGTTATAACGTTATAAGATATTAGATATGGATCAAGATCAAGCTAATGTAGACATTGCCTCTATTAACGAAAAAATTGAAAAAGAAAGTGCTTTTGTAGATATTCTCACTACCGAAATGAATAAAGTTATAGTTGGTCAAAAGCACATGATAGAAAGGCTATTGATAGGTCTATTGGGACAAGGCCATATTTTACTGGAAGGGGTTCCAGGCTTGGCAAAAACTTTGGCGATTAACACGTTAGCTAAAGCTGTACAGGGAAGTTTTAGCAGAATTCAATTTACGCCAGACTTACTTCCTGCAGATGTTGTAGGAACCATGATCTTCAACATGAAAGAAAATGAATTCAGCATAAAAAAAGGACCGATTTTCGCCAATTTTGTTTTAACCGACGAAATAAATCGTGCGCCTGCCAAAGTCCAATCTGCTTTGCTAGAAGCAATGCAGGAAAAGCAAGTGACCATTGGAGATAAAACGTTTATATTGGACAAGCCTTTTTTGGTGATGGCCACTCAAAATCCCGTGGAGCAAGAAGGAACATACCCCCTACCTGAAGCTCAAGTGGATAGATTTATGTTAAAAACGGTTATAGATTACCCAACTATTCAAGAAGAGCAACTCGTGATGAGGGCCAACCTCGATAACAGCTTTGGGAAAGTGAACCCCGTTATTTCTATCGAGCAAATCCTGAGAGCTCAAAGCGCTGTGAGAGAGGTGTATATGGATGAAAAAATTGAAAAGTATATTTTGGACATCGTTTTTGCGACTCGGTATCCAGAGAAATATAAACTGGCCGAGATCAAGCCTTTAATAAGTTTTGGAGCTTCTCCAAGGGGAAGTATCAATTTGGCAATAGCCGCCAAATGTTATGCCTTCATAAAAAGAAGAGGATATGTTATACCAGAAGACGTTAGAGCAGTTGTCTACGACGTATTAAGACACAGAGTAGGAATTACCTACGAAGCCGAGGCAGAAAATATAAAATCTGAAGATCTCATAAGCAAAATTATAAATGAAATAGAAGTGCCATAAATTTCATGATAAAAACTATGTGTACAAATTTTAAATCGCTTAACACTCAAAATACCTTAACGATTTAGTTCTAGATCGAATCATTAGTTCGCACAATCCATGGATACCAAATCGCTTTTAAAGAAAGTCAGAAAAATAGAAATCAAAACACGTCGGTTAAGCGATCATGTTTTTGGTGGAGAATACCATTCTACATTCAAAGGGCGAGGGATGACGTTTAGTGAGGTAAGAGCCTATCAGTTTGGAGATGATGTAAGATCTATAGATTGGAATGTGACTGCTCGATACAATGAGCCTTTTATAAAAGTTTTTGAAGAAGAAAGGGAGTTAACAATGATGCTGCTTGTAGATATTTCTGAATCTACTGCCTTTGGGACTAGGGAAAATTTCAAGAAGGATATCATAACAGAAATGTCAGCAACCCTAGCTTTTTCTGCCACTCAGAACAATGATAAGATTGGTTTGATGTTATTTTCAGATCAGATAGAACTTTATATTCCGCCTAAAAAAGGGAGAATGCATGTTTTGAGAATCATAAGGGAACTCATTGAGTTTAAGCCTTCTCATAAAACTACCGATTTGACAAAAGCCTTCAAATACCTTATTGATATGATGAAGAAAAAAGCAATAGTGTTTGTGATGTCAGACTTTCTGTCTGAGGACTACGAGCATACCTTGAAGATTTTAGGAAAGAAGCATGATGTCACGGGAATCCGTATTTTCGATGAGCGAGAAGAAGACCTTCCTAATTTAGGAATGGTCCAAATGCAAGATGCCGAAACAGGAGAGGCCATGTGGGTCAATACGTCTAGTAAATCTACAAGAAAAGCCTTTACAAAACAGTATAGAGATCGAGTAGATTATTTTCAAAGAGCCTTTAAGCTAAGTGGATCCGGCTACTTAAGCAATCGAGTTGATGAAAACTATGTGATAAAACTCCTTGGCTATTTTAAATCCAGATAAGAGTTATGCAAAAACTGTTACATCCCTATAGTTTTGATTTGACAAGGAAACTCACCTTGACTTTTATGTTAGTGTTTGTTTTTGGCTTCGTTTATTCACAAGAGGTAAGTTTCAAAACGAACGCAGATACCATTAAAATTGGGGAGCAGGTTGATTACACTATTGAAGTTGAAAATATAAATGATAAAGATTTTGTGGTCTTTCCAAAAGATCAAACTTTTGTGCCATTGGAAATGGTGGAAGATTATAAAATCGATACCACACAGCCTGAGGTAAAAAACTTTAAACTCACTAAGCTTTATAAACTTACACAATTTGATTCTGGAACTTACTCTGTTCCCCCTCAAATGGTGAAAATTAACGATAAGGTGTTTTACACAGACACGCTTAAGATACGAGTCAATGATGTGGTTTTGGATACGACTCAACAAAAGTTGTTTCCCATAAAACCATCAATTGGAGTAGAAAAACCTTTTCGCATCGCTTCGTGGTTTTGGTGGACGATAGGAATTATAGCAGTATTAGCTAGTATCGCCTTTTTATTATTCAAATTCAAAAAGAAAAGAGATTTAGCCAAAAAGAGAATTCCTCCTTTTGAACAAGCGATGATATATCTTAAAGAATTAGATATGTCTTCTGCATTAGAGTCCCGAAATTTTAAGGAGTATATCACAGAACTCACCAATATTACCAGAAGATATCTAGAAGAAAAACTAGAAATAAGAGCCTTAGAATTTACGACCAATGAACTTATTTCAGAACTGATATTTAGAAAAGAAAAGAAAAAGCTGGCGTTAAAAGACGATATCATAACAGAGTATGAAAAGATTCTAAGAAGAGCTGATCTAGCAAAATTCGCCAAAAGCAAACCCGACCTTATTACCCTAAAGTCGGATAGAAAGCAAATTGAAAATTTTTTAAAGAACGTCCAAAGTGCTATTCCACAAATTACAGAGGAGGAAAATAAAAAAGACAAAGCGTTTCAAGACGCATTAGCGAAGAAACGAAGAAAACAAAAATGGATTGTAGGGATTATCCTCGGAGCAGTCTTGTTTATCGCTGTACTTTCTGGGGTGATAGCCACCAAAGGATATGCTTATGTTAAAGATAATATCATAGGGAACCCAACCAAAGAATTGCTGGAAGGCAGTTGGATGACTAGTGATTACGGAGTTCCTCCAATGAGTATGACAACACCAGAAGTCTTGGTTCGAGGGGATTATGAACTTCCAGAAAGCCTAAAGCAAAATGTAGCAGACAAAGAGATGTATAGCTCTGGATCTATGTACCAAAGCCTTTATATAGTACTTAACCAAATACGCTTTAAAGAAGCTCAGGAAATAAATCTAGATGCTGTTGTAGATGGAATTTACGCTGATTTTGAAGAAAGAGGGGCTTATAATATCGTGACTAAATCTGAAGAGTTTGAAACTATTGGGGGAGTAAAAGGGAAAAAAGTATTTGGAAGTTTTGCCATAGAAAATCCGATTACCAAAAGCGATATTAGAAAAGAGTATCAAATTTTGAATTTTGGTAAAGGAGGATTCCAGCAAATCATCATCATCCGTGATGGTGATGATGAATATGGAGAAAGCATTACTAAACGAATTATCAATGCAGTTGAATTTAAATCTTTAGAGAAATGATGATTTTTGAAAACTTTACTTTTGAAAATCCAAGTTGGTTTTGGCTTCTACTTTCCATTCCCTTTGCAGTATTTTGGTATTGGAAAAAAAGAGATCAACAAAATGCTAGTATAAAAATGTCTAGCACGCAGGGGTTTAAAAAGAGTACTTTAGCAAAGTTACGTCCTCTTCTCTTTATTTTAAAAATACTAGCCTTAGTGTTATTGACCATAGCGATGGCAAGACCAAGAACAGTAGATGTGACTACCAAAGTCAAGAAGACAGAAGGAATCGATATAATTATGGCTGTAGATATCTCCGCTAGTATGTTGGCTAGAGATTTGGAACCCAACCGACTTGAAGCTTTAAAAAAAGTAGCGATTAATTTTATAGAAGGGCGACCAAACGATCGCATTGGACTTGTGATCTACGCTGGAGAAAGTTATACTAAAACGCCTTTAACCAGTGATAAGTCAATCATATTTAATGCTATCAACGATCTGGAGTACAGTCAAAATATAGAAGGAGGAACTGCTATAGGGATGGGATTGGCCACCTCAGTCAATAAATTGAAAGACAGTAAGGCCGAAAGTAAAGTGATTATTCTATTAACCGATGGTGAGAACAATGCTGGCTTTATAGATCCTAAGACAGCAACACAGCTCGCTACAGAATACGACATTAAAACCTACACCATTGGAGTAGGCAGCAATGGTATGGCATTATCTCCTGTAGGGATAAAAGCTAATGGACAATTTGAATACAAAAATATTGAAGTCAAAATCGATGAAGCCTTGCTTAAAATCATAGCTGAAAGCAATGGTGGTAAATACTTTAGAGCTACTGACAACCAAAAGTTTGAAGCTATTTATGAAGAGATTGACGCCTTAGAAAAAACAGAAATTGAAGAATTTAAGTTTTATAATTACGATGAGAAATATAGAATCTTCCTTATTCTAGCTGGAACTCTATTATTTATAGAATTTTTATTGAAACACACACTTTTTAGAAGCTTTGTATAAATGTTTATAATAGAAGAACAAATTTATTTTTGGGGTTTCCTCGTGTTACCAATCTTGTTGTTTTTGTTCTTTAGCCATGTGTATTGGAAAAAGAAAGCTCAGCGTAAATTTGCAGACATCAAGCTTTTTAAAAAGTTAGCACCTGACCAATCGAGTTTTAAAGCCAATCTAAAGTTCATAGTTTTAGCTCTTGCTTTTTGTTGTTTTGTTATGGCTTTAGTCAATCCAAAACTAGGGACCAAAATGGAGACTATAAAGCGAGAGGGCGTAGATATTGTTTTTGCTCTGGATGTCTCAAAAAGTATGTTAGCCGAAGATATCGCTCCTAACAGACTGGAAAAATCAAAGAGAATTATCACTGAAATAGTGAATAAGCTTACGGCAGACCGTGTGGGATTAGTAGGTTATGCGGGGAGTGCTTTCCCTCAAGTGCCCATTACGACAGATTATGCGAGTACAAAAACCTTTTTGCAAAGCATGAATACAGATATGGTCTCCAGTCAAGGTACAGCCATTTCACAAGCTATAGACTTAGCTAAATCGTATTATAATGACGATGATCAAACCAATAAAGTCTTGATTATTCTTTCTGAAGGTGAAGATCATGACAGTGATGTTGAAAGCATGGCAGAAACAGCTGCTGCTGAAGGGATTAAAATATTCACTATCGGTGTAGGAACTGAACGAGGGGATCCTATTCCTATTAAAAAAGAAGGTAGAATTCAATCCTACTTAAAAGATGATAATGGAGAAATTGTCATAACCAAAAGAGATACGCAAACGCTTCAAAAGATCGCTGAAATCGGTAATGGATCTTATATAGACGGGACGAACACGTCTAATGCCGTTAACGATATCTTAAAAGAATTACAAAAAATTGAAAAAACAGAGTTTGAAGCAAAACAATTTGCCGACTTTAAAAGTAAATATCAATGGTTTCTGGCTTTTGGTATATTTTTGGTTCTATTTGATATCTTGCTACTAGAGCGTAAAACTGCTTGGATAAAGAAATTAAATTTATTTAATGAACATGAAAAAGAGGATGCTTAGAAGAAAAATAGTGCTGACTTCCGTGATATTGGCTTTTGGCGTTACCCTAGGTAATGCTCAAAATATCTCTAAGGCTTCCAAGGAGACCAAAACATTACTCGCTGAGGCACAGGTCAACGCGGGCAATTTTCCTCTTTCTGAAGCTAAAGTTCGCGAAGCTAAAGCGATGGACCAAAACAACTCAGATATCAGTTATAATTTTGGAAATTTATATTTAGAAAACAATGAAATTGAGTCTGCAAAACTCCGCCTTGTAGAAGCGATTGAGTCTACAGAAGATAAGTCACTGAAGCATAAAAGCTATCATAATTTGGGGAACACCTTTATGAAAGAGGAGCAATATCAAGTTGCTGTAGAGGCATATAAAGATGCTTTACGCAACAATCCTACAGATGAAGAAACCAGATATAATCTTGCTTATGCCAAGTCGAAATTGAAAGACGAGAAAAATGATGGCAGTAAGGATGGTGACGATAAAGAGGATAAAAGTGAGGATAAAAAAGAAGATGAAAGTAAGGAGAATAAAGACAAAGGCGATAACGAGGATAAGGAAAAAGAGGACGAAAATAAAGATCAAGAGGAGGAAAAAGGAGATCAAAACGAAAATAAAGAGGATCAAAAAGATAAAGAAGGAGATAAAGGCAAGCAGGAAAAAGAACAAGAAGGAGATGGCGGAAAAGACGAGCAAAAGCAGCCACAACAACCTCAAAATAAAAAAGGGCAAATCTCTCCAGAGCAAATTGAGCGTTTGCTAGAAGCTATAGAGAATCAAGAAAAAGATGTGCAGGAAAAACTCAATGCACAAAAAGCCAAAGGACAAAAATCCAAAACAGGAAAAGACTGGTAAAACATGAAAAGTGTAACGTTTTTAATGTTGTTTCTAATAGGGCTAACCTCGTTAGCTCAAGTTACTTTTACGGCAGAAGCTAGCAGAACAAAAATTGGAATAAATGAACGTTTAAAAGTTGATTTTACCGTAGATGCCAACGGAGATGATTTTATACCTCCAAACTTCAATGGTCTTCAAAAAATTGGAGGCCCTAATCAATCTTTTTCTCAATCTTGGAAAAATGGTCAAAGTTCATTTCAAAAAACATTTACGTATTTCTTTCAGCCAGAGAAAAGAGGTACTATTACTATTGGCCAAGCGGAAATTACAGTAGAGGGTCAAGTCTATAAGACTTCACCAATTCAAATAGAAGTCATTGCTGCAGTGGATACTCCCAATCAATCTAAATCTGTTGCCGAGGCTGGTGACGGCATACACCTCATAGCAGAGGTGAGTAAGTATAAACCCTACCTCAACGAAGGGATTTATGTAGTGTACAAGCTTTTTCTGAGCCCTACAGTAAATATCAGAAACTGGAGACCTTTGGATGACCCTAAGTTTGAGGGGTTCTGGAGTCAAAATATCAATATTGATCAATTAGAACTGAAACAAGGAGAATTCGGGGGACAGCCTTATCGCTATGTCGAACTTCGCAAAACTGTTCTTTATCCTCAAAGGACAGGAGAGCTAAAAATCGAACCCCTATCACTATCTGTTTCTGTAGAAGTCCCTTCAGACCAAAGGGATTTTTTTGGAAGACGAACTTACGAGGTTGTCGAAAAGAATTTTTCTGCCAATACCCGAATTATAGAGGTGAAACCTCTTCCAGAACTGGGAAAGCCTAAAAATTTCTCTGGTGCAGTAGGTGAGTTTAATTTTAAACTAAAAGCTAACAGAAAAGAATTAGATGCTCAAATGTCTTTGGAATTAACGTCAGAAGTGAGCGGAAAAGGAAATTTAAAACTGTTCAATATGCCAGAAATCCAGACGCCATCTTCATTTGAACTGTATGAGCCAGAGCGTCAGGAAAACGTAAGAACGTCAAGTTTAGGCATGCAGGGCAGAGTGAGTGAAAAATACACTGTGATTCCAGAATTCAAGGGAGATTATACCATACAACCTGTACCCTTTTCCTATTTCAACCCAAGAACTGAATCCTACGAGACTTTAAACTCTAGTCCTATTTCTATAAAAGTGAATTCAGGACCAGAGCGACCTAGGAGTCCTATAACCACCTCTGGAGGGGAAAATACTAAAGTTCAAAATATAATTTCTCCTAAAAACAACTTCAATTACATAAAGTTGAAGACCAGCTTGAAGCAAAAAGATAACCCCGTGTTTTTCCAGTCTCCATTATATTGGACGCTATTCTTTGTTCCCTTTTTAGCGATACCCTTTATGCTGATCTTTGGAAAAATAAAAAACAGAGAAACAGATCAGAATGAGATGCTACAAAAAAGAGCAAACAAGTTGGCCAAGCGCTATTTATCTGAAGCTAAAAAGAATTTAGGAACTTCTCAACCTTTTTATGAAGCTTTAGAAAGAGCTTTTAATAATTATTTAAAAGCTAAATTGAAAATCCAGACCTTAGAAATGCATAAGGACAAAATTCAGGAGCTCCTCAATGCGAAAGGTGTTTCTCAAGAAACGACGACTCAATTTTTAAAACTTCTTGAAAATTGTGAATTGGCTAGATATACACCTTCTGTGACTAAGGATATGCAAACTGATTTTGAAAAAGCTGCAAAAGTGATTTCTGAAATTGACAAAGAAGTTTAATATGAATTACTATCTCTACCTATTTATAGGACTTATCTGTTATACTGGAATTTCTCAGCCTGAAGATACTTTTGAAAAAGCAAATGATGCTTTTGCCGATGACAAATTTCCTGAAGCTGTCCAGTTATATACCAGTTTATTGGATGAGGGATTAGTTTCAACTGAATTATACTTCAATTTGGGGAACGCTTATTTTAAACAGAATGATTTAGCCAATGCTATATTTCATTATGAAAAAGCACTTCAACTCAATCCTGCAGACCAAGAGGTTAGAGAAAATCTTGAGATTGCCAATACCCAAACTATCGATAAGATTGAAAACGCACCAGAGTCCAATTTAAACATGATGGTTTACACAACTACACACTTGTTAAAAGTGAATACGTGGGCTTGGGTAAGTGTCATCCTTTCGTTGAGTTTTGGTTTTTTTATGGTGTTGTATTTCAAGTCTGGGACCACTCGTGAAAAACGCAGTACCTTTCTTATTGCAATTTTATTCTTAGTGTTTGGAGTAACTAGTTTGCTATTTGGACGATTTCAAGATCAGTTTCTAGAAGAGCAGTCTTTTGCCATTATTTTTGAAGATCAAGTACAAGTCCGTGTAGAGCCTAACACAAGAAGTGATGTTAATTTTCAAATGAACAAAGGAACTAAAGTAAGTACAGGCTCTACGTTTAGAGAATTTACTCAAATAGAACTCTCTGACGGGTCTAAAGGCTGGGTTAAGACTTTAATTTTAAAAAAATTATATCATTAGCTAGTCATTCTTTCTATTTCTATAATTAATCCATATATTTGTACTATATATGAGATTAAAATTATTTATACTTATTTTTTCCTTTTCTAACCTTATCATCACCCCTACTTTGTTGATGATAACGCTAGAAAACGATGTTGACATCAGTTTTATATTCGATGCTAATGAGGAAGAAAATTCAGAAAAAAACAGTGTATCTTTTAGCGATTATATCGTTGATAACAACGTGACAGCGGCTGGCTTCACCTATAAAGATCTGTCTATCTCAACGGCGCCTTACCTTTTGAACTACGAGGCTATCAACCCAAAAGTAGTCTGTCCCCCTCCCGATTTTCTATAATTGAATTTGTTATTTTTTCAATTATTTATTAAATCAATAAATGCTCTTTTCTACAAGAGCATGGACAAATTAATTTTATGTTTAAACATTTAAACAAAGACCTACCCTCTAGCGTAGTGGTCTTTTTTGTAGCCTTACCCTTATGTTTGGGTATTGCGTTAGCTAGTGGGGCTCCACTTTTTGCTGGAGTTATAGCTGGAATAATAGGTGGTATCGTTGTGGGTACAATAAGTGGATCTTCAGTAGGAGTAAGCGGCCCAGCAGCAGGTCTTGCAGTCATAGTATTAAGTGCAATTGCAAGTTTAGGTAAATACGAATACTTCTTAGTTGCTGTGGTTATAGGAGGTGCTATTCAAATTTTACTAGGTATTTTAAAAGCTGGTGTTATTGGATACTATTTCCCCTCCTCAGTCATAAAGGGAATGCTAGCTGGAATTGGCATCATCATTTTTTTAAAGCAATTCTCCGTCGCTTTTGGCTTACCAGATAATTATGATTTTTTCCATTATAGTATAAAGGTGATGTTGGATAATATCATCTTAGCTTGGGAAGGCATTTCTTTAGGGACTCTAAGCATTACACTAATCAGTATTGGGATCATGTTGTTTTGGTCTGGTGTTCTAGAAAAAAAACATCACTTTTTTAAAGTAGTCCCTGGTCCTTTAGTCGCTGTAATTGCGGGGATTCTTTATACGTTATTTATAGAGGATGCCAGTGTATTTGGAATTGCAGAATCCAATTTAGTTTCAGTTCCTGTGCCCAGTAATTTATCAGATTTTATTACTCAATTTACTTTTCCAGATTTCTCGATTATAACAAACACAGAAGTTTGGGTAGTTGGGTTTACAATCGCAGTTGTGGCTAGTTTGGAAACTTTGCTAAGTGTCGAAGCAACAGATAAGCTTGATCCCAGAAAACGAGTAACGCCAACCAATAGAGAGTTGGTCGCTCAAGGAACAGGGAATATGCTTTCTGGTCTTATAGGAGGTTTACCTATTACTCAAGTAATTGTAAGAAGTTCTGCCAACATCCAATCCGGAGGGCGTACCAAATTATCGGGAATATTACATGCTGTCTGGTTGCTTCTCGCAGTCCTTTTTATCCCGGATTTACTTAACCTTATCCCATTAGCAGTTCTCGCAGGAGTCCTATTTATTGTAGGCTATAAACTAGCGAAACCTTCCCTATTCATAAAGATGTTTAAGCTTGGGAAAACTCAGTTTTTACCCTTCATAGTGACTGTAGCAGGTATCGTTTTAAGTGATTTGCTTACAGGAATAGGCTTGGGTCTCGTTGTGGGGCTAATTGTAATCCTCATTAATAGTTATAAGAACTCACATTTCTTACATGTAGAAGATAAAACAGGTGATGGGAAACTCGTAAAAATGACTTTCGCTGAAGAAGTTACATTTTTTAATAAAGGGGCAATCTTAAAATCTCTCAACGATATTTCATCGCATTCTACAGTTGAAATCGATATCAGAAAATCTAAATACTTGGACTACGATATTTTAGAGATTCTTGAAGATTTTAAAACTAAAGCAAAGAATAGGGATATTTATATAACCATCATTTCAGACCGAGGAAAATTTGAAAACCCAGACAATTATCAGAAATTTTTTAATTTAAAGTCAAACTACTAATTATGGGATTAAATAAAATCATTACTAAATTAGAGCAAGAAGCCCTCACTCCAGATGAAACCTTAAGTGACCTAATAGAAGGAAATAATCGGTTTACATCAGATAATTTTCACTCTAGAGATTATAATGCTTTAAAAGTAAGTGCTACTATTGGTCAATATCCAAAAGCTGTTATTCTATCATGTGTCGATAGCCGTGTTCCTGTGGAAACTGTTTTCGATCAGGGTATAGGTGATATTTTTGTTGCTAGAGTTGCGGGAAATTTTGAAAATAAAGATATTCTTGGAAGCATGGAGTATGCTTGTAAAATAGCAGGAAGCAAGCTTGTTTTTGTGATGGGCCATGAGAGCTGTGGAGCTGTAAGTGCTGCTTGCGATGGAATAGAATTAGGAAATATAACTCATTTATTAAGCAATATAAAACCTGCCGTTGAGGCTGTTAAAACTGAAGGGAGGAGAGATTCTACCAATAAAAAATTTGTTCATGATGTGGTCGAAAAAAACGTGCGGTTAACCATGGAGAGAGTTCGTGAAAAAAGCCCTATTCTAAAAGATATGGAGTTCAAAGGAGACATAAAGATTGTGGGAGGAGTCTATTCCCTTCAATCTGGAAAAGTAGAATTACTGTCTCACACCAAATTAATTTTATAATGTCGTAGAAATAAATTGAATTATTTTTTGATTGATTGAAATTAAAAATAATTAGCATAGCCTTAGTTATGGTAATTGTTTTTGATAAAAAGCAGGTGAAAAAGAAACGATTTACTGCGACATTGTAGGTTTAATTTGGTATTAACCTAGCTTTTAGCCTCTTTAAAACAGATCCTTGAAAGTTGTTTTCGTAGATATTTTAGGCTTCATCACTACTATTCAACAAATTACTTGATTCTAATAATCCCTCCAATGAAGGAATAAGAGCAGAGCTCACTTCTTTTATAGTTGACAAAACAATAGAGTCCTGAAGCTTGTTTATTGCGATAAGCCTTTCATCAGTGTTGATATACTCAAAAATAAACAGCAAAATAAAAAGGAATAAGGCTGTTTTAACTACTCCAAATAATGCTCCTAGTAATCGATTGATCATTCCTAGAGCTATGGCATGTATTATTTTAGTCAAAATTTTCCCCAAAATCGAAACGGCAAGCGTTATGATTAAAAAGCTAATAAGGAAAGCAATAATTTCTATATTGGAGGCTGACAAGTCTGTCCATCGATTGAGGTAACTTTCTGTAATGTAACTATATTCCAAAGCGCCAAAGATACCGGCTAATAAGCCAATGATACCAGTAAGCTCTAAAACAAAGCCTCTCTGGAATCCTCTTACAAGACCAATGAGAAGCAAAACACCAAGAATAATGTCTACTATATTCATGTCGCCAAATATAATCAAATCGATGAAAGCATTTACCTTTGTGCTATGAGAGATGAATTACTTAAAGCACGTTGGGAAACCCTACAAAGCAGACTTTCCGACCAGTTTGCAGATGGAGATCTGATGCAGCTCGACGCCATTATATACTTGGTAGGGGTGCAAGAGTTAGGCAAACCACAAGACAAATTTAAAAAAGATGATAAAGTCAATTTGATCCATATCGGTATCTGTACACTTTTAGAGCCTTATGGATTCTATGAGTTTGACTTTGTTGATGAAGACGGCTGGCCACATTTCAATAATATTTCAAAACTCCCTGTTTTAAAGGCAGGAGAACAAACGGTATTAATGAAAGAAGCTTTGGTATCCTATTTTCTTAAACGAGAATATATAGAATAGCACGCCTAGTAATTAATATTTTTTATAGGGAACGTGAGGCTTTTTTTTATAAATTTGCAAATTCATTTTACTAAATAGTATGATAGATAAGATAAAGGCGTATATACATGAAGTTGAGGGGTTTACAACTGATAAAACAGAAGACTTAGAGCAATTTAGGGTTCAGTATCTAGGAAAAAAAGGAATTCTAAATGCTTTTTTTGCTGAATTTAAAAATGTGCCTAATGAACAAAAGAAAGAGTTTGGGAAAACGATAAATGAGTTGAAAGTTTCAGCTCAATCCAAAGTGGAGCAACTGAAATCTGAAATTGCCTCAAAAATTGAGGATAAAGGGCTATACGGCGACCTTTCAAGACCTGGAGAGCCTCTTGAAATTGGCGCGCGACACCCTATTTCTCTAGTCAAAAATAGAATTACAACCATATTTTCTAATATTGGGTTTAACGTTTCTGAAGGACCTGAAATAGAAGACGATTGGCATAATTTCTCTGCCTTAAACCTTCCAGAATACCACCCTGCTCGGGATATGCAGGATACCTTTTTTATCCAAACCGATCCTAAGGATATTTTGTTAAGAACTCACACCTCGAGCGTCCAAGTGAGGTATATGGAAAACAACGAGCCTCCTATACGAACAATTTCTCCAGGAAGAGTCTTTAGAAATGAAGACATTTCAGCTCGGTCTCATTGTATATTTCATCAAGTAGAAGGTTTGTACATTGATAAAAATGTATCTTTTAAAGACTTGAAGCAAACCCTGATTTACTTTACACAAGAGTTGTTTGGCAAGTCCAAAATTCGGTTAAGACCGTCCTACTTTCCCTTTACAGAACCTAGTGCAGAAGTTGATATCTACTGGGGACTGGAAACAGAAACTGATCATAGAATCACCAAGGGGACTGGGTGGTTAGAAATTATGGGATGTGGAATGGTAGATCCAAATGTTCTGAAAAATTGCGATATCGATCCTAAAGAGTATAGTGGTTTTGCCTTTGGTATGGGTATAGAGCGAATAGCCATGTTGCTTTATCAAATTGGAGATATTCGTATGTTTTATGAAAATGATGTTCGCTTCCTTAAACAGTTTAAATCGTCATTGTAAATTTTTCAACATGAAAAAAGACATCGACAGGGACATTCCAAAAGTAAAGAACGTCTACATTGTTGCTTCTTATGAGTTCAATTCTATCTTTAAAGTAGACGAATGGACTATTTACATCGTCAACGATACTACCGAAGCTTTAGAGACTGTTTTGGTGGTCTCTAAAGGAGAAAGCGATGTGAAAACGACTTCCATTTTAAGGAAGAAGTTAGACGTTTTACCGATTAAGGCGTTTGCCAAGCTCGAGTTTCTCCATGAGGATGTTTTAGAAGTAGACAATATTTTTCAAGTGACTTATTTTTTAAAGGGGAAGCTCCTGCATAAGGATTTCAAGTTTCCAAAATACTCCTTGAAACCAGAAGCGATTGTGGATTTACCCTTATTAACCTCAAAGGGAATTATTGCAGATTAATTTGGCATTAAAGGGGTTTCTATCTAACTTTTCTCAAATTCATTAATACTATAGATGATAAAATGAGAGTAATTCCAATCCATTTATAAAGATTTTGCTCTTCTTGCAAGACAAAGTAGCCCATTAAAACAGCTACAGGCAACTCTATGGAAGAAATGATGGCACCTAGACCTACATTTATTTTTGGCATGCCTGCTGTAAAAAATAAGGGAGGTAAAATAGTTCCAAATAGAGCGAGAATAGGTCCCCATACTATAAAAATACCAAAGTCCATATAGTTTATAAGTTCTGGAAGTGTAATCACAGAGACCACAAGAAGCCCACCAAGCATCATCCATTTGCTCCGCGTAATAGGATGATATTGAAGCCCAACACTATTGGACGTCATAATGGTAACCGTATAAGAAAAGGCAGCAAGTATGCCGTATCCTATTCCTACAAAATCTACCTCTTGTTCTTCTGCGAGTAGATCTGCGGCTAAGACAGTACCTAATAAAATAAGAACAACCGAAAAAATCTTTCTTTTAGTAGGCTTTATCTTATTGATAATACCATCTAAAACAACACCTATCCATACGCTTTGCATCAACAGGACAATACCAACAGAAACGGTGATGTATTGAATAGCTAAATAATAAAACATACTTGTAAACCCAAGAGATGTTCCTGATAGGATGAGATAAAAAATAGTTTTGCGTCTCAGTTTTGAGTCTTTTATAGGAGGTTCACTTTTCTTTAGAAAGAGATTTAAAATAACCAAAGCTATAAAGCCAATAAGAAGCTGAGCAAAGGTCACTTCATAGGGAGTGTAGTCCTCTTCGTAAGCCAGTTTTACAAAGGTAGTAAGCAAACCGTAGCAGGAAGCTCCAAGTGCGACTAGAAGCCCTCCTTTTAAAATAGAATTCATAGTAAAGTAATAGTTAGTTTAGCTTATCAGCTAGTTTGGTAAAGACTTCTTTTGGATTTGCACCTTCGTATAAAACTTTATAAACGGAGTTGATAATAGGAGTTTTAGGCTTTTTTTTCCCGTAAGATTTACTGATTTCGTAAGCTGAATTAGTAGCATAATAGCCTTCTGCGATCATGCTCATTTCCATTTGAGCACTTTTTACCGTATATCCTTTTCCTATCATATTTCCAAAATAGCGATTGCGGCTAAAAACGGAGTATCCAGTGACTAACAAATCCCCTAAATAGGCGGAATCATTGATATTCCGTTTTAACTTATAGCGTTTTTTGATAAAGCGTTTCATCTCTCGTATAGCATTGCTCATCAGGACACTTTGGAAATTATCACCATAGCCTAAGCCATGAGCAATTCCTGCAGCAATGGCATAAATATTTTTGAGTACAGCAGCGTATTCTGTGCCGATAATGTCTTCAGAAATGTTGCATTTTATATAGTCACTTCTTAAGTGCTCTGCTAATGTATTGGCATGTTCTTCATCAGCACAGGCCAAGGTTAAATAAGAAAGGCGTTCTAAAGCGACTTCTTCTGCATGGCAAGGTCCAGTGATCACCCCAATTTTATCGAAAGGGATGTCATATTCATGATGAAAGTGCTCTCCAACCAAACTCTGAGATTCTGGAACAATCCCTTTTATAGCGCTAAATATGATTTTATCTTTTAAACTGACCGTGACTTTATCAAGTTCTTTCTTTAAAAAGGCTGAAGGCACGACGAAGATTAGAAAATCTGATTCCTGTATGACCTTATTGATGTCGTCGGATAATTTGATTTGACTTGGGTCAAATTGTACAGCGCTAAGGTAATTTGGGTTGTGGTGCTCTTTTTCAATGTGGTTTATGACGTCTTTGTTCCTCATATACCAATTCACTTGAGCTACATTTTCACAAAGCATTTTTACTATTGCGGTAGCCCAGCTTCCACCACCGATAACACCAAAATTTGGATTAGAATTAGTCATATGTTTTAATTTAATGTCCATACCTTAATTTCTATGTTCAAGAGTTAATTTAAAAAATATTAAAGACAATTACATTTACTTTTGGAGGAAACAACTTTAAGTTGAGCACTAGCTTTCTGCTTATTTATAAAAATTCATCTCGTCCATATATTCCCAGACTTTATGTTGAAGAAGAGGTCGTATATTTTTACCAGATTTTATCATTTCCCTTATTAGCGTCGAAGAGATTTCCATTTGAGGAGTAGTGGTGGTCGTGATTTTTGGATGATTCAAGAATTGCTCAGGAACTTGAGATTTAGTGTACCGTGGACAAATATAAATCTCATGGTTGTCCAAAATATTTAAGAAGTTTTTCCATTTATGGAAATTCACCAAATTATCCTCTCCCATAATCAAAGAAAAGTTGAGGTCTGGATGAGAATCTTTAAGTTCTGCTAAGGTCTTAGACGTATAACTCGGTTGAGGTAAGCTAAACTCGACGTCACAAGGTTTTAATTTATCATAATCCTCTGTGCCTCGATAAACGAGCTCCAATCTGTGATGATTTTCTAAAAGATTTTTCTTCTTCTTAAATGGGCTTTGTGGAGTAATCACAAGCCAAACCTCGTCCATATCGGTATGTTCTACCAAATGATTAGCAATGACCAAATGCCCGATGTGAAAAGGATTAAAAGTCCCAAAATAAAGGCCAACTTTTTTCATATCTATCGAATAAAATCTTTTACTAAGTGGTAAGCTTCGTCTAGAGCTTTATCCAAATTTTCATTGACTATAATATGGTCAAACTGCGGGGCGGTTGCCATTTCAATAGAGGCCTTTGCAACACGCATGGCAATGCGATCTTCAGATTCCGTTTTTCTTTTTTTAAGTCGGATTTTAAGTTCTTCGATACTCGGAGGCTCAACGAATACCGCAAGGGTTTGTTCGGGATAAATACGCTTGATATCCAAACCTCCTACAACATCTATATCAAAAACCACATGTTTTCCCATAGCCCAAATTCTATCTATTTCAGCATTTAAGGTTCCGTAAAAGTTATCTCTGTACACCTCTTCCCATTCCAAAAAGTCACCGTTTTTAATATGGGTCTTGAACGCCTTCAAATCTATAAAATAATAATCTTTCCCGTCGACTTCCTCTTCTCTGGGTGATCTAGAGGTGGCAGAAATCGAAAACTCTAGATTTAGATCTTCTTTGCCCAAGAGGTATCTTACGATAGTGGTTTTGCCAGATCCAGATGGGGCAGAAAACACGATGAGTTTACCTTGTTTTGACTCGCTCATATTTATAATACGTTAAGGAGTTGTTCCTTTATTTTTTCTAGTTCATCTTTCATTTGGACAACAGCTTTTTGCATGGGAGCAAAGTTAGATTTACTGCCTATGGTATTTATTTCCCTTCCTATTTCTTGGCAGATAAAATTTAATTTTCTTCCGTTTGAATCGGAAGAGTTTAACGCCTTATTGAAATAAGCGAGATGGTTGTCTAGCCTTGTTTTCTCTTCCGTGATATCGTATTTTTCTATGTAATAAATCAATTCCTGTTCGAAACGGTTTTCATCTACCTTCTGTTTTAGATCTTCAATACCTTTTCGCAATCTAGCCTTTACATGGGCGATGCGTTCTGGATCGATGTCTTTTACTTTTAAAAGTAATTCTGTGAGGGTATTGATGCGAAGTTCAAAGTCTTTTTTTAAGACCTCTCCCTCATCGGTTCTAAATTGATTGATCTGTTCTAAAGCCATTTCTAAAACTTTATAAACCGCTTCAGAATCATTTTTTTCCAGCTCATTTTTTTCTGAACTCAAAGCGTTTGGCATTGACATTGCAATTTGTAACAAACGGTTGTAGTCTCCATTGGTTGAGGAGGGGAATTGCTGAAGTTGTTTCAGGTAACTTTCAACTACTTTGATATTTATCTTCGCAGAGCTTTCCACATCCTGTTTTTCTACCTGCAAGGATAAATCTACTTTACCGCGTCCAAGGGCTTTTGATAATCTATTTCTAAGGGGAAGTTCTAGCTCTCTAAATTCTGAAGGTAATCTCACACTAGCATCTAGATGCTTACTGTTAAGAGATTTGAGCTCTGCCACAAAGGTTTTGCCAGCTACTTCCAATTTGCTTTTACCGTAACCAGTCATCGATTGAATCATAAAATCTTATGTAAAAAAGTTATGCAAAGGTAGCAAATCTCACAGGAACTTTGAAGGGGGAAGTTAGCATTCCCCCGAGGAGTAATGCTTAATTTATTGTAAATTCGCTATTGTAGTTTGGTAAACTGAGTTCATGAAATATTATATTATAGCAGGAGAAGCATCTGGAGATCTGCATGCTTCCAATTTAATGCAAGCCTTACAAGAAAAAGATACCTCAGCAGATTTTAGGTTTTGGGGAGGTGACCTTATGCAAGAAGTTGGTGGAACCCTAGTTAAACACTACAGAGAACTTGCTTTTATGGGATTTTGGGAGGTAGTTACAAATCTTAAGGTCATTTTTAAGAATATTAACTTCTGTAAAGTGGATATATTAGGATACCAACCTGATGCTATTATTTTTATAGATTACCCAGGATTTAATATGAGAATTGCTAAGTGGGCCAAAGAATTAGGGTTCGCAACACATTATTATATCTCTCCGCAGATATGGGCATGGAAAGAAAACCGCATAAAAGCTATAAAAAGAGATATAGATCATATGTACGTGATTCTGCCTTTTGAAAAAGATTTTTATGAAAATAAACATGATTTTTCAGTTCATTTTGTAGGTCATCCTTTGTTAGATCAAATTGAAAAGCGAAAAGACATCAGTTTTGAAGCCTTTAAGCAAAAGCATAAGTTGGAAGATAAATCGATTATAGCTTTGTTACCTGGAAGTAGAAAGCAAGAAATCTCTAAAATGCTATCGGTAATGCTTTCAGTGGTAGAACACTATCCATCCTTTCAATTTGTTATTGCGGGGGCACCAAGTCAAGATGAGGAATTTTATAAATCGATTATATCCAATTCAAAAGTGAAGTTGATAGAAAACGACACGTATAATTTGTTGAGTCAGGCTCATGCAGCTCTGGTTACTTCGGGCACTGCGACATTAGAAGCCGCTTTGTTTGAAGTGCCGGAAGTGGTCTGTTATAAAGCAAATACGATATCTTATTTGATCGCTAAACAAATCGTCAATTTGCAATTCATCTCTTTGGTGAATTTAATAATGGATCGCGAAGTGGTTAAAGAACTTATCCAAGGTGATTTCAATGTCAAACAACTTCGAGAAGAATTGGATAAAATCTTAGATCTTAAGAAGCGGGGAGATCTACAAAAGGACTATAAAGAATTGAAAACAAAACTCGGCGGAATAGGAGCAAGTCGCAAAACCGCCGAATTGATTGTTGATTCTTTCAACTAGCCATTAAAGGCTGTCACAGTGCTCACCTTGCCTTGTAGCATTTCTTTAAGCATAGATTCAATACCATTTTTTAAGGTAATAGTAGAGGATGGGCATCCACTACAGGCCCCTTGTAAAATGACTTGCACATCTTTTGACTCGGCATTGTAAGACTTAAACATAATGTTTCCTCCATCGCTGGCAACAGCTGGTTTTACATATTCTTCTAAGATTTGTATAATTTCTTTAGAAATATCGTCAAGGTTGCTAGTGTCAATTTTAGGAGTAGCGGTCTCTGTTTTTTTAGATTGCACTTTTCCCGTTTCCAAAATCTTTCCTCCTTCCTCGAGATAATCTTTTATAAAACCTCTCAATTCGTTAGTGATAATTTCCCACTCTGCCATGTCGTATTTATTGATGGAGATATAATTATCATCTATAAAGATTTCCTTGACAAAAGGAAAGTGAAATAATTTTTGAGCAAGAGGAGAGAATTCCGCCTCATCGATGCTTTTAAATTCAGCAGATTCCAACACCAGTTTTTTATTAGCGACAAATTTCATCACTGAAGGGTTAGGTGTGCTTTCTGCATAGACGGTTACAGGAATTTTGCTTGTGGTGTTTTCTTCTGTTTCATCTACAATTTTACCGCCTTCATTTATGTGCTTTAGAAGCTGCTCTGAGATCTCGTTTTGTACATCCGCCCACTCCACAATATTAAATTTCTCAATAGCAATAAAGTTTTGAGAGATATAAACTGTTTTAACAAAGGGTAAGTAGAATAACTGAGAAGCAATTGGAGACTTCATAGCCTCCTCTATATTATGATATTCGTAGCCCTTCCGTTTGGTCAAAAATTCATTGAATTCAAATTTAAGAATAGAGGGCTTATTGGTGGGTTTAATTTCAACCGTATAATTCAGCATGATTTTACTTTTAAACAAAATTACAAAACTATAGAATCAAAGCTTCAACTTTGTGCTTCTATTAATAACTTGATCTTATAGATTGATATAATGGTTAAAAATTTATATTTGTAACAAGTATTATATGCACTAAATCTTGTAAAATTCTTTTGTTTTTAAAATTCCTTTTTTTGATTCTTCCCCAAAGCTATAGATGGCTGGTGATACTAGTATTCACTATTTTTTCTTCTACTGTTTTTTCTCAAGGGTCGAGTTTACCTGTTTACTCAGACTACTTGACAGATAACTATTATTTGGTTCACCCTTCTATGGCTGGAGCTTCAAACTACAATAAAGTTAGATTAACAGCTAGGCAACAGTGGTTGGATGTAAAGGACGCCCCGAGTTTACAAACGCTAAGTGTTAATGGGAGAGTAAATGATAAAGTAGGACTCGGAGGTATTTTCTATAATGATTCCAATGGAAGATTTTCACAACAAGGGGTTACAGCCACCTTTGCCTACCACCTCATGTTTTCTAGATCTACAGAAGATCTCCACCAACTTTCCTTTGGACTAAATGCTAATATCCTTCAGGATAGTTTTGACCAAGCTGGTCTTAACACTATAGTTAATCCTGACCCAGCCATAGACGGGTCTCAACGTTCTGAAACCTTATTCAATACAGATATAGGCGTTTCATACTTCTTTTTAAACTTTTTTGCTCATGTAACTTTTAAAAATCTACTCCCTCAACAGCGAAGTGTTTTTTTAGAAATTTTCGAAACTAAAAATCAAAGACAATACTTGACCTCTGTTGGTTATACTATTACTTTACCAGAATCGCGTTGGTTATTTGAGCCTTCCGTTTTTTTTCAGCATAGAGAAGCTCTTGATCAATCCAATATTGATTTCAATGCGAAAGCATATTATCAACTTAACATTGGTCAAATTTGGGCTGGGATATCTTACAGAACTGCTCTAGATGGGATAGACTTTGTAGCTTCTGGTTCTTCTGAACTAGAGTCTCAAAAGCTTCACTATGTGACTCCTTTTCTTGGCTTTAACTATAACAGGTTTATGGTAGCGTATACCTATTCCTATCAAACCAATTTGAATGTGATTTCTACAGGAGGTTTCCATCAGATTACCTTAGGATATGATTTTGGTAAAGACAGAAAGCGTTATAAGTGTAATTGTCCCACCGTTAACTATTAAAAGTCCATATGGGTAATACTTACATCTTTAAAATTCTTCATTAATTCTTGAAGAGTAGAAGAGTTATTGGTGTTGGTATAAATTTTTATTTCCCCAGAATTATCTCCTGTGTTTTTTAAATGCTGTCCTTTCAAAACAGATTTAGTTTGCTTAGCGACTGCTCTTCCAGAATCGATAATAATAACATGCTTTGGTAGTAATTCTCTGAGTTTAGGAATGATATGAGGGAAATGAGTGCACCCTAACACCAAATAATCAATATCTTCTTTAATAAAAGGTTGGATCTGTCGGTTAAGGTGACTAATGAATGTTTCATCATTGGTCCAGCCACCCTCAACAGCTTCCACTATTCCTTTTCCAATGACTTCAACAACATTCACACCTTCAGTAAAACGTCTTGACGTATGCTTAAATAAGTCGCTGCTTAGTGTGCCTTTAGTAGCTAGGACACCTATGTGTTTTGCTTTTGAATTTATTGCTGCTGGCTTTATGGCAGGTTCTATCCCAATAAACGGGAGAGTGTAGTGGGATCTTAAAAATGAAATAGCATTTGTTGTTGCTGTATTACAGGCTACAACAATCATTTTAGCTTTCATTTGAATAGCCAATTCTGTATTTTTAATACTTAAGTCGATGATGTCTTGCCTTGTTCGAAGCCCATAAGGAGCATTTTTACTATCAGCCAGATAAACTATATTTTCGTAAGGAAGCGAGTGGATAATCTCTTTAAGGATAGATATACCACCAACACCAGAATCAAATACTACAATAGGGTGTTTAGACATAAAGGATATAACTAAAAAAAGACCATCACAAAGATGGTCTTTTTTTACAAAAATATAAGGTGAATTAATTATTCTCCAATAGCGGTTTTAGCATCTGCCATCAAGTCGTAACCGTCTGCCATAAGGACTCCTGCTCCAAGCGAAGAATCTAAAACATAGTCGTAGCCTTTTGCTCTAGCAACTTGTTGAATCACTTCTCTTGCTCTTTCTAAGACGGGTCTCATAAGTTCTTCTTGTTTCTTTTGAAGATCTTCAGAAGCAGTCTGTCTGTATTCCATGATGGATTGTTGCATTTCTTGCAGTTCCATCGCTCTTTTTTGATTTTCTTCTTCAGTTTTAGTGCCAGCTTCTCTTTGGTAACGCTCGTTTGTCTTCTGAGCTTCCTTTAACAAATCGTCTATTTCAGTACGATACGTTTTTTCTCGTTGATCCAGCTCCGTCATTACAGATTGGTAACTAGGTAAGTTTTGAACAAACTCTTGTGAGTTGACGTGTGCTACTTTCGACTGTGCATTTGAAGGTGCCATTAATGCGAGTGACAGTACCAAAGCTATTGCGATTGTTTTTAAAGTTTTCATTTCTTAATTTTAGTTTAGTGATTATATTTAATTATTCTCTCTTGCTTTTCGAATAGAGTCTCTTTCTTTCTCTCTCTCTTCTCTTTCTTTTAAGATTCTTGCTCTCCGTTCTTCAAATTCCATTTGTCTTGCATCTCTCAACGAATCTCTTTTTGCTTGGCGTTCATCTATTAAAAGGTCTCGTTCATTCTTCCTGGCTTCTTCTTCTTGAACCTTTTCTTCTTTTTTGACCTCTTCTTCTTGTGCTTTTTCGACAGACTTATAATCTCCAATTTCTTCCAGAACATCGGAAGATCCTTTTTCAGCTCCCCTGGTATTTCTATTGATGAGCTTTAAGATGACTTCACTTAGATCATGTCGCTTTGCAGAAAACAAAAGTAAGGCATCTGCGGAGTTTTCAAAAATAAAATCATAATCTCTATTATCACCAATTTCCTGTATAGCATTAAAGACTTGATCTTGTATCGGCTGTATCAATTGTCTTTTTTGAACAATAAAATCTCCAGAAACACCAAACCGTTTATTGCGATACTCCAAGAGCTGATTTTCAAGATATTCAATTTCATCCTCTAGATCTTGAATTAAATCTGCTGTAAGTAAAGGTCTTTCACTTTCTAATTCATCTTTAAACTTATCAATTTTATTTTGTTTGCTTTCTATTTCTGTTCTCCACTGTTGAGCTTTAGAATCCAATTGGCCAGCGGCTTGCCTATATTCTGGAACATTATCTAGAATATAATCCATATCCACATAAGCTATCTTTAAACCACCTTGCGCAAAAGAGGTAATACTAAAAAAACAAATAAAAAAAACGCTATTAATAAATCTCATGATTAAAATGTATTTAAAATTATGTCATTTTAAAATTGCTGACCGATAATAAAGTGGGTCTCCCATGCATTAGGTCCTGTATTACTTCCAGGTATAGGATCAAATCCATAACCAAAGTCGATGCCCAGCAAACCAAAAGCAGGCATGAAGATACGTAAACCAGCACCAGCAGATCTACTCATTTCAAAGGGTGTAAAATCTTTAAACTGATCAAAAGTAGCACCACCTTCCATGAAAGCTAGTGCGTAAATTGAAGCTGAAGGTTTTAATGTAATAGGATACCTCAACTCCATGGTATATTTGTTATAGATGGATGCCCCATCATTAAAGCTTTCTTCTCCACCAACTGTCCGTGTTCTTGGTAATATAGATTGATTGGGATAACCTCTTAGAGCGACAATTTCACGACCATCCAAAGCAAAACCAGCGAGGCCATCTCCTCCTAAGAAAAAACGTTCAAATGGAGGAATACCTCTGTCATTATTATAAGCCCCTAAAAATCCATATTCAAAGCGTGTTCTTAAAACTAGTTTATCAAACAAATTATTATACCAATCACCACTAAATTTGACCTTATAAAATTCTAACCAGTTGAATCGCTGCTGATCGATCACCGCTAAAGCCTCTCCATCATTATTGGCTAAAGCTTCTGTTCTTTGTTCTTTAAGACTCGCATAATCTACATCGTTAAAAGCCGAATAGGGTAAAGTAAATTTCACAGAAAAATCGAACTCTGACCCTCCTGTTGGAAAAATGGGATTGGTAAACGTATTGTTTCTGTTGAGACCGATGGTAAATGATAGATTATTTGATGTCCCATTAGGGAATCTAAACAATCCGATATTATAATTATTCAATTGAAAATTTTGAAACCCAATCGATGTGGATAGCGTAAAGTTTTGATCGGGTTCTTGTAGTCGCTTAGCAAAGCCAACATTTATACCAGAAATCGTAAAACTTCGATCATTATCAGCCCTTCGTGTTAGTGGGTTAAACAAAAACTGTATAGTTTGTGACAATGACACAGAGAGTTGTACCGGTTTTTTACCCCCCAGCCACGGTTCTACAAAAGATAAGCTATAATTTTGAAAGGCTAAACTGGCCTGTGCTCTTAGTGATAAAGATTGGCCGTCTCCCATAGGAACTGGTTTATAGGCTTCTTTGTTAAAAATATTACTAAGTGAGAAGTTGTTGAATCTCAAACCTAAAGTTCCAATAAAGCCACCGCCGCCATAACCACCTTGCAGTTCAATTTGACTACTACCTTGTTCTTCTACTACATATTGAAGATCTAGAGTACCCGATTGTGGATCTACATTTTTAAATTCTGGCTCAAGATTTTCAGCATTAAAAAATCCCAACTGTCCAAGTTCACGAATCGTATTCATGACATCCTGTTTGCTGTATTGTTGTCCTGGTCGCGTCCTTAAGTTTCTAAAAATGACTTTGTCATTTGTCTTGTCATTACCAGAAACCAAAATTTCGTTGAAATAGGCAATTTTTCCTTCGTTGATTCGTATCTCAAAATCAATCGTATCGTTATAAATTCTGGTTTCTACAGGAGTGATATTGGAAAACAGGTATCCGTTGTTTTGGTATAAATTGGTAATATCATCGGCATCTGGCTTTTCGTTATTGGCGATCTTATTTTGTAAAACAGTACCGTTGTAAGGGTCTCCTTTTCTAATCCCCATAAGTTGATTCAGCTGAGCATTGGTGTAAGCAGAATTCCCAAGAAACTCAATGTTTCCAAAATAGTAGCGATTTCCTTCTTTTACCTCTATGTTAATAGCAATATCAGTATCGGAATTTACAATCACAGAATCGCTTACTATTCTTGCATCTCGATATCCCTTTTCTTTAAATTTCTTTACGATTTTATCTTTATCAGCCTCATACTCTTCTTCGATGAATTTTGAACGTTTCCATAACCTCAAGAAAAATTTCTCTTTGGTTTTTTTCATCATTCGTTTTATAGTCCAGTCGGAAAACTGCTCATTCCCTTTAATGGTGATTTCACTTATTTTTACCTTATCGCCAGTCTCTATGTCAACTGTCAGATTAACGAGGTTCTCCGTACTCGAAGTGTCTATAACTTCGCTTGTAATGATTCTTGCTTTTGCATTAAGAAAGCCTTTCTCCTTGAATTTCTCTTCTATATTATTTCGAAGATTTATCACATAATTTTCAGTGATTTTAGTGTTTTTTTGAATGGAATTGTCTTTTACAATTTCGGAGCGCTTGCGCTTTTTAATTCCTCTTACCTTTACCTCGTTAAGCTTAGGGACTTCAACGATTTCCAGTTGTAAATCTGCAACATCTCCATCTACATTTTTTAAATAAAAATTTATATCACTAAAAAGACCAAGATCCCAAAGTTTTTTTAGAACCTTACTTATTTTATCACCAGGAATGTAGAGCTCTTCTCCTTCTTTAAGACCAGTGAAGGCAATAACAGTTTGATCGTTATAGCTTGAGGAACCAATAACTTCTATTTTCCCTAAAGTGTACTTTTTTCCTGCGGCCTGCTGAGGGGTCTGCTGAGCATTCGCAAAGTTGAAAAATAACAGTAGTGTTAGAGCTGTTGCATATAGGTTAACTCTACAAAATAGTGCAATGCACTTAGAGTTGTTCACTTGTTTTTCCAAATCTTCTTTCTCTTTTTTGATATTCGTAAATTGCTTCAAAAAGGTTTTCTTTTCTAAAATCTGGCCAAAGGGTATCTGTAAAATACAATTCCGCGTAAGCCATCTGCCAGAGTAAAAAATTACTGATGCGCTGTTCGCCACTTGTGCGAATCATCATATCTACGTCTGGTAAATTTCGGGTGTAAAGATGATTATTTATTGTAGACTCATCAATAGTTTCAGAATCTATTATATTATTTTTCACCTTTTCGCTGATTTGTTTGACAGCTTGAATCATTTCTTCTCTCGCCCCATAACTCAGAGCAAGAGTTAAAGTCATGCGAGAATTATTTGCTGTTTTTTCTATAACTTCTTTGAGTTCTTTTTTGGCCTTGGTGGGTAAATTCTCAATGCAACCAATCGCCTGAAGTCTAATTTTATTGTCTTGTAAGGTCTTAATCTCATCTTTTAAGGAAGAGACTAGAAGCCTCATAAGAGTCTGAATCTCTAGTTTAGGTCTATTCCAATTTTCAGTTGAAAAAGCATAAAGCGTAAGGTTTTCAATGCCCAATTCAGCACTGCTTTCTACAGTCTCTCTAACAGCTTTGGTTCCCTTCTCATGTCCTTTCATTCGCATTAAGCCCTGTTTCTTGGCCCAACGCCCATTTCCATCCATGATGATGGCAACGTGCTTAGGAAGTCTTTTTGTATTTATGTTTGATCTGAAATCCATTCACTAAAAATTGCAATAACAAGGTTTACGCCCAAATGTGTAAGTGAGTGTAAGTCCCGAAAACATGTACCAATCATTCATATTTGAATTTCCAAAGGTAGGATAAATTGTTTGACCGTTTATTTCATCTTGAGCACTTCCGTCCAAATTATCTGTAAAAGTATATCTGGCACCAAATTCTAAAGCTAGTATCCAATGCTTGCTCAAGGCCCCCTTTATTCCTATAACTAAGGGAATGGCAAAATTTGAGATAGAGTTTCCCTCGACAAGTTCACCATTTTCTACAAAAAAATCATTGGTAAAAAAATAAGTTGGACCCGTATAAAGATAGGGGGTGATAAGAGGTCTTTTAAGTGCATGTAAATCCCATTCAAAAAAGTTAAATTCTAAACCTACCGACAACTCTGTAATGCTGGTCTCAAAAGAATATCCACGATTAAATCTTCTGGGCTCATCAGACCTTAAATCGTTTCCAAAGGTGCTCGCTCTCAATATAGAAAACCTGAAAGCGTGTCTAGGACTTCTGTTCCACTTTAAAATGACACCATAAGATACTTCATCTTGACTTAGATAATCTTCTGTTTTCATAAAGGAAGAAGAGCCAATATCACCAACAAAATTTACTCCACCTAACATAAGACCTGCTTCATAAGTTTGAGCTGATGCGAACAAAATTCCAAAACAAATACAGAGGCCAATAAAAATATATCTCATAGAGTTTCAAAAGTTTGCAAATATATAAATATGGATTTCACTGGTTTTATTTTAAATCATTTGTGATTTAAAAACACAATTTGACTGGATTTATTGTTTTAGTTGCGTTTATCTTGTCCCCAAAGTAGTTTTTTTCTGAGGGTTGTAATAAAGCTATCGCTAAATAGCCAAACAAGTTTGATTTTGAAATCAGCCTTTTTGATATGCACAATGGTGTTTTTGTCTAAACTGGCCAACCTAGAGTCCAATGAAATTAAGTATTGATCCCCTCTGCCTGAAATTTTCAACTTTATTTCTAAATCATCTGGGATAACCAGGGGTCTGGCATTTAAATTATGAGGGGCGATAGGAGTGATGACGAAACTTTTAGTTTGAGGTGTGATAATAGGCCCTCCACAACTTAAAGAGTATCCCGTAGATCCCGTTGGTGTTGAAATAATAATACCATCAGACCAGTATGCATTTAAGAATTCATCATTCAACCAGGTTTCAATGGTGATCATCGAAGTTGTCTCCTTTCGGCTTACAGCGATATCGTTAAGGGCATACGGAAAAGATTGCAAAGCACCTTCTTGAGATTCGCAAGAGACCTCCAATATAGACCGTTCGGAAACTTTATATTCTCCATCTAGAATTTCCTTTATACTTTTTTTAATTTCATTTTTATGAACAGTAGCCAAAAACCCTAGTCTGCCAGTGTTGATACCTATTATAGGAATGTTGAGGTCTTTTACAAACTTTACGGCCGACAGGATAGTACCATCTCCACCTATCGTGAAAAATAAATCTATGGATTTATCAAGAGATGTGAATGTTTTCAAGCTATTGATTTCAGGGATAGATGTCTCCTTCTTTAACAACCTAAAATAGTCTTGTTCGATGACCACATCTATATGATGTTCGCCGAGGACATCCAAGAGCTGGAGGAAATACTTTTCAGTTTCTAGATTAAAAGATTGGCCAAAAATAGCAACGTGTTTCACCATGATTTACTTAAGCTATATGTTTAAATATTTGTTGAGGTAGTCTGAATGTTCTTTGAGGTCTTCAGCGAAGAAATCCTCGGGATGCTCACTAACAATTTGATAATCGTAACGTCTAAAGGTTTGTAGAATTTCATTGATGTTCTGGTGCTCAACTTTCACAGTAATTTCAACGGTATCTTTGGAGAGATAATTCAGATACATACCGGATAACTTAGCATTAAGAGTCTCTATAAGTTGAGCGACTTCACTAAAAGAGAAATTGGTTCTCTCTTTTCTTAAGATCATCACTTCCCCCTCGTCTGCTACAAAAGGACTTTCTCCAAATAAATCTAAAACATCTTCAAGCTTCATTATGCCAATATAGTTTTTGTCTTGATCTAAAATGGGCAACAAGTTGGTTTGATGATTAGCAAATTCATGGATAAGGTCTAAGTTAGTTTTATATGTTTCTGCATAAAAAACTTCTATCAAATATTTAAATTCTGAAAGGGGTGCATCTTTATCTAATCCAGCTAAGTCGTCCACATTAATACTTCCTTTAAAAATGCCTTTTTTAAAAACGGGAAGATGGTTGAATTTCGAGATCTTGAAAGCCGACTTCACTTTTGAAACTGAATTCGATATATCTAGAGGCTGCAAGGTTTTGTCAATAAAATTTTGCCAAATCATAAGAGGATCTTTTTATGCAAAATACGTAAAATCAAAGTAAAGTCTCGTATTTGATCGTATTTTTGTTTAAAAACTAACAATGATACGATTGAGTGTTAACATCAATAAAATTGCGACTCTTAGAAATGCTAGAGGAGGAGATACCCCTAATGTTGTTGAATCTGCAAAAAACTTAGAGTCTTTCGGAGCTCAAGGAATTACGGTTCACCCTAGACCAGATGAGCGTCATATTCGATATGCTGATGTCAAAGAACTTACCAAAGTGATTAAAACTGAATTCAATATTGAAGGGAATCCTAACCAAAAGTTTATAGCTCTAGTTCTAGACGCTAAACCCGCTCAGGTGACTTTGGTCCCCGACGGGGAAGATGTACTAACCTCAAACGCGGGTTGGGACGCCATAAAGCACAAGGATTTTTTGAAGGAGGTAATTTCAGAATTTAAAGCCCATGGCATAAGAACTTCAGTTTTCGTAGATCCCTTTGTGCAGATGATTCAAGGGGCTTCAGAAATCGGTGCTGATAGAATAGAGCTCTTCACCGAGGCTTATGCTCAAGGATACTTAAAGGATAGGGAAAAAGCGATTGCGCCTTATCTAAAATGTGCTGAAGAAGCGAAAAATTTAGGCCTAGGTCTCAATGCAGGTCACGATCTTTCACTTGAGAATGTTGAATACTTTGCTCAAACGATTCCTTTCCTAGACGAGGTTTCTATCGGTCATTCTTTGATTTCAGAAGCGATCTATGATGGATTAGAAGCTGTGGTCAAATCTTATCTAAAAAAACTAAGCTAAATGAAGTTACATTCAAAAATAATAGGAAAGGGTAAGCCCCTTATTATTTTACATGGATTTTTGGGGATGGGTGATAATTGGAAAACATTAGCCAATGCCTATGCTAAAGAAGGGTTTGAGGTGCATCTCGTCGATCAAAGAAATCATGGAAGAAGTCCCCATGATAGTGCATTTAGTTATGAACTTATGGGGAAAGATCTAAAGGATTATCTCGAGGATAAATCTTTAAAAAAGGTCTCTATCATCGGTCATTCTATGGGAGGTAAGGTCGCTATGCGCTTTGCAACCTTACATCCAGAGAATTTAATTAAACTGATCATTGTAGATATTGCTCCAAAATATTACCCACAGCATCATCAGCAAATTCTGGAGGGTTTAACTCAGATTTCTGAAGCTAAATTAACCTCTAGAAGTGATGCGGACGAGCTTTTAGCTAAGTCTATTTCTTTAAAAGCAATAAGACAATTTCTTTTAAAAAATCTTTATTGGAAGACGCAAGACGAAATCAGCCTTAGACTAAATCTGCAAGCTTTAAAAGATAATATTGAAGAGGTGGGTAAAGGCTTACCACAAAATTCAACTTATGAAGGGGAGACCTTATTTTTAAGAGGAGGGAACTCAGATTATCTCCAAGAGGAAGACGAAAAAGAGATAGCTTTTCATTTTGAAAATTCTGAGATTAAAGTCATCAAAAATTCAGGTCATTGGGTACATGCAGAAAAAAGGGATGATTTTCTTCAAGTCAGTTTAGAATTTTTGAGAACGAATTGATTTGATATACGTGCATAATATTTCAAATTTACAGTGTAAAATTGTCAATAAATTATAAATTTGGTTACTAATTTTAGAATTTCATAATTAAACAAAATCCATATGAAGAATTTTTTAATTTCAGGAATGCTTTTAATCTTTGCATCAGCTTCAGTTTATGCTGGAGGCTACAGAGTAGCGGCACAAGGACAGCGCTCTTTAGCGATGGGTCATGCCGGTGTAGGTGTGGTAAATAGTGCGGAGATTGCATTTTTTAATCCATCTGGAATGGTCTATTTGGAAGATAAATTCACGGTTTCTGCAGGTGTAACAGGTGTCTTCTCTAATGTAAAATGGCAAAATACGTCTACTGGGCAATTCGCAGAAACACAGCAGGGTGCTGGAACACCGTTTTATCTCCATGCGGCTTATAAGGTTAATGAATGGTTTAGTTTAGGTTTGTCGGTAACAACTCCTTACGGAAGCTCTGTGGAGTGGGAGCCAGATTGGGCTGGTTCTCACTTGGTCAATGATATCAACCTAGCGGCTATTTTTATACAGCCCTTAGTTTCCATAAAACTTTCCGAGCATTTTAGTATTGGAGGTGGTCCCATTTTTGTAACAGGTGATGTCAATTTCAATAGAAATGCCAACCGCACCCTTACCGATGAGCAAGGAAACAGATCTAATATAACCGTGGACGATACTGGGGTAACCAACACAGGATGGAGTGCAAGTTTTATGTTTACTCCTATCGAAGAATTGAGAATTGGATTTAATTATAGATCTGAAATACTTCTAAATGCTGAGGGAGGTGAAGCTGTTTTTAGCAATTTTCCAAACTCGACATTAACGCCTCAAAACGGTACAACGACCTTTAACGCTACTTTGCCACTTCCAGCGGAGTTAACCCTTGGTTTTGCATACGAGCCTAATGAAAAATGGTTATTTGCTTTTGATTATCAGAGGGCGTTTTGGGATGTTTATAACTCTCTAGACATCGAATTTGGAAATCCAAATGTTCCAACGTCTATTAACGCAAGGAACTACAAAAATGCTTCTATTTATAGATTTGGTGCTCAATATAAAGCAACGGATAATGTAACGTTGAGAGTGGGTTATTATTTAGACGAATCTCCAGTTCAAGCTGGATTTTTTGCTCCAGAAACTCCAAGAAACGATGGAAATGGTTACACAGCAGGTTTATCCTTTCAGGTCTCTGAAAAGCTTGCCATAGATGCTTCTTTTCTGTACTTAAGATTCCAAGAAGTAGAGGCTTCTTACGATTCATATTCTGAAAATGGACAAAGTGTTCCTTTTAGTGGAACCTACAAATCCAATGCATTCTTACCAGGATTAGGAGTAACTTATAAACTATAATTAAAGACAATGAAAAACTACATAAAATATTTACCACTTCTGGCTATAGGTCTTTTATCTTGTGAACCAGAATTTGATGATGCCATTGAAGAAAACGAAGTCTACACTGCTGGTGAAGCAGATTTCTCCAACTATGTTTCTTTAGGAAATTCATTAACTGCTGGATTTGCAGACAACGCACTTTACATACAGGGACAACAAAACTCCTATCCCAATATTATCGCTGGTCAATTTGCGCTAGTAGGTGGAGGTGTGTTTACACAACCTTTAATGGCGGATAATTTAGGAGGCTTACTTTTGAATGGAATGCAAATTGCTAATAATCGATTGGTATTATCTACTGTTTCAGGTAGTCCAGCACCAACATTAATTGCTGGAACTCCTCAAACTGAAATCACCAACAAATTATCGGGACCTTTTAATAATATGGGAGTCCCTGGTGCAAAAAGTTTTCATCTAGTGGCGCCTGGTTATGGTAACGTGGCAGGTGTTGAGTTAGGACAAGCCAATCCTTATTTTGTGAGATTTTCTTCTTCAGAAACGACTGCGATTCTTGCAGATGCTGTAGCTCAAAACCCAAGTTTCTTTTCGCTTTGGATTGGAAATAATGATATCTTAGGCTATGCTACTAGCGGAGGAACAGGTGAAGACCAGGCTGGAAATTTAGATCCCTCAACTTATGGGAGTACAGATATTACAGACCCGAACGTGTTTGGAGGTGTTTATACTCAGTTAATAAATGAATTGAATGCAAATGCTTCTGGAGGAGTGGTTTATAACATTCCAAATGTTACCGACATCCCATTCTTTACTACAGTTCCAAACAATGCTTTAGTTCTGGATGCAGCCTCAGCGGGTAGCTTGACAGGCTTCTTTCAATCAGTTGCTGGAATTTTTACTCAAGGCTTGATTCAGCAAGGACTACCACCCACACAAGCACAAGCTCTAGCGGCTCAATATGCTATTACATTTAACGAAGGCCCAAATCGTTTTGTAATTGATGTTCCTGTAACACAGACTAATCCATTAGGATTTAGACAAATGCAGATGGGTGAACTTTTACTTTTAACCATCAATCAAGGCGCCTTGGCACAAGGTTACGGTTCTGTAGCTCTTTCACCAGCAGTTCTACAAGTTTTAGGAATCCTTCAACAAGGAGGCACGCCTACTCAAGAACAGGCGCAATTGGTTTTAGGGGCAGTGAATGGTATTGACGATAAAGATGCTTTAGACTCTGGTGAACTTAATGCCATTTCTAATGCTAGGTCTTCTTATAATTCTACAATACAGTCATTAGCAGAAGCTAATGGATTGGCTTTTGTAGACGCCGACGCTTTATTAAATAGAGTAGGACAAGGCCTAAGCTTTCCTGGTGGAATTATCACTTCAGACTTTGTCACTGGTGGTGCATTTTCTTTGGATGGCGTGCATCTAACCCCTCGAGGTTATGCTCTTATAGCTAACGAAACTTTAAGAGTGATTAATCAAACATATGGCTCTAACTTGCCAGAAGTAAATGTTGGAGAGTACGCAACAATAACGTTGAGTGACAATGTGGATTAATCATTTCTAAATTATAAAAAAGCTGCTTCAACTTAATTGTTGAGGCAGTTTTTTTATATTGGGGAGTTTAAAATTTAAAACAGACCTATGAAATCCTTACTTCAAATTGTTCTTACAGGACTTATTGTCCTTTTATTATCCAATAGTCTGGGTGGAGTGTATGTGGCTGATTTTTTTACGGCTATCGTTGTTGCTGCAATTCTCGCCCTACTTAATATCTTTATAAAGCCAATTTTATTGATCTTGACCCTACCCGTCACCGTCGTTACCTTTGGTTTGTTCCTCCTGGCAATCAATGCATTTATCATTCTAATGGCAGATTGGTTTATAGATGCTTTTCGTGTTGATGGATTTTGGTGGGCAGTGTTATTTAGTATTTTACTTTCTTTCTTACAATCTATAGTCTTCGCCTTTGTACGGCGTAAAAAATAATTTAAACTTCGATAAATGGCAGTAACTAAAAAGACCATGCTTATCATGTCCATTTTCACTCTTTTTGGCTTTAGCGGACTAGCTTACTTTATTTTATCATTTTCAGATAAAGTTGATTATTTCGAGATGTTTAATTATGATCATCTCGTGACCTCTATTCCAATTGGCATTGGCTTTGGAGCATTGGGTGCCCTTATGGGGATTTTGCTTTTAAAACTTCCTGTGTTAAAAGAAACAAGTGCTTTTTATGCTAGGCTTTTTAAGGGCTTGGACCTGCAATGGATGGATATAGTATTCTATTCTCTATGTGCAGGTGTAGGAGAAGAAATTTTATTTCGAGGAGCGCTTCAGCCCCTAATAGGATTATGGTGGGCCGCTATACTTTTTGTCCTTCTACATGGCTATATATCCACTAAGGATTGGAAAAAATCTATCTATGGTGTTTCTCTCATCTTAATCTCGGCTGGCTTTGGCTATCTCACGTTTTATTTTGATATTTTTTCGGCGATGGCTGCTCATTTTATTTTTGATGTCATCATGTTTATTAAACTCAGAAAAGAAGCGAGATCGATGTCTTCTGAAATTGAATAAGATCTAAAGCGTAGTGTAAAACCCTTATACCCTAGCCTTCAGCATAAAAACTTGGTAAGCAATGAAATAAATTGTAATTTTGCACCTCCAAAAAAATTCTTTAAAATGAAGATAACAAGAGAAGATAAAGACCAATTAAATTCTGTCATCAAAATCAATATTGAAAAAAACGACTACAGTCCAAAAGTTGAAAAAATACTTAAAGACCAGCGTAAGAAAGCAAGTATTCCTGGTTTCAGAAAAGGAATGGTCCCAATGGGTATGATAAAAAAGCAGTACGGAAAATCTGTTTTAGTAGAAGAAGTCAATAAATTATTACAAGAGTCATTAAACTCACACATCAAAACAGAGAAGCTTGAAATTTTAGGGAATCCACTTCCTAAACCACAAGATGACTTAAACTGGGAGTCCGACGATTTCAACTTTGAATTTGAACTCGGACTAGCCCCGAAATTTGATATTAGCTTAGAAGGTGAAGGTCCAGTTAAGTATTACAACATTTCTGCCGATGAGGAGATGATCGATAATCAACTCAAAACCATTCAGCGTCAATATGGAAAAATCGAGTCTCATGAAGAAGTGAAGGAAAACTCTAGCGTAGTTGGAACATTTCACAATGAAGAGGAAGGCATCGAAAATGAGACGACCTTAAAAGTTGAGGATATCGATGGAGAAAACAACCAAAAAGAACTTTTAGGGGCCAAGGCTGGAGACCAAGTGACTTTAAAATCAAATGATCTTTTTAAAGATGATGATACTTTAGCAACTTATCTTGGTATTGAAAAGGATAAAGCAGCAGGTTTAAAAGTTGATTTAACGTTTACGATCAAAGAAATCAATGAACAAATTCTAGCAGAACTCAACCAAGAATTGTTTGATAAAGCATTTGGTGAAGGAGAAGTCTCTTCAGAAAAAGAAGCTAAGGAAAAAATAGCAGAACAATCCAAACAAAATTTTCAACAACAAGGAGATCAGCAATTTTTCAATGATGTGACAGAACACTTGATAAAGAAGGCAGACATGAGTCTACCATCAGAATTTCTTCAAAGGTGGATGCAGACCCAAGGTGAAAAGAGATTGACAGTCGAAGAAGCTAAAGACGAATATGAAAAGAGTGAGAAGGGGATTAAGTACCAACTCATCGAAGCTAAAATAGCGAATGATAACGATGTCAAAGTCGAGATGGAAGACGTAAAGAAAGTCGCTAAAGAAAAGATAAAAATGCAAATGATGCAATTCGGTCAAATGGATTTTCCAGAAGACCAAATGGATGGAATCATTCAGAATTTGATGTCAAACCAAGAGCAGGTCAAACAGTTTTCAGAAGAAGTAATGGTTCAAAAATTACTCGAACTTTACAAGGAGAAAATGAAGATTGAAGAAAATGACGTCACTTACAAGGAATTTGTAGACACGATTTATAAATAAATCAATTTTATACCTAAATAAGGAAATCGCTCGAAGTTAACATTTAGTAAAAGAAGCATGCTAAATGTTAGCTTCGGGCTATATTTGTTTTAAAATAAAGAGCATACTATGAACATGGATAAAGAATTCAAAAAATTTGCCACCAAAGATCATGGTGTCAATGCCAATTATTACGATAAAATTATTACGAGCATGACTCCTTCTGCGATGACTCCCAATATTATTGAAGAGCGCCAGATGAATGCAGTAGCCATGGATGTTTTTTCTAGATTGATGATGGATAGAATCATTTTTTTAGGATTACCTATCAACGATCAAGTTGCGAATATCATACAGGCGCAACTCTTGTTTTTAGAAAGCACAGATTCCTCAAAAGATATTCAGATTTACATCAACTCTCCAGGAGGTAGTGTTTATGCTGGTTTGGGAATTTATGATACTATGCAGTTTATAAAGCCTGATGTAGCTACTATCAATACAGGGATGGCAGCTTCTATGGGAGCCGTTCTGCTTTGTGCTGGAACTGCTGGAAAGCGAAGTGGTCTTCCTCATTCAAGAGTGATGATCCATCAACCTATGGGTGGAGCACAAGGACAAGCAGATGATATCGAGATCACAGCGAATCAAATCATAAAGTTGAAAAAAGAATTATACGAGATCATTTCAAAGCATTCAGGAAAATCTTATGATGAGGTCTACGAAGATGGAGACAGAGATTTCTGGATGAAAGCAGATGCTGCTAAAGAGTATGGAATGATTGATGAAATATTGACTAGAGACTAAGTTATGGCTAAAGAAGAGTTAGAATGTTCGTTTTGTGGACGCAAAAAAGTTGAAACTAACCTGCTTATTGCAGGATTGGACGCCCATATTTGTGACCGGTGTATTGAGCAAGCTCACGGAATTGTTGTCGAGGAATCCAAACAGGATAATACAGAGGAGCTTTCTTCAGAATTAAAATTAAGAAAGCCAAAAGCTATTAAAGATTTTTTAGATCAATATGTCATTGGTCAAGACCAAACTAAAAAGGTGATGTCTGTGGCTGTTTATAATCACTATAAAAGATTATTGCAACCAAAATCTAAGGACGATATCGAAATCCAAAAGAGCAATATCATCATGGCAGGGCAAACCGGTACAGGGAAAACACTTGTTGCCAAAACGATAGCCAAAATGCTTAACGTTCCTCTAGCTATCGTAGATGCTACTGTATTAACCGAAGCTGGATATGTTGGGGAAGATGTGGAAACCATTTTGACTAAGCTTCTCGCAGCAGCAGACTATAATACTGAAAAAGCGGAGCGTGGGATTGTATTTATCGATGAAATTGATAAAATTGCTCGTAAAAGTGACAATCCTTCCATCACAAGAGATGTAAGTGGTGAAGGGGTTCAACAAGCTTTGCTAAAACTTTTAGAAGGAACTACTGTTAATGTTCCACCAAAGGGAGGTCGTAAGCATCCAGATCAAAAATTTATAGAAGTCAATACAGAAAATATCTTGTTTATTGCAGGAGGTGCGTTTGATGGTATTGAGAAGAATATCTCAAAGCGTTTAAACATGCAAGCAGTGGGTTATGGGGCTTCAAAACTAGGTGAAAGTGTAGATAAAGAAAACATTCTTCAATACATTATCCCTAAGGATCTGAAGGATTATGGTCTTATCCCAGAGATTATTGGTCGTCTTCCAGTCCTTACTTATATGGATCCTTTAGATAAGGAGACGCTAAGACGTATTTTGACAGAACCTAAAAATGCCATTATAAAACAATATCAGAAATTGTTTGAAATGGATAATATCGACTTTCAAATTACCGACGGGGCTCTGGATTTTATCGTTGAAAAGGCTTTAGAATATAAGCTTGGAGCAAGGGGTTTACGATCACTTTGTGAAGCTATACTCACCGATGCGATGTTCTACCTACCAGAAAGTGATGAAACTGAATTTAAGGTAACGAAATCCTATGCTGAAAAATCTCTAGAAAGGACTAGTTTAAGAAAATTGAAAGCAGTAAGCTAGCAACCCTTAACTTTCAAAAGAAATATTAAAAGACCTCATCAAATTTAATTGATGGGGTTTTTTATTGAATTTATGTCTATTTTTAATCTTGAATTAAAAAAACCGACATATGAAATTAGTCTTCAACCTCTTCTTTATAGCATACGTTTGCTTTACCACCTATGCACAAAGTATAGCTGTATTATCTCAAAAGGAACAATCTAAAGTTATCGATCAATGGCTTGGAGAACGTATAGAAACGGTCTTGCCAAAACTGATGGATCGTTCTGGAATAGACATGTGGCTGGTGATCTCTAGAGAGTACAATGAAGATCCGGTTATCAAGACTCTTCTACCAAGCACATGGTTGGCGGCTCGGAGAAGAACCATACTTGTGATGTATAAGCCTAAAGGGGAAGATAAGGTGGAAACTTTGGCAGTAGCTAGGTATAATGTAGGCTCATATTTCAAAAAAGCATGGGATCCTGAGGTTGAACCAAACCAATGGAAGCGACTGATAGAGCTTATTAAAGAACGCGATCCAAAGCAGATCGGTATCAATACCTCTGAAGATTTTGGACATGCCGATGGCTTAAACCATACCGAATACAAAATACTGATGGAGTACTTGCCAAAATCCTACCAACAGAAGGTGACTTCTGCAGAAGATCTTGCCGTAAGTTGGTTGGAAACAAGAACACCGTCAGAAATGGCCACCTATAAACAAATCCAAACCATAGCTCACGATATTATCCAAGAGGGTTTATCGGAGCAGGTGATTACTCCAGGGGTCACAAGTACTACAGATGTGGTGTGGTGGTACAGAGATAAAATTAAAGAGCTTGGCCTAGAGACTTGGTTTCACCCTACGGTAGATATCCAAAGAAGCAGTATTAAAAGCAAGGAACACTTGAGAACGTTTGATACTAATCCAGATCCAGAAATAATTAGGCCTGGTGATATTTTACATATGGATTTTGGCATCACCTATCTAAGATTAAACACGGATACACAAGAACTCGCTTACGTTTTAAAGCCAGATGAAAAGGAAGTTCCCTACTATCTTAAAGAAGCCCTTGCCGTTGGAAATCGGTTACAAGATATATTAACGTCCAATTTTAAAACTGGCAGAACTGGAAATGAAATTCTAAAAGCAGCTAGATCTACTATGAGTTCTGAAGGGATAAACGGCACTATTTATACTCATCCTATGGGATATCATGGACATGCTGCTGGGCCTACTATTGGGATGTGGGACAATCAAGGTAAAGTACCGGGTTCTGGTGACTACTTACTTCACCCAAATACAGTATATGCCATTGAGCTTAACGCTGAGGTTTACTTACAGGAGTGGGAAAAGCCTTTTCGGGTGATGTTGGAAGAAGGGGCCTATTTTAATGGGCAAGAAGTCATTTACCTCAACGGGAGGCAAAAGGAATTTTTAACGATACCTAGACAAAGCCCATATCTAAAAAACTAATCTTTCCAATTTTATTTAGGTTAGTGGGGTTTTATTCAAAATAAATTTTAATTTAGTCACTTATTAAAATACAAATGACAACTCGTTTTTATATTTATTTCAATTTCTATTTTGCAAGTCTAGCGAAACGAGGTTGATATGATATAAATTCATTTTCAAATATACAAAGCCTCGTTTCTGACGGGGCTTTTTTAATTTATGGGATTGAAGATAGCAATACAAGGCATAAAAGGATCTAATCACTATAAAGCTCTTACGGAGCTTTATGGGGAAACCGATGTTGAGGCTTTAGAATGTATGACATTCCAAAAACTCGTTCAGGTTATCATAAGTGATGAATGTGAAAAAGGAGTGATGGCTATTGAGAATTCTATAGCAGGGAGTATCCTTCCCAATTACCGCCTTATTTTGGACCATGATCTTCAAGTGACTGCAGAGCATTATCTAAATATAAGTCACAATTTGGTGGCTCTGCCAGGGCAGAAATTAGAAGACCTAAAAGAAGTGAGGTCTCATCAAATGGCACTGCATCAGTGTAGTCATTTTTTTGGAAACCATAGCCATATCCATCTTATTGAAGATGTGGATACAGCCCTCCCCGCTCAACAGCTTGTTGAACAATGCCTTTTTGGTGTCGGAGCTTTAGTGCCAAAAGGAACTGCAGAACTTTTTAATTTAAAAGTGATTGCGAGAGATGTTCAGAACCATAGCGCTAACGAAACCCGTTTTGTCGTCATTGAAAAAACAGGAAACTCCACTAAAGAAGTGAACAAAGCCACGCTAAAATTTGAAATAGCCCATGAATCAGGAAGCTTAGCAAATGTCCTTAATGCGATGGCAGATCACGGATTAAACTTAACAAAGATTCAAAGTATCCCCATTCCGAAGGAGGTATGGAAGTATGCCTTTATAGTGGACGTTGTCTTTACAAGTTTAGCACATTTTCAAGATGCTTTTAAAGCCATATCAAACCTTAGTATCAACCCGACCTGTGTAGGTCAATATAAAAGTGGAAAGTCATGATTTCAGTATCCAACCGACTCCAGAAAACAGAAGAGTACTATTTCAGCAAAAAACTGAGAGAAGTGGCTCAGCTTAAAAAAGCAGGAAAACCGATCATCAATTTAGGAATTGGAAGCCCAGATTTGGCACCTCCTCAAGAGGTCGTTGACGAATTGGTGAAAGCCACAACTCAGAATGGCGCCTATCAATATCAAGCTTATAAAGGCTTGGATGAATTGAGACAAGCATTGTGTGATTTTTATGGAAATCACTATGCAGTCCAAATCGATAAAGAAAACGAGGTGCTTCCGCTGATGGGGTCAAAAGAAGGAGTTTCTCTAATTTCAATGGCTTTTTTAAACGAAGGAGATCAAGTTTTAGTTCCTAATCCAGGATATCCCACTTATCAAGCAGCAACTAAGCTTTTGAATGCTGAACTTATCTCGTATAATTTAACAGAAGGAAATGCATGGCATCCAGATCTTGAAGCACTTCAAAAATTTGACCTAGCTAAGGTGAAGTTGATGTGGATTAACTATCCAAACATGCCTACAGGTCAAGCCGCAGATAGAGTAAAACTTCAACAGCTGATTCACTTCGCTAAGGCTAATGAGATCTTGCTGGTTAATGACAATCCATACAGCATGGTGCTCACCGACGACAAATTTTCTATTTTTCAACTGGAAGGGGCCAAAGAGGTGTGTTTGGAATTAAACTCGCTGAGTAAGTCCTATAATTTAGCAGGGTTCAGAGTTGGATTTTTAGTAGGTCATTCAGAATTCATTTCAGCCGTCTTAAAAGTGAAGAGCAATATGGATAGTGGGATGTTTTTTCCTATTCAAAAGGCAGCAACCAAGGCTCTGGAGCTAAAAAACGATTGGTTTGAAGCTCAGAATGCTGTTTACAAAAAACGCAGGGCTATCCTTTGGGAGATGTGTGAGGCGTTAAACCTGAGTTTTGATAAATCTGCAGTTGGACTTTTTGTGTGGGGTAAAGTGAATTCCTCTCAATCTGCAAAAGAACTGGCAGATGAGCTTTTATACAAAAGAAGTGTATTTGTGACACCTGGCGATGTGTTTGGATCTAATGGTTCTAATTACCTCCGCTTTTCATTATGTGTTTCTGAAGAGGAACTCAGTCTTTGTAAAGAGCGAATCTCAAAATCTGAAGTTGTATGAAAATAGGATGTATAGGTTTAGGTTTGATAGGGGGATCTTTTGCTTTATCTATGAAGAGAAATTTCTCAGATGTTCAAATCTTTGGCATGGATAAAAATTCTGAGCATTTACAAAAAGCCTTAACCTTAAATATCATCGACCAAGTTTTGGAAGAGTCAGCATGGTCTGAAATGGATGTCGTTATCCTCAGCATCCCTGTGGACGATGCCTCACCGTTATTGCTGAAAATTTTAGATAAAATTCATTCCCAAGCTTTGGTGATGGACATGGGATCGACCAAAGGACAATTGTGTGAAGCGGTTGCAAAAAACCCAAAGCGGCATCAGTTTTTAGCTGCTCATCCTATTGCAGGGACAGAATTTTCTGGACCTGAAGCTGCTTTTGATTCTTTATTTGATTACAAAACTATGATTTTATGTGAGACTGAACACACAGAGGCTAGTCTCTTAGAAAGAGCAAAAAATTTAATAGCCCCTCTACACATGACCTTAAAATATATGGGGGCCAAAGCCCATGATAAGCATTTGGCGTACGTCTCTCATTTGTCACATATCAGTTCTTTTATGCTTGGTAAAACAGTCTTGGATATTGAAAGAAACGATCGAGACATATTCGATTTGGCAGGGAGTGGTTTTGCGTCTACAGTAAGATTAGCCAAATCCAACCCTGTGACTTGGACGGCTATTTTTAAAGAAAATCAACAGGAAGTTCAATATGCTTTAGAAGAATATATACAGAATTTAAAAGCTTTTCAAAAGCAACTAGAAACTCAAAATTATAGGGGTATACATCAACAATTGGCAGAGGTCAATGACTTGAAACCCATTTTAAACGGAATTATAAAAAAAGAAGAGAATGGAAATTAACACAACACAAAGACAATGGTTAACCGATCTTAATTTAGATCATCCTTTAGTCATTGCTGGACCTTGTAGTGCAGAAACAGAAGACCAAGTAGTCAAAATAGCTCAACAATTGAAAGAGACAGATACCAGCATCATGCGAGCGGGAATTTGGAAGCCTAGGACTCGCCCAGGGAATTTTGAAGGTGTTGGAGCTATTGGTTTAGAATGGTTGAAAACCGCTAAGGCAGAAACCGGTCTTAAATTAGCGACTGAGGTCGCCAATAAAACTCATGTAGAAATGGCGCTTAAAGCTGATATTGATGTCCTGTGGATAGGAGCTCGAAGTACAGTGAGTCCCTTTATTGTTCAAGAGATTGCAGATGCTTTGAAAGGAACAGATAAAACAGTTTTAGTCAAAAACCCTGTCAATCCAGATTTAGCTTTGTGGTTAGGGGCTGTAGAGCGTCTTTATGATGCGGGCATTAAAAACTTGGGCGTTATTCACAGAGGCTTCTCTACCTACGAGAAAACTAAATATAGAAATAATCCCGAATGGCAAATTGCTATTGATTTACAGTCGGAATACCCAGATTTACCTATCATTTTGGATCCCTCCCATATTGCAGGGCGACGGGATATTATCTTTGACATTTGCCAGACTGGACTTGATCTTAATTTTGACGGAATTATGGTTGAAACTCATTTTGATCCTGACAATGCTTGGAGTGACGCAAAACAGCAAATTACTCCCAAAGCTCTAGATCAAATGACGGTAGACTTGAGGATGCGTAAGGAGTTTACAGAAGCTACCGCTTTCCAAAATAAACTTCAAACCCTGAGGACTAAAATAGATGTACTTGATCATCAATTGATAGACCTTTTAGGAAAGCGAATGAAAATCGCAGACGAGATAGGTGATCTCAAGAAGAAAAACAATGTAGCGATTCTTCAGACCAAACGTTGGAATTCTATTTTGGATACTATGATTGCTGCTGGAGCTGAAAACAATTTAAGCAGAGAATTTATCACTAAATTCTTAAAGGCTATTCATGAGGAATCGATTGGTCATCAGCATAAAATTATAAGTGAATAATGCTGAATATGAATATCAAAAGAAAATGAGATTTTTTAAATTTTGCTCTTTTTTAAAAAGATATGATTAATGATAATATTCTTATATTTAAGATGTAGAAGGGGCTTAGCCTTGCGATCATCGCAAGGCCAATGAGTGGCATTATGATAGTAGGGGTGTAGCCCTTAAATCTTCGTTGACTGTGAGTTGCATAATGATAGCAGGGGCGTTAGCCCTTAAATCTTCGTCGACTGTGAGTTGCATCATGATAGTAGGGGCGTAGCCCTGATATCTTCGTTGGACTGTGAGTGACATGATGATATTAGGGGCGTTAGCCCTGATATCTTCGTCGGTCTGAGAGTGTCATGATGATATTAGGGGCGTTAGCCCTAAAATCTTGGTCGAGCTGAGGAGTGGCATGATGATATTAGGGGCGTTAGCCCTAAAATCTTGGTCGGTCTGAGGAGTTGCATAATGATATTAGGGGCGTTAGCTCTGTAATCTTGGTACCGATGGCAAATACATACACACAATTATACATCCAATTTGTTTTCTCTGTAAAAAGACGACAAAACCTAATCAAAGAATCTTTTAGAGACGAATTGGAAAAGGTGATGTGCAGCATAGTTACCAACCAAAAATGCAAAACCTACGCGATTTATTGCAATCCCGACCATACACACATTTTCGTAGGGATGCACCCAACGGTTTCTCCATCTAAGCTTATGGAACAGGTAAAATCAGGCTCCTCTAATTGGCTTAATGAGAAAAAATTTATTTCTGGTAAATTCTATTGGCAAAATGGCTACGGGGCTTTTACCTATTCTAAATCCCATATCGACAGGGTGGTAAAATACATTTTGAATCAGCCTGAACATCATAAAAAGCAAACGTTCAGAGATGAATATTTGTCACTTCTCAAAAAATTTGAAGTTGAATATGATGCAAAATATTTATTTGAATGGTATGATTAAGAAAGAGATCAGGGCTACGCCCCTATATTATAGGGTAAGGAGGGTTAACTCTAGCCTCTTAGTTGGGGGCGTTAGCCCTCATATCTTCGTCGAGCTGATGAGTGACATGATGATATTAGGGGCGTAGCCCTGACATCTTAGTTGGGGCTTTGCAGTTTGTGTTATGAAGAGATCAGGGCTATGCCCCTAGGCTATGACCTTTGCAGTTTGTGTTATGAAGAAATCAGGGCTACGCCCCTATCTTATAGGGTAACGAGCGTTAACTCTAGCCTCTTAGTTGGGGGCGCTAGCCCTCATATCTTCGTTGGGCTGAGGAGTGACATGATGATATTAGGGGCGTAGCCCTGATCTTAGTTGGGGGCTTTGCAGTTTGGGTTACTAAGAGATCAGGGCTATGACCTTTGCAGTTTGGGTTACTAAGAGATCAGGGCTATGCCCCTAGGCTATGACCTTTGCAGTTTGTGTTATGAAGAAATCAGGGCTACGCCCCTATCTTATAGGGTAACGAGCGTTAACTCTAGCATCTTAGTTGGGGGCGTTAGCCCTGATATCTTAGTTGGGGCTTTGCAGTTTGGGTTACTAAGAGATCAGGGCTACGCCCCTATATTATAGGGTAAGGAGCGTTAACTCTAGCATCTTAGTTAGGGGCTTTAGCCCTCATATCTTCGTCGAGCTGAGGAGTGGCATGATGATATTAGGGGCGTTAGCCCTGTAATCTTCGTCGGGCTGTGAGTGACATGATGATATTAGGGGCGTAGCCCTGATATCTTAGTTGGGGGGCGTTAGCCCTTTCAAAATCTCACAATTTAGCACAGATAAATTCAGAATAAAGCTATTTTAAACTTTGCTTTTTACTAATTTTATAGTCCAAAACTTTGCTTTATGTACATCATTTTCGATACCGAAACCACAGGATTACCCAAGCGTTGGAACGCTCCAATTACCGATACCGACAACTGGCCAAGAGCTATACAAATCGCTTGGCAAGTTCATGATGAGTGGGGAAATCTTGTAGAAGCAAAAGATTATCTAATTCGTCCAGAGGGGTTTGACATTCCTTACGACGCTGAGCGCATTCATGGTATTTCAACGGCCTTGGCTCTACAAAAAGGAGAGTCTTTGGACTTGGTATTAGCAGAGTTCAATGAGGCCCTATCAGACTCTAAATTTGTGGTTGGGCAGAATGTTGGTTTTGATGTCAATGTGATGGGATCCGAATTCCATAGAGCTCAACTCGAGTCTTTGATGGCCTCTATGCCTGTATTGGATACCTGTACAGAAAAAACAGCTAAACTTTGTCAAATTCCTGGGGGGCGTGGAGGAAAATTCAAACTGCCTACATTAACTGAACTACACCTACAGCTTTTTGGAGAGCCCTTTAATGAAGCTCACAATGCCACTGCAGATGTGGAAGCAACGACGCGTTGTTTTCTGGAGTTGATCCGCACGGGTAATTATACAGAAAACGAATTACAGGCAGAGCCTAGTTATCTTCAAGAATTCAAGTCAAAGTATACAGGCCTTGTCAGCAAGGCTGGTCTTAATCATATCAATCTCAAAGAAGCGTCTACTCAATTAAAAGCAAAACAAGAAGCAAAATCAGAAGAAAGTGGTCCTTCTAAAGCAGAGCTTGATAAGAATTTAGAACAACTGCAGGAGTCCAGTTTTGTTCATCTTCATAACCATACCCAATTCTCTGTCTTACAATCTACGATGGCTGTCCCAGATCTAGTAGCAGCAGCAGCAAAGCACAATATGCCAGCGGTAGCTATAACAGATCACGCTAACATGATGGGGGCATTTCACTTTGTAAATGCTGTTAAAAAACACAATTCTGCTGTTGCCGATAATGGTGAAAATACCTCACAACCTATAAAACCAATTATTGGTTGTGAGTTTTTCGTCTGTGAAGATCATACCGATAGAACTCATAAAGACAATGGCTACCAAATGGTGATTTTGGCTAAGACTAAAAAGGGCTATCACAATTTAGCAAAAATGTCTTCTATGGGGTTTACCAAAGGCTTTTACTATATCCCTAGAATTGATAAAAAGCTTATCGAAACCTATAAAGACGACCTCATCGTTTTATCAGGAAGTCTCTATGGTGAAATTGCCAGTAAACTTTTGAATCTTGGAGAAAACCAAGCAGAGGAAGCTTTGATTTGGTGGAAGGACACTTTTGGAGACGATTTTTACGTAGAAATTATGCGTCACCAGCAAGAAGATGAAGAGCGCGCCAATGAAGCTTTAATTCGACTTGCTAATAAGCACGACATCAATTTAGTAGCGACTAACAACACCTATTACGCAGATCAAAAAGATGCCAATGCGCATGATATTTTATTGTGTGTCAAAGAGGGGGAGAAGCAAGCCACTCCTATAGGTCGTGGCCGTGGTTACCGTTATGGGCTTCCGAACGACCAGTACTATTTCAAGTCTGCTGAGGAGATGAAATCTCTTTTTAAAGACTTACCTCAAGCCATTTCCAATACAGAGGCTATCGCCAATAAGGTTGAAACCTATGAATTGGCTAGAGAGGTATTATTACCAGCTTTTATAATCCCAGAACAATTTTTGGATGAGGCGGATAAGACGGATGCTGGTAAGTGCGGAGAAAATGCCTATTTAAAGCACCTCACATTTGAGGGAGCTAAAAGGCGATACGGAGAATTAAGTAAGGATATCAAGGACCGATTGGATTTTGAACTTTCGGTCATTGCTAATACGGGTTATCCCGGTTATTTCTTAATTGTGGAAGATTTTATTCGCGAAGCGAGAAAAATGGGAGTTTCAGTAGGTCCAGGACGTGGTTCTGCGGCGGGTAGTGCGGTAGCCTATTGCCTCAAAATTACCAATATAGATCCTATAAAATACGATTTACTTTTCGAGCGGTTTCTAAATCCAGAACGTGTGAGTATGCCCGATATCGATATTGATTTTGATGACGAAGGGCGAAGTAAAGTAATGGATTATGTGATTGAAAAGTACGGCCAAAATCAAGTTGCACAAATTATCACTTATGGAACAATGGCGGCTAAATCTGCTATAAGAGATACTGCAAGAGTTTTGGATCTGCCTTTATATGAAGCCGATCGCATTGCCAAATTAATTCCAGACATGTCCAAGCTAGGGAAAATCTTTAGCATGGATGAAAAGGAAATTAGAAAGAAATTTAGATCTGAAGAAGTGGACAAAGTCTTAGAACTTATCGCCATTTCAAAACGAGATTCTTCAGAGGCTGAAACGGTAAATCAAGCTAGGATTTTGGAAGGTTCTGTTAGGAACACAGGTATTCATGCTTGTGGAGTGATTATCACCCCAGATGATATCACCAAGTTTGTTCCCGTGTCTGTCGCAAAAGATTCCAACCTTTATGTCACCCAATTCGATAATTCGGTGGTGGAAGACGCAGGGCTTTTGAAAATGGACTTTTTGGGGTTAAAAACTTTAACCCTGATTAAAGACACCGTTGAGATTGTAAAAGTACGCCATGACATCGATCTAGATCCTGACGCTTTCCCGCTAGATGATAAAAAGACTTATGAGCTCTTTCAGCGTGGAGAAACCGTAGGGATTTTTCAATATGAATCTGTAGGGATGCAAAAACACATGAAAGATCTAAAGCCAACGGTGTTTGGAGATCTTATCGCAATGAATGCCTTGTATCGACCTGGGCCAATGGAGTATATCCCAAGTTTTATTAAACGGAAACATGGGGAGGAGGAGATCTCTTACGATTTACCGGAGATGCAAGAATATCTTGAGGAAACTTATGGGATTACCGTTTACCAAGAACAAGTGATGCTGCTCTCGCAAAAATTAGCCAACTTTACGAAAGGTGAAGCTGACGTTTTGCGGAAAGCCATGGGTAAAAAGTTGAAAGAGGTCTTAGTTAAATTGAAACCAAAGTTTATTGATCAAGCAAAAGACAATGGACACAATGAAGAAAAGCTAGAGAAAATCTGGAAAGATTGGGAAGCTTTTGCCAGTTATGCTTTTAACAAATCCCATTCGACTTGCTATGCCTTTGTTGCTTACCAAACCGCATATTTGAAAGCCCATTATCCAGCAGAATATATGGCAGCTGTTCTTTCTAACAATATGAGTGATATCAAGAAAGTTAGCTTTTTTATGGAGGAATGCAAGCGAATGCGTCTACCGGTTTTGGGACCTGATGTGAACGAATCTTATTATAAATTTTCAGTGAATAAAGACGATGCTGTTCGGTTTGGCATGGGTGCTATTAAAGGAGTTGGCGGAGGAGCGGTCAATACTATTGTAGAACACAGAAAGAAAGGCAACTACCTCTCTATTTTTGATTTGTCCAAACGCATCGATCTTCGAGCTGCCAATAAGAAAGCTTTTGAAAGCTTGGCTTATGCAGGAGCTTTCGATAGCTTGGGGGAAGTTCATAGAGCTCAATATTTTCAGGCGACCGACGGTGATTTAACTTTTCTGGAAAAGGTGATTAAATACGCAGTAAGATACCAAGAGAATAAAAATTCATCTCAAATCAGTTTGTTTGATGAGGCGAGTGAAGTCCAAATCCCTGAGCCAGAAGTGCCACCTTGTGAACCGTGGCATACCATGCGAACCTTAAAAGCAGAAAAGGAAGTGGTAGGTCTGTTTTTATCGGGCCACCCTTTGGATGATTTTAAGCTGGAAATCAACTCTTTTTGCAGATCCAATCTAAAGGAAGTTGCAGAAATTGAAAATCACCTTAATAAAGAGTTGTCCCTTGCAGGAGTGGTGACGGATGTAAATCATAAGGTAAGTAAAACAGGGAAAGGTTTCGCAACTTTTATTCTAGAAGATTACAATGAAAGTCATGAATTTTGGATTTTTGGGGAGGAGTACTTAAAATTTAGGCACTTTTTAATTCAGGATAATTTCGTTCATCTAAAATTGAGGGCAACCCAATTTATAAATAGAGATACTGGTGAACCTGGGCGAACGCGTATTGGTTTTGTGTCTTTTAAACAACTTCAAGATGTCTTAAAGGAAAATGCCAAAAAACTGACGATCCAAATGAATGTAGATGACCTTGACGAGTCTCAAATACTTGCCTTAGTAGATTTGTTCAAAACTCACTCAGGAGACCATTTGCTTAATTTTGTGGTGTATGAAATGCAAGGCAAGATTAAAATACACATGCCGAGCAAGACACAAAAAGTAAAAATTTGTAATGAATTGATCGAAGAACTGTCCGAGCACAATATCAAATTCAAAATTAATTAAAAACATAAAGTCTAGTTTTTTAAATCCAAGATTTATAAGTTTTTAAGTTATACGGGAGTAAAGATCCTTTTTAAGTTGATTGTCGTTATGGTATAAATTAATGTGACTATGGGATTCCTCGCATGGCATTTAATTATTTAGATGTTATGCGATTTCCATGCGAAGTCATCACTACTTGTGTTATTTCAATGAATTTTATGACTAAATCAAAAGTAAATCTTTTGATTTAGTCTTTGAAAAGACAGTTATGGCATCAGTTTTTGTGAATGGAAAAATAAGGTGTAGAAAATCTGATGGTCATATCAATTAACTCTCACTGATTTAAAACATCTGATTATGAGGAAAGTATGTGTTTTTTAGTTATATTTAATGGACTTTTTGAATATAATTTTTGTAACAAATAAACTTTGATCATGAGAAAACTATTATTAACCAAATTGATAGGGGTATTGGTTTTATTTTTTTTAACCATTCAAGTCACAAATTCGCAAGAGGTTATCCATTGCTGGGATTTTAATGGTGGAGATACAAACTTCAGTACAACTCCTATCTCTACTACCAATAGAGCTGTGGGGAATGGCACAATTACTCATAATTTTGTAAGTGTAGGATCCAATCTTGGTAGCAGCTCCAATGCCTGTGTTGGGAGCACCGCGGGACAATCTTTAAGACCAAGTGGCGCAGCTGGTCTGGCTAATAATGGTAAACATATTGATTTTAATTTTTCTTCAGAGGGTTATGAAAACTTATCACTTTCATTTTGGTCAAGACGCACGTCAACAGGATTTGATGATAACCAAATACACTATTCTATTGATGGAGGACTAAATTTTACAGATCTTTCTAATCTTAATTACATTCCAGCTCTAGATCCAGGGGCCATTGTCTCTTTAAATATTTCAAACGAAGCTCCTCTTGTAAACAACCAATCCAATTTAATCATTCGGATCACCTTTAACGGCGCGACGAGTACAGGGGGTAATAACCGCATTGACAACGTTAAACTCGAGGGGAAAATTCTTCAAGATAAAACTTCAGAAGTCGTTGCTCCTTTAACTCAAGTGAGAGAAAGTACAGTCATTGCTGCCGATACAAATACCCTTCCTGTCTTTAGTTTTGATATCGAAGATTCAGGCGATGGTGATGTTTTGCCCACGACTGTAACTCAAATGCGATTTGTGGCTGGAGCTAATAATACTGTAGATTGGTCGATATTTTCGAATATTGCTATACAGGATGCATCATTAACTGAAATTTCAGGTACAGTAGTTGTAGCAGCCAATGAAGTTATTTTTACGCCAACTAGTTCTGTGGTTATTGCTGATGGTGCTTCAGATAACTTTACGGTTGAGGTCACTTTATATCAGTCTAACCTTATAGATGAAAGTGTCATTCAGTTTCAAGTTGCTGGAATTAATTCTGGTTTTGAAGCAGACTTTTTTGGGTCTGCATTCAGCTCTTCTTTTACAGCAGGGAGCGTGGTTGGAAACAATATTACTTTAGATGTAGTGGCGACAGAAATTGCTTTTTTACAACATCCTAGTGATGTGGAGGTGAATGCTTTTATGATTCCAGCTGTCGAAGTAGCCTATGTAGATGAGAATGGGAATGTAGATACGTCTATTACAACAGATATTAACATAACCTCCTCTGGAGGTACTTTGGTCAACTCTCCAAATCCAGTTTCTACTGTGGATGGTGTGGCGACTTTTCCAGACATTGCCTATTCGGCTGAAGTTACTGGTCTTACCTTGACTGCTGAAACCGCAGATACCAGTCTTAGCCAATCTGAAATTACAAGTAATCCTTTTAACATCGGTATACCCGTCATAGCTATTCAAAATTTTGATGCTAATGAGCCAGAATGGTTATATGACACAAATATTCCTATGTTTGATAATGGTTGGTCTGTAGATGGTTACTTTGGAGTTATCTCTATTGAAGATGCTTCTCCAATAGCAAGCGGAAGGTTTGCAAACACCATTTTTGGAGAAAATGATTTGGATGATGAGGGAGATAACGGAACTTCTGCCTTTGCCTCTTTAAATCTTGAAACTATCAATATTTCTGGGTATACTGGGGTTAATCTTAGTTTTGACTGGGAGGTTGTGGGATACAATGTTTTAGGAGATCGAATAGAGTATCAAGCAACGTTTGACGGAGTATCTCAAGATCGTCTATTTTTATTTGAAGGAGGAGTTGCAGAAGATGCTTCAGGAACGTTCAGTTTAAGCATTCCAGATGCAGTTTCTGATGTTTCTTTTAACTACTTTATACAAAATAATGGGGCTGATGGTTATTCAGGTCTTGATAATATAAAGCTAACTGGAGATTCTAATGCCAGAGACTCGCAAATTATAGCGCCGTCAATTCAAATTATAGATGGAACTATTATCGCAGACACAAATGATAATTCGACGAGTTTCGTGGATGTGTTTAGCTTTGATGTAGTAGACTCTGGTAATTTTGACAACTTATCAACTCACATCACTAGATTAAGATTCGTTCCTGGATCTATGAATACCGCTAAATGGGAAGATGCGATACAAGGAATTTCTATTTCAGATGGAACCACTATACTCGACCAAGCTGACCAGACATTATTGATAACACCAACTGAAATTTTATTGGATATCGATACAGATCCTGATAATATGTTCGTTGTTGATGATGGAAATGCCAAGACCTATACCATTGGAATATTCTTAAAACAATCTGATATTATAGATCAATCGATTATTCAATTGTCCATAGATGAGGGTAATAAATACCAAATTGCCTCCAGTGACGGATCTATTTTTTCACGAGATATAATAGCTTTTGAAGGTGTTTTGTTTACTATAGATGTGGTGGGTGATGGTCTAGAATTTATAGATCAGCCAACGACGACTTTGGTGAATACCGATATGTCCCCATCCATAAGAGTTGCCAATACAGATAGCAACGGGAACTTAGATTTGTCTAATAGTGGTGAAACGGTTTCGGTTATCTCTACAGGAACGCTTATGCAGAATCCAATAGAATCTATCATTGGAACGGACGGTTATGCTAATTTTAATACTATTAATCATACTCAGCCTGGTTTTGACTTCGAGTTAGCCGCTTCGTCAGGTGCGTTTAGTTCCATAACGAGTACACTATTTGATATTCTTCAAAAGCGAACGCTCTTTATTTCAGAAATTGTTGATCCTATCGATAATATTGACGGTAGGTACGTGGAATTATTTAATACTGATGTAGAGGCTTTAGATCTTGGCGATCAAAATTATTATTTGCATACCCCAACAGGAAGTGGTCAAAGTATTCAACTAACAGGTGTAATTCCTCCAAAATCTTACTACATCATTAGTTTTACAGATGCGGCAACCTTCAATGGAATTTATGATATAAATCCAGACTTTGAAACTTCAATCTTTACCATGTCTGGTGGTCAAGATGCTTATTATATTTCTTTTGCAAATACGGAGCAATCGTTAATGGATGTTTATGGCATTTTAGACGAGTCTGGAACTGCAGGAACAACCTGGGAGTTTTCGGGTTCTCGTGCTTATAGAAATTACCCAACAGTAAGAGAAGCCAATCCAGTATATGATCCAACTGAGTGGACTAAATTTTCTGCTACAACTGGTGATGCTACAATTGGCATTGGAGATAATGACTTTATTTATAAAGGAAACTGGACAACATCTGGACTTGGAGATCCAGAAGCTAGCCCTTATGATGGAGCAAATACCGACAAAAGTATTTTTATAGAAAGTGCAGAAACGACACTATCTGGAATAAATACCATTTCTGATGTTGTTGTGAGGGCAGGGGCAACCTTAATTGTTGAAGATGCAATTACCTTGAATGGAGATCTTACTAATTTTGGGAAAGTCATCTTCCGAAGTACAACATTTAAAACAGGGGCTTTAGGGCTTTTTAATTATGGAAATAGAAGAGTAACAGGTGAAAATTATGAGATAGAGCGGTATATTCCAAAAAGTAATAGGGCTTTTAGATTTTTATCTACCTCAGTAACCACAACAAGCTCTATACAAAACAATTGGCAAGAAGGTCAAAACAACACCCAAACTGGAGATGACAATAATAGCAATCTTAACTCAGGTTTTGGAACTCATATTACAGGATCAACTACAGGAGCAAATGGGTTTGATGCAACTTTAACTGGAAATCCATCTATGTTTGGTTGGAACGCAGCAAACGCTCAATGGAATGCTATTTCCAATACAGATACAAAAACCTTTAAAGCAGGAGATGCACATGTTATAATGATAAGAGGAGATAGGTCGACAACGCTAAATTCTAATACTGCAGTTGGTCCTGCGACTACCTTACGAGCAACTGGTGAATTGGTAGCCGGTCCCAAGACTGTTACTAACCTATCTTCAACTTTAGGAGGGTTTTCATTAATAGGCAATCCTTATCAAGCTAAAGTGAATATGGCGGATTTGCTTTCCTCTGAAAATTCTTCTGGTGTTAGTTCACAATTTGTTTATATATATGATCCAACCCTGGGAACAAGAGGTGGTTTCGCTACAGTAACGCTGGCAGATGGAAGTAATACAGTTACAATTCCTGAAACTTCTAATGCCAATCAATTTTTAGAACCCAATCAAGCCTTTTTTGTAGAAACAACGACAACAAATCCAGCTGTTGTATTTAAGGAATCTTTTAAAACAACTGCAACGGGAAACAACACCACCTTTAGTGATCCAGAACCATTGACAAACCTAAATATCAACCTTTTCTATAGCGATGTAGACACAAATCCAGTTGATGCTTTAAGAGTACAGTTTAGGCCAGAAGCGAGTAACGCCAAGGACACCTTGGATGCCACAAAGGTTTGGAATTATGATGAGTGGTTTGCTATCGATAGATTTCCAGACTATATGTCCATAGAAACTCGGGGGATGCCAACAGAGCAAGATAGTATTCCTTTTTATTTAGGAAACTTCACTCGAAGCACTTACCGTCTAGAGGTAAAACCTGAGAATTTTTCTGATGTCAAAGGGTATTTGCACGATAATTATTTGGAGTTAAGTGTAGAATTAACATCAGATGTAAGTACCTCTATTTCATTTGATGTGGATATAATTATACCAGAATCTAAAGCTACGGATAGATTTGTAGTTAAGTTCGAACAAATTACCTTAGGAACAGATGAAGTTGCTTTGAACTCTCCTATGGTGGTGTATCCAAACCCAGTGAAGGGAGGTAGCTTTAGTATTTCTCATCAGCAAGCCTTTAATCGACAAGTCTTAAGTCTTCAGTTATTTGACCTTCAAGGACGAATGGTGGTAGATCAAGAGGTGGCCAATTCTCTTAGAATGACAGTGAATCTGAATAATAGCCTTTCTTCTGGAGTCTATATCTTAAAATTATCTGATACTGAAAACACTCAAACCACTAAGCTCACTATAGAATAGATTTGAATACACACTATTACCAAAAAACTTTTGAAGACTCAGGAGTCCTTTGGGTCACTCTGTATACCTTTCATCTACAAGAACCCTCTTTCAGAAAAGGGTCGCATTTTGTTTTAATGGCATTCTAATTTACATTATGCATTTATTAGTTGAATTCGTGGCATAAAAAAAGCAAGATCCTAAAATCTTGCTTTAATTTTTAAACACGTTTAAACGGGATGAAGTTTGAGATGTTTAAGTCAAATGGATAATTATGTAAATAAATATAGATTTTACCACTTTGAGTTACGGTTTGACCGTAAATTTTTAGTTAGAGTCTTTATTTTCATCTTCCAATACGTTTATGATATAGGAATAATGAACATTTAACGTCTTATCCTTCGATCCTTTTTTGGTCTTAGCATAGGATTTAAGTTCATCTTGTAGCGCTAGACTCTTACCTTTAAGTTCAAGGGCTAAGCCATCATCATTCATTAATTCCTTAAGTTGATGTGCAAAATGCTTTTGCAACTCGCGTTCTACTGGGTCTGGAGCGATCCTCTCATAGACGAGGTCATCCGCTAAACGATCCAAAAGCTCTTGAGGGGAAAGCCCGTTTCCGATCAAAGAGGAATTAGTATCCCACATGAGGTTCAGTCGGTCCGCCTCCATGAGTCGATTTAGAATTGTTTTATTCAAGTTGATTATACTTTTGAGTTTTCCCGACTTTGAAAATTTGGAAACCAACGCATTATCGATCAACCAATATTGAGGTGTCCAGACATTCTCACTTATAAATTCAAGAGCCTTTTCCTGCTTGGCCTTATCCACCACTTGATAAGGCTCTCCAGTTTGGCCCTTTGTGAGCAAGGTTTCATGAACCCCGCCCACAACTGAAGCTACGTGAAAAATATAGCGGCGGTACACACTCAGCATTTCACCATGGAGTTCTTCTAGATCTTCATAACTCTGCCCTGAGATGGTGGTCCATTGCTCTAGATTTTCGGCAACGATTTTAAGATTACTTAAACCATAGGTACTGGCTAGTACAGAATTATCTCCAATATCTTCGGTTTGTGCATTGGGGTCATTGCCTCTCCCACCAAACATGTAAGTAGGGTTTGTACTCCGCTCATCTACAAAACTCTTCAAAATAGTTTGATCTTCTTCCGCAGAACTGTTTGGGAAATAGCGGTAACCCCATTCTATCGCGTAGTCATCATAAGGACCTAATTGTCGCACAAAACGAATATTTTTGTCGCCAGGTTGTGCGATATAATTATACCGTGCATAGTCCATGATCGTCGTTGCAATTCCGTTTTCCTGAGTAAAGCGTCCAGATCTGAGAGATTCTACAGGATAGGCATAACTTGCTTTCATGTTATGAGGTAAGCCCAAGGCATGACCTATTTCGTGTGAAATCACACGGCGCATCATTTCTCCAATTTCTTCCTCTGGGGTGTCTAAAGTTCTAGCTTTGGGATTGGCTGCCCCAGTCTCCAATAAATAGCGATTGCGATAAGACCTTAAGTGATTATGATACCAAATGATGTCACTTTCTATAATCTCACCGGTTCTCGGGTCAGAAACACTTGGTCCAACCGCATTTCGAGTCGTAGACGCTACGTACCTTACTGTAGAAAAACGAACATCTTCAGGACTAAAGTCAGGGTTTTCCTCTGCGGTTGGCGCTATTTTAGCCTGAATAGCATTCTTAAAACCTGCTTTTTCAAAAGCTGAATTCCAGTCTTCAATTCCTTTTATAAAATAAGGTCTCCATTTCTCTGGAGTCGCTGGGTCTAGATAGTAAATAATAGGTTTAATGGGTTCTGTGAGCTTCCCTCTAGCATAAGCTTTCTTGTTTATGGGTTCCAGCTTCCATCGCCTGATGAGTCGAACTTCATCTGATTTTAAAGCATCGGAGCTATAATTGTATTTTCTCAATCCAAACCAGCCAACACGAGGGTCTTCATAGCGAACTTGCATAAGATCGTCGGGTAAAGCGATAATGGAATGGTTCACTTGAAAGGTAAACGTATTGGTAGAATTTCCCCGAGGTGGGGTATCGGTGGGAAAGGTAAGCGTGTGGGTGATTTCTGTATTCTGAGGAAAACTTCTAGCAGAATTGATACGGCTCCGTTTATCGTCAGCTTTGCCAATTTTATAGTCTTTTTTTAACCCATCGGGAATAATATTAAAGGATGGAGAGTCAGAATTGAAGAACGAGGAGGCCTCAATAACAATATCCTCGCCTTCTTTAGATTTTATAGGGAAGGTTACTAAAATGGGATTTAAGTTATTTTGAGCGACACTCAGCTGTATAGGATCGTTTTCATCGGCGATGTTGGTAGTAGACACCTGGATAAGATCGATTGATTTTCCCACTTTCACCAAATGAATCAGTTGCTCTGACGTCTTAGATCCTGCATTTCTGTAGGCCGAATAGTTGGACGGCAATTGTTTAAAGCGAGTGACCATGAGCAAGTCTTTTTCTAGGACTTCTTTTGGAAACTTCAGGTAAAGTTTGTCTCCATCAAAATAAGTAGTGAGGAGACCTTCACTCTTGGGCATGGTATTGAGAATGGAGTCTAGGTTTTTTATGGGCTTGTCTTGGGCAATTCCAAGCTGTAAGCTCAATCCAAAAACGATGAGTAATAGATATTTCATAGAGTTTATCTTTAAGACTGAAAGTAGGCAAAAAAGTTTAAAGTAGTTTCCGGTTGAGCGAATAATGGTGAACGGTGAGTTAAACTAATTTTGAACTAATAATTTTTAATTGAATAAATGTCAGTTCGAATGAATTTTGCTTTTGAAAAAAGTGAAATTTGTATCGAGAACTCGACAAAACACAAAGCTTAAAACTACTTTTCGATACAATTTTCTATCGAAAATCACTCGAAGTGACAGCTTCGAGATGACAATAGTAAATCGTGAGCGGTGAATTAAACTAATTTTGAATTTTTAATTCAAAAAGTAGTTTTATTGATAGGTTTAATAGTTTTGAGAGGTGAGTGATGAGCTTTGTCATGCTGAATTCATTTCAGCATCTTTACCAACTTGAGCTTAGATCCTGAAACAAGTTCAGGATGACAACTATTTAGACTTTGTCGTTACAAGCCTACTTGTTAAACTCTAAAATAGAAAACCTCAGAACATCACTTAAAAAGATTCCACATAGCAGCTATTCCCTTGCGCGGAATGACAGCCTCGAAGTAAAAAGAACTTCTCTGTCGGAATGACAACGGCAAGTATAAAGCGTCAAGTTTCACGAAAGTTAGAAAACCGCCTACTAAATTCAGCTGTAAAAATTGAAGCAAAAGCCTCGTAAAATTTTAGACTGTTTGAGGCTGTTTTTCAGCCGAGTTTCTAAAATTTAGAGGGTGAGCGATAATTTTAGGAGGAATTTTGTAAGCCTATATTTTTCCTGCTTACCTGCGGTTGTGCAGGCAGGTTGGTTCTCCCGACACCTCGGGATTCATCAATGGAAAGAATGAAAGTACTAATTTCATTCAGAGATTAAATAAGCAGTTACACTTTAAGCCAAAATGCATCACTTGAAAAGATTCCGCATCGCGGCTATCGCCTTGCACGGAATGACAGGCTCGAAGTGATTGATGGACTAGATATCATTTCATATTTTGAACTTTTTATCCAAAATCTAGATTACTAGAACAATTACTTAAAAAAAAATTATAGTTTAGTAATCTAATTCATTGAATAACTTTTAGTGAAACAATACTCGAACTTCCAATGACAATAACTTAGAATTATAAAACATAAAGATCTATTATTAATTAATGACATCACTAACAAATACAATGACTAAAACAATAAAAAACATCTGTTGCATTGGCGCAGGTTATGTAGGTGGACCAACAATGGCTGTAATTGCCCAGAAATGTCCAGAAATTAAAGTTCATGTGGTTGATATCAACAAATCACGAGTGGCAGCTTGGAATGATACCAATGTTGAACACATTCCGATTTATGAACCTGGCTTATCTGAAATTGTCGCTGAAACACGTGACAAAAACTTATTTTTCTCCACAAAAGTAGATGAAGCTATTGATGAAGCGGATATTATTTTCATTTCAGTAAATACCCCAACTAAAACATATGGTATTGGTAAAGGCATGGCCGCTGATCTTAAATTTATTGAGCTATGTGCTCGCCAAATTGCACGTGTAGCGAAGACTGACAAAATTATTGTTGAAAAGTCAACATTGCCAGTGAGGACTGCCGAGGCGCTTAAAGATATACTTGATAATACTGGAAATGGTGTCAATTTTCAAATTTTGTCTAATCCAGAGTTTCTTGCTGAAGGGACAGCTATTGGCGATTTATTAGATCCTGATCGTATTTTGATTGGTGGCGATACACATACAGCAAAAGGTCAAGTGGCTATGCAGACCTTAGTAGATGTTTATGCCCACTGGGTACCAGAGGCTAAAATTTTGACTACCAATGTTTGGTCTTCAGAGTTGTCCAAACTCACTGCCAATGCATTTTTAGCACAACGGATCTCCAGTATTAATGCCATGAGTGAAATTTGTGAAAAAACAGGTGCAAATGTCGATGAAGTCGCACGTGCCATAGGTATGGATTCCAGAATCGGTTCTAAATTTTTAAAGTCTTCTGTTGGTTTTGGAGGCTCGTGCTTTCAAAAGGATATTCTCAACTTAGTCTACATATCTAAGTCATTAGGACTCCAAGAAGTAGCAGATTATTGGGAGCAAGTAATTATACTTAATGACCATCAAAAGCGCCGTTTTGCCAAAAAAATTGTTAAAACACTATACAATACTGTATCTGGTAAGCAAATAGCGATGCTAGGTTGGGCTTTCAAAAAAGACACCAATGATACGAGGGAGTCGGCGGCAATTTATGTATCAGATTATCTTTTAAGTGAGCAAGCTGATGTTATTGTTTATGATCCGAAAGTTAAGACAGAACAAATTTATGCTGACTTGGAGTATCTAGGTCATCATGATTCTGAAACCATTCGCCAACGCGTGAAAGTTGTCAAAACTGCTAAAGAAGCTTGTCGAAATGCCCATGCTATTGCGGTCATGACAGAATGGGATGAGTTCAAATCTTTAGACTGGAAAAGTATTTATGACGACATGTACAAACCCGCTTTTGTTTTTGACGGTCGACGAATACTTGACCAGACCAGCATGGAAGCACTCGGGTTTAATTTGAATATTATTGGCAACTAATACATACAAGGTGTTTTCTATGTTAAATAAAAATACCTTTATTTTTTAACTAAATACATGTCAGTTCGAGTGAATTTTGCTTTTGAAAAAAGTAAAATTTGTATCGAGAACTCGACAAAACGTAAAGCTTAAAACTACTTCTCGATACAATTTTCTATCGAAAATCACTCGAAGTGACAGCTTGGAGATGATAATAGTGAGTCGTGAGCGGTGAGTTAAACTAATTTATAATTTATAATTGAGAATTTTTAATTCAAAAAGTAGTTTTATTGATAGGTTTAATAGTTTTGAGAGGTGAGTGATGAGCTTTGTTATGCTGAATTCATTTCAGCATCTTTACTAACTTGAGCTTAGATCCTGAAACAAGTTCAGGATGACAACTATTTAGACTTTGTCGTTACAGGCCTACTTGTTAAACTCTAAAATAGAAAACCTCAGAACATCACTTGAAAAGATTCCGTATCGCGGCTATCGCCTTGAACGGAATGGGAAATATTCCTCGTCGAAGTAAAAAGAACTTCTCTGTCGGAATGACAATATTGAATTGGTTGCTGAGTGATTTTTATTTTGAAAAATTATATCGAAGCCATAATAAAACGTCATTTCGATAAATTCTGTCTGTCAACAGAACACTCAATGATCAGATTCTATTTCACATTGACAATTTCAAAATTGACAATTCAAATTTATGCGTCAATGTCAGTTCGAGTGAATTTTGCTTTTAAGAAAAGTGAAATTTGTATCGAGAACTCGATTAAACATAAAGCTTAAAACTACTTCTCGATACAATTTTCTATCGAAAATCACTCGAAGTGACAGCTTGGAGATGATAATAGTGAGTCGTGAGTTAAACCAATTATTAATTTTTAATTCAAAAAGTAGTTTTATGGATAGGTTTAATAGTTTTGAGAGGCGAATGATGAGCTTTGTCATGCTGAATTCATTTCAGCACCTTTACTAACTTGAGCTTAGATCCTGAAACAAGTTCAGGATGACAACTATTTAGACTTTGTCGTTACAGGCCTACTTGTTAAACTCTAAAATAGAAAACCTCAGAACATCACTTGAAAAGATTCTGCATCGCGACTATCGCCTCGTACGGAATGACGCCACTTTAAGACTCAGCAAAATTCATTAAAAAAATTATCCACTATATTTTTGTTTTCCTTAAGAAAACGCTTTAATTTGCAAGTGATATGCGTTAAATACAAATTGTTCATAAAGCTAACGTTTAGTCCATTTTTGCACAACATGACAAGTGTATTTTAGCCAATTCTAAAGCTGACTAACCATGGCTCTAGAGTAAAACATGAAAAGCCTCATCTGATCCATTTATGCGACTCAGGACGGCGAAGCCATAAATCTTTGAGTAGTCAGCTCACTACAAAAAGCCTTAAGCCAAGGGCAAAAATCCATTTGCGAACAGGAAAACTTTTGAGAGAGAGAAAGGAAAGCAGGTAGATAAGTTTGTGAGAGCGAAATTAAATTTTATGTTTGTTGCTAAATATTTTATTAAAATTTTTAAAAAAAGTAGAGAGAGTTATAAATAGACTTTTTCAAAAAAATAAATTCAAAATGAAAATAGTAGTCACTGGAGCAGCAGGATTTATTGGATACCACCTTTGCGAGCAATTTCTAAAATTAGGACATGATGTTGTTGGATTAGATAACATCGATGATAACTATGACGTCAACTTAAAATATGCCCGTCTAAAAGAATTGGGTATTTCAGAGCATAAAATCCAATACAATAAAATTACAAACAGTAATTAAAATGGTGATCGCCTTCAGTTTATTAAAATTAATTTAGAAGATCAAGAAAATTTACTTATTCTTTTTGAAGAAAACAGTTTCGATGTGGTTTGTAATCTTGCAGCTCAAGCAGGTGTAAGATATAGCATAGAAAAACCTAATATGGCCACGTTTTTATTTACTGATGCCACCTTCAATGATAGGCTTATTAAGGTCTTTAACAAAGAAAAACTTTCACTTGACTTTACATATATTGATGACATCGTAGCAGATGATCAAAAAACAATTTTAGAAAATCAAGCATAACAAATGAAAAGCACTCTACATAGTCTTTAAACTATTTATAAAAATATAAATTTGTTAAATAATAAAAAACATAATCCACTTTTAATAGCTGAAATTGGAGGAAATCATGAAGGTAATTTTCAATATGCTAAGCGATTGACAGCACTTGCTATTGAATCTGGCGCAGATGCCATAAAGTTTCAGATATATACAGGGGATGCATTGGTTTCATCTCACGAAAGTCCTGACCGGAACCTTCATTTTAAAAAATTCGAACTTTCTCAAAATCAGCATATAGCTCTAGCAGAAATGGTACGAAAAGCAGGTAGGATGTATGTAGCTTCAGTTTGGGATGTGAATGCACTTGATTGGATAAATCCGTACATTTCATTTTATAAAATAGGTAGCGGTGATCTTACAGCGTATCCAATTTTAAAAGCCATAGCGCAAAAGAAAAAACCGATAGTCATCTCAACAGGATTAGCAACAGAAAAGGAGGTGATTGAAACGGTCCATTTTCTTCAGAAGCTAGACTCGCTTTATGCTAAATCAGATTACTTAGCTGTATTACAATGCACTAGTATGTATCCAATACCAAAAAAAGATGCTCATCTTAATGTTATGCGGCAGTTGCATAAACAATTAAATGTAGTAACAGGATATTCAGATCATACAGAAGGCACTTTAGCACTAGAAACCGCAGCAGCCATGGGTGCTAAAATTCTTGAGTTTCATTTTACAGATACTAGAGAAGGGAAGTCGTTTAGAGACCATAAAGTATCCTTGACTTGTAGTGAAGTGCTAAGCCTGCGTAAAAAAGTTGAGGAAATTAGACAGCTTCAAGGCAATGCTGAAAAGCAAATTTTATCTATTGAAATTGATAATGGTCATGAATTTTCATTTCGCCGAGCTGTGTATCCTTCACGAGACATATTAAAAGGTGAAATCCTTGACGAAACTAATTTAACTGTTCTACGTCCTTGTGCAGGAATCGATGCACGTGAGTTTGATAACCTCATTGGGTCAAAATTGCTCGAAGACATAAAAAAACACCAGAAATTAGACTGGAATCTAATCGCAAAGTAAACTAAATAAAAAAGCTTATGAATCCCTTAGTTACTGTTTATATAACCTGTTATAATTATGGTGAATATGTAGAAAAAGCCATCCAAAGTGTACTGAATCAAACCTATCAAAACTTTGAACTTATTGTTATAGACGACGGTTCTTCAGACAATAGTAGAGAGGTCATAAAGGCACATGAGCAAAATTCACGTATCCAAATTATATTACAGCAAAACAAAGGGCTAAATGCTACCAATAATGTGGCTATTAAAAATGCAAAGGGGAAGTATATTATTCGCTTAGATGCAGATGATTATTTTGTGCCAGAAGCGCTCGGAGTTATGACTTCAATCCTTGAAAGTGATCCTAATTTAGGTTTGGTTTTTCCCGATTACTACTATGTGGATATTGAAGGAAATAAAACTGGATCACATCGCCGGCATTTTTTTGACGATGAAGTAACGCTTTATGACCAGCCAGCTCACGGTGCATGCACCATGGTGAGACTTGAATATTTAAGGGAATTAGACGGTTATGATGAATCTTTTTCTTGTCAAGATGGATTCGATCTTTGGATTAAATTTATCAAATTTCATAAGGTTACTAACATCAACCGTCCACTTTTTTCATACAGACAACACAATAGAAATTTATCTACAAATCAAAATAACATTCTTGAAACCAGGCGAAAAATGAAACGAAAGTTTTCAGAAAAACATTTAAATCCACCTGATACGTTAGGTATAATACCAGTTAGAAATAGAATGTATAATGGCCAGAGTTGGCCTCTTTTTGAATACCAAGGAAAAAATGTGCTAGACCACAGAATTGAAAGCTGTTTAAATTCAAATAACATCAATCATTTAATTGTCACGTCAGCAGATCAAGAAATTCTAAGTTATTTGAATTATAATTATAAAGATGAAATTAGACTCACTATTCTTAAGCGTTCTAAAGAACTAGCTTCATATGATACCAAAATAGATGAAACAATTCGTTTTGCGCTCAAAAATTTTAATAAAACACCAGATGCTATAGCAGTAGTATCTATAGAATATCCATTTGTAAATTCAAATCTTATAGATGAAGCTCTTGATACCTTAATGATATTTGATTCGGAGTCTTTGATAAGTGTTAAGTCTAGCAAAGGCCCTTATTACAGACATAACGGAAGAACGCTTAAAGCCATTTTAGATCAAGATAAATATACTTCTCATGAAAGGGAAGCCCTTTACCAAAGCGTAGGTGGTATAATGGTTTCAACGGTTAAAGCTTTCAGCAAAAACAACAGTCTTATAGGTGAACGCGTTTCTCATTTATTAGTGAATCACGAAAATAGTTTTGGAGTTCTAAATGAGTTTCAGTTTGAGCTATTTAAACTTCTTGTAGCAACTAAGCGTAATCCTGAAAAAAGTGAAAATCCTACGTTAAGGAGTGTTGATTTTTAGAAATTCTTTTAGGTTGTGTTTTCGACTAGACACAAAATAGTATTTGGTCCAAAATGCAGCAAAAAAATTAATTTAATTCACGTTTACAATCAAAATAAGATTAATCTTAATTAGTAATATTTAATGAAAATACTAGGGATACATTATGGTGGTCATGATTCTGCTGCTTCATTAATGATAAATGGTGAAATTATAGCGGCCTCTTCACAAGAGAGATATGATTATAAAAAACATTCAAGGAATTTTCCCTCAGAGGCTATTGATGATTGTTTAAAAACAGCTAAACTAAGTATAAACGATTTAGATGAGATTGCATTTAGCAGTGATTCAATGTATAAAATTAAAGAGTTTTACTTAAAACCTGCATTAGAAGATGAAGATCGTATTCGTTTTTTAATTGAAGATTTCGATAAGTTTAAAAAGACTTTCGAAATGGAGAGTACGATTCGAAAAGAAACGGATTTTAAAGGTAGAATTAATTTTTATAGACATCATTTATGTCACTTGGCAAGTTGTTATTACCCCTCTGGCTTCAATAAATCTATTTTGATAAGTTTAGATGGTATTGGCGAAATGGACACGGGAATGTATGCTATTGGAGATAATGGCGATATCAAAATTGTTCATAACAGTACAAAATATCCCGATTCTTTAGGTCTTATGTATTCTGCTATCACCTTTTATTTGGGATGGAAACACCACTGTGATGAAGGAATTATAATGGGATTAGCTTCATTTGGGAATCCTCACGAAACAATTCCAAACCAACACATGACGTACTACGAATTGTTTTCCGAAATAATTCAAGAAGACGGTAAATATGGGTATACGTTGGGTCGTGATTGGATTGTATTTGACAAAGTTAAAGATAAATGGGTAAGTGATAAGTTCTATGACATTCTAGGACCAAAACGCAATTATGATGATGCTATAACCAAGCATCATGAACATATAGCAGCAGCCTTACAGCTTAGTCTAGAAACTGTTGTGCTGAATCATCTACGACACCTAAGAAAGGAATATGGAATAAATAAATTATGTATTGCGGGTGGTGTAGGTTTAAATTGTTCGTTGAATGGAGCCATAGAACAATCCCATATTTTTGATGAAATTTTTGTACAACCCGCAAGTGGTGATGATGGCTTAACCATTGGAGCTTGTTATTTAGGCACAAAAGATTCAGGGATGGATATCAAACCTCAAAAACACCATGACTTCTATCTTGGAACTGTATTCACTGATGGAGACATTCAAAAAGCAGTAGAAGCTTCTGGGGTGAAATATCAAAAACCTGATGACATATTCAAGGCAACAGCAAAAATATTAGAAGAAGGTCAAATCATTGCCTGGTTTCAAGGCAGATCTGAATTTGGGCCTAGAGCATTGGGCAACCGAAGTATTTTAACCAAGCCCTTTCCGGCTTCCATGACAGATTACATCAATGCAAAGGTCAAATTTAGAGAAGCTTTCCGTCCTTTTGCACCAGCAGTGTTGAAAGAGCATACCTCAACCTATTTTGATATTAGCCAAGAAAGTCCTCACATGTTAATTGCCTGTCATGTTCAGCCAGATAAAAAAGACGAAATACCCGCTGTCGTTCATATAGATAATACCTGTAGAGTACAAACGGTAAGCGAGGAAAATAATTTTAGATTTAGAAAGCTCTTGGAAGCTTTTTATGAAAAAACAGGGGTTCCTGTGCTTTTGAATACTTCTTTTAATGTAAAAGGACAGCCTATTGTAAACACACCAGAAGAGGCTATTAAATGTTTTCAAAGTACAGCGATAGAAAGCTTAGTAATTGGTGATTATATCTTGAGTAAAAGCTAAAAACATATAATATAATGCTTTTAAACTTACTTTTTGATTCCATATAAAAACAAAATGAAATCCTTTTCACCTTGATGATTAAGGATATTTTTCAATAATTAAACCAAAAACTTTCTCCGAACAAATTATTTATAAATGCCATCTACCATAACAAAAAAATGTCCACTGTGCGGGAGCAGTGATTCTAAATTTCATTCGCATTCACTTTCTAATTTATATTCAGAGAAAATTGCTCGAATGGCAGGTATTTCAGAAGAAGATATAATAGCTTCTCATGCCAACCTATCTTGTTTAGATTGTGGACTAATTTATAAAAAACAGTGGTTCTCAACTGAACAGTTAAACACGCTTTTTAAAAATGAAGTACCAACGCATCCTAAAGGTTGGGATGTCGTTTTAGGAAGGTTTTCAGTAGAAAATTTCTATCATGAGGTTTCTTTATTTAGTAAAGCTGTAACAGAAAGTGATCAACAAAATATAAATAGATACAAAAGAGCCTTATCTTCAATTATAGAGTCTATTGAAGGCTTCAGCCACACAAAAGACGGTCAAGAAATTCTTGAAATCATTCAACAAGCAAAGCCTGATGAGTTGGAATCTTATCGGTCACAACTTGAGAAAGTAATCAAAGAACCAGCTGCGTTTAAACGCTTTTCAGGTTTTTCTGCCCCAAGCCTTTGGAATTATATAAATGACAAATGTGGCGGGATAAGAGACTATGCAGAGTTGGGCTGTCCACTTTGGGGGTTAATGCCACTTGCTGCTAGTAAAAACATACCTGTTATCTATTATAAACGCAATGAAGTGAATTATTGGAGTGAAAACTGCAAAAATAAGGGAATACATTGTTCGGATTTTATCCATCAAGAATTTGGAATACCCATACATTCTTGGGAAGAGAAATTCAATTCAAAAAGACAGTTAATTGGACTGTTTCAATACCTAGATCATTTGGAAGATCCCATAGTGTTTATGGATGAAATATTTGAAAGGTTTGAAGTAGCTGCCGTAATCCTAGATGGGGTTGATAACCCATTGGCAATTCAGCATTTTACAGGTTTTACAGAAAAGTCATTACACTATATAGCACGCCGATTTAATAAAAAATTGCACTCTGATTTTGGCCAGATAAAGCCAAGTGCAAATGTGTTATACTTATTTACTTAATTATGGATTTGAAAAACACTTCAAAAACACCCACTACTGGAGAGGAGATGATACGTCTTATGAAAGTGCTATGGCCAATAAACAGAAGTATTTCAGGCGCTGGACTTAGAAAAACCTTAGGGATAATCAAGGACTATTTACCAGACTTATACCTACACGAAGTTAAAAGTGGTTCTCGTGTACTGGATTGGATTGTTCCAGATGAGTGGGAAATCACCAAAGGCTATTTGAAAAATCCCAATGGAGAAACTATAGCAGATTTAGAAGTCAATACCCTTCATATTTTGGGTTACAGCAGCTCAGTCGATGGTGAATTCACTTTAGAGGAACTCTTGCCGCATTTATATTCACTTCCAGATCAACCCGAAGCAATTCCCTATGTAACCTCCTATTATCAAAAAAATTGGGGGTTTTGTATTTCAGATAAGGTCAAAAAACAGCTCATGCCTGGAACATATACAGCTAAAATAGAATCGCAACATTTTGGAGGAAGCATCAGTTATGGCGAATTACTATTGCCTGGTACTTCAGAAAAAGAAGTATTGATTTCCACCTACTGCTGCCATCCATCTATGGCCAATAATGAGCTTTCTGGACCTTGTGTCGCCATAGCTTTAGCAGGGTATTTAAATAATCTAAAGGAAAGAAGGTTTAGCTATCGGTTTGTGTTTATTCCAGAAATAATTGGTTCAGCTGCTGTTTTGGAGAATAAGATGAATCATTTAAAAGAAAAGGTAATTGCTGCTTTCAATTTAACCTGTGTTGGAGACCATAGAACTTGGTCGTTTATGCCCTCCCGTAATGGAAAAACCTATTCAGATAAGATAGCACTTCACGCACTCAAACACCACACAGAAAAATATGACACCTACAATTGGAATGATCGAGGTAGTGATGAAAGCATGTATTGTGCTCCTGGAATCGATCTGCCAGTAGTCTCTGTGATGCGGTCTAAGTACGGAACTTATCCAGAATACCATACCTCGTTAGATACAATCGGTGGTGTAGTAAATGCGGAAGGCCTTCAAGGTTCGTTAGACATTCATAAAAAAATGATTGAAATTATTGAAAACGATTGCCGACCGGTTGCCCTAATTTATGGTGAACCACAGTTAGGTAGACGTGGATTATACCCAATGATTAGCTCAAAAGGAAGTACAGGCGATGTGAAAAACATGCTTAACCTTATTTCTTATGCAGATAAAGAGCATAGTTTGCTTGAAATTGCAGATAAATGCAATGTGCCTTTTGTTGAATTGATACCGGAACTAGAAAAATTGGTTTCACATAATATTTTAAAAGCAGAGAATCTGTGGAATTAAAAACTACTGATGTGGGTATAATTGTGTTTGCAAGAATGAATTCTAGCAGGCTACCTCATAAAGCTATGAAAAAAATGGGTTCCTTTCCGCTTGTTGAACGTGTCTTACATCGTGCACAACTAACGGGTCACCAAGTGGTATTAGCTACCTCAGACAAATCAGACGATAATATACTAGAAATAACAGCCATAAATGCAGGGATGCATTGCTTTAGAGGAAGTGAAGACCATGTCCTTGAGCGAGCAGTATTGGCTTCAGAAAAATTTGGCTTTAAGGCATTCGCTCGACTTTGTGGAGATAGGCCATTGTTTTCTATCAAAGAAATGAAATTTGCAATAGCCGCATGGGTGAATGCTGAATCTGCCGAAAAACCAGATTTGATTACCAATCATTATCCTGAAAAATGTGTCCGTGGATTAACTACTGAAGTCATAAATACTAAAACTTTAAGACTACAGCTAGAAAACAATCCTGATGCTGAACAGCAGGAACACCTTACAGCAGGATTTTACCGTCATCCAGAACTGTATCATATAAAAAGCCTGAAGCCAAGATATGCGAAATGGTCAAAACATCCAGGTTTTGCGGTGGATACGGAGGAAGATTTTAAGGTGATATCACAGTTCATACACAAACATCCAGACTTGGATTATGAGTTGGAGGCTGAAGAAGTTGAACTTATAAAGTAAATTTGATGTTGCACTTAATGAGGAATCTTTATGTTTTATCTAGAAAAAATTTAACAGTTTATCTCAAAGTTAAATTTCTTGCAAATGTAAAGTTTCGGGTTTAGTCTTTAAGTAGAGTTTGGTCGGAAATATAGCAAAAATAAGTGTTCTTTTTTGCAATTTTTGTCTATAATTTTAATCGCCTGATGTTAAGGCATCACCTCATTAATTTAAGCTTAGACCCTGAGACAAGTTCAGGGTGACAAGTATCGAGAACTCAGTTAAGCCCAAGGGAGATATTAGTGGTGAGCCAGTAGCCGTGAGAGGTGAGTGGTGAATACCGAATATTGAATAAGGATTGCTGAACACAGAATAACGAACAGTGAATAGTCGTGAGTGGTAAGTCGTGAGATTGAATGAATGTCAGTTCGAGTGAATTTTGCTTTTGAAAAAAGTGAAATTTGTATCGAGAACTCGACTAAGCTCATAACTTCAAACTACTTCTCGATACAATTTTCTATCGAAAATCACTCGAAGTGACAGCTTCGAGATGACAATAGTGAGTTGTGAGAGGTGAGTGGTGAATACCGAATATTGAATAAGGATTGCTGAACACAGAATAACGAACAGTAAATAGTAGTGAGATTGAATGAATGTCAGTTCGAGTGAATTTTGCTTTTGAAAAAAGTAAAATTTGTATCGAGAACTCGACTAAGCTCAAAACCCCAAACTACTTCTCGATACAATTTTCTATCGAAAATCACTCGAAGTGACAATCTAGAACTGGAAGACTGGTGGACTGGTAAGCTGGTGGCTGAGTGACTCGCTTTTTGGAGCGAGTTGTATCGAAGCCACGTTGAGATAAATTCCACATCGCAGCTATTCCCTTGCGCGGAATGACAGCTTCGAAGTAAAAAGAACTTCTCTGTCGGAATGACAATTACAGGAACTCAAGATGACAAGTTAATGACTTAATACGCACTATTGCAGTGCAAATTATTAAATAAAATGCACTATTGTAGTGCAAATAATCATATATTTGCCTGAATAAATAGCAATGGATAGCTTATTTGAATATTCAATTCAATTGATTGCCCGGGTAGATACAGCATTTATTCGCTATTCTTACCATCAGATGAATTGGCAAAACAGACTAATTGGGCTTATAGGTCCACGGGGTGTTGGTAAAACTACTTTAGTTTTGCAATACATCAAAAGCAATCTGAATCTTCAACAAACACTTTACGTTACAGCTGAGGATTTTTATTTTGCTAAAAACCGTTTAACTGATCTTGCTGAGGATTTTGTAAAATCGGGAGGTAAATATTTATTTATAGACGAAATACATAAATATCCTGACTGGTCTAAAGAACTGAAATTAATTTACGATTATCATCAAGATTTGAAAGTGGTTTTTACTGGCTCATCAGTGCTTGATAACAGAAAAGGCAGTTCAGATTTGAGTAGAAGAGCTGTGGTTTATACTATGCAAGGCTTATCTTTTCGTGAATATTTAATGCTGTTTCATCAGAAGAAAGTGCCAAAATTTACCTTGGAGGACATCGTGAATCATCAGGTAGATGTGCCCCAAATTCCCCGCCCGCTTCCTTTGTTTGCTGACTATCTGAAAAAAGGTTACTACCCCTTTGCCAAAGAAGATGATTTCGGTTTGAAATTACAGCAGGTCGTCAATCAAACATTGGAAGTAGATATTCCTACTTACGCAGAAATGAATATAGCAACAGGCAGAAAATTGAAGCAATTACTAGCTATTGTGTCGCAGAGCGTACCGTTTAAACCGAATATGAGTAAAATTGCCGAAATGCTTAAAATCAGTCGAAACAACATAGCCGATTATCTTCTTTATATGGAAGAAGCAGGTATGGTTGCTCAGTTGAGAGGTCCTACAAAAGGAATTCGTGCTTTGGGAAAGGTGGATAAAGTGTATTTGGACAATACCAATTTAGTATATAATTTAGCTGAAGAACAACAAAATGCAGGAAATGTAAGGGAAACCTTCTTTCTGAATCAGTTAAGAGTGAATCATCAAATATCTTCATCTGTATTAGGTGATTTTAAAGTGGATACCATGGATTTTGAAATTGGAGGAAAAAATAAAGACTTAAAACAAATTAAAAATGCTGAAAAAGGATTTTTAGTTAAGGATGACATAGAAAGAGGTTTTCTAAATACCATTCCCCTATGGCATTTTGGATTGATGTATTGAAATCATGACGGGTAGACTGGTAAACCAGATCTTATATTTAAAAGTTCAAAATTGACACAAATTTTTATAAAAAGGGCAAAAAGATATTTAGAAAACGGCCTACTTTTTATGGAGGTTAGAAAACAAAAAAGTGGTGAAGAAAGGATGAAGGAGCAAAGCACTAGTGAAACGGTTTGCTTTGCGTGGAGGAACCGCTTTTGTAGTTTTCTAAGACATAAAAATAAGCCTAGTCTTTTTTGTTTCTTTTTTGGGCGATGCAAAAAAGAAAAGAGAGTAATTTTATACAGAGTTTAAGCAAGAAATTACATCACTTAAAAAGATTCCGTATCTCGCTATCGCTTGCACGGAATGAGAGAAACTCCGCATCGCGGCTATCGTCTTGCACGGAATGGAAGAAAAGATTCCTCGTCGAAGTAAAAAAACTTCTCTGTCGGAATGACAATAGTGAATTCAAAGCGTCAAGTTCCACGACACAAAGAAAACCGGCCTACTAAATTAAGCCGTAAAAATTGAAGCAAAAGCCTCGTAAAATTTTAGACTGTCTGAGGCTGTTTTAAGCCGAGTTTCTAAAATTTAGAGGATGAGCGATAATTTTAGGAAGAATTTCGTAAGCCTAGATTTTTTTGGTTCGTTTTTTCATCAATGGAAAAAATGAATAAAAGCACTAATTCTATCTAAAGCTTAAATAAGAAATTACACTTTAAGCCAAAATACATCACTTGAAAAGATTCCGCATCACGGCTACCGCCTTGCACGGAATTGAAGCAAAAGCCTCGTAAAATTTTAGACTGTTTGAGGCTGTTTTAAGCCGAGTTTCTAAAATTTAGAGGGTGAGATAATAGTCTTGAGTGGTTAGTCGTGA
>Ga0306864_1000012_pt1 | contig 77599 bp, 61 predicted proteins | sample AntRauTorckE5430_FD_190448 | JGI IMG/M metagenome (GOLD analysis project Ga0306864, IMG submission 190448) | Saline lake microbial communities from Rauer Islands, Antarctica - Metagenome Torckler E5 #430 (v2) (version 2) | ecosystem: Environmental > Aquatic > Non-marine Saline and Alkaline >...
TTGCAACTGCTTGACATCCGTCATATCCCGAGGTGCTATTTGGCGTAACTTATCATCCATCGCACACAAGTTAATTTTTCTCGATCACTTTTGCCCTTTTTACCCATTACTTTTTGAACGGATACCATAACTTTATCGAAGGTGTTGATCCGTACATTGTAAAAGGTGATTCCTCAAGTGGGTTACTGCCTTTTATTTCCGAAGGTGATTCTGGAACTGAGGGACAGGGTGATAAGGGGATACAGGCATATTGCTTCAGAATGACTTTGACCAACCATCCCGAAAATAGAATACTGTTTAAGAAACCAGAAAATTATAATGAATTGGATTATGAACTCCTGTTTCGTAATTATGAAGCGGCAGAGGTGCCGATAGAAGAAATGTATTCCTACGGGGATCCTCTAGTCCCTTGGATCAACGCAGCAATGCCTAACCGAAAAACTGATACGAACAATCAAAAAGGATTTTCAACCGATTTTATCGGACAAAATTGGGAGTACCCTGAAGCTTCTTATGAAGAACGTGCAAAGATTATAGGGCGTCATCGCGGGTATCAGCAAGGATTAATGTGGACATTAGCATATCATCCGCGTATTCCGGAGAAGGTAAGAAACAAGGTGTCGCAATGGGGGACATGCAAAGATGAATATGAACGTGAAGATGGATGGCAACAACAACTATACGTAAGAGAAGCACGCCGTATGATTAGTGGTTATGTGATGAGTCAAAAAAACTGTGAAGGAATCGTAACCGTCGACGATCCAATTGGAATGGCTGCATACGGTATGGATTCTCATCATATTAAACGTTATGTAAATTCTAAAGGATACGTATCTAATGAGGGCAATGTAGAAGCATACGTTAAAGCTCCTTTCCCAATTAGTTACCGTTCAATTGTACCAAAAAAAGAAGAATGTTCTAATTTAATTGTTCCTATCTGTCTGAGCGCAACACATATCGCATTCGGATCGATCCGTATGGAACCTGTATTCATGGTTTTAGGCCAAAGTTCAGGCGCTATTGCCAGCTTAGTGATTGAAGAAAACAAAGCAGTTCAAGATCTTGAGTACAATAAAATTAGAGAAATATTAATTGTAGGAGACCAAGTTCTAGAATGAAAAGTAGTGACGGCGTCCCTGAAGGAGCAAGGGGCGAAGAGCAGGTCAAAACATTACTCTTCCATAACCCGGCGCACCCGCTTTTCAATAACCTTCTCCACCCAACGTAAATACTGCTTTCCACTAGGATGCAAATTATCCGGAGCCACCAGCTCGGGATCATTGATTCCCTCCTGAGAAATGGGCGTAATATTGAGGAAGGGGATACTGTAACCGTCGGTAATTTCTTGAGCGGCGGCGTTGAACCGTCGTATCTCTTCGGAGATGTCCGGGTTTCCTGCTCCGAAGCCAGTGAAGGCGTAATCTGGGGTAGAAACGACAAAAACCTTGTTCCGGTCGTCACCCGCAAAGGTGATGGCGCGGTTGAGTAATTGCTCAAAATCGGTGCGGTATTCGACTAGGGAAAGCCCATCGAACTGGTTGTTGACACCGATGAGGAGAGAGACCAGGTCGTACTCCTCACGCAGGTCAGCGCGGTCGCTGATGCCGTTGATGAGGTCGCGGGTGGTCCAACCTTTGGTGGCTACGATGTCGGGCTCGGTGGTGTAGGATTTTCCGTCGGTGCCGGTTTTCGCGAGTGCGTCGGCCAGTAGTGCTGGCCAGCTTTCGGCAGCGGTTACAGAGGTGCCGATCGTGTAGCTGTCTCCGAGGGCTAGGTAGGCGATGGTGTCGGTGGTGGGGTTGGTGTTCGTGTGGTCCATGGGCATATAGTCATCGTCGTCGTTGTAGGCGAAGATAAGGAGGGGTGGGGAGAGTAGGATTTACAGTCGTTTCATTTGGTACGGTTGGCTTTTCTTTTTTGTAGGAGGCGTGCCCTTTTAGCTGCGTAAACACCTGACGGTTAAGTTTCAACTATGCCGGATAGGCCGACTTATTCGACATGGTATCCGAAGGTAATCGCCGACGACAGACCGGCGTCATCTCTACTATTTCGAGGCAACTCAATATTGGTTGATTCAACAAAGCTTAAATAAGTTGAGCGCCAAATCCATAACTTCACCCCAAATTCTAACGCATTGAACCAACTTCTCCGCTACCTCCTTTGCGCCTTAATCCCCTTACTCTGCACCTGCGACCGCGCCCAAAAAACGCTATTCCAGGAGCGCATTGACACCGGTATAATCAGCACCAACCAGCTACAGGAATCCGAGGGTTTTAACATAGTAGAGTACCTCTATTACTACAACGGCGGCGGCGTGGCGGCCACCGACATCAGCGGCGACGGACTGCCCGATCTCTACTTCACCAACAACCAGGGCCCCAACAAATACTATATCAACGAAGGCAATTTCAAGTTCCGCGATGCAACGGAGCAGGGCGGGGTCGCAGGTGCAGGCGATTGGTCTACCGGGATCAGTGTCGTGGACGTGAACAACGACGGCCGGATGGACCTATACGTATGCAACGTATCCGGCTACAAAGACCTAACCGGACGCAACGAGCTCTTCCTCCAAAACCAAGACGGTACCTTCACCGAAGCCGCCAACGCCTACGGCCTCAACTTCCCCGGCTTCAACACCCAAGCCTACTGGTTCGATTACGACCTCGATGGCGACCTCGACCTCTACCTCGCCCGCCACTCCGTTCACAACGACGCCACCTACGGAACCGCCGAAGGACGCTATATTCCCGACTCCCTCGCCGGAGACAAACTCCTCCGAAATAACCTAAACCCTCCAGCATCTGCCATTCCTGAGCCGCCCGTAGTAATACCTCCAACGTCAAGCTTCCGAAAAGCGGAGGACCTTGGGGTAAGCCCGGATGCAGCGCAGCAGAGTTCTTGGTCTACCACGTTTCCCCTCTCCCTAAAAGAGGGGCCGGGGGAGAGGGCCTTCACCGAAGTGACGAAGTCAGCAAATATCCTATCCTCAAAAATAGCTTACACCTTATCAGTAGCAATCGCCGATTTCGACGCCGACGGCTACCCCGACATCTACGTCTGCAACGACTTCTCCGAAAACGACTACTACTACCTCAACAACCAAGACGGAACCTTCACCGAAGCCATCGACTCCCTAACCGGACACACCACCAACTTCAGCATGGGCTCCGACGTAGCGGACTTTGACGCCGATGGACTCCCCGACCTCTTCAGCCTCGATATGCGACCCGGTAACGAAGAAATTCTAAAAGCAACCATGAGCTCCGACGCCTGGAACGTCTACCAACTAAAACGAAAACTAGGCTACCACCACCAACTACCCCACAATGCCCTGCAGTGGAACCGTGGCGGCGGAAACTTCTCCGAAATCGCCGAAATGACCGGCCTCGCCGCCACCGACTGGAGCTGGAGCTGCCTCGTCGAAGACTTCGACCGCGACGGCAAACAAGACGTATTCATCGCCAACGGCATCGAACGACGACCAAACTCGCTAGATTACCTCAAGTTCATCAGCTCCCGTCTCGCCCGCTCCGCCTCCAACCTCGAAGTCATCGCCAACATGCCCGACGGCCACGTACCCAACCAGGCCTTTCGCATGATCGGAGAATGGACCTTCGAGGAAACCGGCGAAGCATGGGGACTCAGCTATACCGGCAGCTCCACCGGCGCCGCTACCGCTGACTTTGACCAGGACGGAGACCTCGACCTAGTCCTCAATAACCTTAACGCTCCGGCTAAAATTTACGAAAATACTGTTCTCACCCTGGGCGATCTAACGAAGGAAGAACTAGAACTAGCCCGCTTAGAAATTACAGTAAAGCCCGGTCGCTGGAGCCCCCAGCGCGGGTTCCAATCTCAGTCCGAAGGTGATTATCCATCGCTCTACGTAAAGCCGTCGGCCGAAGACCCACCGCTTTTTACCGTCCAAACAACCGGCATCACCCACACAATGAAGATGGGCAAGCTCTTCGACCGTGACCCACTAGCGCCCTACGCTCCCTCTCCGGTAAATTATCCGCTCCTATTTCTGGAAAACGGTGACTACGCCATTGTTACCAACACCGCCGGCAACCAGTTTAGGGCCTACCGCTGGAACGGTCAGTCACTGCAAGAAGGCGAGGAACTCTCACCCAGCGTTCTTCTCCAGCTCCAACGAGAAAATGACCCCTCCCGGATGCCGCTAAAGGTGCTACTGCCGCAATACCAGGAAACCATCTACGCCCGAACTTTCAGTACCATCCTCCAGCAAATGAGTGGCGGTTCCACAGACGCCGTTACCGAACAAACGGGGATGTGGCAAAGCCTCGGTCAACTCAAGGGAAAGGGTGGGGCGGGTACTACGCTTCTGGCCGGTAACTGGGGTCTGAACTCCGTACTCGGTACCCCAAGCCCAGAGGAGCCTCTCCGCCTCTATTCCGAAGATGTAGACGGCAACGGAAATCCGGAAACGCTGCTCACTTACGTTCGCCAGGGCCGCGAAATTACCGTCGCCGATAAGGACGAACTCACCGCTTCCATCCCTTCTCTCAAGCGCAACCAACTCAACTATACCGACTACGCAGCCAAAGCATTCACCGAGCTCTTCCAGAACCTGAAGAACCCACCCCAAACCGTTTCTACTTTGGAACACCTTCGCCTTACCCGCCGGAACGGTAGTAATTGGACGGCCGAACCGCTGCCCCGGACGGCCCAGATCACGACACTTAACTGTGCCCTGGAAATACCTCAGGGGATTTTGTTGGGCGGTAATAAAATGGAGGTCCAGCCAAGAATCGGTCGTCAGGATGCAGCAGCACTTCAACTACTTAGGCCTGACGGCACCGTTGGGTTTGTCGACTTGGGTGGAGAGCGGAACCGGCTGGAAGTTCGGCAGTTGGTACGGTTGGACGATGGCCACGTTTTGGTTTTGGTAGCAGGGGGGGAGCACTTGATACTAGATATTTAACGCGAATCAAGCGCTAAAAGACCAAGTACGGACGCTCGGAGGACAATTCAAGGACCTCGGAGCGTCGCGATCGTAGGAATTGCGAAGCAATTTCGTCGATCGTAATCTCCGGGCGCCCGGTCTCCCTGTTTTAGCTTTTGACCCGTGTCTCTAGTGCACGCGCCTGAAAATTTACCAATTAACGCACAGCAGCTCGCAACCGTTGCACCTCTCCAACTTCCCGCCGCAACTTCCGCCCACTACCCAGCGGAACCGTTAGCCCCGCAGCCATCATCCCGTCGGGCTGAACGATGGGGCCGAGCTTAAAACTTAGGTCATCTGAAATGTCAAACTCTTGTAGATGCGCGTCGGTGTAGGCTTCTACGGCCTGCAGTAAATAGACCACGAAAATACCGATGTAGGCCGTCTGCCGGGCCTTGTCCGCATTGGCGCGGGCGCTGAGCAGGGCACCGTTGCTAACCTGATCAACGGGAAAGGCATCTTCAATCGCTACGCAGTCGTCTCCCTGGCCAACGCAGCGATTTTCCAGTGCGGTAGTAAAGCGTCGGTAGCTCGTCTGGTTGAAATCAGCGTAGGCGACCATGCCCAGCAGCCCACTGTACACCAGTGGCACCTTCCACCAGCGCTTATTGTACACCTGCCCACCACCGGGGATGGCAGCCCACCGCAGAGCTTTACGTGGGGTTTTTTGTAGCTCATCCAGCGTCGGCAGCGTATCAACGGCCACCACGGCGGCAGTGTCGATCTTTACCGGACCAGTAGCTTGAGCAGGCGCGGCCGCAGGTGCAAGGAAAAGGATGAGGAGCAGTCCATAGGACATCGCTATCTTCGCATTAGCGAGCCTAGAGACGGAGTGGATGAGAATAATGTCGGTCATGTTAGTAAGGACACGTTACCGTCCGTAATCGTGAGTGATGCTTGGTAATTTAACGGTCTGATAACGGGTGTTCTTAGCTACCAATAGGAGTTCGAAGCTGCCCCTTATTCTACGTATTTGTAGAAGCTTTCAAGCTCCTCCTGGTTCGCAAACTTAAGCGTAATGCTACCTGATTTAGCCATCTTACCGTCCAACTTAACCTGTACCTGCTTCGTGCCGAAAAAGTCCTGAAAAGCTACCTTAACGGTCTTTAAATCGTCGTTCTCCGGCTGGCGGACGGGGCGGGAAGTCTTTTTCTTTTTATAGTTCTTAGCTTCTTCCTCGATCTTGCGAACGTTCCAGCTATCGCCTTTGGTAAGGATCTCCTTAAGGAACATCTCCTGCAGAGCAATGTCCTTGATGCCGAAGAAGGTCTTCGCCACACCGATGCTGATTTTCTTCTCCCGGATGGCCTGTTGCACCTTCGGTGAGGTCTTCAAAATGCCAAGGTAACTGGCAACGGTAGGCCGGCCTTTGCCAACGCGCGTTGCCAGGTCTTCCTGCGTAAGCTTGAAATCTTCGGACAGCCGGTAGTAGGAGTAAGCCACTTCCATCGGGTTTAAGTCTTCCCGCTGGATGTTCTCGATCAGTGCCATCTCCAGCAACTCCTGATCGTTGGGTGTGCGGATGAAGGCGGGGACTTCGGTAAGTCCGGCCAGTTGGCTTGCCCGGAAACGCCGCTCACCACTAATAATCTGATATGTACCATCACCCATATGGCGCACAGTCATCGGTTGGATGATACCGTGTACTTTGATGGATGCTGAGAGCTCCTTTAGCGCTTCCTCTTCAAATTCTTTGCGCGGTTGGTCGGGATTGGCCGCAATCTTGGTGACTGATAGGAAGGCAAAGTCTTTGCTTAACGCGGCGATGGTCTCCTCTGGAGCTTCCAATATGGCTTTGTTCAGGCTCTTCTCTTCTTTACTGTCCAACCGCTTACCGCCGAAGAGCGCGTCGAGGCCGGAGCCGAGTTTAGCCTTACTTGCTTTCTTTGGTACGGGTCTTGCCTTAGCCATATCTCTTCTTCAATTTTAGATGGTCGGCAAAGATAGCGAACCCGGCGAAAGGAAAAACAACCTCCGCCGGAACGTTTTCATAACCTCCAGTATAAAGCCTTTGAGAGCAATACCCTGAGGGTATTCGGAGGGCTGTTTCCGGGAATGCACTCATTCTTCTCGGAGGCGGCTCTTTTCCGGTGGAGCCCCTCTAGGGCGAGTACTCACAATTACAAAGGGAATAAGATTCTCTCAGTCGAGCCCTTCTTTGGCGAGTACCCACTGGTTGCAAAGCAATAAAGGCGAATAAACTTAGTCCGTTTGTACGGCGTCTTTCAGATTACCTTTATCAATCTACCTTAAGAATAACAGTACAAAGCGGCGGCACCGTAAGCTCAACATGATAAGCGCGCCCGTTCCATTCAGCAGCAATGGCCTTGAGTGGTTCGATTTTATAATTGCCAGTACCTCCGTATTGGGCATCATCGCTGTTGAGCAGGACGGAATACTTCCCTTTAAACGGCACACCAACGCGGTAATGGTTCCGGACCGCCGGCGTGAGATTATTGATCACCACCACTACATCTTTCTCCTCTTTGCCGCGCCGCAAATAAGTCAGTATGCTGTTCTGGTGGTCGCCAAGATCGATCCATTCAAAGCCTTTGGAGTCGTAGGCCCGTTCGTAGAGGGCGGTGGTGGTTTTGTAAATCTTGTTCAGGTCCGAGAAGTACTTACTCAACGTTTTGTGCGGAGCGTATTTGGTCAGGCTCCAATCTAGCCCCGTTTCAATGCTCCATTCGGTCGTTTGGCCGAATTCGCCGCCCATGAACATGAGCTTGCTGCCGGGGTGGGTGTACATATAACCGTACATCGCCCGCAGGTTGGCGAAGCGTTGCCACTCGTCTCCCGGCATCCGGTCAATGAGCGGGCCTTTGCCGTGGACGACCTCGTCGTGGCTGAGTGGCAGCATGAAGTTCTCCGTGAAGGCATAGACTATGCTGAAGGTCAGCTCTCCGTGGTGGTAGCTCCGGTGGACCGGGTCGTTCTTGAAGTAGTCAAGTGTGTCGTGCATCCAGCCCATCATCCACTTCTGGCCAAAACCAAGGCCGCCTACGTAGACCGGCCGGGAAACACCGGTGAAGCTGGTAGATTCTTCCGCAATCGTCATCGTATCGGGGTACTCCCGGAAAACAGCTTCGTTGAATTCACGCAGGAAGGCAATCGCTTCCAGGTTTTCGTTGCCACCGTACTGGTTAGGGATCCACTCGCCTTCATTACGGCTGTAATCAAGGTAGAGCATGGAGGCAACCGCATCAACGCGCAGTCCGTCGATGTGGTAACGGTCTAACCAGAATAATGCGTTACTGATGAGGAACGAACGAACTTCATTACGTCCGTAGTTGAAGATGGCGCTCTTCCAGTCGGGGTGAAAGCCAAGGCGCGGGTCTTCGTGATCGTACAGGTGCGTACCGTCGAAATCAGCCAGGCCGTGGGCGTCGGTAGGGAAGTGGCTCGGTACCCAGTCCAGAATAACACCGATACCAGCTTTGTGCAACTCCTGTACTAGGTACATGAAATCCTGCGGGCCACCGAAGCGGCTAGAGGGTGCAAAGTAACCGGTGATTTGGTAGCCCCAGCTCGGGAAATAAGGGTGTTCCATCACGGGGAGGAACTCCACGTGGGTGAAGTTCATTTCCTGGAGGTAGTCAACTAGGTCAATGGCCAGCTCGCGGTAGCTGAGGCTTTCAGTGCCTTTGGGCTTCTTCCAGGAGCCGAGATGGACTTCGTAAACGGAGTATGGCTTATCGATGCCGTTGTGCTCCTCGCGGGTTTCCATCCACTCTTTATCGTCCCATTCATAGTAGGTGTCCCAAACTACACTGGCGGTCTTTGGTGGGACTTCCCACAGGCGGGCGAAAGGATCGCCTTTTTCCAGCCAGCGTCCGTCGGGGGCGTCGATGGCGTATTTATAGACTGTACCGTTGCCGAGATCAGGAATAAAACCTTCCCAGATCCCGCTGGAATCCCACCGGGCGTTGAGCTGATGTTGGCCTCGATCCCAACCGTTAAAGGAGCCTACCACCGCAACGTACTTAGCACTCGGCGCCCAAACCGAAAAGTAGGTGCCGGAAACTCCGTCAATTTCAATAACATGGCTGCCAAGCTTATCGTAAGCACGAAAGTTCTTGCCAGCTTTCCAGAGGCTGATATCGAAATCTGTAAATAAACTGTGGGAGGTAACGGTGGAGGGGGTACTCATATAGTCTTATGGATTTAATAAATCGTGTTCGCCTTAGGGCGGTAAGATAGTTGAAACCGGTAAAAGTGTGCTATGTTAGTTAAATGTTGTGCTTTATAGGAGACTTTGGCAGACATCTGTGCGAAAGTCATTGAATCCTGCAAAGATTCAACTATGAGTAGTGAGTCACAAATAATTAGAGTAAAAGAGAGAACGTCTCGGCGTCGATCGGCGAGCGGTTAGCTTAGTCTATTTCCGTCCCGCTTCCGGCAGGGCGGGAGGTTTTACGGCTGGCGGTCGCCGAGCGAAGCCGGCGCGCTATTCTAATGTATTACTTACGTGTACGGCGCTCTTTCGTAGCCCCGGACGGAGCAAAGCGCAGTCTGATGCGGCGCGGCGAGAGTAGGTGGGTCAGTCTGGGCTCAAGTCTAAAAAGAAAGAAAGAGCCATCATTGCGGATACGCAACGACGGCTCTCATTTTGCCTCTAGTCATTTAAAAGCTAAAAGCACGGGGCTAATAGTTACTTCTTAACGCCACCCTTCAGCTCGTCTTGGAGCTTCTTGAGGGCATCAATCTTACCCGCAGCGACCAGTTTGGCTTGCTGCTGCCAGGAGCCAGGGTTGGCGAGGCGGAAACGGGCACCGGCGGCGGTGAGCACGTCGGCTAGTTTTTTGGGTGTAGCCTTAGCAAGGTCGTCGAAGGTGGTGATACTGGCGGCGTTGAGCAGGCCTGCGATCTTCGGGCCGATGCCTTCAATACGCTTCAGGTCGTCTACTGTCACTTTTTTAGCAGCGGCTTTCTTTGCCGGAGCGGCCTTCTTTGCAGCTGGCTTAGCGGAAGTTTTCTTTACCGGAGCGGCTTTTTTAGCGGATGGCTTGGCGGCAACTTTTTTTTCTGCAACTACTTTGTCGAGTGAAAGCAGGCAGTTATCGGAGGCGTAACCGCTGGCGGTGTAACCGGGGGCATCCCAGTCGTTTTTCCATTCTTGGTTGTCTACGAGGTAGCGGAACTGGTACTCACCGGGGGCGAGGTGAATGTCGGCTTTGTAAGCGCTTTTACCGAAAGGCATGTGCAGGCCCTTGTCCCAGCTCCAGCCGTTGAAGGTGCCGAGTACCCTCACATCGCGGCCTTCACTGACCTGCTCTGCGGGTACTTCAAAAGTAACTTTGTATTGCTCTTTTATTTTAACGAACGATTTCTTAATCATAACGGTGTGGTTTAAAATTTCAGTGGAAGGGATTAGGGTAATGGGCTTAGTCCCACATTTATATAGACGCAAAGTTAGGTCGAAGTCACTGACCCTCAAAGGGTTTGAGGGTATCCATAGGTGCATCAAAAAGTATACGTAGGTAGTGTTAAGCCTGCTTTTCGCTTAAATATTTCGTTTTTTGGTCTACGGGCAAAGATGTTTGAAGACTAGCTGACTACAGCCAAATTATTCCCCGATGTAAAAGTCAGAGATTATTTAAAAAAAGTTCAAAAATTTCCTCACTTTTATTCAGCAGGAGCTGAATTCTCTCATAATACCTTCCTAAATCGCTTCCGTCGACCACGGCGTGATGGGCCTGAACGGCGAGTGGCATCATCACGCTTCCGCCAACGTTATGGTACTTGCCCCAAACAATACGGGGAATACTGTCGCCGGATTCTGCCCCCGGCATAGCGTGGGTGACGTTGGTGAAGCTTGCCCAGGGAAATGTACTAAGAAAAAGGTAGTCATCCGCCCCCGGCTCGTCCTCAAAGCTTGGCTCGTTCTTCATTCGCTCCATCGTGGTGTTCGCCACCTCATGGAAAACAAGGGGGTCTTCATCGTACGGAACGGTACAAAAACTGAAGGCGGACGATTCGGACGTCGGGACGGTAAAGCTCGGCCGCAGGTTCCCGTGTTCAACCACCTCCACCGCTCCTTCATCTTCCCCTTTGCACCTGCGTATGCGCCACCTGAATGGTGTCACCTCCATCGCAGCTCTGCTGATAAGGTATACTATCGCCGGCGTGAACCGGAGGGTAGGGGAACGGCGGACGCAATCCAGGAATACAGTAATGTCCACCTCTGCCGTAATGCCAAAGTGGGGGCTGGCCATGCCGTTGAAGTGGGCGAAGTGGGCCTGGCGGTGGGGGTCGAAAGAGATCTTTTTCATTTGTTGAGTATTCGGGCTCCTTCGGAGCACAGTTCCCCGCCCTTTTAGATACTACGTCTGCGCGCAGCAGCCGCCACAAAGGAAACAAATAAAGGATGGGGCGTTTCCACCGTACTCTTCAGCTCCGGATGAAACTGAACTCCGATGAAGTAAGGATGGTCTTTCAACTCAACGATCTCTACCAAACCGGTATCCGGATTGGTACCGGTGATGCGCAGCCCTGCGGACTTAAGCTGCTCCAGATAATCGTTGTTGAACTCGTAACGGTGCCGATGGCGCTCGCTGATCTCAGTAGTGCCGTAGGCTTTGGCCGCAATGGTTTTTGGCATCAACGTGCAGTCATAAGCACCTAAACGCATGGTGCCACCCATATTCTTGACCTTCTTCTGCTCTTCCATCATGGAGATGACGGGAAATTCCGTGTGCTCGTTTACTTCCGTGGAGCTCGCTTCTTGGATGCCAGCTACGTTGCGGCTGAATTCTACCACAGCACACTGCATACCCAGACAGATACCGAAGAAGGGAATGTTGTTTTCGCGGATGTACTTAATGGCCGCGATCTTACCCTCGATACCCCGCTCGCCGAATCCTGGAGCCACCAGGACGCCGTCGAACTGGCTGAGAACCCTGCCAACGGCCTCGGTACCACCTTCCAGCTGCTCAGAATGAATGGGGATTACGCTTACTTTACACCTATTGACTGCTCCAGCGTGTATGAAGGATTCGTAGATTGACTTATAAGCGTCCTGTAGCTCGTTGTATTTACCGACGAGACCAATTTTCACCTCTCCAGTAGAGTTCTTCAGTTTACCGAGGAAGCTCTTCCACTTACGGAGGTCCGGCGCCTTGCGGTCTGGCAGGCGGAGTTTGCTCATCACCTGAGCGTCGAGGCCTTCCTTCAGCATTAGGAGCGGTACATCGTAAATGGTCTCCGCGTCCATGGCTTCAATGATGCAAGCTTTCTCGACGTTGCAGAAAAGGGCGAGCTTACGGCGGATGCTATCGTCGATTGGGTGCTCAGTACGCGTTACCAGAATGTCGGGTTGGATGCCGGCTTTGAGTAACTCCTTGACGGAGTGCTGGGTCGGTTTGGTCTTGAGTTCCTTGGCCGCAGCGAGGTAGGGAATGAGGGTGAGGTGGATGGCTACGCAATTGTCGCGTCCCAGCTCCCACCGCAGCTGGCGCAGGCTTTCCACGTAAGGCAAGGACTCAATGTCGCCAACCGTACCACCTAATTCGGTGATCACAATATCGTAGTCGTTGTTTTGCCCGAGGAGTTGTATTCGCCGCTTGATTTCATCGGTGATGTGGGGAACGACCTGTACGGTTTTACCGAGGTATTTACCCTCCCGTTCGTTATTGATGACCGTTTGGTAGATGCGGCCGGTGGTGACGTTATTGGCCTGACTAGTCGGAGTGTCCAGGAACCGCTCGTAGTGACCGAGGTCAAGATCGGTCTCGGCACCATCGTCCGTAACGTAGCATTCTCCGTGTTCATACGGGTTTAGCGTGCCGGGATCAACGTTGAGATAGGGATCAAATTTTTGGATAGTTACGGTTAACCCGCGGGCTTGCAGCAGTTTAGCTAAAGAAGCGGCAATGATGCCTTTACCAAGGGAAGAAGTGACCCCACCCGTAACGAATATATACTTGCTCATGTATCAGAATTACGGGGCACAAAGGTAGGCTATGGCGGGGGATATTTGGGCAGATTGATAGATTAGAGAACTCGCCAGTCGAATTCTTTTTTGCTTTCGCCCTTCCTGGAAGTATTTGTGATAACGGGAAGTTTTCGGAGGCTAGGAAAAATGATAGACAGCTCTCCGCTTCTCGATAGACAATATTGGGGCTTATATTTTGAGGAAAAAATTGACTGACCAGTTGTTAAAACTGGCCTCAATGTTAATTCAATGTAAACAAATCATTACCTTAGCGTGTCAATGGTGGTAAGTATGTTAATGATATATCTTCACAAGTCGGTTAAAGCTGTTGCAATTGCTACCCTGCTGTTGCTGGTGCCTAATATGGCGCAGACGCAGGATGCAGTGTCTTTCCTGAAGGCAGAGACGGTTAACGAGCCTGCCGCCAAAGCTCGGCTGGCCGCTGGCGTTGAGCAGGCTTTCAGCTTTACCCGTAACCTGATCTTCTTCGAGGCACGGGTGAACGGTAAGCAGGGAAACTTCATTCTTGACACTGGTGCACCCACGCTTCTACTTAATAACCGTGGCAACACCGTAGGCCATCCCGCTCCAACCGGCCTGGCTGCCGGAGGAACGGTCAGCCTTGAAAATCAGCTCATAGAGTCCTTCGAGATGGGTGGCCGGAGCCTCGGCAAGCGCTGGGCGCTGGCGATGGACCTGCGAAGCATGGAAGACCGAACGGGGCAAACGATTGATGGCTTCGTCGGGCATGAAATACTGCGCCAGGGCGAGCTGAGAATCAACTTTCCCGGCCGTAAGTTTCGCTTGCTGAAGTCTACTCGCCGACCACGGCATGAGGGGCAGGCCCCGGTTACGGTTCTGAAGTTTCAATTCATAGACCACCTGCCGGTAATTACGCTGCGGGTTGGCAAACAAAAACTACGCTTCGCAATAGACACCGGTGCTGGAGCTAATCTGGTGGACAAACGGTTCCGCGATGTTTTCACCCCAACGGGCACTGAAATGAACATCCAGGGCCTCGACGGAGACAATGAAGATTATAGTATTGTCCTGATTCCCGAATTACGTCTTGAAGGAGATAAACTGGAACAAGCCACCTTCGTAGCCATGGACTTAAGCCATTTACAATCCCCAGGCCAGCCGCTCATTGCCGGTATTCTTGGATCTGTTTTTCTTGCCGATCGGGTGGTGGGTATTGATTACCGGAAACGAAAGATTAATTTGTGGTAAATTTAGCCACAGTTCTACATTAAAATATTCACCAACTTAAATAAGCCCAAAATGGATATAAGTCAGTTTCCAGAGCGTTTTCGCGCTAAAGTCCTTTCGAGCATTGTTCGCAATAGCCGTTTAGGTATAGCTATTCGTTTTGGTAAGCTGGAAGGGGAGGTGCTTCCCCTGAGCGTCCAACAAGAGCCTACTTCTCCGGAGCGGATGCCGCCTTGCCAGCTGGAAGAGGTCGCACGATTGGCATTTAACGGCCTACCTTATGATTTGCGGATTCAGGTTGGGGGATGAAATTAGTCCCTTAAGAAATGCCCAATAACCGAACCCTCAGGCAACGTTCCTCCCATTCGTCGTTTCTTTGCCCTACGGGACCTCACAAAAGAGTTTCCGACTTGACCTTGGCGCAACGACTTCCCTATCTTTCTCATTTACTTTTCTTTGCATCCCGCGGCCGCGCCCCGATGATGCTGCTGTTGCTGATGACCACCGGAATGGTCTCCGCTCAGATAATCGACCCATCTTCCCCCATCCGCCCGCAGCAGGGTGATCCGGACTTCGACGCCTCCGAAGATCGCCGTGGTCGGGTACAGGAACAACGGGAGACCATCCTGGATACTTTTGGTATTTTCCAGTATACTGTTGATAATCCAAACTCAGAAATGAGCTGGCGTGACAGCCTGCTCGATGGTTTCCAGCGCTACGAACCAGATCGCCGGACAGACTTCGACTACGCCACCATCGGCCAGCGCGGTGGTGCAGCCTACGCCTTGCGCTACCAGCCCCTGCGGCGGTACGGAACGACGGTCGGCTTTCGCCAGTTCGATCTGTACCAGACGACGGGCAGCGATATGGAATATTACCGCCTTGAATATCCTTTTACCTACCTCTCCCACGTACGCGAAACCGAGCAGGAAGACGGCTACACCATCGCCAAATTCAGCCGTAACTTCGCCGACGGTGTCAACATGGTGTTGGACTATAGCCGCCTGAATCAGCAGGGCGAACAGGATCAATACCCCGCCCAGGCGCTGCGGAATACCCACGTAGCAACAGGATTCAGTGTCCGTCCGCCCGGCAGCCGTTACAGTGGCTTTTTCAGCTTTGCGGCAAATACTTACGAACAACTACAGAACGGAGGCATCGTGGATTCTTCCTTCCAGCGCAACGAAACCGGTGGCGAGGTGAACAACATTGCTAATCTGGAAACCTACCTCGACGAAACCCGCCTCCGCTACAGTTACCGCGAAGTGATGGCCACGCAGTACCTGCAGTTCGGAGGCAAAGTGGATTCAATTTCCGGCCGGGAGCGTAGAGCATTCACCCTGCGCCACCGATTCCGGTACGATGGTCGCCGCCACCGCGTTTCCAGCGAAGTACTTAACCCCGACAGTAGCTCTGATACGCTGAAGTTTTACCTTGATTATCCCGAATTACTGCTGGATACGCGCGGCGTTAGAAACCAGGTTCGTCACCGCGTAATTGAAAACGATTTTACGGTTTCTACTTTCCGCCGGGGGACTTCCTCAGACAGGGCGACGGTCCAGAAGGACGTTCTGGAGGCTGGCTTAACCCACCTCTACCATAAAATTGAACAGGACGGAGACTCTACGGTGAATAACCTCCTCGCTCATGCCCGCGTCGGCCTACGCCCCAACGACAACTTTAATTTACTGGTGTCAGCTCAGCTCAACCTTATTGGCCAAACCGGAGACTACCGGGTAGAAGGGGAGGGGACCCTTGATCTCGGAAAAGCGGGAAAGCTGGAACTGAAGGCACTGAACCAACTCTACGCCCCGGATTTGGTGCAGCAGGTATTTCGCCTAAACGGCACGACGATCTGGGACAACGACTTCGGTAAAACGCTGGAGCTGCGGCTGGAAGGGTCTTACACCCTACCGGTCGTGAAAATCCGGGCAGGCCTGGCCTACTCGCTACTCACGAACTACGTCTTCTTCAACGAGCTAGGCCGGCCTGAACAAGCCGGTAACGCAAATTCGTTGCTGCAACTAACCCTGGAGCGCGACCTAGGCTTCGGCCGCTGGAACCTAACCAACCGCCTGCTGCTTCAGGAAGCAGATCAGGACGTGTTCCGGCTACCGCGTATTTATGGCGAGCATAGTTTTTACTACTCCGGGAAGTGGTTCAAGGTCTTGAATGTTAACCTTGGGGTTGACGTCCGCTACGCCTCGGCCTTCAGCCCTTACTACTATAACCCAGTCATCCAGCAGTTTCAGCTGCAGGAACGGCAGAAGCGCGGATTCCAGTACCAGGTCGATCCCTTCTTCAGCATGCGGGTAACACGCTTCCGGTTTTTTGTGAAGTACGTACAGGTTAATACCTTGGTTGAGCCGGACAAGCTGCTGTACCTGACGGCAGACCATCCCTATCCGAATGCAGCTATTCGGTTTGGGGCTAGTTGGCGCCTTCTTGACTAGTGGGTGGCCCACTAGGGCATGAGTTGGAGCGTTTCTGAGTCACCGAGTTGCTGCTGCGTGTGGCTGGCGAGCGTAGGTGGTGCAGGCGTTGCACGTGTTGCCACCACAGTTTCATAGGTCCGATCTCTGAGGATTTTTTTGGCGCGAACGCAGGATGTAAAGAAAGTTGACCGGCCAGGACACCTGTAGGACGCGGGGCTCCGAATGCTTAAGGTAAGCAAGCGTAGTGCCGTGAACGGTACCTGAGGCAGTCACCTAGTAACTCGCAAACGCATCAACTCCTTAGTAGCAGAGCAACTCCGCAGCTCCGCAGCTCGCAAACTGACTAAAAAACCTTTTATTTAACTAGCATAATAAGTAGACCCTATGTACCTTTGCGGCTCAATTGGGAAAGCCCCAAAAATTTCTACCTATGAAATTGGCCCTGCGCGCACTGTTTTTGTTGGTTTTTTGCTTTGCACTAACCTCCCTTAATGCCCAGCATGACGACGGCGACCACGGAGATCATTCCGCGGACGATGGCCACGACCAGGCCACTACGGTTCACGAGAGTTGTTCCGACGGACACGAAGGGTACGACCCTGCGAGTGTAATCCTCCATCACATTGCTGATGCCAACCACTTTGAGGTAATTCACGGTGTCAATCTTCCACTTCCTCTTTTTCTTTACGCTCCTGGCCACGGCTTCACCACCGGTTTCAGTAACATGTTGGGCAACGACGAGGAGTTGAAATCCGTCGATGGCTACGTAATGAACCATGGCCGCGTAAATCGTTTGGCTGATACGGCTGGCGATGCGATGCTGGCGGGTGAATTCGACGTTGAGTGTATCCTTCACAAAGTAGAAGTCGATACTACTGGCAAAGAACTAGATACTTATTTCGCTAAGATCAACGGTAAAGAGTACAAGCTCAACGCTGCATCCGTCGGTGATGGCGGTTTGCTTGGCGGCGGCATCACTAACTTTTACGATTTCAGCATTACGAAGAATGTCTTTACGATGTTGTTCGCGGCGTTGCTACTCATTTTTCTCTGGATGGCAGTAGCCCGTGGGTATAAGAAAAACGACGGTCAGGCACCCAGCGGCATTCAGTCGCTCATGGAGCCTTTCTTCGTTTTTCTGCGCGATGAGATCAGCATCCCGATGATCGGTGAGAAGCACTACGAGAAGTTCCAGCCCTTCATCATGACGATCTTCTTCTTCATCCTGTTTTGTAACCTTCTCGGTCTGGTTCCTTTCATTCCGGGAAGCGCTAATGTGACGGGTAACATCGCGGTAACTATGGCCCTGGCCGTAATTGCTGCTGTTGTAGCTTACACAAATGGCAACAAGCACTTCTGGGGGCACGTACTATGGATGCCGGGTGTACCGGTATTCGTTAAGCCGCTCCTTACGGTAGTTGAAGTACTGGGCCTAGTAATCAAGCCTTTCTCTTTGATGGTGCGTCTGTTCGCAAACATCACGGCTGGCCACATCATTATCCTTTCGCTTATCAGTCTGATTTTTATCTTCGGTAACAACGGAGAGAGTGTCATGGGAGCCAGTGCCGGTGGCGTAGTCGGTGTAGCCTTTACGCTGTTCATGAACTGTATCGAGCTGCTAGTAGCATTCGTTCAGCCTTTCATCTTTGCCATCCTCACCGCCAGTTACATTGGCGCGGCGGTTGAAGAACACGGTGAAGCGGCTCACGCTTAATCACCAACCAACAACTAAACTAATTCCGTGGCGAATGCGCCATGGCTTTTAATAAGACTTTTTTTTAATCCACTAAATTCCAATAACATGGGAGCTATAGGAGCAGGTATTGCAGCACTCGGTGCTGGCATCGGAATCGGAATGATCGGTAGCAAAGCTACTGAGTCCATCGCACGTCAGCCAGAAGCTGCGGGTGATATCCGTAGCGCAATGATCCTTACCGCCGCCTTCGTCGAAGGTGCTGCGTTGTTCGCGATCGTTGTAGGTCTTCTGGACAAAGTACTCTAGTAGTTACTTTATCCAATCAACCAACGGCCGGAACCGAACCGCGCTTGGCGGCGGTTCCGGCCCACTTTAAAATCAGGAATTAGCAATTAGAAGCTAAATCCCACCACATAAAGAACAAGGTCTTCACGGGCCAACTTCCCATCCGTTTCGGCGGTTAAAATTTTCAAACGATGTCCATGCTATTCCTGGCTGACTTCAGCGTAATCAAACCAGACTTCGGTCTGATTTTCTGGACTGTACTCATCTTTTTGGTGCTCTACGGTATTCTTGCTAAATTAGCTTGGAAGCCGATCCAGAAGGCCCTGAGTAAGCGTAACCACGAAATTCAGGATTCTATCGATGAGGCCAAGCTCGTCCAGGCCCAGATGGCCCAGATGAAGGACGACAACCAGCGTTTGCTGGCGGAAGCCCGTGAAGAAAGCACCCGCATCGTCTCTGAAGCCGAAGCATTCGCTAAAAAGCGCCGTGAGGAAGCTATTGGCGAAGCCAAAGAAGCTGCTCAACAAGTTTCTATGAACGCTCAGCGTGAAATCGCTAACATGCGTGACTCCGCCATGGCCGACCTCAAGAAAGAAGTTGGTGTCATGGCCCTCGACATTGCCGAAAAGGTAATCCGTAAAGACCTCAAAAGCGACGCTACCCAGAAGGCGCTCGTCAGTGAACTGGTGAATAACCTCAACTAAACCCAGGCATGACCAATAAACAAGTAGCTACGCGCTACGCCAAATCATTGCTGGACCTAGCCATTGAGCGCAACGAACTCGCCGCCATCAAAAGCGACGTAGACAGCCTCATCGCCATGGGTGCCAATCGTGACCTGGCCATAGTGCTGAAAAGCCCAGTAATCAACGGTACTAAGAAGAAGGCTATCTTCAAGGAACTGCTTGATAAAGCAGGTGCCAAAGACCTAACCAAGACCTTCGTCAACGTACTGATCACTAAAGGCCGTGAGTCCGACCTGCTCGGTATTCTTGGTGCTTTTGATCACCAGTACAAGGTTCTCAAAAAGATAACAACCGTGAAGGTCACCAGTGCTACCGCTCTCGACGCGGCCAGCTTGGAAGCCATCAAGGCCAAACTTAAAGCCGCCGGTAAGACGGAGGCCAACGTCGAAATCGTTCCCAATGTTGATCCCTCCATCCTCGGTGGGTTCATCCTCGAATTTGACGGTAAGGTGTACGACGCGAGCGTTGCACACAAACTGAACGAGGTCAGAAAAACCCTCGCTCACTAGTCGCTTTTTAAGGCAACTACCCCAATCAATAATCGCAAGCATCTTTAAAGTATAGCAACCATGGCTGGAATTAAGCCCGACGAAATCAGTGGAATCATTAAGCAGCAGCTCGCTGGCGTTACCAGCGCCACTGAACTGGAAGAGTACGGTACCGTACTCCAGGTTGGTGACGGTATCGCCCGTGTTTACGGTCTCGAGAACGCACAAGCTGGTGAACTCGTATCGTTCGACAACGGTACTGAAGCCATCGTACTTAACCTTGAGGAAGACAACGTTGGTGTGGTACTCATGGGTACCGCAGTCGGTATTCAGGAGGGCAGCCGCGTTTCTCGTACCGGCCGTATCGCCAGTATCCAGGTAGGTGAAGGCCTGATTGGCCGCGTTGTTGACGCCCTTGGTGTTCCGCTCGACGGTAAAGGTCCCATCGCTGGAATTACCTACGAAATGCCTCTGGAGCGCAAAGCTCCCGGTGTAATCTACCGCCAGCCGGTAACCGAACCACTCCAGACCGGTATCAAGGCCATCGACGCCATGATCCCGATCGGTCGTGGTCAGCGGGAGCTCATTATTGGTGACCGCCAGACCGGTAAGTCCGCCATCGCCATCGATACGATCCTCAACCAGAAGGAATTCTACGACCGCGGTGAGCCCGTATTCTGTATCTATGTTGCCTGTGGACAGAAGTCTTCAACGGTTGCGCAGATCGCCAAGACACTCGAAGAAAACGGTGCCATGGCTTACTCCTGTATCGTTGCCTCCTCTGCCGCAGACCCCGCTCCGCTGCAGTTCTACGCACCCTTCGCCGGTGCTGCCATCGGTGAGTTCTTCCGCGATACGGGCCGTCCGGCACTGATCGTTTACGATGATCTCTCCAAGCAGGCCGTCGCTTACCGTGAAGTATCTCTCCTCCTTCGTCGTCCTCCGGGACGTGAGGCCTACCCCGGTGACGTATTTTACCTCCACAGCCGCCTGCTCGAACGCGCCGCCAAAGTCATCGATGACGACGCGATTGCCCAGAGCATGAACGACCTGCCCGAAAGCCTCAAGAAGGCTGGCATCGTGAAAGGTGGTGGTTCCCTGACGGCTCTGCCGATCATCGAAACCCAAGCTGGTGACGTATCCGCATACATCCCAACCAACGTGATCTCCATCACCGATGGTCAGATCTTCCTCACTTCTACGCTCTTCAACAACGGTATCCGCCCGGCTATCGACGTAGGCATCTCTGTATCCCGCGTAGGTGGTTCTGCTCAGATCAAGCCGATGAAGAAAGTTTCCGGTACCCTGAAGCTCGATCAGGCTTCTTACCGTGAACTCGAAGCTTTCGCAAAGTTTGGTTCCGATCTCGACGCTTCTACTCAGAATATCCTCGAGAAAGGTAAGCGTAACGTGGAAATTTTGAAGCAGCCGCAGTACTCTCCCGTCTCCGTGGAGAAGCAGGTAGCCATCATTCACCTCGGTACCAACAACCGCATGAAGGACGTACCCGTAAACAAGATCAAGGAGTTTGAAGCCCTTTACCTCAGTGAGGTAGAGCGGCAGATCCCCGAAGTACTTGAGAACTTCCGCGCCAAGAAATTTGACAAGGCCGACTTGGTTAAGTTGGATGAGGTTGCTGCTGGCCTGGTACCACAGTTTTCATAGTTTATTAGATCGTTAGTCTGTTAGGAATAACAGACTAACGATCTAGCTCACTAACGAACTAACAGTCTAACGAACTAACGAACTAACAAATGGCTAACTTAAAGGAAGTACGGGAACGGATAGGCTCGGTGAAAAACACTCAGCAGATCACCAGCGCCATGAAGATGGTATCCGCCGCTAAGATGTCCCGCGCCTCACAGAGGATCACGGAGATGCGCCCCTACGCGCTAAAGCTAAGCGAGATGCTGACCAACATTCTGAGCAATCTGGATGGTGACGCATCAACGGTGTTCAACAACATCCGCCCGCTACGGAAAGGCTGCATAGTGGTGGTAACTTCTAGCCGCGGTCTGGCCGGTGCCTTCAATACGAACGTGATCAAAGCCGCCATTGCTACCATGGAAAGTGACCTTCAGGGCTACGACGAACTGGAAGTTATCGCTATCGGTAAGAAGGGAGCAGAGTATTTCCAGCGCAACTACGGCAATGACCCGAAGATAAAGATCAACCGAAAGTACCAGGAATTACTTTCCGATCTCTCCTTTGAGGTGACCAAAGAAGTACCCAAGTTGATCATGAACCGCTTTGCTGCTGGTGAGTACGATAAGGTTTATGTTGCTTACGCACGCTTCCGCAACGCAGCGGTACAGTTTGCAAAGTCTGAGCAGTTTCTCCCCGTTGAAGACAAGGAAGAGAAGACTGCGAGCGTAAGCAAGATGAGGGCCGATTATATCTTCGAGCCGAGTAAAGAAGTTCTGCTGGAACAACTCGTGCCAACCATTCTCCAAACTAAATTCCAGTCTTTCTTGCTCGATACCAACGCTTCTGAGCACGGTGCGCGGATGACGGCCATGGACAAGGCAACCGAGAACGCATCTGAGCTCCTTAAGGACCTTAAGATTACCTACAATAAAGCACGTCAGGAAGCAATTACTACGGAGATTCTTGAAATCGTTTCCGGTGCTGCTGCTCTTGAAGATAGCTAGAGGGCTCCGCCTGTTTAGACGGCCTTCGACCCCGTCAGGCCTTTGTTTTAGATGTTTCACTTTTAGAGTTACCGTATACTAAAGGCGGCAATGTGCTACGTGCGCATTGCCGCCTTTTCTGTGCCCTAGCTTATCCCGGTTGCTCAGGCTAAACCCTTTGCGGTGTAGAGGGTTCTCTGTTGCGTTACCATTCTCTGAATAATCCAACGTATGTCTCCTCAACAAACCATCTTCGTAGCCGTCCGCAACAACGACCCCACCAAGCTCTCCGATCTGGTGAACGCCAATTCTTCCCTTCTGGATGCTCGTGATGAACGGGGCTCCACACCGCTCGTGCTGGCGGGTTACCTCAACCATCCGGAAGCGGTCAGATGCTTGGTGGAAGCGGGGGCTGATGTGAACACCGTCAGCGGTACGGGCACAGCTCTGATGGGTGTTTGCTTTAAAGGCTACGTCGACATTGCGCGCTACCTGATCGAAGCCGGAGCTGACGTCAATATCGTCATCGAGAACATGGGGACGGCGCTGACCTTCGCTAATATGGGTAAGCATACGGAGGTGGTTGCGCTGTTGCGGGCTTCTGGTGCTAAGTAGGATCTAGAGGCACGGCTGCAGGTACGATGAGCGTTTACTTATCCAGCCCCGCACAATGAACAGGGCTTGTAGGTCGAAATCTCAAAACCCAAACATCCTGTGATGGGCGAGTTCGAAAACCTTCCTTGCACCTGCGGCCGCGCCCGAATAACGCCCATGAAGACGGCTCTCGCAAAGCGATTACTCTTTGATAACCCTGGACGTCGCCTAGGAATACCTCTGGAGAGGCCTCAATGAGTTACGAAGTCTTCCCCCCATAATCCTGCCCCATCATCTCCCAAACGGTGATGAAGAGTGCGGCAATAGTCGGCCCGATCACGAAGCCGCTCAGGCCGAAATACGTGATGCCACCGAGGGTGGAGATAAGTACCAGGTAATCCGGCATTTCGGTATCTCTGCCTACCAGTAGTGGCCGCAAAAGATTGTCGACCAGCCCGATGATGAGTGACCCTACTACCAGTAGAATCATGGCTTTGCCCACTTCCCCCTGCGCGAAAAGGACGATCACCGCCGGGAACCATACGATGGCACTGCCGCCAACTGGGAGTAGGGCCAGCAGGGTCATCGCAACGCCCCAAAGTAAGGGGGCCGGTATGCCAAGGAACATGAAAACCAGCCCGCCGATGGATCCCTGTACCAGGGCAACCACCAACGTACCTTTCAACGTAGCTTTACTTACCTGGGCAAAGCGCTCGAATAACCGACGCTCCCTCACGTTGCCCATCGGAATGGTATCAATAATCTTCTGCATTACTTGTTTACCATCTTTTAAGAAGAAGAATAGGAGGTAAAGCATCAGTGTAAACTGCACGAAAATGTTGATAAGATTACTGCCAAAACTAAGAACCTGGGTGGCTACAAACTTGCTGACCGTACCGACAAATTCGGTGATTTTTTCCCGGACGCTGTTCGGGCTGATTCCAGCATCGCCCAGCATATCGTAGATACCTGGCATCTGGCTTTCAACATAATCTACCACTACATTGGGGTCAACCTCCCCAGCCTCTATGGACTGGTACACCTCCAGCCCCTGGTTAACCAGCGCGATGGCGAGTAAGATAAAGGGGATGATGACAAAGAAAAAGATCAGCAGAGAAGTGATGGCTGCCGCCAGTCCCCGCCTGCTGTCTCCCACCCGCCGGCGCACCCACCTGAAGAGACCGTAGAAGATCATGGTCAGCACTACGGCCCACAGCACAGTGATCAGGAACTGGCTGATCATACCTAGGAATGCCATCGTAGTGACGGCGACGAGGATGAAGAACAGATTGGCGCGAACTGCTTTGAAGATGTGGTCGTTGATCACACTACCGCTTTCTTCTGCCTTTGTGGGGTTGGCGGCAGGTGCGGAGCCTTCCTGAGACGATTTTTTGGCGTCACCTAATGGGTTTTCTTTGGAGCTTTCCGGCACGGCTGGTGTGTTTTATGGATGGTTGCTCTTACGCCGGTAGGCGCACGGCTTTGATCATATGCCCGTCGGGACTCTCCTTATCATACAGGATGATGGCCTCCTGCTCAATGAGAATATTGACGAGTGAGTAGGTCGTACCGATAGCGTAGCCTTTATTAGCTAGGAACTGTGTGACGAACCACTTCAAGCCTACATAATCGGTATAATTTAGGCTGAGCGCTTCTTCGAGATGGGTGATGATCTCCTCCTCGGTAATGACGATGTAGCCGGGGGCGGCGGTCTTGTGGTAGGTTTTTACCTTATGCTCCAGCTTAATTTTACCAAGGACTTTGGGGCCGATGAGTTTTACGCGGTTGTCGAAATCAGAATGAGTGACTTCGTCGAGGGCTTCGCCACGGGGCAGGTCCGTAGGCGCACGGCTTCCGGCCATCACCTCCTGTGCTTCCTGCTCAAGGGCTTCCTCTTCTTCTTCGCGAACGATCTCAATATTTGCCTTGTGGATGGCTTGCTTCTCCTTGAGGCTGAGCACTATCTCATCGATGTGCTTTTCCGCTTCGGTGATGATGCGGGTGAGCTCGGCGGAGAGCTCTTTACCCTTCTTTAGTTCACTGTGGAAAAAAGTGGCCTGGTGGGCGACTTTGTTGCGGATCTTCGACATGTCTTTCCACAGTTTCTCGAAGTTCTTGTCGCGGAAGAAAGTCTTGAAGTACTTAGTGTAGTTACCCTGGAGGTTACTCTTTAGTTCATTGAGGCCTTCTACGGTGGTTACCTGGTCTAATAGCTCCAGCACGCGCTCGGGATCGTTAAAGCCGGTGGATTGTTTGTAAATAAGCAAGCCCAGGTCGTCAAAATCTGCAAATTCAATGTCGGAGTTGATGAAGTAGCTGAACTGGTTAGAGCGGTTGCGCTGGCGGTTCTTGACCTTGTCGATCATCTTTGGCGTTGCGGTCACATCCCACCAGTTCATCCCTACTCGCTGGAAGAAGAACTTGATGAGGTAGCGCCGCAGTAGGTTTTCTACAGAATTTATTTTGGGGTAGAGCTGGTTGGCGATTTCTGCCGAAATATCATCTTTGAGGATTCGCAGGTGGGCGAACTTGAGGCTTTCACGAAGGTGCTTCAGCAGGCGCTGGCGATATGGTTCGAGGGTTTCAAAATACCTGCTTTCAATGCGGAGAACGAAAGCAGCTTCTACGAGGTCGGTAATAATTTTACTGGTGTCAACGGGAATAACGGTGAGTTGCATCCCGTCTTCACCTTTAATATACGGGAGTCCGCTTTTATCCTGGGTGATGATCGGGGACTTACCGTTCCAGACCTCTTTCGAATAGCTGAGTGCGTGAATGAAAGCTTTTTGGGAATTGATGTCTGCTGGGTCGATGCACAATAGCTCGAATGTAAAATTTCCTGACATAATGTTATTATATTGGCCATTGTAAATGGTTAGTTATAACGGGCAAGATAGTCATTTTCATCAGGGTTTTTGGCAGGATGGTGGTCAAAAGTAAGCGGTGTAAAAACGGTCGAGGAATTATATTCCGAGATAATACCCTTCAAATACTTGGAATAGAATCCCCGCTTGTTTTTCAATTTGCTTGTCATCGGCTAAGCAAATAACGCACCGAAGGCGGCGTCAACCGCTTATTTTGATAGTATACTACGATCATCGCTTCATTGATGCCAGCTTCTTTTGCCCTGATCCTAGCTGTTTTAGCATCTGATGGGGAGGCGAGCCCACGGATTTGGTACTTATTCCATCCTCCTTCCTGCACTTTTCTGATGGGGTAGGGAATGCGCTGCCACTGAGGAGTTGTGAGGTCCAGGTTCCGCTTGGTAGCAATGAGTTGAACGGCGTACAGCAATTGACTGTCGGGGATTTTATTGAGCTCGATGCTTTTCTGATCGGTCGGGGAAGAGACAGCTTTTGCTTTTTTGAATTGATAAGGAGTTGGGATCGAATCTGCTGGCGCCCGAGCTGTAACCGGAATGGGAGCGTTTCTGGCCTGCTCATAAACGCTGGGTTTGGAGCGCAGGCTGTTGGTTATTTCGCGACTGAGTAGGTCGGTCATTTGCTGGTTGCTGGTTGCGGTAGCTGGTGGTAGATAACTGCCTGCGGAGAGCGACGGTTCGTAAATTACCAGTTGAGGCTGATTTACTGATTGAGGGTGCGGAGCGGGCGGGGGCTGGGTGGTAACCGGCAGAGGAGATCGGTACGTTATGGGTTGGGGAGATACGCCCCGGGCGGTCCACTGTTTGCGGTGATTCAGTGCGGGAAGAGACGAAATTACGACCTCCCGGTTAAAGACATTGACGGTTCTTTGCGTCGTAGGAGGAGGCATCGTTGCTGTTGTTAGAGTAGGTACAGCCGCCATACGGAAACCCGTTGCCGGGGAAGAAACTGCTGCCAGGGGACTGGAAGTCGCACCGCCTCTTAGCCTTTTATAATACACGGCGAAGGCTTTCAGGATCGTGTTGGCGAGCGCTTGTTGACCCGCTTTGCTGAGCAGATAGGTCTCCTCGTTCGGGTTGCTCATGAAACCGGTTTCGATCAGCACGGCGGGCATGGTGGTTTCCTTCAGGACTACGAAACCGGCCTGTTTTACACCGCGGCTTTTGCGGCCGGCGTTCCCGAACTCCGTCTCCACCAGGTCGGCGAAGTGGATGCTGCGCTCCAGGAAAGCGTGCTGGAAGGTACTCATCATGATGTGGCCTTCGTCGCTGTTGGGGTCGTATCCGTAATTTTGCTGAACGTTGTCTTCCAGTAGGATGGAGGCGTTCTCGCGCTTGGCCACGGCCAGGTTGTGTTCGGCTACGTGCTGGCCCATCACAAAGGTCTCAGTGCCGTAGGTGACCGAGCTTCCGGGCATGATGTTGGCGTGGATGCTGACGAAGAGGTCGGCACCCGCATCGTTGGCGATCTGGGCACGCTCGTAAAGGGGAATGAAGGTGTCGTCTGACCTTGTCATGATTACCTCCACCTGGGGGAAGTTGGTCCGGATGCCGATGGCCAGGAGCTGAGCTATTTTGAGGGCGATGGCCTTTTCTTCGCTGTTTTTACCCATGCCGCCGGGGTCTTTTCCGCCGTGGCCTGCGTCTAGAACTACAGTGAAGAGTTCAGGGTTCAAACCGCAGAATTTAGGTAGGAAAGAAATGGCATTCTGAATTCTGACTTCTGAAATCTGAATACTGTACTCTGCCGTCGTACTTTTGCCCGTCCCGTCCTTTAAGGATAAGTTAAATACACCGGTCCCGGACGACGTAGCGGCCTGAACCATCGTCATTGAGGTACAAAAAAACAGTAGTAGCGATAGTGCGTAGTAAACTCTTAGTATCATTAGTGTCAGTTCAGCCTCCGGTCAATTCCGGGAATCAGAGGGGTACGCAAATATATGATATTATTCGGTGTCATATTTCACGCACCTTATTGGTGTTAGGGATATTTTTGGCGGGAACGCAGGTGCAGGGGAAGGCTTTTGAAGTTAGCAACTGGGAGCTAGAAACCAGTGGCTCCGAGGCTAAGTTCATCGGTGTGACGGAAGCATTTGCCCGGTCTGAAGCCGACATAAGCCTGCTCCAGAATCCAATTATTGCACCTGCGGCCGCGCCAGATACTATACCGCCCGCAACGGATACTGTAACACCCGCCACACCTCCACCGTCAGCTATCACAAAGGGATTAGCCATAGATAGCCTCGGACGTAGTCTGGGGCAAGAAGAGAGCGACAGCATCCCTACCACGTACCCTCTTTCTTTGGGAGCTGGCCTTGCCGGGGAGAGGGATACGCTGCCCCCCACCTTCTCCGGCACTACCGCCGAGTACCCAATATCCCCCGATTCCTTGACCGCAGAGGTCGAATACGCCGCCAACGATAGCATGTGGGTAGACTTCGAGACCCAGGAAATCCACCTCTACGGAGACGCTACGGTAAACTATCAGACGATCAGCCTAAAGGCCAACTACATCGTGCTGAACTACGGCACCAACATCGTCAACGCCGGCCCGCTGCCCGATAGCATCGGCCGCCCCGCTGGTTTTCCCGAATTCTCCGACGGTGGCCAGAGCTTCGACGCCAAGAGCATGCGCTACAACTTCAAAACGCGCAAGGGCATCGTTTACGGCACAACGACCATCCAGGACGATATTTTTGTGCGCGGCGATAAATCTAAATTCGTCTCCGGGGCCATCACGGTTAACGATACCACGAAAGCCGACGTGATCTACACCGAAGGCGCCATCTTTACCACCTGCTCGGCGGAGCATCCGCACTTCGGTATCCGGACCAGAAAGGCCAAGATCGTACCGAACCGCCTGGCCGTTATTGGCCCTAGTAACCTGGAAATAATGGGCGTGCCAACACCGCTCTGGTTGCCCTTTGGCTTCTTCCCGCTGAAGTCTGGCCGCAGTACCGGCCTACTCTTTCCTTCTGATTATCAGTACTCTCCCGATCTGGGCGGCTACGGCTTGCAGGGCGTCGGCTGGTTCTTCCCCATCGGCGAGCACGTTAACCTGGAGCTTACGGCGGACTATTACGTAAAGGGTACGTTCAGTTTGCAAACCAGCGTACGTTACGTACGCCGCTATAAATATTCAGGCAGCTTCAACATGAGCTACAAAAACCTCCGCCGGGAGCAAAACCTGGAGGTTACCCGCCAAAAAGGAATCACCCTGAACTGGAGCCACCGGCAGGATCAGCGCGCCCACCCAACCTTCAGCTTCGGTGGCAACATCAACTTCCAGACCAACCTGGTGGACCAGCGCTTTCAGAACGATTATCAGACGGCCAGCCAGAACACGATTCGGTCCAGTATGAACATCAATAAGACGTTCACCAAACTGAAATCTACCCTAACGGCTGGCTTCAACCACAGCCAGAACAACCAGACTCGCATTATTACCATCAACTTCCCCGATGCGGCTTTCTCTACCCAGACGATCTATCCGCTGCGCAGCCTGCCGGGTAAAACGACGGCCTGGTACAAAAAACTAAACTTCCGCTACAAAAGCGCCCTACGTTCCGAATTCGAAGGGCAGGATACTAGCTTTTTCAAGCAAGCTACACTGGACGACGGAGAGTACGGCTTCCGCCACGATATTTCCAGCGGGCTGAGTTTCAACGTGCTGAAGTACTTTAACATCAGCCCCAACATCAGCTACGGAGAAGTCTATTACGGTAAAACCCGCGACTACTTTCTGGAGGGCGACATTACCACCGATACCATCGTTGATCCGCTGACCGGTGCGGTCCGGATTGATACCACCAGCCTAGGGAGTATCAATTCAGCGCTTAGCTCCGGCCTTGCGAGTTACCGGACCTTCACGGCGGGTGTTAGCCTGAGTACACAGGTATTTGGTAAGGTGAAGTTCAAAGGGAAGGGGCTGCTCGGCCTTCAGGGGCTGCGCCACGTCATGAAGCCTAGCATTTCCTTCGGCTACGCACCGGACTATACCACCGCTTCGGATTATATCTCTGGTGACCCCTACTTTCGCGAAGAAGGGGAGATCGATCCGCTGAGTAGAAATCCGGAACGCCTCCTTTCTCCCTTTGCCAACCAGATCTTCGGCCAGCCAACCGATTCGGAGCAACGCCTGGGCATCAACTACAGCATCGCCAACCTGATCCAGGCCAAGATTTGGAATAAAAAAGACAGCCTCTCCGAAAATATAAACCTACTGCAAAACATCGCCGTGAGCGGTAGCTATGACTTTACCAGGGATCTGGAATGGAGCGAGGTCTCCGTCGGTGGCACCACCCGTTTTTTCAAGGGCGTTACCAGTGTGAACGTCCGTGGAACCTTCGACCCCTACATCTCCCGCTACGATGTGGAGAAAGACCAGTTTGGCCGAGTGGACGTGACTAACCTCTCCGAAGGCCGTTTTCCCATTTCCCTGACTCGGCTCACCAGTACGATCTCCACGAACCTTACCGTTGCTAAGATTCGGGAACTATTCCAGGGCGCAGAAGAAGAGTTTGTCACCGATGTTGGTGATGAGCGCCGCAAACGCAGAGAAGAAGAAAATACGCTCTTCGAAGAAACGGACTTCCTGAGCTTGTTCGAGCGCTTCAGCATCCGGCACACCTTCAACTTCAATTTCCAGCGCGAATTCGATACGGAAAATCCTGATGTAGACGACCGGGGGAAGGTTCGTTTTAGCCAGGTCGCTAATTCTATCGAGCTACGCGGAGCACTGCAGCTCACCAATAACTGGAGCGTTAACATCGGCCAGATCGGTTACTCCTTCACCGATAAGCGCATTACTTACCCCTACCTCAGCTTTGTCCGCGACCTTCACTGTTGGGAGATGCGCTTTAGCTGGGCGCCGCAGCGGAATACATATCAGTTTTCCATTGCCGTTAAGCCCGGTACGCTCGACTTTATTAATATCCCTTCTAACCAGAATCGGTACGACGGGGGCCGGCTGCGGCTTTAACGGGCACAACCCTTCGCCCGTCTACTTAAGCCGCCGTAAGATCTCCCCCACAGCAGGGCAAACCAAGGTGTTCCGGAGCGTAAGTGGCAATATCTGTAACATGTTCTTTCGGTCCGTATGCGGGTATTCCCGGCAGGCGCGGGGCCGGGCTTCGTAGACGGAGCAGTAGTTGTCGGGGCCAAGGAAGGGACAGGGTGCTATGTTCAAGACGTAATCTCCTTCTTTGTCCAGGTGCAGGTGCTTTTCGATAAGCTTGCCTGGTTTGATACCGAGGTGGCGACTTAGCCGGTCGATGTCAATATCGCGGAAGATGGGGCTGGTCGTTTTGCAGCAATTGGCGCACTTGAGGCAGTCGATTTCCTGGAATACTTCTTCGTGGAGATCGTGGAAGCGTCCGTCCAGGTCTTTAGGTGGGCGGGCCTTTAGTTTGCTGAAGAACTTTTTGTTGGCCTTGCGTTCGTGGCGGGCCTGGTCTATTGCTTTTTCTACGTTCATGGGGTGATTAGTACCCAGGGCGCTGCTTCGCGTCGCTGGCTGTCAAAGTAGCGTGCTGGTTGCCCGGGACTTCGCCCGCCGTTGCGCGGCTTGCTGCGTCCCGGGTTGCCATGGCTTAACCACTACGCGATTGGTCGATTTTATTCGATTAATTCCGCTACCGAAGCCTTAAAGCTGCGCTCAAACTCCGCAAATTTGCTCGTCGCCTTACCGTTGAAGCCGGTATAAACCCGCTTCACCTTATTGTTACGGTCTACGAACAGGAGGGTGGGGTAGCTAAAGATTTTGTTCAGCATCGGGAGGGCCTTGAGGGCGGCTTCTTTGTCGCTTGGGCCGGCCAGGAGGACGGGCCAGGGAACGTTCATATTCTCTTCATAGCGGCGAATGACGGCTTTGGAGCGCTCGTCTTCCACGCCGTATTGCTCAAAGGCGAGGGCGATTACTTCTAGGTCTTTGGCGTCGTTGTTGGCGAGGTAGTCTTTCAGGAATTCGGCTTCCTCGCGGCAATTGGGACACCAAGTACCCATGATCTTGATGAGCTTGGGCTTGCCTTCGTATTTCGCGTCTTCCAGGGAGACCATCGTGCCGTTAGCATCGGGGAAGCTGAAGCTGAGGGGGATGTCTTCATTCATGACCGTGAACTCGTCCGGGCTTTTAAGGGCGAAGTCGGGATCGCGCTTTGCCGTCCAGTTCGTGATGTAGTGGCGGCCGGAGTGGAAGGTGCCGCTGAGGGTGCCATCGTCTTTAATCAGCGCTTCGAAGAGGAAGGCGTGAGAGCCGTCAAATACGCTCAGGTAGATCTTATTCGCCTGTACCGTGCCTTCCAGAAAGCGGTAATCGCCGGTTTCCGTAAGAAAGGTCCCGCTCAGGTGGTTACCATCTTGCTTGAACTCTGCGATACCGGGAAAAGGTTCCTCATCTTCTTTGCCGAACATGACCGCCCATTTTCCGCTGATGTCCGCCTTAGGTTCCTTGCGTAATACGGTGAAGCGGTGGTCCTGGCCGTGGAAGGCCTTGAAGGGGATACGGTAGTTGTCGCGGTAGTTTACGACAAAGACTCCCTCGATAACCTTTTCCTCGAAGTAGGCACTGATGTAAGTATCATATACCGGGAAGTCGATCCGGATCGTATCACGGCCTTGTACCCGATCCCGCCCAAATTGAATGTTCTCAGGGGGGATGATGGTGACTTCTTCACCGTTGTGCATGTCGATGCGGAAGGTGGTGTCGGTTACGTAAACTACGTCCATTTTAAAGGGCAACACACCGTTGGTTACCTCATCGAACTCCAGGTTGATTTTTTCGGGGATCGGGGCGCCTTTGGGGTTCGGTACAATCGGGTTGAACTCCAGTTCCAGGAACGCGCGGTAAGGGCCGGGCGGCAGGGTAGGGTAGCGGTCCTGTACGAAGGTGCAGGTGGTTAGTAGGCTAGCGGTAACTAGGAGTAGTACTATTCTGGAGAGCATTGGTTTTGATCTTTGGGTAACAACACGGTGTGTCTGGAGAGGTTTTGAAATTCTCCGGTTGCGCGCAACTCGACAAGCGAATTTGTACGGCGCCTTTTAACTGTTTTGTTCGAGCACTTAATGGCAAAAAGAATTTGGCTGGCGCATGCTGGTTTAAACTCCGACTTCTCCCTCCTGCAACTTACTGGCATTCTCAGCAACCTGCAAACCTTCAACAATAGGATCTAACCCACCGGAAATAATCTTATCAAGGTTGTGCAACGTCAGGTTAATGCGGTGATCGGTCACCCGGTTCTGCGGATAGTTATAGGTACGGATTTTCTCGGAGCGGTCTCCGCTACCCACGAGGGATTTGCGGTTGGCAGCCAGCTCGCTCTGCGCCGCCTTGTCCTGCGCGGACTTGATGCGCTGGTACAGTTGCGCCATCGCAATCTCCTTGTTTTTGTGCTGCGAGCGCCCGTCCTGGCTTTCGCTCACGATGCCGGTTGGCAGGTGGGTTATGCGGATGGCGGATTCTGTCTTGTTTACGTGCTGACCACCAGCTCCGGAGGCGCGGAAGGTGTCGATCTTCAGGTCGGCTTTATTGATGTTGATGTCTTCCTCTTCCATCTTTGGCAGTACGGCTACCGTGGCGGCGGAGGTGTGGACGCGGCCCTGGCTTTCCGTTCTCGGAACGCGCTGTACCCGGTGGGCGCCAGACTCAAACTTGAGGTGGCTATAGACATCGTCTCCCTGTACTTCGATGACCAGTTTAGAGTAGCCTCCGGCGGTGCCGAAGTTTTCGTCGATCACTTCAATCTTCCAGCCCTTGCCCTCGCAGTAGCGGCGGTACATATCGTAAAGGTCACCTGCGAAGATGGCAGCTTCGTCACCGCCCGCTCCGGAGCGGATTTCCATGATGATGTCGCGCTCGTCTTCGGGGTCTTTGGGGATGAGCATCACCTTGATGTCCTCGTCCATTTGCTCCTTCGTTTCGCGCAGCTCGTCGTACTCCATTTGCGCCATTTCGCGCATCTCGGGGTCGGGGTCTTTGCGCATCGCATTAGAGCCGGCGATGTTTTCCAGCAGCTCGGCGTACGTCAGGTAGGTATCTGCGATGGGCCTTAATTTACCGTACTCCTTATTCACCTTCGTGAACTTCGACGGGTCGGTGATGATTTCCGGATCGGAGAGCTGCTCCTCGAGGTTCTTGAAACGATGGTAGATGGCTTCGAGCTGGTTTAGCATAATGGCGGGGGATTCAAAATGGAACGCAAAGATAACCAAGTGCCCAGCAGTAAAGGTTTCGGGTGGGTGGATTGTTTTTTTGGCGCGCACGCAGGTGCAAAGAAGAGGTTAATGAGTGATCAACTGCTTAGCTACTTTGCCCGGGTTTTACCGAATGTGGTTGATCATTTGCACGATGATCATTACCATGTCGATTTTACTTTATAGCTGGACGATGCTCATTCCGCAGGGCCGCGCGCGGAGCGTGCTTCGACCAGGTTATTTCCGAAGGCTCCAAACCTCATGGAGCGGCTCTCCCTTAGAGCTAAATCCCCGGTGTACCCAGTCGCCGTTCTGTAGTTTGTAGTCAAAACTAAGCTGCGAGCCTGAGCGCTCGGGGTCACGGCTAAAGAACTCAATTTTCTCGATGTACATCCCATTCTCATCCGTCGTGTATGCTCCGCCGCCGGTGGCCATGAACTGTTTTTTATCGATGTCGAAGGCGATCCACTGAAAGCGGGAGCCGGAGAGAATTTTCATGGTTTTGCGGGGCGAGTTACGGCGCTCGCTGAGGTCCTGCATTTTACCGTTTCGTTTGCGGCCGATGATTTCCCAGGCACCGGGGAGGGCGCCGGGGCTCATGTCGTCCGTTCGGGTCCAGACCTTGTCTCCGTTGAATACGAGGACGCTGCCGATCAGGGAGTAGGGCATGGTTGATACACCGCCCACTTGGGTAGAGTCTGAGAAGTTAAACTCGTAGGTGATGCTGAAGTTACTCCCGTCCGCTCGCCAGCGGCCGCCGAGGGTGGCGATGAATTCCCCTGACTCTTTGTTAAATGCCGTCATCACCATGAAGCCGTCGGTGATCGTCATGGTGAGTTGTGAACCACGCCCTTCTCCGTCGGTAAAGGTAGATTCCCAGGCACCGATTAACTTGGTGGTAGGGGATTGAGCGAAGAGCCCAGTACTTAACACAAGGGCGAGGACAAAGGAAAATAGGCGCATGAAAAAGTTGGTTTAGGTAAAGAACGTGGTTTCGGGATTAAAGCTTATTTTTTAACGGTCTTCGCACCTGCGTTCGCGCCACTAATTTAAGAAATAGGAATTCTGTGGCTCTGAACTTAATTTGACGCCCCGAAAAACCAAACTACACCAGTAAACCGTATATTTGTTCTAAACGATTTATCATTTAGGTCGTTAGAACGATCATTACAGCAAATTCGCTGGTCGACGTTACCAAATAATACCCCTCCGATTATGGGTTTACGCAAGACCGCTTCCCTCATCATTTACCGTTTCCGCGAGCGTGGCCTCGAAGTTTTCCTCACCCAGCAATCTGATGAATGGGGCTTCCCCGGTGGTGAAGTAAGGATGGATTCTGACCAGGATTACATCGAGTTGGAACCAAGTAAAGACAGTGAAGAAGCCGTTGCCATTGAAGGCGACTGGCACGAGATTCCTTCCCTCAAACAAATGCTTTACGAAGAGTCCGGAGACCTGAAGGAGCGTCTTAAGGAAATTGAACAAGGAGCCTTTGTTTCCATAAAGGATGCCCTGAAACAGCGCCTATCGGCCGGTCAGGTTGAATTTCTGCGCGAACTTCGGGATGTTGTTGCCGACCGGAACTCTGTTCGCGATATCTAGTAAGTCGCTTCATTAGTAGTGGCTCATTTACTTCAAAACAAAGGCATCAGCATAAATCCGCTGCAACCGCTCCAAAGCAGCATTGAGTTCATTCTCGCTGGCATATTCTACCTTAGCTCCAATGCGGGTCAGGCCATCTTCGGGCCTGGTGAAGGAATCAAAACCTGCGGCGCGGATTCTATCAATATTTTTTTCGACGTTTCGTTGTGACCCGTACCTACCGGTGGCAATGTAGGCCGTTTTGTTGGTGGCAGCGGTTGGGCTCGTCGTGTTTGGTACGGTGGCGTTGGCGGGCGACGGCACGTTGGTGGCGGTGTTCCCGCCGGGGTCGCGAACGGGTGAATTGGCTGGCTGAACGTAGGGTTGGGTTTCTTCTACGGGGTCGTTGAGACGGGGCGGCTCATCGGGTGCCACACGGTCGGCATCAACGGGCTTTGGGCCGGGGGCTACGTTGACGCGGTCGGCTGGAACCTGGATGCGATCGGGCTTCGTTCGGGCGATCGGATCGACGTCTGTGGTGCGGCTAAGTAGTTGCTGGCCTAGCTTCAGAATGATGAACAGTGCGAGGAGTATTCCGACTCCGGCGGAGATCCACCAAAGAATCTTGCGCAGCTCCGGGTTGTACAACAGCGCTTCTTTATTACCCAGATTTGACTGCAGGCGTTTGGCCCATTTTAGGCGATTTTTTACGGCCGTGGCCGCAGGTGCAACGGCGGGGTTAGCGAGCATGGGATCTGCCGCAGAACGCCGTTGTTTCTCCGTACGAACGATCGGCCGTAGCTCAATCGACGGGAGGCCGAAGCTGTCTTTACTGTAGTTGTCGCCCCCGGAAGTGAAGCTGATCTGGCCGTCGAAATGCTTGAAGAAACGTCCTAACCCGCCGACGGTAACTGAGCGGCCAGCGTCAAGGTTCTCCTGCATATTGCGAAGGAATTCGCCGAGCTGGAGGAGGGCGTCTTCGTGGGTAAGGCCTTCTCTTCCTTCCAGGGCGCGGAGGATGCGGCCGTCGTCCAGAACGAGGTTTGGGTTGAAGGTCACCTGCTCTGAAGGTGCTGCTGCCTTACCCTCTAACGGGCTGATCAACGCCGGTTGGGGCAGCAACCGGAGGGTGCCGAGGCCAGGTAGGCATACCTGCTCTTCTTCCATTAGCAGGTGGCGGATCGTGTCGTTGATGATGGTTGCCATACTACAAAGATAGTGGGTACATCGATAGAATATTATCTGTTTGGTGGACTAAGCCGCTCGCTCCTCACGCCTGGTCCATCAAACAGGCAATATTCTATCAACACAAAGTAGTAGACGTAAGGCCATCTGAACAATCAACCGGCGAAGTAGTGAACCGGTTGGTGGACTTGGAACTGGAAAAGCTAATCACCTATACATTGCCGGAGGACCTTGCGGAACACCTGAATCAGCCTCAAAACTCCTGTTTCTAAGGGGGTGCGCTGCTACGAACTTATTTCGAAGAACCCTCTGTGGTGTAGGAAGAGGAATACTTGTGGGCCAGCTTCCTTAATTACCTTGGTGAGGAGCGGGAGATCGTTCTGGAGGATACGATTACTGGAGAGTACATCGCTGTTGAAAAAAGGAACCCTGTCGTTTATTGACGTTCCTTTAGTGGGTTGGTTGACCTTTTTATTGACCGGTGGATGTTTGTTGAAGTAGTGTAGTTTGGTAGTCTACCAATCTAAAAAAAAAGCCCCTTCCGAAAAAATCGGAAGGGGCGAAAACTTAAAGTCGATCATGCAAAATTCTTATTACCGTAGCGCGAAGGCGGTGGTATGGTTCTTTACGTCCCGGGAGGAGACGATAAGTTGGTAGGCACCGGATTGGAGTTGATCCAATTGGTAAGCGCGATGGACTTCTTCGGTGCCGGAAGAGACTTGATCCATGAAAACGGTTTCGCCTCTATCGTTGGCGATCTTGATGTTTACCCGTTGCTTGGATAGATTTTCATAAGCTAAGATGAGTGTCCGGCCTGAGCGAAAGTTCATCGTTGGGTAGACAACATGCTTTACCTTTATGGTGTTATCAATAGCACTTTGGGAATTCATCTTCAGTGATAGTGTGGTCTTTCCTGCTTGGTCGGTGATATCGATGGTATATGCTCTGTCAGAAAACATAACGGATTTAAAACGCTTGTTTACGAAATCGCCTTTAGCTAAAGAAGCCGTGTACACGAGGTTTCCTAAAGCATCGGTTATTTCGAAGGCTGCAGCCAAGGGGAGGGCTACCGTGCTTCGTATGATGATGGTACTACTAGTTATGTCCTGCTGAATGGTGAGATCCTGCGGTTCGATGGAGGCTATGGCGGAAGCCGTAGCAAAAATCAAGAGGAAGAATGTGGCGAATAGTTTCATTTTCAGGGGATTTAGTTTATCAGTCATTGCATGTCCGACTCCCTTTCTTAATGCAAAGATGGGGGTACTCAGGTGAATGAATCGTTGCGGATATTATCGAATTCCAAGCAATTATTAACATCGGGGTAATTCATGCACAGGTAGGGGTAATGCATGCTTGTTTGTAGAGGCTTAACTGCGAATTTTCGCGAGATTTACATCAATTCGAGCACTCAAACGTTACTTAGTCACTGAGCTTCGTCTAAAAACAAAGCAAACTCTTTTTTATCCTTTAGAGATTGGTCCTATGGAAGTTACTCAACATCCCGTACGTGAGCAGGTTACTCCGGTTCCCGGCAATTCATTTTTAGTTAAGCACTATGCTGACCCAAAAGCGCGTGCTAATAAAACACCCAACTGGCACTACCATCCTGAGCTGGAATTGGTCTATGTCCGTGGAGGTCATGGCCGCCGGCACGTTGGAAGCCATGTATCTCATTATACTGATGGTGAACTGGTTCTTATTGGCTCCAATCTCCCGCATTGGGGCTTTACTGATAGGTTCACTGGCAACAAGTCTGAAACGGTAATCCAGTTCTTAACGGATTTCCCTTCTGCGGATTTTTTGAACCTCCCCGAAATGCGCAACGTCAGTAATTTATTCGACCGTGCGCGCAACGGCCTGTCCTTTAGTGGTTATACCCGTAAGGTTATTGGTGCCCGCATGGAAGGCCTTATTGATCAGTCTTCACTCAAGCGTATGCTGGGGCTCGTTGATATTTTGCAGGAGCTCGCGGTGAGTGAGGAGGTTGAACATTTGAATGCGGACGGCTTTCATCTTCAGATTGCTACCCACGGCTATGATCGGTTCAATGATATCCAACAGTTCATCAGCGAAAACTTTCGCCGGGATATTCCGCTAACTGAAGTTGCATTGGTGGCAAGCATGACGGTACCTTCCTTTTGCCGCTACTTCAAGAAGGTGACGGGTAATACCTTTATAAATTACCTGACTAATTTCCGCATCGTTTACGCGTGTAAATTGCTGGGCGATGACCACTCCGCTATCGCCGAAGTGGCTTATGACAGCGGTTTTAACTCCCAGAGCCAATTCAACCGGGCTTTCCGAAAGTTTATTGGCCGGACGCCTTCGGAGTACCGGTCGGACCTTTGGGTCGGGGTTTCCGGGACGCTTCCTGAAGAGTGAGTTGTTGAGGTAAAGAGCTACTGAGTTACTGCTGCTGTTTTACGGCTACTGGCCACTTGGGTTGAAATGTGTTCGCGCCAGCGAACACGGCTTTCCCACTGGTCGCTCGTACTGGCAAGCGTTTTTCCAACGGCAGTATTCCACTTCCTTCACCACGCTTGTTTGCCCGTGGTGAACAAGCGGAGTGAGTGGTACTTACGGTAAGCAACTCGGTGACTCGGCGGATTCAATGACGCAGCACCTACTTAACCTCCGTTTCCATACGCGCCAGCACCACACCAATACGCGTGTACAATGAATCCACCCAAACAGGTTCCTGGCGGACGATCCATATTAGGCTATCAAAGCCTTCGCGGCTAAACTGGTAGTCTTCCAGTACCTTACTAAAATAAACTTGCTGCATGGAATCTCGTATCAGTACGGGAACTTCGGAGGAGAGGGCTTCGGCCAGGTGCAGTTCGGTCATCAAGTCCCCCATCGTGTTTAGATCGACGGGGCAATTACCGGCGCCGGGGCTTGTACAAGCGGCAAGGGATAGGAGAAAACACAGAAGGGTGGGGCGGGTCATTCCGTTTGTTTAGGGTAAAGGTAGGCGATGCGTTCAGCGTCGGCCAGGGTGAAGTCTTTCCATTCTGTAACGTCAGAACCTGCAACAATGATGCCACAGGTGGGCACGTTCCCGATATAAAGGTCGTTCTGCAGTTGGTTGGCCAGGTCGGTATAGCCGGGGTTATGGCCGAATACCAGTACCGTTTCCCATTCTTCCGGTAGGTTACGGATCTGGGCTTCGATAGCGGGGGGCCATGCGTGGTATAGCTCCTTCAGGTAAATTGCGTCCTCCACCGAGAGTACATCCTTGAAGTAGCTGGCGGTTTGGCGCGCGCGTTTGGCAGTGGAAGATAAAAGGCCATCGGGCGCGATATTGATGCCGAGCAGGCGGCGGGCCATTATCGGGCCGTCGCGCTGGCCGCGTTTATTTAGGGGGCGGTCGTGGTCATCGAGCGAGACGTCGTCCCAACTGGACTTCGCGTGGCGGATGAAGTATAAGATCTTCATAGTTTTGTTTTACACGGGTTTAATCTTTAGTTAACGGGCGGGTGGTCGGATTAACTTAATTTTGCGCTTCCTGTTATCAGTAAGCAAGCCATACACTAATCAGGCCGGCCTGTTTTCAAAAGTTATAGTGTATGAACCAAGCTAAGATACTCCTTGTTGACGATGAGCCCGATATCCTCGAGATTCTCGAATACAACTTGCGGAAAGAAGGTTACGAGGTCGCAACTGCCGAAAACGGAGAAGAAGGACTCAAGCGAGCGCAGGAATTTAAACCCAACCTCATCATCCTAGATATTATGATGCCCATCATGGATGGCGTTGAGGTGTGTCGGCAACTGAGGGCGAATAAAGATTTCGATAGCACCGTCATCACTTTCCTTACCGCCCGTGAGGAAGACTACAGCCAGATCGCGGCTCTGGATACTGGTGGGGACGATTACATCACTAAGCCTATCCGGCCCCGCGTGTTCCTCAGTCGCGTCAAAGCGCTGCTGCGCCGAGGCGTTCGTAAGGAAGAGGAAGTACCGACCCTCATCTCCATCGGAGACATCGAGATCGACTTGGAACAGATCGTCGTACGCCGCGGTAGCGAGCGCATTGAACTGGCTAAAAAAGAATTTGACCTACTGACTCTCCTTGCTTCAAAACCAGGTAAGGTCTTCAGCCGCGATGAAATTTTTAACCGTGTCTGGGGAGCCGACGTCATCGTGGGCAATCGCACCATCGACGTCCATATCCGCAAACTGCGCGAGAAACTGGGCGACCATTACATCAAAACAATCAAGGGCATTGGTTATAAATTCGTCTTTTAATTGCTAAAAAACAGTACACCCCGTCAAATTGCCCTGCGTGCCGCAGCTACAATTGGTGGCTCCATTCTGGGCTTGATCCTATTATCTAAAGCTTTTAACCCCACGGTGATTTCCTGGTGGCTAGTGGTGGCGATCTTGTTGAGTAGCCTGACCGTCTCCTACCTCGTCGTGCTTACCTATCTCGACCGCTACATCTACCGAAAGATCAAACTGATCTATAAGACCATCCATCAACAGAAGGTCTCTACGGACATCAAGCGCGAAGGTGTTGACCTAGATCAGCCCATCATCGACGACGTAGAGCAGGAAGTGGAGGAATGGGTCGAAAAGCAACAGAATCAAATTGATCAGTACGAGCGCTTCGCTGAATACCGCCGACGCTACGTTGGCGACATCAGCCACGAACTCAAAACGCCCATCTTTAATATCCAGGGCTACCTTCACACGCTGCTGGAAGGCGGTTACTACGACGAGAAGATCGCTATGAGCTTCCTCAAAAAAGCGGCGAAAAACGTTGAGCGTCTTCAGACCATCGTTGAAGACCTCAGTGCTATCAGCCGGCTAGAGAGCGGTGAGCTCATTCTCGATACCGAGCCCTTCGACATTAAAGCCCTGGCCGTAGAGGTGTTCGAGGAAGTAGAAATGAAGAGTAAGGAAGTAAGGGTGGAACTCGGTTTCAAACCCGGAGCAGACATTGGATCCATGGTGATGGCTGATCGCGAGAGCATCCGTCAGGTACTCGTTAACCTGATCACTAATAGCCTTAAATATGGCAATGTAGAGGGGACGACCCGCATCGGTTTTTATGATATGGAATCCTACATCCTCTGTGAAGTGGCGGATAACGGCATCGGTATACCGGAAAAGCACCTGCCTCACGTCTTCGACCGCTTTTACCGGGTTGATAAAAGCCGCAGCCGCCAGAAGGGCGGTTCCGGTCTTGGTTTGGCCATCGTTAAGCACATCATGGAGGCGCACCAGCAGACGATTAACGTGCGTAGCTCGCCGGGGCTTGGTAGTACCTTTGGTATCACGCTTGCTAAAGCATAAGTCTTTTACGCCTTCAGAAGTTAGCAGGTTAGATGGTGGTTAGACTTTAAGGCCTTTAATTTTCAACCAGCTAACTTCTAAGGGGATAAAGAATGATTTAAGTAGCAAGGCTTGTCCATTAAGAATCAAACTGCTATCTTTGTGTTCCATTTCTAAAAAAGATCCATCTAAATGCTGATCATCAACGTCCGTGAAGGAGAAAACATCGACCGCGCACTGAAGCGCTACAAGCGTAAGTCTATCAACACCCGCGTTATTCGCGAGTTGCGTAACCGCCGAGAATTTACCAAGCCAAGCGTCATGCGCCGCAAGGAGAAGCTCAAAGCTACTTACCGTCTGGATAAGTACGGCGAGCGCTAGAATTTACCAATTATTTCAAGATATAGTGGGCGTCAGGAGGCGTCTGCGCACCGTCGAAGGTGGCTGTCGGGTAGTACTCCGCAGCCACCTTTGCATTAGAAGCTAGACCGTTAGGTTTTTAGCAGTTAGGCAGCTAGAAGCTGGCTCTATTTTAGCGGCCTGAACTTCTAGCGTTCCTTGCACCTGCGTGCGCGCCAGATAAATATCTTATCAGGAAAAAAATGAGGTGGAACCACCGCAGGGATTATTACGATCTGCCTGGCAAATTGACCACTTTTAATCTTGCAATGACACCTTCACGTTCAGCATCACCTTGCCCTTACCGGTACGAAACGTCAGCATGTCAATGTTAAGCAGGGCCAATAATTTTTTAGGATCTGGCATATCTGGCGCGGCCGCAGGTGCAGGGGAGGGTTTTTCAGGAGCATCGAATTCGGGGCCAGGCTTGAGCCCGTTGAGAAAATCCATAATGCCCATATTGATGAGTTCTTCGCTTATGGCGATGGTACCCTCCAGCTTGCTGCCGGCGAGGTCTTTGAAGTTGGTGTCGAAGAGGTGCTTTTGTACTGGATGCATGTCAGTAGGTCTTTAAGTGCGGTGAGGGCAAAATAAGGTGGTCAAAAATTCGGGTTTATTCTATTCGCGTTCCTAAGCGACGACCCACAAACGAATCACCAACCGATTGGCCTCAGAAGTGAGTTGTAACTCTTTGATCAACGGGACTAACTTCTGATAACCGGCTGAAGTAAGTAGGGCAGGGACGTGAAGCCGTAGATGATCCGACGTAAGTTCGACCCCTTTGGGAAGTTTGTCCGCAATTTGACTTTGCATCAGCTTAATGATGGGCTTGTCTAGGAGTTTGAAGCCGGCAGTAATATTGAACTGGAGCCACGGCTGATCCGGGAAAGAAACCGCCGGCCCGGGCTGCAACGTGATGCGCCGGCGAACGTTGCCGATCACCGGAGCCTGCACCTGAAGGTGAAGGTTGACGAGGTTGCCCGCTTCGGGGTCTAGCAGCAGCTCCTCAACGGGCGTATCTGCGGGCCTTGCCGCGAGTACTTTGTTAAGGAAAGCCCGGCCTAGATTAAGGTCGAGCGTTACGTCCGTCCCGCCGATATGGGCTTCGGGGTTTTCAAGAATTGTGGCTAGCGGTTGTGGTAGTATTGGCATAAGTGCAAGGTACATTGCTTATGTGAACCGAGACTAAAGATTAGAGCGGAGCCCAGGGCAGGTCTAAGCCGGTGAGCTCCTGTAGGCCTTTATTGTTCGCGTTGAACAAGGCCGTTAGCTCGGGCCGTAGCTCGGTCGGCAACGGATTGGTATAGGCGCGAACGTGAGTGTGGGCGTAGGGTAGTGAATCCAGTCCTCCACTACGCAGGCCAAGGAAAGGCTCAAGCCTAGATAATATCTCGCGGGCTTTAGCCTCAACTTTAAGGTCCTCACTGTGGATGAAAAAGAAGTTCTCAGCTGGAAAATGCTGTTGCCAGTATTTGATTTGTTCTACATAGAAGCCGCGACGAAGCAGACTGGGTTCTCGGATATCTGTACCGGCTTTAATCCATTCCATCTCTTTGTGGATAGCTTCGGGAAAGGTTGGAAAAGCATTACTGCAGTAATGTGAGTAGAGTTGCAGCGTGGAGTCTTCTTGCTCTATGTCCTTGAAGTTATTTGCAACGATAGGATTAGATGAAATTTTTTGGTACATATTCCACGCGGAGTAGGCACGGGCTACGGGGTCACGTAACAGAACGATGATGCGGGTGGAGGATGACAGGGAAGCCGCTGCGCGAGCGGGGACTTGCTTACTGTATAAATACGAAGGCGTGGCGTCGATTCTGAGGCCCTTGCGAAAGGGGAATTGCCGCTTATAGTATAACTTACCCTTGCTGTAATTTCGGTTAAAGAAATTTAGCTCTTTCTTGGATTTAACAACCTCGGGGTGGTGGGTTAGGTAAGAGTATAATGCACTGGTCCCTGCCTTCTGTGCTCCGATGATAAGGAGGCCAGGGAGGGACTCTGCGTCAGAGCGTAAGCCATTGAGGCGGTTTAGAATTGAGCGTAGCAAATGGAAGTAAGGGTTTTAGAAATTTAATTAGTGCGCCAAGTTAGTACCTAAAATAAGTGTGAACCAAAGAGGTTGGTTTTATTTCCTAGATTTCTTTCCTATCTTTACCGCGTACTCACGGGAGTGCAACAACCTGGTAATGCTCAAAGGAGCATTACCAGGTTTCTTTTTACTAGAACTGCCCCTGCGGGCGAAACGATAACAGATGTACGAATTAAACGAAGCTTACAGTCAGCACCTTGAGGCGATTGCCGTAGCCATTCAGGCGAGCCCTAACCTGGCCAGCTACCTTGATGAAGAGGAAGATCAGTTTTACGATGCGCTCAAGCTAGAGTTTGAGCCCCAGATTGAGGCAGCCTACCTACAGATGATTGACTTCAGCCCGCTGGAGATCGAATCATTTGAGCGTAAGTTGCTGGATGAGCGTTTTGAAGGTCTTTTCCTGCCACGGATCCTTGGCTACTCCGTTTTGCGGGGTGAGGTTACCGAGCACTACTACTATGCCCGCCAGAATAATCACTTTGGCGAAATTATGAAAGCTATTGCTGCTAATAGTAATTTCGATCAGTTGCGTAACCGCATTGGCCAGAGCGTACAGTGTGGTTTTGCGCTGAGCAGTGACATCTTCGTCACCAACTTGGTGAACGATATTTCGAGCAAACGTGTCCGTCAGTTTCTCCAGGCGCAACGCAGCAACGATGCCCGCACAATGGAAGGGCGCCGCCGCATCGAGCGCCGTTACCGCCGCCAGTTCAAAGGCCGCAACTACCACTACGCACCCTTCCCGGTTAATACCCAGGAGTTGACTACCCTCAGTACCGCACTCATTGATTTTCTTCTCTTTCGCGTTAGTGGTGTGCTTAACAACGACGCGCTGTTACCAACCTTGCACCAGATGGTCACCCAACCTGACTTTGCCGGTTGCAAGGAGATCATGAAGCCGATAGCCATCTACGGTACTTACTTTACTCCGAATGAACAACAACTTTCTGAACTGAAGGCTACACTGAACCAGGAGCGCAAAGCCAACCCGGAGGGTACCGCTGATGCCATCCTCGGCTTTATCCTGGAGCTGAAGAAGCACTCATCCTTTCGCTTTGGCCCAGAACAGGAGCAGAAATTGGGAACCATTGTTGACCGTTCGATCGAAGATGACCTCACGGCCTTCTTTAACCTTACGGATGAAATTCATGCAGGAGGCTTCGCCAGCCCGGACGTACAGCAAGCCATTCAGGAGGAACAGGCCCGGCACAGTGGTCTCAGTAACTTCAACGAGAATGTACGGCAGACCATCTTCGGCTACTTTGAGAAGATGGCCGCAGGCCTGGGCACGGAAGAGTCAGACTACCTGCAATGGTTCGAGATCACCGGTATCCAATTCCCCGCCTACATTAAGGTCTTCGGAAACGAAAGCTTTAACCAACAGCTACGTGGCCTCGCCAAAAAGTACACCAAAGACCTGATTAAGACGCATACCAACAAACGGGGCAAAGACTACCGGGATATTAAGAAAACGACAATGACTACCTGGCAGAATTACGGCTTCATGACCGAAAAGCAACTGAAAGAGTTCTTCAAAACGCCACGTAAGAAGAAGCCTACGGAAGAGTAGACCCGGTAACCAGGTCCCTTAATAAGTATAACTAAACAAAGGTGAAAAAGGCCGGTTTCTCTGATACGAGGGGCCGGCTTTTGTTTTTCTGGCGGATAATTCGCTTCTTACCTTGACTTTCAATCACTGCCTCTAGCTCAAACCCGTTTTATGTCAAGATTAGTTATCATTTCTAACCGCCTGCCGATTACTATAAACCGGTCGGCGGGGGAATTACATTACCATCCCAGCGCGGGAGGACTTGCGACTGGCCTTAACTCTCTCGACGCTAGCTATAATAAACTATGGATCGGTTGGCCAGGTGAGGACATTACCGATGAGTGGGAAAAGGAAAGCGTAAGGACCGACCTGGCCAAACGGCAGCTTGTACCAGTTTTTTTAACCCCGCGGGAAATTGACCTCTACTACGAGGGGTTCAGTAACAAGACCATTTGGCCGCATTTCCACTATTTTACGGAATACACTGCTTACGATGACGACATGTGGGTCGCTTACCAGGAAGTGAATTATAAATTCTTTCAGGAAACAGTAAAGCACCTACGCGATGGAGACATGGTCTGGGTACATGACTACCAATTGATGCTCCTCCCAGCACTCATTCGGGCCAAATTCCCGAATATCAGTATTGGTTTTTTTCTTCATATTCCCTTCCCGAGCTATGAGGTATTTCGTATTCTACCCTGGCGTAAAGAGATCTTAAACGGTATTCTGGGGTCGGATCAAATCGGGTTTCATACTTTCGGGTACATGCGGCACTTTCTGTCGGCGGCTTACCGGCTAGTGGGGCACGAACACAAGTTTGGACGTCTCTTTATTGAAGACCGGGAGGTCAACGTTGACGTGTTCCCAATGGGAATCAACTACGAGAAATATGCCCACCCGGACGTAAACGCCGAAATGGACCAAAGCAGTGGAGAAATCCGCAGGCTTCACGCTAGCCGCAAGATTATACTCAGTGTAGACAGGTTGGATTACACCAAAGGGATTCCGCACCGGGTCCGAGCCTTTGGCCGCTTCATTCGGAATAATCCGGAATATATCGGTAAGGTGAACCTCATCATGGTCGTTGTGCCGAGCCGCGCTAACGTAGATCAGTACCAGAGTCTGAAGCAGGAAGTGGATGTAGCGGTTTCGCAGATTAACTCCGAGTACGGTACGTTCGACTGGATGCCCGTACACTATTACTACCGCAGCCTTAACTTCGCTGCCCTGACCACACTCTACAAAGAAGCTGACATAGCGCTGATTACGCCACTACGCGATGGTATGAACCTGGTGGCTAAAGAATATGTCGCAGCTAAGGAAGACTCTAAAAAAGGGGTTCTCATTCTTAGTGAAATGGCCGGTGCCGTCTATGAACTGAACGACGGCGCCATCACCGTGAACCCACAAAGCCATAAGGATATCGAAAATGCCCTGCTGGAAGCATTGAAAATGAGCAAAGAAGAGCAGCGTTCTCGAATGGAAATAATGCAGGCGAAACTAAAGCGCTACGACGTGAAGCAGTGGGCGGCCAACTTTATCAATCAACAGAAAAGACTAAAAGACAAAAACCGGATGGCTAGCACTACCCACCTGAGCGGAGAACCATTAGAGGCCGTTAAAAAAAGTTATGACCAAGCGAGTGAGCGTTTGCTCTTTATCGACTATGACGGAACCTTGATGAGCTTCTGCGAAGACCCGCAGGCCGTCAGCCCGGACGACGAAGTACTCTCTCTGCTCACCAGCCTTGCCGCTGACCCGAAGAATAACGTCGTTATAAACTCCGGACGAGATAAGAAGACCCTGGAGAAGTGGCTCGGCCATCTCGACGTGGAAATGGCTGCTGAGCACGGTGTCTGGATGAAAGAGAATGGGGAGTGGAAACTTAATCCCAACGTAGTGGATGGTTGGATGCCCAAGGTCCGCGAATTACTGGAAAACCTCGTTGCTCGCACTCCCGGTTCCTTCATCGAAACAAAAGACTATAGTCTCGCTTGGCATTACCGCAGCATCGATCGTGACCTGGGTCAGAAACGCGTCCGTGAATTTCGGGATATGCTGACCTACCTGATTCAGAACCAGGACCTGCAGGTGCTGGAAGGGAATAAGGTAGTAGAAATTAAGAATGCCGGCGTCAATAAAGGCAAAGCTACCAGCCATTTTGTACAGAAGCAAAAATGGGACTTCGTACTCGGTATCGGAGACGATGCAACGGATGAAGACATCTTTGCCGCATTGCCTGACGACGGCGTAAGCATCAAGGTCGGTGTTGACCGTACGGCGGCTAAGTACAAGCTCAGCGGTGTTTCTGAGGTGCGCAAAATGTTTCACAGCCTGCTTAAGTAACGTGGGGAAACCTTACCTTTTCTACGGCTGAATAAAACCGGAAAATTGCCAACCGTACGGGCGACTTTTGCGGTCGCCCGCACGGTGCTTTAGGTTGGAATCTGCGGTCGCTAAGCGAATGATAAGGAATAATATTGCCTCAATTGATCAATACGATATAGGAATGTACTTTCGTATAAGTACGGGTTTGAAAACTAAGCTAAGTCGCTCCAAACCGTAATTACCCGACTTTCCCGCTACCACCACCGCAACTAACCCCGCCCCTCAAAACTTATCTTTATATCCTGCGACCGTGCTCACTTATTTTAGTCACTTAGGTCGTTAGATTTTAGTGGGTCAGGCCAAAGACCCAAAGCTCTAAAGACCCAAAATACCAATCCATGACTTTACAAGAAGGCCGCTATCACATCGGTGGAGCGGATGCCCTGGAAATCGTTGAGCGCTTTGGCGCGCCTGTTTACGTTTACGATGCCGACACGATGAAACGGCAGTATAGACGCATGACCAGTGCCTTCGATAAAGTTAAACGCCTGCGCATCAATTTCGCCTGTAAAGCACTTACTAACCTTAACGTTTTGCACATTTTCCGCGAGTTGGGTAGCGGCCTTGATACGGTTTCTATCCAGGAAGTTGAGATGGGCCTGCTGGCCGGTTTTGATCCTCACGACATTCTCTTCACGCCCAATTGCGTGGGCCTCGACGAGATTTCCGAGGCCGTGGCCAAAGGCGTACGGATTAACATCGACAACATCGAAATCCTGGAGCAATTCGGTGCCCGCCATCCGGAGGTGCCCGTCTGTATTCGCATCAATCCGCACATCATGGCGGGCGGAAATTCAAAGATTAGTGTCGGCCACATCGATTCAAAATTCGGCATCAGCATCCACCAGGTACCGCATGTGCTAAAGATCGTGAGCGCCCTCGGCCTGAAGATCGAAGGACTTCACATGCACACCGGATCGGATATTTACGACGCCCAGGTGTTTCTCCGCGCCGTGGAAATATTACTCTCTTCCGCCGGTGACTTTCCCGATCTGGACTACCTCGACTTCGGCTCCGGTTTCAAGGTGGCCTATAAAGAAGGCGGCATTGCTACCGATATCGAAGACCTTGGTGAACAACTCAGTGCGCGCTTCAGCGAGTTCTGCAAAGCGTACGGCCGCGACCTTGAGCTGATGTTTGAGCCCGGCAAGTTTCTTGTCAGCGAAGCTGGGTACTTCCTGGTGAAAACGAACGTGGTGAAAACAACCACCGCCTCCGTTTTTGCCGGCGTCGATTCTGGCCTGAATCACCTTATTCGCCCGATGTTCTATGAGGCGTATCACCACATCACCAACATCAGCAACCCAGGCGGGAAAACGCGGATTTACAACGTGGTTGGCTACATCTGTGAGACGGATACCTTCGGCGTCAACCGCCAACTGAGCGAGGTGCGCGAGGACGATATTCTAGTCATGGCCAACGCCGGTGCTTACAGTTTTATGATGGCCAGTAATTACAATAGTCGCTTCCGCCCTGCTGAGGTAATGGTTATCGACGGCGAAGCGCACCTGATTCGTCGGCGGGAGACGATGGAGGATCTGATGCGGGGGCAGGTGGAGCTGGAGGTGTTGAAAAGTTCAGCGTTAATGTGAAAATACCAGTATGAAATTCTTGATAACTCTGTTGACGTTTAATTTTCTTTGCGTCTGGTGTTTTGGCTTCGAAGATTGTGAAGATGGTGAAATTACCTGTAGCGTCATCACTTCTGTTTTACCGCAAATTCGTGAAGCCATTCCGTACGATGGAGTGGATATGCTGCGATTTAGGTACGGTGATGATCCGATGGAAGTTACTGCCCGGGTAATTAAGACCGATGGTTTGGCCGACGGGCTTGTAAGCTGTGAAGATTTTATTGAAGCATCGTTCACGACGGTCAATTCTCAACGCAATTTTTCTTTCTTACTTAGTACCTCACTTACTATTAGAGAGGAGTTGAATGTTGACTTTAGATTTGGATTAGCGGGGTCCCCGCCAGCCCAGGTCTTTACGCTTCAGTATGGCCAATCGGATGTAATTGCGGCAGATCCCTCGATCAATGTAGTTGCTAACATTGACACCATGCTTGCAGGCTTCCCGTATGAAGGTTTACTTTTGGTGACCGATCAGGCGGCTACAGAGGATGGAGAAATTACTACCTTCTTCTTAAGTACTGAATTTGGACTCGTCCAGGTAGCGCGAATCAACAGTCCCCTGATCACGCTGATCCAGTAAAACTACAGCACTTTCTAGTATTCTTCCTAAGCTTTTATTATGAATATCGCCGCCCTCTACCGCTATCCCGTAAAATCGCTAGGTGGCCAATCCGTCCCCTCCCTCCGGCCCGAAGTCCGTGGTTTCCAAGACGACCGCCGCTGGATGTTCATCGACCCGAACGGCAAGTTCATTTCCAGGCGTACGGTACCTAAAATGTGTGAATACGCTGCGGAAGTACACGGTGATGAGCTGCGCTTCGTTCGTATTTCCGGTGGGCATGTTTTGGGCGCGGTCGCAGGTGCAAGGACGGGTTCAAAAAATATAGCCGTAACCGTTTGGGACGACTCCCTGACCGCCACCCTGATCGAAGACGAAGGCATCCCCGTCATTGCTGAAGGCCTCGGTATCCCGGGAGCAAGGCTCGTTTACATGGGCACCGAAGACCGCCGACAGGTAGACCCCCGCTTCGCCAAGCCGGAAGAGGAAGTCTCCTTTGCCGATGGCTTCCCCTACCTCGTAACCTCCACCGCCAGCCTCGCTGACCTCTCCGAAAGGGTAGGGGAAGACCTCGACGAACAACGCTTCCGGCCCAACATCATCGTGGAAAACGAAACACCCTTCGATGAAGATAATTGGGCCGCGCTCAAAGTCGGTTCCCACAACTTCCGCCTACCCAAACCTTGCGCCCGCTGCATCATGATCACCCAGCAACCGGAAACCGGTGAACGCAACCTCCGCGTCCTCACCGAACTTTCCGCTTACCGCAAAGTCGGAAACAAGGTTATGTTCGGGATGAATGCTTGCTGGGAAGGTGGGGAAGGCCAGGTTCGTGTCGGCGATCCCGTAGTTCCGGAGGGCCGCTTAGCGTAACGATGGGTGTAACCTATCGCAGGTTAGGGGTAATGGTTTGAACCCAAGCCATATGGCGGTGTATCCAATGCCATTAAACCTCCCTCGGTACCCGCGCCAGCGCCCGGAAAACCCCAAAACGGTAAGGACTGAAAATATCCCATCAACCGTACCGTTTAATCCCTAAACAAGGCCAATTTAATAACTGTTCGACTTGCAGCTTGTCCTCGCAACGCTGCTATTCATCGACTCAATCAGCACCACGATGACTACGCTTTAATCAGGATAGTTATCAAATTGACGTTCCTAAAAGACTGCTAAAATGATCCGCAACTACCTCTTATTTTTTGTCTTATCATGCACTTTCTCTCTGTACGCCCAATTGGGCGTACAGGTTACAGCAAATTTTAACCAGGCCAGTGACGTTTTCTTGCCCGGCATTGGAGACATCGAGGTGGAGGAATTTGAAGTTGGTAATGAGATTGCCTTGAATTATTGGTTTCGCTTACCCAAACAGCGAATCGAATTTCTACCAACCTTGTATTATGCGGATTCTAAAATCGAAGGCACTAATACCAGTTTGAAGGAATATGGCGCTCAGTTGAAGGTCAATGTCTACCCTTTTGATTTTCTAGGAGATTGCGATTGCCCAACCTTCGGGAAGCAGGGGCCCCAGTTACAGAAGGGTTTTTTTCTGCAGTTCGCGGGCGGCTACGCGCTGTATGATAGCGAAGCTTTTGTTGAAACTCCCAGCTTCGATAATGGAAGTGGCCTGACTTTCGGCGGCGGTGTTGGCCTTGACATTGGCCTTAGTAACCTGTTTACCCTGACTCCAATAGCCGGTATCCGTTTTGGGACATCGCCTTACGATAACAGAATATTTACGGACGACAACGGTCAGGAACTCGACGTTGACGGACCTAAACTGACCACTTTTCAGGTTGGTCTACAAGTCTCCTTCCGCTTAGACCACAAGAAGTATTGATCCGGTAGCGAACGCTGAGTCTACTTGTATTTTACTGAGATCAGCCGCTTGAACGTAAGCATTTATCAATCAGTACTTGGCCCGTATTATGTTGTGTGATAGCTTTAATATTAACGGCTAAATGCTGAACGCTTTAAGCCCTTTGCCATCGTAATACCCGCTCAAGCGGGATTTGGGCTACTTGATACCTTGCTGTACCTTAGAGGTGTCAAGTAACAATTCCATGTTTAGTCTTCTCTTTCTTGTGGTTCTTCTTCTTATTGTGGTGGTCATTATGCCCACACTCATAAGGAAAGCCGCGTAGAATAACGCAAACCAACTAAGCCGCTTTCCTCTTCAATCGGGAAAGCGGCTTTTCTTTTACCCCAAATTCTTAGATGGCACATCAATTAAATAAGTACAGCAAGAACGTAACCAGTAACCCGGAGCAACCCGCCGCCCGGGCAATGCTCTACGCTACTGGTATGGACGACGCCGATATGGAGAAAGCCCAGATCGGCATCGTCTCCACCGGTTGGGAGGGCAACCCTTGTAATATGCACCTCAACGGACTAGCCGTAGACGTGAAAGCCAGCATCAACGCGAAGGACGATATGATCGGCCTGATCTATCACACCATTGGCGTATCTGATGGCATCAGTATGGGTACCGATGGTATGCGTTTCAGCCTGCCCAGCCGTGATGTGATCGCCGATAGCGTCGAAACCGTTGCCGGAGCGCAGTGGTACGATGGCTTGGTGACCGTAGTTGGCTGCGATAAGAATATGCCGGGAGCAATGATTGGCATCTCCCGTCTTAACCGTCCGGCCATTCTAGTTTATGGAGGTACGATCAGCCCTGGTCGCTACGAAGGAGAAAAGCTCGACATCGTATCTGCCTTCGAAGTACTCGGTAAGTACCGTACCGGGGAGGTGGATGAGACCAAATACAAAGGCGTCATCCGCCACGCTTGCCCCGGTGCTGGTGCCTGTGGTGGAATGTACACGGCCAATACAATGGCTACGGCGATCGAGGCGATGGGCATGTCCTTACCCTATAACTCTTCCATCCCTGCCAACTCTGCCGATAAAGCTGCAGACTGTAAACGTACGGGTGATTTCATGCTCAACCTACTGGAAAAAGACATCAAACCGAGCGATATCCTGACGCGCAAGTCCTTTGAGAACGCGATGGTTACGATTATCGCCCTGGGTGGTAGTACCAACGCTGTTCTTCACCTGTTGGCCATGAGCCATGCTGCTGGTCTGGACATCACGATCGACGACTTCCAGAAAATCAGTGATCGCGTCCCTTTCATCGCCGACCTCAAGCCATCCGGTAAGTACGTGATGGAAGACCTCTATTACGTCGGCGGCGTACCCGCCGTTATGAAGGAACTCCTGAAGCAGGGCCTTCTTCATGGCGACTGCCTGACGGTAACCGGTAAGACCTTAGCTGAGAACCTAGCTGACGCTGAGCCCCTCAAAGAAGGACAGCAAATCATTAAGCCCTTCGATCAGCCGATCAAGGAAACCGGACACCTGTGCATTCTCTATGGCAACCTTGCTACGGAGGGCTCCGTTGCCAAAATTACCGGTAAAGAAGGCCTGCACTTTATGGGGCCGGCCCGCGTGTACAACTCTGAGCTGGAAGCCAATACTGCCATCGGACAGCGGGAGATCAAAGAAGGAGACGTGATCGTGATTCGCTACTCTGGCCCTAAAGGAGGGCCAGGAATGCCGGAGATGCTTAAGCCTACGAGTGAAATCATGGGTCAGGGCCTCGGTAAAAAAGTAGCCCTGATTACTGATGGTCGCTTTAGCGGCGGTACCCATGGCTTTGTCGTGGGGCACATCAGCCCAGAAGCTCAAGTGGGCGGCCTTCTCGGTCTGCTCGAAGACGGGGATATTATTCGCATCGACGCGGAAAAGAACATCATCGAAGCCGAACTGGACGAGGCCACGATCGCGGAACGCCGCGCTAAATGGGTAGCGCCTGTGTCGCGGGCTACCCACGGGGTGCTCAAGAAGTATGCTAAGTTGGTTAGTAGTGCCTCTTTGGGGTGTGTTACTGACTTGTAGATGCGTGTTGGAACACAACCCGTACATATCGGTATACCGGTTTTTCGATATACCGGCAAGTCGATAGAATTGAATAGAGACACCATAGTCGATTTGGGCGCTCATGCAGGCGTAAATAATAATTTATAAAAGCAAGGTAAAATGAATACAACGCTAATAAAACCTTCAAAGAACGGCCAAGCGCCAGCCTCCATCCGTATGACCGGTGGCCACGCCTTGCTGCAATGCCTCGTTAATGAGGGGGTGGATACCATTTTTGGCTACCCCGGTGGAGCGATTATGCCCGTTTACGATGCATTGATTGACTTTGAGGGGGAAATTACCCATATTCTACCTCGTCATGAGCAAGGCGCGATTCACGCCGCCGAAGGATATGCCCGTATTAAGCGGCAGACGGGGGTTTGTATGGCGACCTCAGGCCCCGGAGCAACGAACCTTCTGACGGGACTTTGCGATGCTCAGCTGGATTCATTACCACTCGTAGCCATCACCGGTCAGGTACCCAGTTTTCTGCTCGGTAGCGATGCTTTCCAGGAAGTCGACGTGATTAACTGTACCATCCCCATTACGAAGTGGAATTACCAAATCACTGACCCGAAGGACATCGGCTGGGTATTTAAAAAAGCCTTTTTTATTGCCAACTCTGGCCGACCGGGACCGGTCTTGATCGATATTACCAAGGATGCGCAGTTGGCGATGGTGGACTTCACCTATCCCGAAACCTGCAACATCCGTAGCTATATTCCTTACAACAAACCAAAGGCAAAAGCACTGCAGGCCGCCGCTGACTTGATCAACGCCGCCGAGCGCCCAATGATTCTTGCCGGACACGGCATCCATATCGCCCACGCCCAGCCAGTCTTCCGGGAATTTGTCGATAAAACGGGCATTCCTGTAGGCGCCACCTGTCACGGCCTCTCCGCCCTCCCGAACGACCACGAGCTTTTCACTGGTATGCTAGGCATGCACGGCAACTACGGCCCCAACTTCCTTCAGAACGACGCCGACGTTATCATCGCCATTGGCATGCGTTTCGACGACCGGGTGACGGGCAAGCTGAGCGAATACCTCCCCGACGCGAAAGTCATTCACATCGAGGTAGACCCCGCCGAAATTAACAAGAACGTGAAGGCCGTGGCACCGATCCTCGGTGATGCAAAGGAAGTTCTCGAAAAGCTGCTCCCACTCGTGGAACAGAAAAACTATCCCGCTTGGGTCGCCCGTTTTAAGGAGTGCGACCGTATTGAGCACGAGCGCGTCATTAAAGAAGCGATCAAGCCTACGGCCGACGGGCAGATCCGTATGGGTCAGGCGATCCGTGAGGTGAGTAACCAAACGGATGGTAAGGCAATCGTCTGTACCGACGTCGGCCAGCATCAGATGATGGCCGCCCGTTACTACGAGTATAAAGGCCACGACCAGTGGGTCAGCTCCGGTGGAGCAGGAACCATGGGCTACGGGCTTCCCGCTGCCTTTGGAGCAAAATATGCAGACCCTAGCCGGCAGTGCGTCGCCTTCATTGGCGACGGCGGTTTCCAAATGACGCTCCAGGAACTAGGCCTTTGCGCCCAGTGGAACGTAGCTGTTAAAATCGTTCTGCTCGACAATAACTACCTCGGAATGGTCCGCCAGTGGCAGGAGCTTTTCAACAAGGAGCGCTACAGCTCCGTAGAATTAACCAATCCTGACTTTGTTACCATTGCTAAAGGCTTTGGTGTTGCCGGCCGCTCCATTAGAGATCCTAAGGACGTAAAAGCGGGCATCGCCGAAATGTTGGCCTACGACGGGCCTTACTTGTTGCACCTGCATACGGTGAAAAAGGATAATGTGTTCCCGATGGTGCCCAGTGGTAAGTCTGTGTCAGAAGTAATTCTCGGCCCTGAAGATCTCTAGAAACTAGGGGGCTAGAGCGCTAGTAACTAGTCTCTTAGTGTCTAGATTCCCAGTTCCTAAGTCGTTAACAATAAAGAATTAGCTCAGAACAAGAGTACCTCGGCTAGGCTTGGCGGACGGAAGCCCAGTATTATGTTTCCGCCCCCCCTCAGGTAGGACGGAAAACTTCTACAACCGACGGTCGCCGAGCGTAGCTGAGGTGCTAATCGAATGTAATAGTTATTTGTAGTCGACTACTTAGTTCTCTAGCTCTTAGCTTTTAAATAAAATCAAAATGTCTACCAAGAACTACACCATAACCGTCTTCACCGAAGACCATGCCGGCCTCCTCTCCCGCGTAGTGGGCATTTTCAACCGCCGTAACATTAATATCTCAAGCCTGACGACGAGCCAGAGTAGTGACCCGACCATACACCGCTTCACCATTGTGGTGAATGTGATCGAGGAAATGGTGATCAAGCTGATTGCTCAGCTGGATAAGCAGGTGGATGTTCTAAAGGCTTTTTATTACAACGACTCAGAAATCGTACACCAGGAAATCGCACTTTATAAAGTACCCTTCAAGGTGTTTAGTAATGGTAACATAGTAGAACAGGTTATTCGTAAGCACAACGCACGGGTTCTTTTGATTGAATCGGAGTTTGTGGTCATTGAAAAAACCGGACACGAAGACGAAACCGAAGCTTTACTCATGGACCTGAAGCAGTTCGGCATCTACGAGTTTGTTCGCTCGGGGCGCGTTGCGATCGTTAAGCCTATGGAAGTGCTGAACAATTATTTGGCTACGCAAGGGACCTCTAGTGAGTAGTTCGTAGAATATAGTAGGTAACGTGCGTCTGGTCTTTAATAGCGAGCCTCACGTTACCTATTACACATTCTAGAAACTAACTATCGGAGACATGATGGCCAACCCCACCTGGAGCATAAAACTGATCCGCAGTACCTACTTCTGCTCGGTACACAACGCTTTCTTCTCCAACTTCAAAATTGATGCGTAGCCCAGCGGGGATGAACGCGACTCGCTGGCGGCGGTTAAGCTCGAAATCTTCACGCTCTCTTGAAATACTGCCCTTGTGTAGGAAGAGAATGGACGGTCCGTCGGTGGTGTCTACGGAGAGGTAGTCGTCTTCTTCTAGGTAAGCTACGGATAGGGAAAAATCGGGCGCTGGGGTGTGGTAGCGCATCCACATTCCGTCTTCTTCTTCTTCTTCCTCTTCATCATCATCGGGGACGATAATTTTCGGATATACGGGTTCGCAGGAGATGTGCTTCAGTAGTTCGGGAACGTCAATATGCTTGGGAGTGAGGCCGCCGCGCAGTACATTATCGCTATTAGCCATGAGTTCAATACAGGTTCCCTGGAGGTAGGCGTGGGGAATACCGGCGTCCTGAAAGATACCTTCGCCTGGGCGCAGGTGAACGATATTGAACCAGTATAGGCTGAAAATTCCCCGATCATGATGGCCATCTCCGCTGTAGCGTTCTACCGCGCGGTGGGTCCAGAAAGCGGGGTATTCCCGGCCGTAGTCCAACTTTGGCCCCAGCCCGTCAATGATGGGCTGTAAGAGCTGGTCAAGGTAGGCCTGATCCGCTTCCATTACGTGACGGTAGAGCCCTTCAACACCGCTCTTCTGGAGGATGGGTATGAGCTCAGACCAGCCGGGTATGTAGCGACACATCCGGTGAATTTCGGCGATGGGCCTGAAGCCATGAAGTAGGTAGAAATCAGTTAGCGCAACGCCGAGTTCTGGTTTGTGGTTGTCGTCCCGGTAGTTACGGTTGGGGGCCGTAATGGCCGGACCATGGGTTTCTTCGTATGCGAAACCCGCTTCTGCGCTTTCCTTATTTGGGTGAACCTGAATGGACAGCATTTCGCGAACATCCAGGATTTTGAAAAGGAAAGGAAGCTTACCGCCGTAACGGTGTGCTACCGCCTCGCCCAGCATGTCTACCGGCTTTGCCTCAATGGCGTCTTGTAATGTTTTGCTGGTGCCCGAGATGGTGGACGGGCCTTTGGGGTGAGCTCCCATCCACAATTCTGCAGCGGGCTCCTGGGCAGTGTTTAGCTGGCCAAGTAACTGAGGGAGATATTTGTACCCTCCCCATGCGTAGTGCTGGAGCACTCCGTCAAGAAGTAAAGGCTTATTAGTTTCTGTCGTCATTTATTGCTAAACGTTCTGTTTTGAACAAGATTTGGTAAAGTTAGTAAAGTTTTTTGGCGCGAACGCGGGTGCAAGGGGAGGTTTTTTAAGGAGCAATGTTTTGTCTTAGCTCATTTAACTGTTTTTGCACCTGCGACAGCGCCCAAAAATAGGAATCAGACCATTAATAAGTGAGGGAGTTACCAGCCTGTAACTTATAACGGTCTAGCAATCTAACGGTCTGTTTACGGAGTTCGCACTCGAGTAGTCTCCTGGATCCAGCAACCAACCGTAAAGCTGTCCCCTTTCTTAATGCCCCGCGAGAAAATATCAGATTTAGACGGCATGTACTGGGTGTAGCGGTTGATAAGCGTATTCGCTTTGCCCGCTAAGCCTGGCTCAATACGCTTGGCCTGCTGCCACTTGTCGATGGCCGGCCAGGTAACGATTTGGGAATCAAAGCCAGTGCCCGGGCCACAAAGCGGTCCGGAGCTGGCGTAAAGCGTACCGATCAGCATGTACGGCTCGCCGGAAGAAGAATCAGCATCGGCAGCCTTACGCGCGAAGGCCCGGGCTTGGCTGAAGTTGCGCTTGTGGCTGTAGTACACCTTGGCTACGTACATGTAGTACCTGCCTTTTCTTTCCGCATCGTCAGTACCTTCGGCAGCAGCGGTAAAGTTCTCGATGGCACAGTTATAATCGCTGGACTCGAGGCAGTCAAAGGCTTTTTTGAGATCGGATGGGCCGGCTGGCTGGCGGCAGTTGGCCTCATAAGCCCGCTTAAGCTCGTCAAACTCAGGTGTTCCTTCAGCACAGCCACCGTAGCGTAGGCGGGAGTAGGCCGTTAGGATGGCGTCACAGTTCGTAGAGTCGGCTTTATAATCAGCATAATATTGGTTGATGAAGTACGGGCAGTCGTAGAAACCCTGAACGGTCTCGAAGTAGCGTAAGGTCTCCGGCGCGTAGTTTTCGATGGCTTGCCACGGCTCGCAGCCAGCGCCTTTACATTCCTTCAGGCCTTTGGCGAGGCGGGTCTTAAGGGCGTCGGTAATCATCTTGGCTTCTTCGACGTCGATTTCACCCTCGCGGTGTTGCTCGATGAGAAGCTTGGACATGGGGTTGATGACGAAATAATTGAGCTTCTCCGCCCCGTCGATCTCGATGCTCTCCTTGAAGAGGGCGTAAATTGCGTCGTCCGTAGCCGAACCGGGGTAGGTGTAGTAGCTGTCAAAGCCCTGGATGGCGGCCATGTAGCCGTCTCCGGGGTAGCAGCGGCGGGCTTCCTGGTAGAGCATCAGAATGGAGTCCCCGTAGGCCTCCATTTTGGCGGGTACTTCTTTGATGAGGTCGCTGTAAAAAGCGATACCGTCGGTGTATACAGTGGCGCGTTTGCCATCGGCGGCGGGGCTGGTGGCGTAGACCTGGCGCCACATCTTCAGCGCTTGCTTGCTTTCTCCTGCCTTGATCATCTGCCGGTAGATCACGTAGTTGGTTTCCGCGTCGTCAGGGTTTTTGGCGTCGGAGAACTTGCCGCAGGGACTCAGGGTTTTGTCAGCAGCGGGCTTGAGTGTTGTAGTTTGGTTTGGGGCTACGGTGGTAGTTACGGGGCCGGCAGCCTTCGGTGTGCAAGCAAAGGCGAAGAGAGCAAAAAGACTGCAAATAAAGACTCGGAAGCGCAAGAGGTGGTTCATAAATAGCCATTAAGTAGTTTGTAACTAGTATAAAGATGCAAAAGCCTTACGATGTTGGTGAACCAGGGCAAGAAAAACGCATTATTTTTGTGACTTAGTTACCGACACGTTTGTTTCCTGAGACCGCTTGGGCGTTTTCTCGTTCGGTAAAATACGTTCTTCGTTTTTCAACAGTTCCCCAATCCAGAATGAAAAAGCATAACTTCTTCGCCGGTCCGGCGATCCTCCCCGCTTCCGTATTGAAACAAGCCGCCGAGGCGGTAACCGACTTTGGTGGCATGGGCCTATCCATCCTCGAAATTAGCCACCGCTCAAAGCCCTTCGTTGCGGTGATGGATGAGACCGAAGCGCTGGTTCGCGAACTCCTCGGTTTATCCGACGACTTTGCCGTACTCTTTCTTACCGGAGGCGCAAGCTCTGAGTTCTACCTCACGGCCATGAACCTGCTTGACAAAGACGAAACTGCCGGCTATATCGATACCGGTTCCTGGTCGGCAAAAGCCATCAAGGAAGCCGAACTGTTCGGAGGCGTCGAAGTCTTGGCCAGTAGCAAAGACCAGAATTACAACTACATCCCGGCAGACATTAAAGTGCCCTCTGGCCTGAAGTATGTCCATATCACCAGCAACAATACCATTTTCGGTACCCAGTTCAAGGAATGGCCCGAAACGGACGCCCCTTTGGTCGCCGATATGTCTTCCGAGATCTTTAGCCGCCGCTTACCGCTAGAAAAATTCGGCCTCATCTACGCCGGTGCCCAGAAAAACCTTGGCCCTGCAGGTGTAACGCTCGTGATCGTTCGTAAAGATATTCTGGGCAAGGTGAAGCGCCAGATTCCAACGATGCTGGATTACCGCACCCACATCGAGAAGAAGTCCAGCTTCAACACTCCGCCAGTATATCCCATCTATGTTTCTATGCTTACCCTCCGTTGGGTCAAGGAGCAAGGCGGCGTTGAAGCTATGGAAAAGCAGAACGAAGCCAAAGCCAAACTGATCTACGATGAGATCGACCGTAACCCAAAGTTCAAAGCTTCCGTAACGGAAGGAACCGGTCGCAGCCTGATGAACGTCTGCTTCCTGCCTACCAACCCGGATGACACCGACGCTTTCGTAAAGGCCGCAACCGAAGCCGGATGTGTAGGCATCACCGGCCACCGCTCTGTAGGCGGATTCCGGGCAAGTATCTACAATTCTATGCCAATGGAAAGCGTGCAGGTACTGGTGGACGTGATGAAAAATTTTTAGTGCTTAGCGCTTAACGTTTAGGCTGCTGAAAGAAATTATGGTAGCCTAAACGCTAAGCGCTGAATGCTTAAGAAGTCCTTCGTCGAAATTCTTTGTCTGTTCGTCGACAAAGAGTTGCTTCTGGCGTTACCATCTTGTTAAATTCACGTAGGGTACCTATCTTGTGGGTCCACTTAACAAAAACCCCTATACTGATGTCTTCCCGCAACAAAATTTTCTCTTCTCTTCTTTTCGTTCTGCTGCTAACCCTTAGTGGTATAAGCTTTGGTTACCTCGTTGGCCAGAGCCAGCAGGCCCAGGAGGAGAAAGCAGCAAAGGGGCAGTTCCAGTTGATGACGGGAAAAGTACAGGTCCAGGCCAGCGGAGCATTGGTAAATAAAGGTACTGAGGCGATTCGCCGAATGCTGATTAAGTAATCACGAAAAAGAACCACTTCAAAATGGCCTACTTCGCTTACCGCGTCGTGGGCCGTTTTAGTTTTAGGGTCGTCAATTTAATAACTGTCCTGATTAGCTTCGTGGTGAAGCGTAGGAGAAAAAAGTGCGGTACGATAACTGGTCTGTTTTCTCCTTCCTCCTTACCTCTTCCTCTGTCTTCTGGAAAAGCTGCCACGAATAGGGCGAGGCCCTTGAAAACCTCCACACGCTAAGCGTGAATGATCCAAAAAGTGGATTTACCTTCGCAAAAAAACATGACTACCTATCTAGCTCTTCTCTGCGACCTCGACGGCACCCTAGCCGATACCGAACCTCAACACTGCGCCGCCTGGCTCGACGTGCTCCGCGAAAAGTACCAGTTGGACTACGACGTAAACTGGTTCGAACAGTGGATTGGCACTAGCGACCGCCTTGTAGCGGATTGGTTGATTAAAGAGCACCGCCTTACGGATTCCGTGGACGAAATGATCGGCGATAAACAGTCGCGGTTTCACGACTTGGTAAGAATCTCCGGTGCTGGTTTTCCGGGTGTGGCCGAGGAGTTGGCCAAAATTCAGCAGTACTATCCATTAGCGATCGCGACGAATAGCGGTAGGGGAGATACTGACGTTGTGGTACCTGCATTGGGCCTCGACCGGTTTACTGATGTGATCGTGACCGCTACTGATGTCAAAAATCTTAAGCCAGCTCCCGATATTTACTTACTGGCTGCTGAGCGCTTGAGCGTCCACGCGGGCGCTTGCATCGCCATTGAGGACAGTAAACCGGGGGGGATGGCGGCTAAGGCCGCAGGTTGCTACTTAATCGGCCTCAACGATGGTGTGGATATGGCGGATGAGATTGTGTATGATAACGCCGCTGCCTTGGCTCGGGCGCGGGAGATCTTGGCGACTATTTATGTTTAGGGTACAGCCTCTCACGCTTAGTCCAGCACACTGAGTAACCACGGCCGCTCAGTACAGGGATCAGTAGCCTGAATTCGATCCCGCAACTGTTCCTTTGCCTTCTTCTCTCCTGGTGCAAGGCGAATAACCGCATTCGCCAGCTGAAAAATATTCCGGTAATTTTGAAGGTGATAACCAACCCGCTTGCGCCGCGTGAGTAGCTTCCGGGTACTACCGATGTGTGAGTGCAGCAGGGTATAACTATCCTGCCGGAAATAAATCTTAAGTTGCATCACCCGGGCGGTTAGGTGATGGATGAAGTCTTTGAAGTCGGCCTGCTGCAGATAGTAAAGCGCGTTACCGTCCTGACCGTTGGCGAGTGCGAGGCGGGCGCGACCCAGAGCGAGGACTTCGTTTCCTCCCTTTTCCGGGAGCTGGCGCTGGTGGCTGTCTAGAAAAATGGCGGCCCATTCAACTTCTTTGAGGCGGATGGCCAGGCCTAATATGTTGTTGAAGGCAAAGATGCTCAGCCGGCCACGGTCGTGAAGTAGACCCAGCTCCAGGCCGAGCTTGTAGAGCACGAAGGTTGATTCTATGGCCGGTTCAGAACCAGTATTGGCGCGGCGAAGACCGTAATTGATGGCCATCAGCATCAGGTTGCGACGGTCGTCTGTGGGGAGCCGGTGATGAAACTCGACCAGCCGGTCAGTGACCTGGGTGAAGGCCGTTTCCGCTTCCGTAGGCTTATCGAGCTGGAGGCGGGCTACCAGATGAAAGAGTTGGATAAAAGGATCGTCCCGGTAAGGCTTGCGGGTCGCAGCTTCTAGGATATAATCGAAGCGGGGGATTTCGTAGTTGTCGTTCGTTTTGTGCAACCGCTGGTGAGCGATCGTCATGCAGGCCTGCCGGAGGCGTAGCGCGATGATGTACTTCTCCAGATTGTATTCCGGGGTGAGGTAGTCTACTTTTCCGCCGCGGGAGGCGGAGAGGTCAAGGTCATACTGATCTACTGCAAACTGGTATTCGAGCTGTAAGTGATCCGTGCCTTCGATGTGGCTGGGGCGATAGCGCTTCAGTCGGGTGCGGCGATGATCGTCGAGGTCGCGCTCGCGGTAGGCTTTCATTAGGTAAGCATTTGGGGCATTCTCGTCGCGGTGGAAGGCGTCCCAGGCAAGAAAAGCCTCTAGGCGCTTGAGGAGTTGGTGCTCAAGTTGGCGGTGTTTGGCGGCGTCGAAGTCCGGGGTGTCCGGATAAACAGCGGCGTATTCGGCTTCCGGAGAGGGTAGAGGTTCGCCTTCTTTACGCAAACGGAAGAGTATACGGCAGTCTTCTCGCCGGTTGTGCAGTTCCGCTTCGAGCCATAGGGTGACGCGTTTTGCCTCAGCGGAGCTTAAATTGAGGATGATCTGTTGGAGTAGGGACAAGGTTTCTAAGATTATACTTTCAACAATAATACTAACTATTTTACAAATGTTGCTTTTAAAACCTTGCTTTTAGTCCTGCGTGATCAACAAATGACTTCAACAAAGAGGTTTAAATGTATTTGATTTCTGGCGGTGAACACCTCATCATTGTAGGGTCAAAGGATTATCCTGGAGGGAAATCCAGCTCTAAATAAATGAAATCTTATCCCATGCGTATTCTACTAGCTTTTCTTATCGGTCTCTTTGCTTCCTGGTTACCCGGGCAGTGTATCAATGTTCAAATCGACTCGGTCTTCTGCCTTGGCAACGGCGAATACGGCATTCTTTACGATGTGGAGGGCACCGGTGACGGCGGCTGGATGCTGGACGGCTATAACGTTAGCGGAGATTACTCCACCGATGAAATTTGGCAACTCTCAGGGCTCACCGGCCAGGTAACGGTACTCGTCTTCCGCGATTCTATTGATCCCGACTGTATTATCGAAGTAGCCGTCGCGCGCCCGGATCAGTGTAATTTTACCGACCCCTGCTTCGGCGTCGGATTAACCTTGGTATCTATCCCCGGCAGCTGCGGCGGTGGCATCCGGGTCAGCGTTTTTCCCGATGATGTTGGGGTTGCCGATTCCATCTTCCTTTCGGATCAAAATGGCAATGTGGTAAGCGTTGGCTATATCCCGGATTTTCTAGATTGGCTTGATTTTAGCAACCTTGCTCCGGGAACCTATACAGTGTCGACCACTATCAACGGATCCTGCACCTTTGTCGAGGACTTTACCATTACTGAATCTATAGGCTGTGGCTTCATCTCAGGCTTTACGTGGATTGACGAAAACGAAAACGGCATTCACGAATTTGAGGAGCCCTTTCTGGAAGGCGTAAGCGTTTTGCTGTTGGACCCGATCGAACTTGGCATCATTGCCCAGCGGGTAGTTACCCCCAATGGCTACTTCTTTAATGACGTGGCGCCCGGGGAATACGTCCTACGCTTTATCCATCCTGGGTCGTTTACGCCGACTGAATACCAGGTAGGCGACGATGCTACTGTTGACAACGATATTATTAACGCGGACCTCTTCACCGGCACGATCACTGTTGTAGAGAATGAAGAAGTATCCAATATCGACGCGGGTTGGATCCCGCCTGCTTGTTCTGTTTCTATTACGTCAACAGACATTGGGTGTTCCGGAGAGAACGATGGCAGTGCTCAGGCCTTCGCAACTGGAAATGCCCCTTTCACCTACCTCTGGTCTAACGGAGCAACCACGTCAAGCATCAACGGGCTGAACTTTGGCACCTACTTAGTCACCGTTATCGATGCCGACGGTTGCACCAGTGAAGCAGAAGTCTTCGTAGGCCAGTCTTCACCAATATTTGTAAATATTGAGGAAATCAGTAGCAGTTGTGACAACAGCGGTGATCACTTACTCGAGGCTATTGTACAAGGAGGAGTGGCTCCTTATTCCTACGTATGGAGTGTTAATGGTACAATTACATGCACCTCTGTTGAATGTAACAACCCCATCCCTGGCCAAACCTATATTCTAACCGTCGTTGACGTCAATGGATGTGCTGCCATCACAATAATTGACGTAAGAAACGGCAGCACCATCAACTTCTTCGCGCCTTTTTACCTTCCCTGCAACGGTAGCCCGGTTACTATTTCAGTAGGGGACTCCACCGGGTTCGACTACGTTTGGGTTTCCCCCTCCGGAATTATGCTGAGTGGACCTGATATTGAGGCAATAGAAATTGGTATTTATACCGTTACGGGTACGTCACCCGACAATAACTGTACAGTATCAGGAGAGGCGGAGGTGGTGGCCGCACCCAGTATTTCTGACATTAGCCTACAAATGATAGACTCCTCCGAATGTGGGTTCGGGCAGTGTGTTTTTCCGATTCTGGAAGATCCAATAAACCAGAATAATTTTATCAATTATACTTGGTACGGACCGGATGGGAACGTTTATCAGGTTAACTCTGGTTTCCTTTGCACGCAAGAGTCAGGCCTGTTCATCCTCGTCGCCGAAGGACTGTGCGATACAGTGACCCTATCCATTGAACTCAACTCCAGCGTGGAATGCGCCGACATAAACGGTACCGTGTACATAGACGATGCTGGAAACTGTAGCTTCGACGCCGGAGATGCTCCAGCTTCCGGAATATTAGTCCACATCGCAAGTACAGACGGGAATCGCAACTACTACGCCGTCACGGATGAAGGCGGCCAGTACGGCCAGGAGGTAGAAACCGGAGACTACACCGTAACACCAATTACCGATCCTAACCGCCCCTTCGGCCAGTGTGATCCGGCCGTAACGGTAACCGTCGTCGCTGGGCAGCCCAACCAGGCCGATGCCTTCCTACCGGTGCTGCTTAGTTGTTCGCTACTCACGGTGGATGTATCCATGCCCTTCCTCCGCCGCTGCTTCCTGAGCTGCGCGTACATTGAATACGAAAACGAAGGCTCGGCTGTAGCGGAAGACGCTCAGTTGGTCGTTACGCTTGACCCCCTGTTCGTAAGTGTAGACCCGAGCATCGTACCATCCATGGTGGTGGGGAATACCTACACCTTTGACCTGGGCGACCTGCCGCCCTTCGCCAGCGGACGAATTTACTTCAACTTCATCGTTAGCTGTGATGCGGACCTCGGCCAGTCGCACTGCCTGGAAGCCAACATCACCCCCAATGATATTTGTACACCTCCGGACGACTGGAACGGCGCGCTCGTCAGCGTAGATCCGGGCAACTGTAACGGTGGTGAAGTGACCTTCCAGGTCTCCAACATCGGCGATAACACCATGTCCGTCCCCCTGAGCTACGTAGTGGTAGAAGATGGCATCATGATGACGCCGCAGCCGGTGATCGTTGAGGAACTTACCGCAAACGAAATTTTCACCATCACGCTTCCTGCCGACGGACAAACCTACCAGGTGATCACCAACCAGGAACCCAACGCTCCGGCTTCGGTAACACCTACCGCTATGCTGGAGGGCTGTGTGGGTAACCAGGTAAACGGCGGCTCGACCGGCTTCGCTAACATTCTGTCTTTGGGCAACGGCTTCCCGTCGGAGGCCATCGTTTGCCGTGAAAACGTGGGGGCTTACGATCCCAACGATAAGAATGGTTACCCCCTCGGCTACGGCGAAGAGAACAACATCGCGGAAGGCACGGAACTGCTCTACGCTATCCGCTTCCAGAATACGGGTACGGATACAGCTTTTAATGTGGTGATCCGTGATACGATCAGTGATGCGCTTGACCTGAGCACCTTCAAGGCGGAGTCTTCCAGCCATGATTATACCGTTAGCATCGATAGCCAGCGGGTGATCACCTTCACCTTCGCCAACATCATGCTGCCAGATAGTAATGTGAACCTGCTGCAGAGCCAGGGGGTCGTCAATTTCAGCATCGACCATGATGTGAGCCTGGAACCGGGCGACTTCATCACCAACGAAGCGGCGATCTACTTTGATTTCAACGCGCCGGTGATTACGAACGTTAGCCGCCATCGGATTGAGAAGGAGGGGCTGCCGGTCGGTATCCGTAGCTTACGGGCGCAGGAGGTTAGCCTGCGGGTGTTCCCGAACCCCTCCAACGGATTGATTCAGCTCGACATTCCTGCTAACGACGTGAGCTTCGATGATGTGTTTACCGTCACTGATCTCTACGGTCGCCAGTTGGCGCAAACCACTTTCAGCCAGATCGGCTCCGGCTGGGATATTCGTGCGCTGCCTGCTGGGTACTACCTGGTGGTGGTGCACGATTCCGCCGGTCGGGCGCGTGGACGGGCCGGATTTGTGGTTGCGCGATAGCCATTAAGCTTTACAGAACGGCAAAGGGCTGCAGGAGATTCGTTCTCCTGCAGCCCTTGCTCTTTTAAGGAAGCCTCTCGGAGTCAGGGGGGGGATTGTACTTTTGATTGGGTTGGGCGCCTCTGGCGCGATTTGTTTTTAAAGAATCGCACCAGAGGCGCTCAACCCAACCCATTGCGTACTTTTTTATAGACACCCGAGTCAGCAGAGCAAGGCCAAACGCTGGTTATTCCTTATCTTATGTTTAGTCCCAATTATCAGGCGCGAACGCAGGTACAAAGCGGGGTTTTAAACACTTTAATCCCGCTGCCACCAACAGCGTTCCTCCGGAGCGGAGCGCAAAAAATACTTTCCGAACGCGGAAGGGCAATCTTTTTTTACCTCGAATGGTGTTAGGATAACAATTAAATTAAACAGTTGATTCACTTGGGTTCATTTTGGCAACGTATTATATTGGCTCAATCAATAGTTTGTATATTTTTAGTTTCAACAAAATAGAAAAAGTGTCCTTGGGTACTTGTGCATGAAGCCTGATAATTGTAGCGTGGGAGAGACTGTCTTCCGCTTAACGTTGCCAATAATCTTTATCCCATGCGTAAATTAACACTGTTTTTCTTAACCTTTCTTTGCACCTGCGGCCTCGCCCTGAGCCTCTCCGCTCAGTGTGCCATCAACGTCACTATTGTGGACGTCACGTGTTCCGATGCCGGCGGTCCGAGTATCTTCGTCAACTTCCGAGTTGATGGAACCGACGGTTCACAATGGACTTCTCCTACGCTGAACGTTAGCGGCGTGTACAATACGGGTACCCTCTACAGCGCCGGCCCTTTTCCTGGCGAATTCATCGAAAACGTCCTCTTTCAGGACGTTGCCAACGGCGCCTGCTTCACGGTGATTGACCGGATTGAAGGAGATTGTGGACCCAACTGCGCCATCTTCGACGCAAACGCCGAACGAAATGAAGTGGAGTTCTGTGAAAGCGGCGAGATCTGGACCCTCAATCCCCGTAACCCCGTCTGGCCGGTAGAAGTGCAAATTATTGGAATTTTCGGAGATACAACCTTTGTTACCCTCTTACCAGACGTGCCGGTCTATACTAGCTTTTTTGACGAGGGAGAATACTTCGTAACTATGACCGATGCCAATGGATGTTTTGCCGAAACGGAATTCTTCGCCGAGGCCCATCCCTGTTCCTCCATCGTAGGCCGCAGCTGGCTGGACGCGAACAACAATGGCCTACAGGACGAAAATGAAGACACTCCCGTGAGTGGAGTAGTAACCTTAATCAGTGCAAACGACCAAAATAGTCAATCTGCCGACACCGACGTCAATGGCACATTCGGCTTTACCAACCTGCTCGCAGGAGAATATCGGATGGTGATTGAAGGAGGCGAAGGCCTTTCGCTTACGTTTGATAACGTGATCAATGCCTCCGAGATCAATAGTGATTTTCAACGCACCAATAACGCCACCTTCTGGTTCGGTTTGGAAGACGGGCAAACCCGGATAGACCTAGACGCCGGATGGGGATCAGCAGCCTGCGATAGCTTGCAGGTAAGCGTGACCGGCACTAATTTTGCTTGTGGCATCCCCCAGGAACTTGCGGTCGATGTTTTAAGCAATAGCTACCCCGTAACGATACAGCTAACGGAAACCAACTCGGGTACTTCTCTGGACAGCGTAGAGGTTGACGGACCGGGCCTATTCATCTTCGGAAACATCATCCCGGGTACCATCAGTGTAACCGTGAGCAATGCTGACTGTACTACGACTACTAACTTCTGGATCGCTGAAGATAGCGGTCTGGAGGTATCTCTCTTCCAGTCAGGATCCGTCTGCTTCAGTACCGAAGGCGCTTCTCTGACTGCCAACGTATGGGGCAGCGATGGAGTGGAGTACATCTACGAATGGTCTACCGGTGAAAACACCCAAACCATCTCTAATTTGCTGGACGACGAGACTTATTTCGTAGTCGTAACAGATCCGATCAACGGTTGTGAAGTCGAAGCTGTCGCAACAGTATTCATCCAGGGCGAAGACAGCCTCTCCTTCTTCCAGGCCGAATTCGTCATCCCCTGCGATGCCGACTCCGTATTAGTCATACCGGATACGATTATTGAAGGCTTCACCTACCGCTGGTTCGGGAACCAAAACGAAATCATCGACGGGCCAACCTTCTACGCCACCCGTACTGGGTTTTACCAGCTTCGGGCTTCTAGCGAGAATGGTTGTTTAATCTCTGGCTTCGTAACCGTTAGCAGTAACAACCTGGACGATCAGTACATCGAACTCTTCGAATTTAACGAGGATTCTATCTGCGGGGAACAAACCTGCTTCGTTCTGGAAACTACCCTAAACCAGAACTCTGAGTTGGACTTCACCATCGTCTGGGAAGGACCAAACGAGGAATTCAATGAATTTGCCAATGAGGAGCCCTTTCGCTTTATCTGTAGCCCTTCTCCTGGGCTTTACCAAGTAACGATTACGACCACCTGTGACACCATTGTGCGCAGCCTTTTTGTAGAAGACTTCCTCGGCTGTAGCAGCATCTCCGGCAACCTGTGGATCGATCAGGCAGCAGACTGTGACCTCGACGCGGAGGATACACCCGTGCCGAGTTACGTCATCATGCTCACTGACGCTTCCGGTTCGGTATACTACGCACTGACCGACGCCCAGGGTAACTGGAGCGCCGAACTTCCGCTCGGTACCTACGTGATTGAACCAACCCTCAACCCCGGAGCTCCTTTCGGAACTTGTTCTCCGCCCGTATCCGTAACGCTGGGCAACAGCCTCGTTACCGGCATCAACGTGTTCCTCCCCGTTACGGAGCAGTGCCCGCAGCTGACGACCGATGTTTCGATACCCTTCCTGCGCCGCTGCTTCAGCTCCAACGCCTGGGTTGCGTACGAGAACGTAGGGGCCGTTACTGCTAACAACGCCGAACTGGTGGTTACGCTCGATGATTTCTTCACGAACGTGACTGCCAACGCCAGCTTCACCCGTGATGGCAATACCTATACCTTCCAGTTGGGAGACCTGCCGCCCTTCGCATCGGGCCAAGTCTTCTTCAGCTTCATCGTGAGTTGCGACGCCAACTTCGGCCAGAGTCACTGCATCGAATCGGACATCAAGCCCGACGAGCCCTGCGGAGAGACCGAGAACTGGGACGGTGCCCTCCTCACCGTCGATGCCCTCGGCTGCGACGGCGACAGCGTGACCTTTCTCGTGACTAATATTGGTGAGCAGCAGATGAGTATCCCGCTTAGCTACATCATCGTTGAAGACGGCATCATGCTTTCTCCAACGCCTTTCATCAACGGTTTGCTGGAGTCCAACGAGACGATGCAGATTGCCGTGCCAACTACCGGCGGTACGTACCACTTGATTACGAACCAGGAACCGTTCGCCCCTGCGGATTCCATGCCAACGGCCGTAATTGAAGGTTGTCAGATTGTCGGTGGTAACACCTTTAGTACCGGCTTCACCAACATCCTGCCGCTGACCAACGGGCAACGGACGACCTCCGTAGTTTGTCGCGAAAACGTGGGCAGCTATGACCCCAACGATAAGAACGGTTACCCGCTCGGTTTTGAGGGGGATAATATTTTTTCCGGTACACGGCTAGATTACGCCATCCGCTTTCAGAATACGGGGACGGATACGGCCTTTACCGTTGTGATTCGTGATACCATTGCTGAATCGCTGGACCTGTCTAGGCTCAAGTTTGAGTCGGCCAGCCACGACTACACCGTAACCCTGGATACCCACCGGGTGCTGACTTTCGTGTTCGAGAATATTCTATTGCCCGACAGTTCAAGGAATCTCGCCGGTAGCCAGGGCGTCGTTAATTTCAGCATCGACCACGATCCGTCGCTTGTTGTCGGAGACATCATCCTGAACGATGCGGCGATCTACTTCGACTTCAACGAGCCGATCATCACCAACGTCAGCCGCCACGTGATCTCCAAGGATGGCCTGCCGGTGAGTACCCGTGCGGCACTCGCCCCGCAGGTTGCCTTATCCGTATTCCCGAACCCGACGGATGGCCTCCTGAACGTATACATCCCTGCTACAGACGTAGCTCCTGATGATGTGCTTACTGTTACCGACCTCTACGGCCGGGAGTTGGCGCGGACGAACTACACAAGCGCCGCGAACGGTTGGAACTTGAAGCATTTGCCCGCCGGCTACTACGTGCTGGTGTTGCTGGATGATGCTGGCCGGGCGCGTGGCCGGGCTGGGCTTGTACGCCAATAAGTAGTTGGTAGAATGTAGTGGGTAGTGCCGTGTGATATGCGTGACGGGCACTACCTGCTACTTTCTGGCGCTGCCGCAGGTGCAAAGAAAGGTTTTCAGAAGTACGGATAGGCCGTAGCTTCTGCCTTAAAATTTAAAGTAGAGGCTGTTGAACTTGCGTGCGTACCAGCATACTTCAATAATAGATATGATCTGTACTTGTCCTAACCTCAAAATCACTCGATATTGAGCAAGACGTCAAACCCTAATTATTCTTTTATACCTGAGTAAATTTTCACGCCCGATCGCCTTACATGGTGAATCGGGCGTTTTCAGTAGGCAGCGGCTAAAGCCGGGCCTACTGAAAAATCAAACTGAACCTAATCGGCTTCCCAAGCCCAGCCTGAAAAGCAAGGCCTAATTTACCCGGCTTAGCGGCGAGCAAAACCCGCGGATACCCGCCAACCGTCTGCGCATCCGGCCCCAAGAGGATCGGACCCGCAGGCGTAAGCTGCACCGTCCCCGGTAGCACCGGTGAGCTGATCATTGACGGGAGGTTTTCAGCACGGAAGTCCCGACTTTCGAGCCTTATGCCCTGCCGGTTACTGCGGTTTCCCACGGTAAAGTGGGTAGAAAGCAGGGCTTTTTGTTGGGGTCCAGATAGCCAATCCCATTCTGGGCCGGGAACGACGGGTAAGGAGAAGGGCTCTTCTGGAAGGTGCTTATAAATATTCAAACTGGTACGGTATCCGGACGCTTTAGACCAGTTAATGTCAACCGACCAACCGGCCTCAACGTGTCTAATTCCGGGTAAGCCTGTTTCAGCGCTGCCTAAAGCTTGGGGTAGCTGCCAATGACCGTTGATGGCCAGGTAGCTTCGCAATCCCCGGCGCGCAGGTTGGCTGGTAAGCAGCCCGTCGCCTTCGTGGAAGAGGACGGAGTAGGTTTCAAGTAAACGACCGTTGAGCTGCCAATTCATATCCGCTCCGGTGAGGGCGAATTGCCCACTACCACTCAGTAACCAGCGACCGCCGGTAAGGGTAGTCTCCAGGCAGGTGGCGTGGGGACTGCGGCCGAGCAAACGGTTGGCCGCTACCATCGCCCGGCCATCGGCCGGGCCGCCGGAAGCGACGCCGATGGCCCGGTGGCCGGGCCTGCCACCATCAACGATGTAGGCCCCGCCTCCCGGTTTTTGGCAGGTGAGGGTCAGCGTTCCGGCCATGGGGTAGGGGAGTTGAGGAGGTCATTGAATTCAGCGGCGGAGACGGGCTTAAAGCAGACCGTATCTCCTGCCCGTAGTAGTGCCGGCTGGTTTCCCTTTCGAAGAAGCGGAGAGGGGCAACGGCCGATCAGCTGCCAACCGCCAGGTGAGTCACTTGGATAAATACCGGTCTGCCGTCCCGCAATACCAACCGAACCAGCCGGTACGTGCGCGCGCGGTGTTGATCGACGGGGAATTTCTAGCACTGGTGTGGTTTCGCCTAGAAAACCGAAGCCCGGACGGAAACCGACTTGATATACCAGGTAGTCCCGGTCAGAATGGAGGCGGATAAGGTCTGTAGGAGCTAGCTTTAGGATGGTAGCGGCTTCCTGTAGATCCGGACCATCGTAGCACACTGGTAGTTGGTGGTGGAAGCTGCCGTTCCGGTCATTCACCTCTGGCCGTAGCCCGATGATGAACTCCCGTAAATCATACGCCGTAATCAGGGGCGCGGCGAATCTTATAAGTAAAGAGGCATAAGCCGGCACACACTCTCGTACCGCCGGGTGCCGCCTGATTGCCGCAGCCCATGCGTGGACACCGGCGCTGATGGCGGGGTCGATGCGCTGCTCCCAGTTCAGAAGAAGGGCGTCGGGGCCGTAGGGGAGGATGTACCTTGGTGAGCGCAGGGGGATGAGTATTGGTGGGAGAATAACGAGAACCCGTAAGGGGCTCACGCGAACATGAAATTACTTACCAGTAAGGGCGGTTCTTGCGGTCGCTCCGGGAAGACATTACCGCATTGTGTATATCGCGAAAGAGCCTAGCCAGTGTCCGCCTTCATAGCTGTCGCCAACGAGCTTGGGCAGGGAGTAGTTCGCGTGGTCGTTGGCCAGGATTTCGAGGTGGCCGTATTGTTCGGGGTATTGATTAGCCAGTCCGTAGAGCACCCATGCGCGGCTGAAGTTTAGCCCGTCGAGGTGGACGAGTTTGCCGTCCGTCCGGTCGGATACTTCGCCCACGGCCAGGTTGTAGCCGGGTTTGGTGAGCGCGGGGAGGAAGCGCTGGAGCCAGGGGTGGAATTCAGTTTCGTTTAAGACGCGGCGCATGATATCGATTTCCTCTAGGCAGGGGCTTAGGAAGTCGTAACCGCCGGGTTCCCAACTGATTGGGCAGTCGGTGTCGTTGAGGTAGAAACGGCGGGCGGTTTCGTTGATCTCGTTTAGGAGCACGGGCTTGTTGGCGGCCAGGGCGTAGTCGTAAGCGAAGGCTAGGCCGAAGGCGGTATTGGGGTGCTCGCCGGTGCGGATGGCGTAGTTGAGCTTGGGGAGAAAATCTAGGTAGCGCTGGGCGATAAGGTCGGTTAGGGGCTGTAGATTGATGTGTAGTTCTTGGGCCAGGGGATCGTCCCAGGTTATCAATTCCTCGTCGAGCTTGAGGAGCCAGGCCCAGCCGTAGGTGCGTTCATAACTTTTTTCGGTGCTGCGCTTGAAGTAGGCGACTTCGGCGGCGATGCTGGCGGTGGAGAGGTTTTGGGACAGCATTTTGCGGGCCTCTTCTGCGCGGTCAAGTGCGGAAAAATCCTTTAGTAGGGCGACCAATGACCAGTGTCCGTGGACCGCGCTGTGCCAATCGAAACAGCCATAAAAGGCGGGGTGGAGCTCGCTGGGTTTGCCGAGGTCTTCCAGGCTGGCTAAGGTTTGCCCAAGCTTGTTTGGGTATTCTTGCTGGATGCAGGAGAGCGGTAAGTCGGCCAGCTGGTTGGCGGCTTCCAGGTCAAGTACCGGTCGAGGCGTTTGGGGTCTTTCCATTGTCGAAATAGCTTCATCTTCGGGCGCGGACGCGGGTTCAGAGCAGGTTGAAAGGAACAGAGCTAGGGCTATGAGCTGGAGGTGTTTCATTTGGGTAAGGTAGGAAATATTGAGCTGCTTCGTGGTCAGTGGCCAACGAACTCAATAACGCACTTTGCACCTGCGGCCGCGCCCGAAAAATGTACGTACATTGAGGTAATAATAAATATCTAGAATGGAAAACCTTAGCTACCCCCTAACCATAAAATTCAAATTCGGCGTTTTTAACCCTCAATTCTCAGTCATCGATATGGAGGGCCGGCCGATCGCGTACGTGAAGCAGAAGGCCTTTAAGTTGAAGGAAGATATCTCCGTCTTCAAAACAGAATCACAAACCGACCTTCTCTTTAAAATAAGCGCTGACCGCTGGCTCGATTATAACGCGAGCTACTCTTTTACCGACGACAACGGTAAGGAATGTGGCCGCCTCGTCCGCAAAGGTGCCCGCTCCATTTGGAAGGCAGAATACGAGCTTCACGACGAAGACGGTAAGCAAGATTTATTAATTCAGGAAGACAACCCTTGGGTGCGCGTAGCCGATCATTTTCTTGGTGAAATCCCAATCTTAGGCATGCTCACCGGTTACTTTTTTAACCCTTCTTTTAACATTACTCGCCCAGACGGTACCCAGGTAGCGACCTTTTATAAAAAGCCCGACCTGATCAGCCGCGTTTTTGATCTGGAAAAGAACGCCGGCTTCGAAGAAGGAGAAGAGACGAGGTTGGTGCTGGGGGTTATGATGATGGTATTTATGGAACGATCCAGGGGGTAGAAATAAAAAACTGCCGAAGAATAAAGCGTTCTCCGGCAGCATCAATTTGCAGATCGACGATTTAGTATTGACCGATAAGGTACTTAACTAAATCCGTAGTTGTCAAGATTTCTAATAATTTTCCGGCATTGGTAACCGGTAGGGCGTGGAATTCGTCTTTAGAAAGGATGGTGGCAACGTCGATACGCTTTTTTATAGTGGCGTATTCAATGGTGGATTTACTCTCGGTACGTTAAGTATCTGATATTTTACCGTATCCTTCCCAACTTATAGCCTCGCGTGGCCGTTTTTTTAAAAAAATAGTAACTATGCGCTTCCTTCCCTTCTTTCTTCTTTGCTTTTTGATGAGTGCCACCGCCTGTAATTCACAGGCCAAGATCCAGGCAACTACCTCCGAGGTAAAGGCTACCGTCAAGGACGAAACATCCGGCTATAAATACAATCCTCCAGCGGAAGAAGGCATGATCGAAAAAATCGATCAACCCGACAGCTACTGGAAAGACATGCTCGCTCCCGCAGCCTATAACGTCCTCCGCGAAGACGGTACGGAACGCCCCTTCACCAGCTCGCTGAACGACGAAAAGCGTGCCGGTGTTTTTACCTGTGCAGCCTGTGGTCTACCGCTTTTTACTTCCGATACTAAATTCAAATCCGGTACCGGTTGGCCGAGCTTCTATGGGCCTATTAATGAAAAGTACGTAAAAGAAGATGTGGATAGTCGCTACGGTATGCGCCGGGTAGAAGTCTCTTGTGCCCGCTGCGGCGGCCACCAGGGCCACGTTTTTCCTGACGGGCCTAAGCCTACCGGCTTGCGTTACTGCATCAACGGCGTAGCGCTGAACTTCGTCCCAAGGGAAGATTCTCTCCCGGTAGAGAAACAGTAGGCACCATAAGTTTGCCTCTTCGGTAATGCAACTTATATTTGCGACCAGGTTCTTAGATCATTAGCGCGTTAGTACTGACAGTTTATAAGGTCTAACGCACTAAGAGTCTTACCCTCTGCCCCCATAGTTAAAGGGATATAACGTTGGTTTCCTAAACCGAAAGTGCAAGTTCGAGTCTTGCTGGGGGCACTTTTAGGCTACAACCGGCCTTCTCTTTCGCAATTAATCCACAATGGATATTCGCAGGAGAGGAGGCCGGAATCGTATTCTGGGGGGATGAACTACCCTGTCAGACTGTTATTTTTAGCAATTGATACCAGCATTTGTAAATTCACTATCTAAAACCGTAGCTTTAGGTTGGGTGGGTAGAAGCCATTCAACTTTTGGAGGTGTATCAAATGTAATGGTGATTCTCTAAATTTCGTTGCCAAAAAAAATAACCAATTGCAGCGATATGATTTTCTACCTTCTTCGAGAAGCTGAGCGACTTACGGACTAACCTGCTTAC
>Ga0306864_1000019_pt1 | contig 68511 bp, 48 predicted proteins | sample AntRauTorckE5430_FD_190448 | JGI IMG/M metagenome (GOLD analysis project Ga0306864, IMG submission 190448) | Saline lake microbial communities from Rauer Islands, Antarctica - Metagenome Torckler E5 #430 (v2) (version 2) | ecosystem: Environmental > Aquatic > Non-marine Saline and Alkaline >...
AAGGGTCATAACGGCTGCTTTGTTACCTAACGGTAAGGTAAGTCCAAAAGGTTGCTTTGATTCTAGCAATCAAACACAGGCTCCTCCGGCTTAACTTTTGTCCGGTCAATAACTTCCTGGTAGTATGCTTCGTACTTAGGAATAATCTCTTCAATATCAAACCGGGCAGCCTGGGCCAGGGCTGCGGCCCGGAAGCGACTGAGAATTGTATCGTCCTTGAGGATCCTGAGGGCATCCTCGGCCATTTTATCCACCATACCGATGCCGGAAAGGTAGCCGGTTTGCCCGTCGATATTTACCTCGGGGATGCCGCCAACGTCGGAGCTGATAACCGGCACCTGGCAGGCCATCGCCTCCAGCGCCGCAAGCCCAAAACTCTCGCTGGCGGAGGGGAGGAGGAACAGATCGGATACCGCAAGGAGTTCTTCCACAGCATCTTGCTTACCGAGGAAGCGAATGTCCTGACTAAGGCCAAGCTTACGGCTTAGTTCTTCGCAACGGCTGCGTTCTGGTCCGTCTCCAATGAGGAGAAGTTTACTGGGGATTTCGTCGTTAACGATCTTGAAAATATAAATCACATCGTCCACCCGTTTGACCGGCCGGAAATTGGAGACATGGATCAAGATACGCTCTCCGTTGGGTGCGATCGCAGCCTTGAAGTGGTCTTTATTGTCGCGGTGAAAGCGGTTGAAATCGATGAAGTTATAGATTACTTCGATCGGGTTGCAAATATCAAAATTCGCTAGGGTGTCTTCGCGCAGCGACTTTGAAACAGCGGTAACTCCGTCGGACTTATTGATCGCAAAAGTGATGGTCGGTGCGTAAGCTGGATGGGTTCCCACCAGTGTAATGTCCGTACCGTGCAGGGTCGTCACGAAGGGAACGTATTTGCCCCGGCTGATCAGGATCTTACGCGCCATGTAGGCTACTGAAGCGTGAGGGACGGCGTAATGGACATGTAGGAGGTCGATGCCGTGGTGCTCGATCACATCCACCAGCTTAGAGGCTAGTGCCGTTTCGTAAGGCGCAAACTCAAACAAGGGATAATCCGACCCACTATCTACCTCATGGTAAAAAACATTTGCCTGGAAACCACCGAGTCGCGCCGGACGACGGTAAGTAATAAAATGGACTTCATGGCCCTTACGCGCTAGGCCGAGGCCGAGTTCTGTGGCCAACACGCCACTGCCACCATAAGTGGGATAACAGACTACTCCAATCTTCATAACTGGATAAAGGTCTGAAGTGGGTATATAGTTGGAATTTCTTGCGGGAAAAAAGATACCCCACAGGTAGCTAACTGTGGGGTATCTTTTTTTTCGCAAGAAATTTCAACGTCTACTGCTTGATCACCCGAATAGTCCGCGCGGCATCTCCTGCTCGCAAACGCAACAGGTAGATACCATTAGGTAGCGAACTGAAATCGAGTTGTTCGTTCAGGCGAAGTTGCTGGCCTAGATTTTTGGTCAGCATTCTGCGGCCGGTCAGGTCGTACACTTCGGCGCTGAGTTCGGTGGCGCGCTTCAGATTGAGGCGGAGTTCCAGCAGACCGGAGGTTGGGTTTGGGTAAACGCTAAGGCTTTCGAGTACCTCGGTGGCTTCGTCTGTGGCAACGTCGAGATCAACGGTGAAGGTGATGACATCGGCACAGCCAACGGCATCGGTTACGGTTACGGTGTAATCACCAACGGCTAGGCTGTCTGCGGTAGCGGTAGAGTCGCCTGAACTCCAGTTGAAGGTGTAAGGCGCGAGACCGTTGCCGGGGATAACCGTTACCACACCGTTATCTCCGAAGGTATTGGAATCGTCAATGTCAGCAAAAAGACCCAGATCAGCAGAGCAGCGGCGGATGGCTACGTCGTCGAAATTGGCCCAGAAGTCACCTTCCCCTGGCCAGAACAAAATGAAGCTGAACTGAAGCGCTTCTCCAATGTAGGGCTCAAGGCTAACGCTTACACTGGTGTCTCCCAAAACGGTTAATTCTTCAATGAGGATGGTATCGGGTGAGCAGTTGGAGAAGGCGTAGACGAACATTTCGGTGGGTACTCTGTAGGGAGTTTGCTGACCGCCAAAGTTGTAGAGCTCAACTTTGAAACGGAGGCTGTCTCCGTTTTCAATCAGACCATAGTTGGCGGTGCGGAAGGTCATTGAGGTGTCGAGACTCCAGACGTTATCGTGCATATTGATGTCGCCGTCGAAGCTGCGGTCACGGATGGTATTGTCGCTGATGTCCCAACCCTCGGGGGTATTACCGTCGGTGAAACCTTCAAAGAATGGAATGTCTTCGCGGGTGCGGAGGTAGAAAACGGTGGTATCGTTACTGATTTGGAAATCATCCGTCAGGTCTGTCCAGACTTCTACGGTACTTTCGGCAGCGGAGGTACCGTCGAACGGAGTAGAGAAAACGTAGGTAGCGGTCTGTCCGGCGGTAAGGGGGCCAGCAAATACTTCGGTTACCACAGCACCTCTGTTTACGCGGTAGCTGAGGTTCACGTTTTCAGCGGTATTGAGGCCCAGGTTGGTGAAGCGGAAGCTTACCGAATCGGTCGGCGAGCTACAGGTTTCCGGATTAACGCTGGAAGCCTCAGCTGCGGCTAGGTTGTCGCCCATGCGTTCGGTCAGGGTAACGGCGTCCACCAGGAAGCCTTCCCGGCGGGTGAAGTTGGAAGTTCTTAGGGCGAACCGTAGTTGGAGTCTTTCGCCCGCTACACCGGGGATGAGGTTGGCGATGGTCACGAAGCGGCCACCAAACCCTCCACCGCCCGTCCAGCGCTGGTTTTCCAGGTCGTTGTACCAGTTGATACCAGCGGGGCTGGTTTCTACCTTGCGCCAGTTCTCGCCTTCATCGATGGTGTACTCTATTGTAAGTTCGTCAAAATCTTCTTCACTTTCCACGAAGAGCTGACAGCTGAACAGCGGATCAGTCGTCATGCTGGAAAGGTCAAAGCAAGGGGAGACGAGGTAAGATTCTTCCTGGTTGAAGTAGCTATCGTTCAACTCGGTCACCCAGGCGCTGCGCCCCTGAGGAGCACGGTCGATTAGGTTGCCGTTCGGCTCACCCCATTCCCAGCTGGCGGCCCCGCGGCCCTGGCGGTCAACGAACCAGAAGCCATCGTTTTCTTCAAAGTTCTCGACGTAGGGGAAATCTTCGATGAGCGGGATGTGGGTGACGGAGATGGTCAGGGTATCGTTGGTGTTGTCTTCGTCGTCTTCCAGCTCGGTCCAGAGTTGGAATTCGTAAGTGCCGGGGGTATTCACAAAGGCCCGGATATCGAAGGTGAAAAACTCTGTACTGTCTACGCCGACGATACCGGTAAAAATACCGTCGTTGGGCATCGCTACCCCGCCGGCTACTCCGTTGACGCTGAAATCTACATTGAAGAAGGCTTGTGGTTCACCACCGAAGTTGGTGATGCCGATGGTGACGAACTCGCCGCCCAAGTCACAGCCGGTAAGGGGGGAGGAGAGTTGAGTTACGCCCACGTCCTTTTGTTTCTGCGTCATGATCCGGAAAGGGCCACGGATTGCAGTTGTATCGTTTTCCGCCTGGCAAATGGCGTCGATCCAGAAAGTGTAGAGGCTGTCCGGCGGAAGGTTGTTGATGCGGTAGGTCGTGTCAATTCCGGTAATGGTCGTGCCGTCCATATCGACGGCGGGGTCGTAGTTGCCACCGCGGTACTGGATGCGGTAGAGGGGGTCAACGGTCGGGGGGAGGCTGAGGAAGCGAATGTCCACGGAGGTAGACCGGATGCGGAAGAACTCGATGCTGTTGGCCGAAGGGGCGGCACAGGCTTCACATTCCACAACGATGCTGGTGAGGTTCATTCCTTCAATAACATTTTCGCCAACAACTTCACCGTTGCTGTAAAGCAGGCTGTCGTTATTGTTTAGGACCGAGAAAAAAGTCTCGTTGGGGAAGCCACCGCGAACATAGTCGATTTCAATCACGTCGCCATTGCTTACAGGAAAGAATACGGCACGGAAGAAGCCGTCGTTATCATCCCGTTCCAGCGTATATATCGTGGAAACGCCGTTGACGCGAACGGTGACCTCACCCCCGTTCCAGCCGTCGCCGAAGGTGTCTCCCATCAGGAGCTGGTAATTACAATCTTGGGCGGTGAGCGTACTCAGGCCAGCGGTGAACAGTAGCAGGGAAAGGCAGTAACGAATCAGCATAAGTATTCAGGTATTGGTACGGGTGGTTTCGCTTGGCGGCAGTTTGTGGCTCCCGAAAGCTCTCGGGACAGGTGCAAGGTAAGAAGCTTTTGCACGCAAGGTAAGAAGGCTATGCCTCCGAAGGAGTGTAATTGTCTTCCAATGCACTTAAAAACCTTGTTATTGCACCTGCGGCCGCGCCTCATAAACTTTGTAATTACTGCGGAAAATAACCAAAAGGCTTTAGTACCCGCGAAAAATTTAGGAAGATTTGTGCTTTAACGTTAAGAAATTACCGCACAGGAATCTTACCTAAGACTTCCTTAACCGGAAAAAGCTGGCCGTAATTACTTCCGGTTACCCGCTTGAGTTCACCCCGCGCGGCAGCCAGGTCACCTTGCTGAAGGTCGATCAGGGCAAGGTGCCACCAGGCTTCGGCTGTAAATTCGCCGCCTTTCTCAATCTGATCTAGGTATTCAGCCCCTTCGGCATACTCGCCGGCAGCAACGGCGGCGGTACCGGCAAGCAGCAGTGTCTCATCGCTTTTCGGCACGGGGTTACTCTCGAGGTAGGCCCGGAAGCTGACCAACGCCAAATCGTAATTCGTGGCTTCATGGTAAACATATGCTTGCCGAATGATGGATGCGTCAGCATCCTTCATTCCAGCAGCTAGACTGCGCTGTGCTGAGTAGCCCTGCATAGGCACAGCGCTAAAGTACTTTGTGAAAAGACGCACACCCGGTTGTTCCGCCCTGTAAGATGATATAGCTAAAACCGAGCAGGCGATGAAGCCTAAAATGAGGAAGATAGGAATGGTCTTGAACAAGGTTTTTGCAGTTGTGGGTGCAAATATACGTTGGGGAACGGTAGCTTTTAATTAGGAAACGGTTAATGGTGGTCGGTAGTGTAGTCTGTAGTCGCTATCGTATAAGTAGTGCGGATTACTCATTTCCTAAGCGAGCATCACTTTTTTGTAGCGTGCGACAGCGACTAAATTACTAACGAGTACTTACTAATACTGTCGTAAGTCTGAATACCCTTCTAAACTAATAATTTGCCAGTCGTTAAGCGTTCGTTCTACCTCGGCGGGGTGGATGGCGGCGATGGCGATCAGGGCGGTCCCGTGGTCTGGCCGGGGAACCAGGTCATTGTAGTATTCGGGGAAGGCATCTTTTTCGGACTCGCTGGCGTTGCTTTTTTCCAGCTTGGTGGCGTGGCTGGCGTTGCTCCAGACTTCGAAGCCCAGGCCGGCGTCGAAACAGAGTTCTTCGAGTTGGTTGATCGCCTTGTGGCTGCTGGTGTGCAGCAGGCAGCTGAAGGTCTGGTAAGGTGACCGCTTGAGCCGACCCATCGAGGCGTAGACGGCAACGCGCCGGTTATTGATCACGTTGGAGCCCGTTTGTTGGCGCCGGTTGTAGAGCATCAGGTCGCGGTAGCGGAGGTTGCTGCGGGGGTGGGGGATGCTGAGTATGCGCCCGCGTCCGGCGTCGAGTGGTTGCATCCAGAGGATTTCGTAGCCGTTGGCCCTTTTTACTTCCAGGGAAAGGGGTTGGGAGAAGCCCGTCTTGTCGAAACCAAACTTGGACCATACGGTAGCGGCAACGCGCATTCGGCCCAGACTAACGGCGGCGAGGCCGAGGTGCCACCACGCTTCGCGGTCGTTCGCGTCCAGGGCTACGGTCTTTTTCCAATAGTGGAAGGCCGGCTTCCACTCCCGGCGACGGTGGTAGATGCTGCCTAGGGCTCCGTGAGGTTCGGGCCATTCAGGGTTTACCCGGATCGCCTTCTTGAGCAGCTTCACGGCGGTGTATACGTCTCCGACCTTGTCGTAGCGCAGGGCCTCTTCGTAGAGGGCCCATGGGTTGGGATTATGTGGAGAGCCGTGGGGCAAATTATTATTGTTTTATTTGGGTGCAAGATAACGGTACTTGGGTGGCAAAGTTGTCTTACGACCTGTTGTGGCTTTTCGCTTCGCTTATTTTCCTTACCCAGCTTGGGGTTTGACCGCTGCGGGAACCTGCGTTACTAGGCTGTCGGAGTCGTCAGGGGACAGGAGGAAACATAAGCGTTTTTTGATCTTATTTTTACACAGGCTGCTCATTCTGTCGCGCTTTTGTGTTCTTTGTCTCTTTGTGAACTACGTATGCTGCTTCCCGGATAAACTTTAGTGATTACTTTGAGTCAGACGGTTTTCCTACTTCTTTCTCTTTTCCGGTAGCCTGATAACGCAAAACACGCGAAGCGTGCATATTTCACTAGCCGCTGAAGTCCACATCCACCGGGCAGCGTTGTAGGAGGAGTCACCCGCCGGTTGTACCTTTGCGCCCGCTGAGGGAAACCGTCTTCCTTCAATAACTGTTTACCAAGCAATACCTTTGCTAACCTACTGATTATCCCCAGCTTATGGACGCCTCCACCACGCTTACCGACATTCGGACCCTCTCATTGGAAGAGCTCACCTCCCAGCTCATCCTTACTGGAGAGAAAAAATTCCGCGCCCAGCAGGTCTACCAGTGGCTGTGGGAGAAAGGCGCCCGCAGCTTTGACGACATGACGAACCTCTCGCTCGAACTGCGTGACGAGCTGAAGGAGGTCTACAGCCTGCTAGTAGTCACGGAAGACAAGGTGCAGCGCAGCAGCGACGGTACCATTAAGAGCCGCTTCCGGCTGCACGACGGGCACCTGATCGAATCCGTGCTCATTCCCGTGGTGGCCGACGATCGTTTTACCGTCTGTGTTTCTAGCCAGGTGGGCTGCAGTCTCTCGTGTACCTTCTGTGCTACCGGCAGGATGAAGCGCCTGCGCAACCTCACCGCCGCCGAGATTTACGACCAGGTCTTCCTCGTCAACGAGCAGTGTATGGAAACTTACGGCAAGCCGCTGACGAACATCGTTTATATGGGCATGGGCGAACCCTTGCTGGCCTACAAAGAGGTTGTCGGTAGTATTGACCGGATCACCAGTCATACCGGTCTGCACATGGCTCCGCGCCGCCTCACGGTCTCTACGGCCGGAATCGCTAAGATGATCAAAAAGCTTGCGGATGACGACACGAAGGTCAACCTGGCCATCAGCCTTCATGCTGCCGATGACACGAAGCGCAACGAGATTATGCCGATCAACGAGAGTAATAACCTCGAAGTGCTCGTCGAGTCTTTGGTTTATTTCTACGCCAAAACGAAGAAGCGTATCGGTTTCGAGTACATCACCTTCCAGGATTTTAACGATACCCTGGCGGACGCCGAGAAACTCTATCAGATATGTAAGCAGGTGCCGAGTATGGTTAACATTATCGAGTACAACCCGATTGACAATGCACCTTTTCTCAAATCTGCCGAACAAAACATCGACAACTTTGCCACTTACCTCCGCGACCGGGGTGTGATGGTGACGGTGCGCCGTAGCCGGGGTAAAGATATTGATGCTGCTTGTGGGCAGCTGGCGAATAAAGAATAGTCAGTTAGTCTTTTAGGTGACGTAACGTCACGCTAAATAGACGAATATGGGCGCTGTCGCAGGTGCAAACTAAGCCTCTCCGAAAAGCAAAGTGAAGGATAAATTACGTTCTGAAGGCAACGACTAAAGCCTCTTTGCGTTCTACTCAGACCGAATACACCGAAATAGGTGCTCTGAAAAGGGTGCCTCCTCTAGCGACGGGTTGACCGGCTGCCGATAGATGTCGATTAGCCCGCCGCAATTTTCCCAGAAACATACCATCTTGCGTTTTCTACTCTGCTTTTTTATCCTCTGCCTTGCACCTGCGTTGAGCGCCCAAATTTCCGCTCCTAGCCTGCAGTGTACCCGCTCCGAATCCGGCGCTGTGATCCTGAACTGGGCTAACGTCGCCGTTGGCTGCGGACCATACGAAGCCACGGAAATCTACTCTGCCGCTGCTCCCGCCGGTCCGTTTACCCTGCTCGCCGAAGTGAACGATCCTGCGGAAACAACGTATTCTGATGCCAATCCCGCCGGCGAACTACGCTACTACTACCTTCGCTACCGCTATAATTGCCCAGGCCAAGTGGCGATGAATAGTGATACGCTCGACAGCTTTATCCCCCGTAGCCCCGTGGTTCGCTACGTGAACATTGAAGGGAACGAAATTGAACTCGAATGGCGGCCTTCCTCTTCGCCCGAAGTAATTGGTTATATCATCCTGGAAGTGACGCCTACGGCGTTCATTCCGCTTGACACGGTAGGCGACGTCACCAATTATCGCTTCTCGTTCTCCGCCACGGACCCCGATCCTGCTGGCCGGGAATTCCGCCTTGTAGCCATCGACCCTTGCGGAAATGATAGCCCCCAGGGCACCATCGTTTCGGGGATGACCCTCTCTGGAACCGGAGGTTCAGGCTGTACGAGTGAGATTAGCCTTACACCGGACCTGACCAGTCTGAGCGGTTTCCTACCAGCAACCGCGCTTGAATTATTCGTTTCTACCAGCGGCGGGCCTTTCGTCTCTGCAGGTACTTTTGGCCCTGCTACACCGATGCTTTCTTACGACGAGGCGAACGACGGAGACGACCTCTGCTTCTACGTTGAAGCTGCGATTGCTGAGAACAACGGACGCGCTCGCTCCACCGTATTTTGTACATCGGTAATGATCAACCAGCCAGTTCGGGAGCTTGATCTGTACGGCGTTGAATTAGACGATAATGGGAGCTTCCTGTTTCAGTACGATGCTGGCGTCGTGTTGCCAATGCTGGCTGAAGCACAGTACCTATTCACCCGAAGCAACGGCGTACTGGAGCAAATTCCTTCTCTGCCCCTTGACCTGAACGCAAGCGGCGGACAAGTAACCCTCACGGGGCCGCTGGTAGATCCACTGGAGAGCGGAGAGGCCGTCGCTTTTCGCCTCACCGATGATTGCGGCCGCGAAATAACGACCAATGCCGTAGAGCCAGTTTACCTCACCGCCAACGAGTTCTTCCCCGGCCAAAACCAACTAAGCTGGACGCCTCTTGTCAATGGCCTTAATGGAAATATAACTTACGAGGTTTTTCGTGCCGCCGCAGGTATGATGCTCGTCTCTCTGGCGAGTGGACTGACCGATTCCAGGTTCCTGGATGATAACCCCGGGCAGAGTGGGGTAGAGGTGTGCTACGTCGTCCGCGCACGTTTTCAGCCGGAAGGGGTGTCCGCAACCGAAACCTTCGTCTTCAGGTCTAATACCGTTTGCGTAACGCCTGTACCTGAAGTGTATCTGCCTAATGCTTTTAGCCCCCGGGCAAATGAGGCGGAGAACCGTACGTTCCGTCCGTTGTTTTCCTCGCCACCCGTCGAAGCTGACTATGAATTACTTGTTTTTGACCGTTGGGGCGCCCTAATTTTCGAGACGAACGACCCGTTGGAAAGTTGGGACGGTATTTACCGCGGAGAGCAGATGGGGATGGGGGTGTATGTGTACACCTTGCGCTATCAGGCAAAGGAAGGGGTAGTGCGTGCACGGAACGGGACGGTTACTTTGTTGTGGTGAGATTGATCTCACCCCGCAACTTGCCTGTTAATCACAGCGTTATAAACCTGTTGTAAAAAAAGCGAGACGAAAGTTTGGCCTAACGCCCTTTATCGTTCTACTTTTGCGTTTCGATGGTCGGTTGGCCGAGCGGTTAGGCACAGGTCTGCAAAACCTGCTACAGCGGTTCAAGTCCGCTACCGACCTCTAAAAGAAAGTCCGGATCGCTCGCGCGACTCCGGGCTTTTTTGTTTTGGCCTTTAGGCTGAAAAGATTAAGTTTCATCAGGAGAATCATACTTCACCCTAAACTTCTCAATCATTTCCGGGCTGATGGCGTTGGCGTATACGCCGTAGGCATCGATGAGAATTCCCTTAGTACCGTCATCCGCTTTAATCGCGTAGAGCACGGAATTATCTCCAGCGCTACTCATGCCTTCAAAGCGGTAGGCGTGGGTGATGGTAAGGTTGGCGGGTTTGAAAATTTTCTTGAGCTTCTTGCATTCGAGGTGGTATTCACATTGATTGAAGTCGTGGGTGAAGCCTTCTTTGCGGAGCTCTTCGATTCCGACGATGAGGGTAGAGTGGGGGTTCGGCTGAATAATCGGCATGGCACGGATAGGTTTGGTGAGGCTACAATGATTGAACGGGGTAAGTCCCCCACAATGTTCAATTAAAAGAGGATAGCCTTCGTGAGCTTTTCCCTTCTAGACAGGCTGTTTAGCCAATGGGATCTCTCGTTTAGGTATCTGAGCAGTAGCCGTTTTCGGGGCGGTGATCACTAAACTACCGTCTTCGAAAGCAGCAGTGGTACTTTCTTGATCGACGTGCTCGCTGAGTTCAAGCCGATACTCGAACTATCTGATTGGGTATTCCTGGAGCAACCAGTCGGGGGGAACCTTTCGGCGGGTTGGCGGCTTCCGCTGATGCAGATCATATTGTCGAGCATGTTAACGCTGACGTTTTCTTTTGCGAAGCCAACGTAGGAGACGCGGACGACGAAACGGTAGCGGTTTCTTCGATGTTGACGGGCACATTGTGGCGGGGCCAGTAGTGACCGTGGCCAACCATGCTGTGCCCGTATCCGCCTCCGCGATGATGCCTAGCGTGGCGGTGCTGGCGATCAGGGCGACCTTGCGGGCCGCGTTGTTGTTGGTTACGTATAAAATTGAACGTTATTTCGATTCGGTTAGGTAGGCGGACCATCCTGCCGTTGGGCACATGAGGTGAAAACGTAGCCCAGTACGGGCGAGTGCGAGGGATCGCCCCTACTGGCCTCGCTTGAGAAGGGTCGCCCCCGCTTCGCGAGCACAAAATCACCTCATGCGCCCGACGATAGTATAGTACAGTGTAAAATTAATTACCGGGCCTCATTTCCTGTTTTTTCAAAAGTGACTACGTTACGTTTTGGGACAGCAGGGAAGAATAAAAAAATGAATATTTTATTCCCTACACCAACAGCGTATCCACTCCAGCATAAATTCCACGCATGTCCTCAAGCACGCCAAAAAGCGTCTCCTGCTCGTACTCAGAAACCAGGGTTTTACGGTATTCCTTCACGCCGGGCAGGCCACGGAAGTAGTTGGTGTAGTGGCGGCGCATTTCCAAAATCCCGAGTTTTGGACCCTTCCAGTCGATGCTGCGGCGGAGGTGATCGCGGGCGGCGTCGACGCGCTCGTCGATGTTAGGCGGTGGTAGGATTTCGCCGGTGGCAAAGTAGTGCTTGATCTCGCGGAAGATCCAGGGGTTACCGATGGCGGCGCGGCCGATCATGATGCCATCCACACCGTAGCGGTTGCGGTAAGCTTCGGCTTTTTGCGGAGAGTCAATATCTCCGTTGCCAAAGATCGGGATATTGATGCGCGGGTTGTTTTTGATGGCGCCGATCAGCGTCCAATCAGCCTCACCTTTGTACATCTGTTGCCGGGTACGGCCGTGGATGGAGAGGGCTTTGATGCCGATGTCTTGCAGGCGCTCAGCGACTTCCTCGATGTACTTGGTGTTGTTGTCCCAGCCGAGGCGGGTTTTGACGGTTACCGGCAGGTTGGTGCGGTCTACGATGGCTTTGGTGAGTTCGACCATCTTCGGGATATCCTGAAGAATGCCAGCACCGGCGCCTTTGCAGGTGACTTTCTTTACGGGGCAGCCGAAGTTGATGTCGAGTAGTTCGGGTTGCGCGCGCTCGACGATGTCGGCGGCTTTGACCATACTTTCGATGTTGGCACCGAAGATTTGAATACCGATGGGGCGTTCGTAATCGTAGATGTCAAGCTTTTCGACGCTTTTTGACGCGTCCCGGATAAGGCCCTCGACGCTGATGAACTCGGTGTACATCATGTCGCAGCCCTGCTCCTTACAGAGGGCGCGGAAGGGGGGATCGCTCACGTCCTCCATTGGGGCGAGCAGGAGGGGGAATTCCCCGAGTTCGATGTCGGCTATTTTTACCATAGGCTTATTGAGTGCAAAGGTAATAACCAATGCAATGGGGTAGAGGTTGCAGGTATTTCTGGGTGAGGCCGCAGGTGCAGTGAACGTTTAGGGAACGGTCATTACCGCGGTTGGGACAATGGTTTCTTTGCTTTTCAAAAGCCTTCCTTTGCACCGGCGTTCGCGCCTTTAAACCAAACCTTCTCGAATAAGGTCATGTAAATGCACAAATCCTAGGTATTCTCCCACCCGCCCGGTCACCACCAGCTGGCTGATGTTGTTGGCCCGTAGCATTTCGAGGGCCTTGATGGCTAGGGTTCCGTGATCGACTGTTTTAGGATCCGTGGACATTATTTCGGCAGCTGTAAGTAGTTCTAAGTCAGGGTTGCCGTTGAGCATCCGACGAAGGTCCCCGTCGGTAATGATACCGGCAAGTAGGCGGGAGCCGGGGAAAAGAACAGCCGTAGCCCCGAGGCGCTTACTCGTCATTTCTAACAGAATCTCGCGCAGCGGGCTGGTGGTATTCACTGCCGGTGTCTGATTATTGACGTAGAGGTCAGAGACTTTAAGGTAAAGTTGCTTGCCCAGCGAACCACCGGGATGGAAACGGGCAAAATCTTCTGGTTCAAAACCGCGTAGGGCCAGTAGAGCAGTGGCCAGGGCATCTCCCATCGCCATCTGGGCGGTGGTGCTGGCCGTCGGGGCGAGGTCGTTGGGGTCCGCTTCGCGGGCAACTGGGGTGAGCAAAATATGATCGGCATGTTGCGCCAGACTGCAGTCTTTCCTGCTGACCATAGCGATCAGCGGATTTCCGGACTGACGAACGAGGAGTGCCAGCATTTTTAACTCGGTCGTCTCGCCGCTTTTGCTGATACAAAGAACGATGTCTTCGGGCCTGACCATCCCGATATCGCCGTGGATTGCATCGGCGGCGTGTAAAAAAAGAGCCGGTGTGCCGGTAGAGTTCAGCGTCGCCACAATCTTTTTAGCTACGATTGCCGTTTTTCCGATCCCGCTTACCACTAGCCTTCCGTGGCCTTCGTTTACTACATTAACGCAGGTTACGAAGTCTTTCCCAATGGTATCGACCAGTGAAAGCAATGTTTGGGCCTCAATTTGCAGCGTATTGCGGGCAACACGGATAATTTGACTTGTATTTTTCACGTAAAAGTGTATTTTTGAGTGCCGTTAGCAAAGCCCTCTGTTTTGCGGGTAAGGACTTCGGAAAATTTTCGTGGTCTAAAGTAGAAGAATTCTCACTTTAAACCCCTATTTTAACAACTAGATTAGCTCTAGGCCTGTTTCTAGTCGCCTATACTTCGCCCATTTAGCATTTTAACAAATCTTTCATCCGGCGGTACCACAAAGGTATCGTCCTGAGTTTAAAACAATCCGATGCCGATTTCCTGGAGCCAGATGGCTTTCGAGAAGTTTATTCGGCAACTTCAGTACAAACAATACTCGGAGCAAAGCGAAGATAAAATGACCGCAAAACCAGTAGCTAGTCAAATAGATCAGGCATTAATTGACCATTTTGGTTTTAATACCTTCAAGGGTAACCAAAAAGCCATCATAGAAGCGCTGTTCGAAGGACGCGATACTTTTGTCATTATGCCCACCGGCGGAGGCAAAAGTATGTGTTATCAACTTCCGGGGCTAATGATGGACGGTTGCGCCCTGGTGATCTCTCCCCTCATTGCCCTGATGAAGAACCAAGTGGACAGCATCCGCTCTTACGGAGAAAAAGACTCCGTGGCTCACTTCCTCAATTCCTCCTTATCTAAAACACAGATGCGGCAGGTAAAGGAAGACATCACGAGCGGAGATACTAAGCTGCTGTTCGTCGCGCCAGAGACACTAACCAAGGAGGAGAACATCGAGTTCTTTCGCGCGTCCAACATCTCTTTCGTCGCTATTGATGAAGCGCACTGTATTTCAGAGTGGGGCCACGATTTCCGCCCGGAATACCGCCGTATTCGGGAAATGCTCGATGAGATAGGTCACCAGATTCCTATCATCGCCCTTACCGCGACGGCGACGCCCAAGGTGCAGTCCGATATCGTGAAGAACTTACGGATGGGAGACAACCACGCCACCTTCGTTTCTAGCTTCAACCGGGACAACCTCTACTACGAAGTACGGCCCAAGGGCAACAAAGAATATACCTTTAAGCAGATCATTCAGGTGGTACAGACGATGCCCGGCGAGAGCGGTATCATCTATGTTCAGAGCCGAAAATCTGCTGAAGAGATTGCCGAGACCCTGCGCGTGAACGGCGTTAAAGCCTTGCCCTATCACGCTGGTCTGGATCCTAAGACACGTTCCCGCACCCAGGATCAGTTCCTCATGGAAGACACGGACGTGATCTGCGCTACCATTGCCTTTGGTATGGGCATAGATAAGCCTAACGTCCGTTTCGTGATTCATTACGACATTCCAAAGTCGATCGAGAACTACTATCAGGAAACCGGCCGCGCTGGCCGTGATGGTCTTGGGGGGAATTGTATCGCATTCTATGCCTACAAAGACATCCTGAAGCTGGAAAAATTCCTCCGCGATAAGCCTCTGATGGAACGCGAAATGGGTGCCCAGCTCATGCAAGAAGTGATGGCCTATTCGGAAACCACTGCCTGCCGCCGTCGTTTTCTTCTTCATTATTTCGGTGAGGATTATGAGGACAAGAACTGCGGTAAGCGGTGCGATAGCTGCCGCTACCCGAAGGAGCGCTTTGAAGTAAAAGACAAAATGGTCGCCGCTCTCAAGTCCGTGATTGAGCTGGACGAAAACTATCCGCTTAAAACCTTGATCGAATTCGTACTCGGTAAGGAAACGAAACAAATGAATGATTACCGCTTCACCACCCGCACCGGTTTCGGTTTCGGAAAGGGTGAAGATGAGGTGATGTGGAGTTCTGTTTTCCGGCAGGCACTGCTCAATAATATGGTCCGCAAAGACATCGAGAGTTACGGTACGATCAAAATGACGGAGCGGGGGCATGCCTTCTTAAAGAACCCGACGAGCTTTGAAATTCCCGTCGATCACAACTTCGAGCAAGAGCTTGCTGCGGATATGAAAGGCGCCGCCGACGACGCCCGCGCCGTGGTGTTAGATGAAGCCTTGCTGCTGGCTCTCAAAGATCTGCGCAAGAAAGAATCCAAGCGCCTCGATCTGCCACCCTTCGTGATCTTTCAGGATCCGTCTTTGCACGAGATGGCTACCCGTTATCCGGTCACGTTGGAGGAGATGAAGAACATCAACGGCGTTTCTATCGGAAAGGCCAAGCGTTACGCAACACCCTTCCTGATGCTGATTGAGAATTACGTGGAGGACAACGATATCGACCGTCCGAGCGACTTCGTAGTAAAGCAGGTGGCCAATAAATCGAAGAAGAAGGTTAACATCATCCAGGCGGTGGACCGCAAGATCCCGCTGGAAGACATTGCCTCCGGTAACCAACTCACTATGGATGAATTACTGGAAGAAATGGTCTCCATCGTCCTCTCCGGTACTAAACTCAACATCGACTATTATATCGAGGACGAAGTGGATGAGTACAGTCTCGAAGAAACCTTTGAGTACTTCATGGGCGCTGATACGGATGATCCTGATATTGCTTTTCAGATCCTTAAAGAGGAGGACGTTACTATTGAGGAGATTAAGCTTATTCGGATTAAGTTTTTGTCCGAAGTCGCTAATTAAATCGACGTTCCTTAACGGCGTACATTCTGAACAGCGGATTTCGCAGATTTGCATGACCGCAATTCGCGCGGATAGGTAAAATCCGCTAAATCACGAGATAGCTGTTTAGCGAATCCACGATTCTCTTTTTTAGCGATAACGCAGGTGCAATATCCATATCGATAAGTAGCAGGGCGAAACAGCGCTCTTCCTCTATCTTTGCTTCCATGACCTTACTTTGCACCCGCGGCCTCGCCCTAATCTTCTTATTCTCCTTTTGCTTCTCCTGTGACTCTGGTCGCGACGTTCGCGACTTTTATTTTCCCGCCCGCGAACTGGCCGAAACCGGTTTGGTCTACGTCTACGAAAATACAGGCTCCCTGCCCGGCCCCAGCGAGGAGTTCGCCTATTATCTCGGCGTGGCACAGGACACTGCGCTGTACCTGAGCGTAACCCAGTACGACGGCACATTCAGTCCCCGCCAACAAACCCGCCAGGAGATTAAAAACGACGGTGCGTACATACGTGACCTGATGTTGCTGCAAACGGACAGCTTGGGCATGGCCATTCCCATTGCTACGGAATTATTATACGACCGGGCCTTTCCTTTCTACTTAAATGATGTGACCAACGAGGTGGCCAATGGCTACAGGCTCCGTTTTACCAACCCCGCTAACGAAGCCAGACAAACTTTCGTCTCTCTGAATCGCGCCTTTCGAGGAGATACCTCCATTAATGTGCTGGGAGAAAACTACTCAGCAATCGTCTTCGACCTTGCCGGCGAGGTGAGTGAGCGCGACAATGAACTGGGTGACATCAGCCCTCAGTTTACCGGCTTCGAAATTTATGCCAAAGGCATCGGCCTGGTGGAGTACCAGCGCGTGCTGAGTGTCGGTGCTACCCTGGGCGGGCGGCTGACGGAGCGGATTGGGATGGACGCCTTTCTCGAACGTGTTGAAAAAGAAAAGGCATTTCCCGCTCCGCCCGCTTTCGCTCCCGGCGCTCGCAATGGAGAACGTTAATTTATTCCCGAAACAGCTTAACATCCGCCCAAAAGGTCCCAAAAGGAACAATGGAGGCCAGTAGCCCCAGTACGAGTTTCTTCCAACCCCACTCTCGGCTGATACCGACAGCGAGCACCAGAAGACAATAGCTGATGAACAGCAGACCATGAACCATACCGATGGCTTTATTTGGCTCTGGCATGTCGAAAAAATACTTCAGTGGCATAGTGACAAAGAGGATTAGTAAGAAGGAAACGCCCTCGATGAAGGCGAGAACGCGGAGGAGGCCGAGTTGGCGGCTTAGTAGTTGTTGCATTCCGCAAAGGTCCGCTATTGGAGTGGTATCTATGGTCAGGAGGGCGTAAGAATATGAAGCCTTCACTCCGGTATAATAGTAAATAAAGCGAATTTTCGCTAACTTCGCCATAAAGCTAAAGATCATGAATTTTACCCTAAGCGAGGAACAACTAGCGGTACAGGAAGCTGCCCGTAATTTCGCTCAGCGCGTCCTCAAACCCGGCGTCATTGAACGCGATAAGCATATGACTTACCCCGCCGATGAGATACGGCAAATGGCTGAACTCGGTTTTATGGGTATGATGGTTAGCCCGGACTACGGCGGCGGGGGAATGGACGCCATGAGCTACGTGATTGCCATTGAGGAGATCTCTAAGGTAGACAACAGTTGCTCCGTCATCATGTCCGTCAACAACAGCCTAATTTGTTACGGGCTGGAGGCGTACGGTACGGCCGCGCAAAAAGACAAGTATCTTCGTAAATTGGCAACGGGCGAATGGATTGGTGCCTTCTGCCTCAGCGAGCCTGAAGCTGGCTCCGACGCGACCAGCCAGCGTACCACCGCCGTTGATATGGGCGACTACTACCTTCTCAACGGCACCAAAAACTGGATTACCAACGGTGGTACTAGTAGCGTTCACATGGTTGTGGCGCAGACCAATGTTGAAAAAGGCCACCACGGCATTAACTGCCTCATCGTCGAAGCGGACTCGGAAGGCGTCACTGTGGGAGCGAAAGAAGACAAACTAGGCATCCGTAGTTCGGATACCCACACCATCATGTACACCGACGTGAAGGTGCCGAAAGAGAATAGGATCGGGGACGATGGCTTCGGCTTCAAGTTCGCGATGAAGACCCTGGCGGGTGGCCGTATCGGCATCGCGGCCCAGGCCCTCGGCATTGCCGGCGGAGCTTACGAACTGGCGACTGCCTACAGCAAGGAACGCGAGGCCTTTGGTAAAGCCATCAGCCGCCACCAGGCCATCGCATTCAAGTTGGCTGATATGGCTACCGACATCGAAGCAGCCAAAATGCTCGTCTACCGCGCCGCATGGCTCAAGGACGCTGGCAAAGATTACAACCAGGCCGGTGCGATGGCCAAACTCTTCGCGAGCTCCGTTGCGATGAAGCATAGTGTCGAGGCCGTTCAGGTACACGGCGGCTACGGCTTCGTGAAGGAATACCACGTGGAGCGCCTGATGCGGGATGCCAAGATCACTCAGATTTATGAAGGGACCAGCGAGGTGCAGAAAATTGTGATTAGCCGCGGGTTGTTGAAGGGTGATCTTTACGTACCGATGGAGTAGAACGCAGCAGTCAGGACGTGTTGATTTCTGTTTGCTGAGCTCTTATTTCTGAACGCTGTTCTTACTTTCGTTTGGATGTCTGAACCCTCTCTAAAGAAAATAATCGCGCCCTTATCCAGTAGCCACAGGCTCATTATTGCGGTGGCGACGTTGGCTTACACTTGGTTCTACTACCAGGAAATGCTGGCTGGCCCTCTGAGGCTCAACGACGATGTGGTCCAGCACTATCTCTGGCTTTTCGTTGATTATTTTGAGCTAGATTGGAAAGACACCTTTTATGCTGACGCTTCGGCGGCCATCCAGCCCCGTGGCTTTTACTGGCTTTTATGGTCGTTTGGCCGGGTGTTTGAGCCGCTTACTATTTCGCGTGGCGGGCCGTTCTTTATCTCGCTACTCACGGTGGGTTTTGGCGTTGCTTTGTTGCGGCGTCACACGCATATATTCATCGCCGTAGCGGGTAGTTTGCTGGCGGTTCACCTTAGCCTGCATTCTACCGCTGGGTTTCTAGCGAGGTCGTTCATGATTCCCCTTTTGCTGGCCTTTGGGTACTATTTATTGCGGGGAGACCGGCCCTGGGGTGTGGCGGCGGTTGCGGTGGCTTCTGCGCTGTTCTATCCGCCGGCCTTACTGATTAACGGCGGAATTTTTGGGCTTTGGAAACTGGGCGAACTTTATTTTTGGGGGCGAGGCCGCAGGATGCAAGGAGAGGATGAAGGCAGCGTTCGGCCTGCATCGCCCCTCCGGAACTGGCACGTTTACTTACTTGGTTTTGGGATTGCGCTGGTAGTCGTTTTAGCTCACGCTCATCGGGTGGAGGTACACCCGACGCTGGGCGGCTATTTGCCAAATACGGAATTACTGAGTCGGCCTGAATTTGGATCGGACGGACGGGTAAACGTCCGCAACGCACTCCAAACATCTCCCCTGAGGCTGCTGGAATACTTATTCGTAAATACCATGAAAACGCCATTTGGCTCCTGGCTTGCTTACGCCATTCTCTTACTAACCGTGCTGTTTACTGGACTAAAAAAGGGCCCGCTGGGCAAAGTCGGTGGCTGGTTAATTTCAATGGGGCTGGTAACGGTAGTACTTTACTTCCTCGCCCGGGAGTTGTTCCCATTGCTGTTTTTGCCAGACCGTTACGTGGCGTATCCGTGGCGACTGTGGGCGGCGATGTTATTCGTCTTCCCACTGGCCACCGCTTGGAGCTACTATCCTAAAACGTGGCTGGCGGCCACTTTTGCCATCCTACTACTGGCACTTGGCTATTACCGACAGAGCCCGGCAGAGTTGCCCATATCCAGCGAAGAAGGCCGGGAGGAGCTCTTCTCCGCCATCGCTGCCCTGCCGGAGAATGCCCTGATCGTACTGCCACCGCATCTCGCCGAACAGGTGCCGATATTTACCCACCGCAACGTGTTTCTGAGCCAGGAGTCTGCACACGCTTTGTATTTCCGAAACTACCATGCCTACATCATGCCCCGTTATTATGATTTCGTGGAAGCCTACACGGTCACCAACGGAAACCTGGGCGAGGTCGTAGACTTCCTGGATAAATGGGACATCGATTACATGATCATTGATCGGAACCAACTGCGGGAAGGCTGGCTGATGTCGGGCTTCGCTCCATTTCAGCGCCAACTCAAGACCCGACTGAAAGGCAGCGAACTTAGTGAACGCACCTTGCTTAATTTACCCGATACTACTGGGTATTTGATTCAGGACCGGCTGCACCTTATTTCGCGGGAGGAATTGAGGGGGCTTATTGAATAAGGGGTAGTGGATTCACTTCGCGACGATAGAATTTTTAGGGCATTGGAGAATTACTACTGATGGCCTCCGGACTAGCCTTTATAATTCTTAGAAACCCCATTCCTTCTAACTCCCTTTGCTCCTTCTACCTCCCTTTTGCACCCGCGTACCCGCCGCTTAAAAAAGTCTTAACTTAATAATTAAGTAAACCTGTTTGCCAATTGCACGTTATCTTGTCAGCATAAACCTATACAGCATGTCCGCCGAACTAAACCTTGCCGCTAACAATCTGAATAAAATGGGCTATCTCGAACTCGATGTAGATCCTACGCTCGATCTCGTGGCCGAGATAAATAAGCTCAAGAAAGAGCGTAACGCCGTCATCCTGGCCCACTATTACCAGGAATCTGAAATTCAGGACGTTGCGGATTATATCGGTGATAGCCTTGGTTTGAGCCAACAAGCTGCTAAAACTGACGCTGACATTATCGTCTTCGCCGGCGTTCACTTCATGGCCGAAACCGCCAAAATGTTGAGCCCGACTAAGAAGGTGCTGCTGCCCGATCTGAAGGCCGGTTGCTCCCTTGCCGACAGCTGCCCAGCCCCGGTCTTTCGCAAATTCAAGGAGAAATATCCCGACCATAAAGTAGTCAGTTACATCAACTGCACGGCCGAGCTGAAAACCCTCACCGACGTCTGTTGCACCAGCACGAACGCCAAGCACATTATTGACTCCTTCCCTGCAGACCAGCCGCTAATTTTTGCCCCGGACGTAAATCTTGGCCGCTGGCTCGTAAAGGAAACTGGCCGCGATATGGTTCTCTGGAACGGCTCCTGCATGGTCCACGAAATCTTCAGCCATGAGAAGATTACCAAGCTTCGCATTAAGCACCCCAAGGCCGCCTTTATCGCCCATCCTGAGTGTGAAGCTCATATCCTTGACGCGGCTGACCACGTAGGTTCTACTTCTAGTCTACTGCGCTTCACCCGAGAGAGTGAGCACTCTGAATTCATTGTTGCAACCGAGCCCGGCATCATCCACCAGATGATGAAGGAAAGCCCGGGCAAAACCTTCATTCCCGCTCCACCCAACAACAGCTGTGCCTGCAACGAATGCCCGCACATGAAGCGAAACACGATGGAGAAACTCTACCTCTGCATGAAGTACGAACTACCCGAGATTCATTTGCCGGAGTGGGTAATTGAGCAGGGGGTAGCTTCTATTGACCGGATGCTAGAGATTTCTGCTAAGGCTGGCTTATAGGGTTAAAGCGACAGCTGTAGACATGAGCCAGGTTAATACTTGTACCATACCTGCGGCGTCTCTTAGCTATTCACCACCGTTATTAAGCACATCCCGAACACCAAGCCCGCCAATACCGGCCCCAAAACTGAGGTGGCTGGGTGAGAAATTTAACGGACGATAAATCAGTTATCCCCTCCAGCAGGAAGGGCACGCTCCAGCGCCTCGCGCCCACCTACAACCGGAAGACTAATGGAGGTGCCGGAAAGATCAACCGTCACCTGGGTGCCAGGCTGAGGCCAGAGCGTAAACTCCTTATCGCTGGCGAAAATCATCAACCCGATCTGCTGGCCGGCACGGATGATCTGGTCGTCGGGCATCAGGTCGAAAGAGACGTTGACGAATTCTCCTGGCTTCACGTCTTTCTCCTTGCGGAGGTCTTTGTGGTTGCGGAAATCGGCCCAGCCGCGGGTGATCAGGTTGTCGGTGATGACGGTGCGGCGACTCTCCTCCCAGGGTAGGGAGACGAGGTAGACGGAGAGGTTGGCGCGGGCCTTATTGGCAGACATGCGGACGCTTACCTGCGGGGTCCCGGAAAGGTGGAGGTCTTCCTTCAGTGTCGGTAAAACATACATCAGGCGATGTTCTGTGAACTCGGCGTCGGCCAGCGCGGCCGCTTTGAAGGAATAATTATCGGTGATGGTTTCTTGCTTCATGGTCCGGGTTTGGAAGAGGCCGAGACGGCCATGCCCGGGCGCGCCAGCGGTGGGGTAGAGCGTCACATCTTCCGCCTTAGGATTGGGGTAGTCGTCGTAAGCGGTCGGCTTCTGCGGGTCGTTACGTTCGCGGACAATCCAGGCTTCCGCATCGTTCTCCACATCATTTTCTACGCCGTGGAGATAGCGGGTAAACCAGCGGTTCATCATCTTCATGGGCGGCGGCCCGCCGTGGCCGTTCTGGTGGTAGTACACCTGGGTGGAGAGGCCCATTTCCTTGGCTTTGGCGTAGATGCGGTAGCTGTGCTCGGGCATCACGTTCCAGTCGTTGAAGCCGTGGCTCATCAGCAGGGCAGCCTTCATCGGGCCCATGTGGTTGAGGTAGTCGCGGCTGGCCCAGAAGTCGTTGTAGTCTCCGGTGATCCGGTCGATGCCGTTCTTCATTTCGGTGTCGCGCACGACGCGGTTGTTGCGCGCTCGTTTGTCTTCGGCGCCGCTGTGGATGAAGTCGTAGAGCACGTCGAGGTCCTCACCGAGGTAGCCACCGGGGCTGCGCACCAGTCCGTTGGAACGGTAGTAGTGGTAGTAGCTGGTGTTGGGCGCGATGGGGATGATGGCTTCGAGGCCTTCAACGCCGGTGGTGGCGGCGGCTAGGGGTAGGGTGCCGTTGTAGGAGGTGCCGGTCATGCCGACCTTTCCGGTGGTCCAGTAGGCTTTGACTTCCTCGCCGCCGGTGGCCTCGGTGTAGCCTTTGGCGCGGCCGTTGAGCCAGTCGATGACGGCCTTCGGGGCGAGGCTTTCGTTTTCGCCACCGACGGTGGGTGAACCCTGGCTCAAGCCCGTTCCGGGCGAGCAGGAATGGACGACGATGTAGCCGAGCGGCACCCATTTTTTTACCTCAGAGTTGGAGATGATCGGCCGCTGACTCCGGTGGGTTACCTCTGGGTGAACGTGGTCGGCAGGAGCAGCCTCTCCAAGCTCGTGTTTTACATCCCAGAACAGCTCGTTACCGCCACTGGCGACGCCTGAGTAGTAGGGACTGGAGGCGTACACTACGGGCAGTTTCAGGCCTTCGGTTTCGGTTTGTTTCGGCCGGGTAACGTCTACGTGCATGCGGTCCATCTTGCCGTCGCCGTCGGTATCGAAGGTGGTTTCTACGAAAAGGTCATGGCGAATCCAGTCTTCAGCGTTTGCGAAGGCAGGGACGATTTGGGCTTCGCCGTCTTTAAAGATGGGTTGGGCTTTTTTGGTTTGGGCGGATAGGGTGGTTACGACAAATAGTAAGAGTAGAGATAAGGTGTGCTTCATGGCACTAAGATAAGAATGGCTTCGGACTGTTAGGTGGATAAGGGCGCGGCGCGTAGATAACAAGCCTGGTCAGGGAGAGTGTGCCGTAAGCCTGAAGTTCACTCCTCCAACTCTGCCAGGGTCTTCCCCAGTTTACGGAAATGCCGCTGCCAGATGCAGTAGTTGATGACTTTCGCTTCCGAACGCGGCTGATGGCCGTGTTCAGTGCTATTCGGTAGACCCCGGTGCTGGCCTTACGGTCTCTCCGGAAATTAGGCCAAGCCTTCCACAGTTGGTAAGTGATGTCCTGGCGGAGGTCTTCGCGGTCCGTTCGGGTTTCTGTGTACATCCGGCTTACCCTTTGGAGGATGGCCTCGTGGGCGTTCCTTAGTCGCAGACAATGACGAAATCTTTCATGGACGTAGACTTTTTTTGCGCGGCCGCGGGTGCAGGGGAAGTTTGAGGAGCAGGGAAAGAACGTCTGTATCTAACCCTGGAGGGATTAAACCATCTGGCTGATGAAATTTTGTGGTGGTGGGGGGATTGTCCGCGGAGACAACAGAACGTGGCTCCCGAAAAGTCGCCCGAAGCGGATGTCCCTTTGCGCTTAAATAGTCCACCCTAGATCCTGCGGCCGCGCCTGAAAAAGCACAGCACCTTCACACGTTATCTGAAACTATTGACCGCCATAATGCCTTTCTTCCCCGTAACCCAAATCACTATTTGATATGCTAGATTCTAACCACCTTATCAACGCTTTCGATGACTACGGAGACCTGATTGCAGACCGTTATTTTACGATAAAATACGACCACGTCGCGACAACCGCAGAAATTGAAATTCAACTGAAGCCGCAGAAGGAAATAATGAAGCTGGTGCTCGATGAGCTAAGCATTAATGATTGGAACATTGAAGTGGTTTACAAAGAATGGAATATCGCAAAACAGTCTGATGTGAAAGCTGGGGACGACTACGTCAAGTATGTTTTTTTTAGTAGCGATTCAGCAAGCATCTGCATGGATGTACAGACTTACCCGGAATACGCCTCCGTTGAATTCTATTACGACCAGAAAGAGGTAGGGCTGGAAGAATGGGTTTTCGCGCAAATCAATAAACTAAGGGCCAAATTCGGAAAACCCGTAAACCCGGTATTCAGGGTGCTGACAAAGGGTAGAGACGGTTACAGAACAAGGGTCGTCGATATCGATCATGCCAACATTGACTTAAAAGTAAATTATAACGACAGTCTGTTGGAGGTAGACGGGATCATTCGTAATTCCATCGAAGAACAGCAATCAGGCTTGATTCTCCTTCACGGGATTCCGGGTACGGGAAAGACGTCCTACATCAAGACGTTGTTAACCCGCTACATGGACGAGAAATTCATCTTCATTCCCAACGACTTCGTTGATGAGATGCTGAAACCGGATTTTATCACTTTCCTAATTACCCAAAAGAACTCGATCCTGGTTATCGAAGACGCCGAATCGGTGATCATGGCGCGGGATCAATCCCAGAATAAATCGATCGTTTCTACCATTCTGCAGATCACCGACGGGCTTTTTAGTGACTATCTTAACATCAAAGTCATCTGCACTTTCAATACAGATGTTTCTAAAATTGATAAAGCACTTTTCCGTAAAGGACGGATGATCGCATTTTATAAATTTGAAGAACTGGAGGTGAAAAAGGCAATGACTTTGCTTGACGTCAAGAACACAAATGAGCTGCCGGAGGCAAGAACGCTGGCCGAACTTTACAACCATAAAGAGCGGTCGTTTACGGATGCTGCTACGAAAAAAGCCATCGGATTTAACCGATAAGCCTTGTTTCTTAGCGTAATTTTTCTGCCGGAACCCGATAGTTCCCGTTGGCAAAATGGGGTAGGACATCCCAGACGGCATGCCTCACCATGCCCCAGGCTCCTTGAGGATGACCATAGTTATAGGTTCCTAACTGGGGCCCGGTTTCCAGGTAAGTGCCGTCTGTCTGTAGAATTGCTTCGAATGACCCGCCGTCCTCCGTCTTACTCAGAAATTTAAGGTTGGGTTTGTCGGCCTCATACTCAAAGGTTAATTTGGAGATGGCATCGCCATAAGGTTGAGGGGGTGCTGCCACAGGTTTTTTCGGCTGGTGAAAAGCATTCATATGCGCCGGAAGACGGATCCACTCCCGGCCAGTAGTATCCTCATAAAGCATGCCTTGTTTCAACGTGAGGGTTCCTGTGGGCAAGGCGTTGCGCGCGTTTCTGTCTAGGTGCCAGCGGGATTGGCCCATGGCCCAACAGGCGGCGAGGAAGAGAACTAAAAGGCTTAAAATGATGGTTAGGCGACGTTTCATGTACCCTGTTTTGCATCAATTTACGTAAAATCATTGGCCCTTAGTGGGTGGAGCGCCCCTGGCGCGATTCTTTAAAGGTAAATCGCACAAGAGGTGCTCAATCCAGCTCAAAATTTCGATTTATTACACACATTTATTTAATCAATCAAATAAGCGGATTGCGCGGAAGCTCTACCTTTAAGCCCAAATAAAACCACTCATGCGCTACCTAGCCTACCTCACCTTGCTACTATTCACCCTCGCCTGCACCAGCGATCGCGCCCCCGAAACGGACGAAAATAAAGGAAGCGAAACCCTCGGCAAAATGCTGACGGAGTACAACGAAGACCGCCTGAAACTAAGCCCCATGGAAGCCACCTTCCAGGGCGATAACCGCTACAACGACTACCTGCCAAACATGCTCACGGCCGACTACCGGGATGAACTGCACCGCTTTTACCAAAAAGCGGCCGACGGCCTGGACCAAATTGACCGCAGCAGCCTGAACACCGATGAAAAAGTAAGCTACGACGTACTACGCTGGGAAACGGACATCAACCGCGCAGCCCTGACCTTCCGCGAAGACCTCCTGCCCCTCGATCAATTCAACGGCTTTCACCTCATGATCGGCCAGCTGGCCAGCGGACAAAGCGCCCAGCCCTTCAAAACCGTTGAAGACTACGACAACTGGCTCAGCCGCACCACCGACTTTACCGGTATGCTCGATACCGCAATGGTGCGGATGCAACAGGGAGTTGCCAAAGGCTACGTTTTGCCCTCCTCTCTGATCGCTAAACTCCAGCCCCAACTGGACGATATGACCAAGGAACCGCTCGAAGATCACCTATACTACGGCCCGATCCGTAGCTTGCCAGATGATATTACGGGGGAAGACCGCAAACGGCTAACCGACAGTTATCGCACTATGGTTCAGGGAATCACAACGAAGTTCACCGAGCTCGCAGCTTTCGTTAGCGAAGACTACGCGCCGGCCGGACGCGCCAGCAGCGGCATCAGCGAAATCCCCCAAGGCCCAGACTACTACAAGCACCTCATCAAGCGTTACACCACCACGGAGATGACGGCCGACGAGATCCATCAGCTAGGACTGAAGGAAGTCGCCCGCCTGAAGGGGGAAATGGAAAAAGTGAAAACCCAGGTCGGCTTCGACGGAGACCTGAAGAGCTTCTTCGACCACGTCCGCACCAAGCCCGAACTCAGCCCCTTCGATAAGCCGGAACAAGTGATCGCCAACTTCAACGCCATTCACGAAAAGATGAAGCCGCAGCTCGCCAAGCTCTTCGACCAGACCCCAAAAACAACCTTCGAGGTGCGCCGGACCGAGGCTTTCCGCGAAGCGAGTGCTTCGGCCGAATACAACCCCGGTAGCCAGGACGGTAGCCGCCCCGGCATCTTCTACGTCCCGATCCCCGACGTGGAGAACTACAACATCTTTAGCGACGAAGACCTCTTTCTGCACGAAGCCATCCCCGGTCACCACTATCAGTTCAGCCTCACGCAGGAGAATGAGAACCTGCCCGACTTCCGCCGCTCACTCTGGTACTCCGCTTACGGCGAGGGCTGGGCGCTGTACACCGAGAGCCTGGGTAAGGAACTCGGTCTGTACGATGACCCCTACCAGTATTTCGGCATGCTGAGTGCGGAGATGCACCGAGCAATTCGCCTGGTCGTTGATACCGGCCTGCACAGCAAAGGCTGGAGTCGCGAAGAAGCAATTCAGTACAGCCTTGACAATGAGGCGGAATCGGAAGCCTCCATCATCGCTGAGATCGAACGGTATATGGCCATCCCCGGGCAGGCGCTGAGTTATAAAATTGGCCAGCTAAAAATTCGCGAACTGCGGGCTAAGGCGGAACGAGAGCTGGGGGACAAATTTGACATCAAGGCTTTTCATAACCTCGTGCTCAGCCCCGGTTGCGTGCCGCTGGCCGTGCTGGAGACTATGGTGGAGGAGTGGATGGTAGAACTGGTCTCGGCTAACTAAAAGTCCCGGAGTTGCACTTCTGGCTACGCTAGACGTCCTTCTGGGACTCTGCGCTCTAAACCATTCCCCTGCATCCTGCGTTCGCGCCTGAAAATGACCAAATGAAAAGAGATTTCCTCCGCCTTCTGAAAGAACTAGACGAAGAAGAGCTCCGCGAGGAGCTGAAATCTCTGTACGAGCGCTTTCCAGTCCTCCGCGAATACTATAAGCTAGAACTGAGCGGAAGTACGAAAACAGTGCTCGATAAGTATAAAAAGGACGTCCGTAAAGCTTTCTTTACCGGCCGCCGGCGCATGGGCAAACGCGGGCGTAGTAACTCCGCGAAGGTGATGAAGGACTTCAAGGAAGTCTCGATCCACGTCAAAGATTTGATCGAACTTAATTTCTACCGCGTAGCCGTGATGATAGAAGCGATGGACTATTACAACGTAGACAACGAACCCTTCTACAACTCCATGCTCAAAAGCTTCGAGCGGGCAGCAAAGATGGCTCAGCAAGAACTAATGCTCGATACTTTTCGGGAAATGGCCAACGATATTGTTGCGCACTTTGAGGGGGTTGACCCTTACGGTAGCGGGGTAGATTTGCGGAGGAGGTTTCAGGCATATTGGGAAGAATAGGAACTAGGAACTAGGGAACTAGAGACTAGCCCTCTAGTTCCTAGTTCCTAGTTCTCTAGTTAAGCCGAACAGCTTCTCCATACCCCAATTCCTTCATCCGCTCCAGCTGCGTAGCCGCATCACCAACCACCAACCAGATCATCTCTCCCGGCTTAAGGTATTGCTCCGCTAGCTGCTTGATCTTCTTCTGGCTCATGCCGCGCACGATGGCTTCGCGGCCTTTCACGTAGTCGGCCTTCCAGCCGTATTCGCTCATATTATCGAGCATCCGGAGTTTGGCGCCTGCGGTCTCGAAGGCGCGGGCGTTAGACTTGGTGAGGAAGCTGCGGGTGGTTTCCAGGTCTTTCTCGGAGAAGGTTTCGGGGTAGTCTTCCAGGATTTCCTTGATGGCCTGGGCAGACTCCAAGGTTACATTGCTACGTACGCCACTGCCAATCTGGAATTCACCGACCTCCTTTGAACCAGAGAAACCGGAGCGGATGCCGTAGGTGTAGCCTTTACCTTCTCGCAACTCCTGCGTTAGGCGGGAGGCGAAGCCGCCACCGCCCAGGATGTAGTTCATTACGGTGGCGGGGTAGTAGTCGGCATCGGTGACGGTAGGCGCGGGCTTGCCAATGCGGAGAACGGACTGCTTGGCGCCGGGGACATCGTAGAAATAGACCTTCGCCGTTGCCGGTGGGGTCGGGATGGGCCATTGCTTTACCGCAACGTCTTTTGCTAGCCATGTTTCTACTAGCTTGTTTAGTGGAGCCGTTACCGCGGCTTGGTCCAGTGCGCCGACGACGTTCATCTTCGCTACGGAAGGAGAGAGGTAATCGTTGTAGTAAGCTTTGAGGTTCTCCATCGTGATGGCAGGGATGGACGCTGCGGTACCAAGCTCGTTGTAGGCCCGGATATTGTCTTCACCGTACATCAGTTTGTTCCACTCCGAGCTGGCGATGGCGTTGGGGGAGGCTGCACTTTGCTCCAGATTACTGACGGTTTCTCGGCGGATGGTTTCTAGTTCTTCTGCATCCCAACGGGGTTCAAGCATGATTTCGGTGAGCAATACCATGGTGGCCGGATAGTTGCGGGCTAGGGTATTACCGGAGATTACAAAGCCTTCGGTGGAGGAATAGACGCTGATGCTGGCGCCGAGTTGCTGGATGGCGGCTTCGAGCTCAGCGGTGGTCTTGTTCTTAGTGCCCTTTGTCATCAATTCACCCAGCATATTGGCGACACCGGGCTTGTCCAGGTTTTCCTGAAGCTGGCCACCGGCGACGGTGAGGTTGAAGTTCACCAGCGGGACTTCCGCGTTTTCGATGCCGTAGACATCGATGCCGTTGGCGAGCACTGTTTGGTAAACGGTCGGTGGCGTGATCTCCGGCGCTTCGCCGTAACCGGGTTCGGAGGCTCGGTCAAACGTAGAAGGGGTTGGCTCGTATTCCGCAGCGATGGAGGCGTCGAATTTGTCCTCAGCACCTTCTTTAATCTTCTCTTCAACGACCTCCGCTTTTGCGGAGCCGGATAAGGCCAGTACCTGTTCTCCCATCGGGACGAAGCTGGTCGCGACGAAGGGCTTGCCCTTGAGGTAAGTCTCGTAAACCCGTTTCACATCGGCCGTGGTGACGGCTAGGATGTTGCCGATGTCTTCTTCCACGAAGCCGGGGTTGCCGGCAAACATATTGTACTGCGCTAGCTGAAATCCTTTACCGAGGACACTGCTTAGGCCGTTATAAAACTGTGTCTCCTGTCCGGCTTTGATGCGCTTCAGGTCGGTTTCGGAGATGCCGTCGGCCTCAAAGCGGGCGAAGGCTGCTTCCACGCCGACCATCACGGAATCGAGCGAAGTTTCGGGGAAGGCACGGACGATGAGCTGGGCCTCGCCCGCCAGCTCTGAAGTGCCGTTGTACATGTATACGTTTGGGGCGAGCTTCCGCTCATCAACGATGACTTCGTTAAACGGCGATTCTTTTCCGCTAGCGAGGTAATTCGTCAGTACATCGAGGGCGTAACCGTCTTTTGCGTACTGTTCTACCGTTGGCCATACCATTGTCAATTGGGGTAGGCGGGCGAAGTTGTCTTCGTGGTAGAGCTTGATGGTTTCGCTCAGTTTGCCCATGCGAACGTCCATGTTCTTTACTTCTTCTCCGGTAGGGATCTCTCCGAAATACTTTTCGACCCATTCTTTTGCTTGTGCGGGGTCAAAGTCTCCAGCGATGGTGAGGGTGACATTGTTGGGCACGTACCAGCGACGGAAAAACTCCTGCACGTCGGCTACTGTAGCGGCGTCGAGGTCTTCCAGGGAGCCGATTACCTGCCAGTTATAGGGATGGTCATTGGGGTAGAGCGCCTTATCGATCACGTAGGAGTTGTGGCCGTAGGGGCGGTTGTCTACGCTCTGCCGCTTTTCGTTTTTTACGACCTGCTTTTCCTTGGCGAGCACGGGCTCGGTGACGGTGTTGATGAACCAGCCGAGCTTATCGGCCTCAGCCCAGATCATTTTTTCCAGTGCGTCTTTCGGGACGGTTTGGAAATAGTTCGTTCGGTCGCGGTTGGTGGAGCCGTTGGCGCCGGAGCCGCCGATGCGGGCGCTCATCGCGTCGAGCCCGCCTTTACCCAGGTTTTCGGACTCGAGGAAGAGGAGGTGCTCGAAGAGGTGGGCGAAACCGGTGCGGCCTTCTTTTTCGCGGGCGGAGCCGACGTGGGCGGTGAGGGCTACGGCTACTACCGGGTCGGATTTGTCGATGTGCAGCACTACGTCCAGACCGTTATCGAGCTCAAATTTTTCGTAGGGGACGGAGAATTTGCCGGTGGTGGCGGTGTTGTTATTAGCGTTGCAAGCGCAGAGGACGAGCAGGAGGAGGAAAGCTAGGGGTTTAACTGACATTTGGCTGGGTATGGTGGGGAAATGAAAATGGTGCTGCGGTAACTCTAATTTCTTTTTTAGGCGCGGACGCAGGTGCTTAAGGAAGGTTTTCTAAAGAGCAAAGACCCGCACGGCGCGAGCTTGGTTGCACCTACTAGCTGCTTGGCCGTCCTGAAGGTAGGATCGCACTTGTTCCCCGAAGGTAACACCTTACAAGAAAATAAGGGGTTCTTTCTGGTGGTTCTGGAATTGGGTGCGTCGCCTTCGGCGGGGAGAGCGGGAGACTGAGGGCTGCGCCTGCTGCGTTACAGCTTGCCAGAAGAGGCGAAGGAGGAGGGCCTCCCGTTAATTCGTCGCCGGTTGCTTCTGGATAACCGGCTGCCCGTTCGCATCTACAGATTGGGTTGAGCACCTCCCACGTAATTAATCGCGCAGGAGGTACTCAACCCAATCAAATTGAACAAACACTACACCCGGCTAACGGCCAAAGTAGCGGTTTCCTCACCAGGTAACTCTAAAACCTCCCCATCAACATCACCATCAAGCACCAGGCTATCGGCCAGTACCTCAGCAGAGATGTAATCACGGTAAGCGGTAGCGGCTTCCTCCACGGCGGGGGAGCCCTGCAGGCGGACACGGATACGATCGGTCACCTCAAAATTGAGGTCCTTGCGCATATTCTGGATGCGGTTGACGAGCTCGCGGGCGAGTCCTTCCTTGGCCAGTTCGGGCGTAACGGTAACGTCGAGCGCAACGCTGATCTCTCCGTCGGAAGCGACCTTCCAGCCGGGGATGTCTTCGGTGGCGATGATGACGTCGTCGGCGGTGATGGCAAACTCTTCGTCGTTGATTGTCATCGCGAACGCACCGGATTTTTCCAGCATGGCGATGTCTTCGCCCGTCATCTGGCTGATGGCGGCGGCTACGATTTTCATCTGCTTACCGACTTTCTTACCGAGTACACGGAAGTTGGCCTTGATGCTCTTCTTCAGGAAATCATCGTCGGTTAGGAATTCGACGTCCTTGATGTTGGTCTCGGACTTGATGATTTCGGTAACCGCTTCGATGTGTGCCTGGAAGGCGGCGTCGGTAGCGGGCACGAGGATCTTTTGCAGCGGCTGACGAACACGGAGGTTGTCGGCCTTGCGGAGGGACAGCGTCAGGGAACTGATCCGCTGGGCGTAGGCCATCCGGGTTTCCAGGTCTTTGTCGATCAGGGAGGCATCGGATTGGGGCAGTAGGCTTAGGTGGACTGAGTTTGCTTGTCCAACCACTTCTGCACCTGCGCCTGCGCCCGCTAAATCACGGAAGAGTTGCTCTGCGTAGAATGGTGCCACGGGGCTCATCAGCTGTGCAACCCGCACTAAACAGGCGTGCAAAGTCTGGTAAGCCGCGCGCTTATCAACGGACATATCTCCCTTCCAGAACCGGCGACGGCACTGGCGAACGTACCAGTTGGAAAGCTCGGCGTTGACGAAGTTCTCGATGGCGCGGCAAGCCGGCGTAGCGTCGTAGGCTGCGTAAAAACCAGATACTTCTTCCGTCAGCGAGTTGAGCCGGCTGATGATCCAGCGGTCGATTTCGGCCAGGTCCTTCTTGGCGACGGGCTTATCGGTTGCCGGGTCGTAGTTGTCAACGTTGGCGTAAAGCGCGAAGAAGCCGTAGGTGTTGTAGAGCGTGCCGAAGAATACCCGGCGGACTTCCTGGATGCCGGCCTCGTCGAATTTGAGGTTGTCCCAAGGGTTGGCGTTGCTGACCATGTACCAGCGCGTCGCGTCGGCACCGTACTGATCGATGGTGATGAAGGGATCAACGGCGTTGCCGAGTCGCTTCGACATCTTCTTGCCTTCCTTGTCTAGTACCAATCCGTTGGAGACTACGTTTTTATAAGCTACGGAGTCGAAGACCATCGTACCGATCGCGTGGAGGGTGTAGAACCAGCCGCGGGTTTGGTCGACGCCTTCGGCGATAAAATCAGCAGGAAAGGCCCGTTCGAATTTGTCTTTGTTCTCGAAGGGGTAGTGCCACTGGGCGTAGGGCATGGCGCCTGAGTCGAACCAAACGTCGATCAAATCCAACTCACGGACAAGCTTCTTGCCGTTCTGGAAGAGCACTACTTCGTCGATGTAGGGGCGGTGGAGGTCGTCCGGTACGTTTTGGTCGAGTCCCAGTTCTTTATTGGCAATCTGGATGGCGGCGTCGAGTTCGGCGATGGAGCCGATGCACACTTCCTCGGTACCGTCTTCACTTCTCCAGATCGGCAGCGGGATGCCCCAGTAGCGAGAGCGGCTAAGGTTCCAATCGTTGAGGTTTTCGAGCCACTTACCGAAGCGACCGGTACCGGTGCTTTCGGGCTGCCAGTTGATGGTGTCGTTGAGCTGAGACATCCGTTCTTTGACGGCGCTGGCTTTGATGAACCAGCTGTCGAGCGGGTAGTAGAGCACGGGCTTGTCCGTCCGCCAGCAGTGGGGGTAGCTGTGGTTGTACTTGGCGACGTTGAAAGCCAGGCCCACTGTTTTTAAGTGGATGGCGATGTCAACGTTTACGTCTTTGTATTCGGGGTCGTTTTTGTAGTCTTTGACGTAGCGGCCGGCGAACTGGCCGGCGTCGTCGGTGAATTTACCTTGTTTGTCCACTAGTGTCAGCGAGCCGATGCCGTTGACTTTACCGACCGCCATATCGTCCTGGCCGAAGCTGGGGGCGGTGTGGACGATGCCCGTGCCAGCGTCGGTAGTAACGAAGTTGCCGGGGATGATGCGGAAAGCATCGCCGTCTTCAGGCGTCGGGCCTTCAAGTAGTTGTTCGTAGGAAACGCCCACCAGCTTTTCGCCGGAGAACGGAGCGGAGATGGCCTCGATGACCGGTTGGTTGTGGCCACCGAACCATTTGGAGACGAGCCCTTTGGCAAGGACCACATCATTGGCATCACCGGTGTACTGGTTCTTTGTCCGGACCTTGACGTATTCGATCTTCGGGCCAACGGTCAGGGCGGTGTTGCTGGGTAGTGTCCAGGGTGTCGTTGTCCAGGCGATGATGTGTACGTCGCTGCTGTCTTCAGAGCCCATCACAGTACCCGCGGCCGCGCCCTCATCTTCACTGTCGTCTACGGGGGGCATCATTGGTGTGCTCCAAAGCCACGCAGATTCACTGTCTTTTTTAGCTTTGAACATGGCCACAACGGTCGTGTCGCTCACGTCCTGGTAAGCACCGGGCATGTTCAATTCGTGCGAGCTGAGGCCCGTGCCCGCCGCCGGGGAAAACGGCTGAACGGTGTAGCCTTTGTACATTAGTCCCTTGTCGTAAATCTGCTTGAGTAGCCACCAAACGGATTCCATGTACTCTTTCTCGTAGGTGACGTAGGGGTTCTTCAGGTCCACCCAGTATCCCATCTTAACGGTGATGTCGTCCCAGATGCCTTTGTAGCGCATTACGGTCTCCTTACAAGCTTTGTTGTAATCGTCGACGGAGATCTTGGTCCCGATGTCTTCCTTAGTGATGCCCAGTTCAGACTCCACTTTTAGTTCGATGGGCAGTCCGTGAGTGTCCCAACCGCCCTTGCGCTCCACGCGCTTACCGGTAAGGGTCTGGTAGCGACAGAAAATATCCTTGATCGTGCGCGCCATCACGTGGTGGATACCGGGCATACCGTTGGCCGAGGGAGGGCCTTCATAAAAAACAAAAGAGTTGTCAATATCCCGCTCTTCGATGCTGCGCTTGAATACATCGTTCTTCTCCCAGAATTCTAGGATTTGTTTGTCTACTTCGGGGAGATTGAGGCTTTTATACTCTTTGTACATCTTAGGAGGTTGGTGAGCCGCAGAGTTGATGAGTAACTCAGCTACTCAGTGACCCAACAACTCGCTAATTAAAAAAAGCTCCGACGGAAGCGTGTCCGTCGGAGCTATCATGCTGTATAACAACAGCGGCAACCTACGGACGCGAAGCGCCGTCGATAATTATGCCGCAAATAATTCGTGCTACTAACATACCGCAAAGGTAACACGTGATTGGCAAATGGGTTGGCGCTGCGGAAAAGGTTTGGCTTTGCTTCACTTTTAAGCAAACGAAAGTTTGCTCTGGAGTAAAAAAAAATGTCGAAAGCCTTGTGGGTAAAAAAAATTATTCTACCTTGGGCTTACAATCGGGCGGTACTATATACGGTTACTGCCTGGTTAATTTAGTTTTCATTTGGTTTTTTGGGGTTATTGAGAGGCAACTTGTTTGCCTCTTTTTTATGGGGTTAAGCGAAGCTTTCTGTTCGTTTGAAGTGGGTTTAAGGCCGCTTTAAACGAACAGAAAGCTTCGCTTATGTTGGAGGTATTATAGGCGTTGGAGGTGTGGCCGGTATTAGGGTAGGTAGGGGCGCGGCCTAACCCCGGAAAGATCTGACAGTTGGCGATCTCACCGCCTGGCGCTTGGCGGGTAATTGCTGCCTTCGTGCAGACGCGGACATCCGAACCTACTAATGGATGTGCCAAGCTTACGGGGCATTTTGCCGTTCGAGCCGTTTTCCTCTCCCTGGGAGAGGTCCAGGGGAGAGGGGAAACGAGCGTACAAATTCACCCAACAACAACCTCTCCACCGTAAGAAATCTCCACCTTAACGGAGTTAGCAATAAAGCATTTCTTCCCCGCCTCATGGTGAAGCGCTTGGGCGTGTTCTATTTTGCTGGCCTGTGCGATAACTATGCGTGGCTGGAGGGTGACGGAGGTGAAGCGTCCGGCGCCGTCGCCGTCTTCTACTATTGTCCCTTCAGCTTTATCGACGTACTCCAGCACCGTGATGCCATTGGCCGATGCCAGATGGAGGTACCACAGCATGTGGCAGGTGGACAGGGAACTGAGGAATAATTCCTCGGGGTTGTACCGTTTGGAGTCACCTCTGAAACTGGGGTCGGAGGAGCCCGCGATTGTAGGAGTCTTTCCTTCGACGGAGATAATATGGTCGCGTTTGTACGCGCGGTAGTCGAGCGTGCCGGAACCGAGGTTGCCGGTCCACTCGGTTTGGATGCGATAGTGGTGCTGCTTGGACATTATTGTGCGTGTTTAAAACGGAAGTTAGGTCTTACGACCCGGTTATTGCAACTTTGCCGCGTTCTCGCGTTTTTAATAAGGACTATCTTTGCCTTGTCGATGAGGTGGTTATTGTGTCTTGCTAATGCCATGGCGCGACACAAGAACCGCAACGGCAAGACACAAGAAGCACCGATTATATATGCAAAAAGGTACAGTCACAAAATCTACCGGTTCCTGGTACAACGTTCGCCTCGATGAAGAGAGCCCTGAAGGCGATATCGAAATGCGCTGCCGCGTAGCCGGCCGCTTTCGCCTGGAAGACAAAGCCCTGACGAACCCCATTGCCGTAGGTGACCGCGTCTCCGTAGTCATTGAAGGAACGGGCGATGAAGAAACCGGGGCCATTCGCAAGATCGAGGATCGGACGAACTATGTTGTTCGCCAGAGCCCACGCAAAAAACACGAGTTGCACCTGCTGGCGAGCAATATCGACCAGGCGGTACTCATCGTAACGCTACTGTACCCCGACGTGAAACTTGGTTTTATTGACCGCTTCCTGCTGATGACCGAGCCCTTCGGCATCCACACCACCATCGTCTTCAATAAATCTGACCTTCTCGAAGAAGAGGACCTGTTGACCTACGAGGCCATCGCCTCGATCTATAAAGACATCGGTTACGACGTACTATTGGTTTCCGCCGAAGACGGTACCAACCTCGACCAGTTCAAGGCACTGCTGAAAGATAAGCGTAGCCTTTTGAGCGGACAAAGCGGGGTAGGGAAGAGCACCCTGATAAACGCCATCGCCCCCGACCTTGACCTCCGTACCGGCGAAATATCCGATTACACCGGCAAGGGCACCCACACCACCACTTTCGCTGAACTGTTCGATCTGCCCTTCGGCGGCGAAATTATCGACCCGCCCGGCATCAAGAACCTTACTTTTAATTACCTCCGGCCGATTGACATCGCGTATTACTACCGCGAAATATTTGCCCTGAGCCCAGAATGCAGGTTCGGAGGAACCTGTATGCACAGGAACGAACCGGGTTGCGCTGTCATCGCTTCCGTCGAAGCCGAAGATGACCGGGTGACTGATCTTCGCTACAACTCCTACCTCACCCTCCTCACGGAAACGGAAGGGCAGAATTACTGGGAGCGGAAGAAGGTATAACCTCTTTCAGCCTAAAGGGAAAGGAACAGAAAAGGGGCACAAACCAGCTGGTTTGTGCCCCTTTTCATTTAGGGAAGTATCCGTGGAGGACTACTTCAGCGTAACCATTCCTTCGCCAACAAAGAAGCCTTTATTGTAGAGTTGGGCGGTGTAAGCACCCTCGGAGTACTGCTGGCTTTCAACCGACCAGTCGGTACAGTGGCTAGCGGCGGCACCGTCGAAGGCGAAGCTTACTGCCTTGGTGTAAGGTACCTGCTCGCCGGTATCTGCCATGGTGAATATGCCACTTCCTGCGGCGTCAATCTGGATCGTTTCGCCGGCGGGGTTGATGATGCGCAGCTGGAAGGTTTCGTTGCCGGTCTTAGCTACGGCGTTATCGAGGCTGTTGAAGCATACGTACAAGCGGTCAACGTGGCTCGCGTTATTGCGGTCGGCGAACCTGCCGTTGCTACGTGCTTTCTGGCCCACTATGGTGATGTTGTTGGTCTTCAGTACGCTGGCGACGCCTACTTTACGGTTCAGCTCTTCGTTGGTGCTGGTGAGTTCTTCGCGTTCGCTCACCAATACAGCGCGCTCAGTGTTGAGGCTTTCGTTCTGCTGGCGGCTCACCTGGAGGTCACTGCTCAGTAAGTCACGCTCTGAGGAAAGGCGCTGGTTGTTTTCGGTAAGCTCGGCGTTGGCGAGGCGCATGTCTTCGAGTTGGACGAGGTAACCATCGGTTTGTGTGCGGAGTTCCTTTAGCTCACGACGGGCAGCCACAAGGTTGCGGCTGTCGCGGGTGAGGCTAGAAATTTTCTCTTTCTGGGTACGGAGGTCTTCCTTCTGCTGGTCAATCAGTGCGTTCAGCTCCTCGTTGCTGCCGCGCATTTCTTCCAGTTCGGCGAGGGATTCGTAATACTGCTTCTCGGCGGTGGCTTTGAATTGCTCCATTTCTACCAGGTCGGTGGAGAGCTGGGCGTTGTCGTTGCCCCGGTTAGCATAGCCGATGCCGAGCCCGATGAGGGCCAGTAGCAACACGGCAATGATGCCAGCCAGCAGTGGGGTACGGTTCTTCTGCGGCGTAGGCGTTGGTGAGAACTTTGGGGAGGGTGTTGGATTATTCTGAATGGTAGCCATGTGGCGTTGGTTTAATGAAAGAGAACTGCCCGCTGTGGTCGGTGCAACGACCAGGAGTGGTTCCCCGGAGTAAATGTTTGCTCCTGCAAAGCACAACGTGCATCTTACGTTCGGAACGGATTGTTAACGTACTTCTCGTTTGATGTATTACGGCGAAGTGTTGAAATTTTGATATTTTTCTTAAAGATCTAGGTGCTTTTAAGGCGCGGCCGCAGGTACAATGGTAGTTTTGAAGGGCGACGGATTAGTACAGTGTAATTTAAGTTTGATGCGTTAAGTCTCCAGGTTTTGCGACGTGGCTTCGTGGCTAAAACTCTCCTTTCGCTATAGCTAAACTCCGGTTTGGCTGCCTTATTACCATTAAAAATCGCGGCGTTTCATTTTAACGAAACCGGTGAATCGCCTTACTAGTCGTTACACGTACGTTCCCGGACGCTTGCGACTAGCTCCTTCCTGGGCTATCATGGTTTAACCTTTACGGGTTTACTAACAGAGCTTTAGGGAACTACGTAGCCCGATCCACCTTAGGGAGGTGGATCGGGCTGTTACGCTTAGTTAATGCTGTACTAGATACTATGCAGTACCTGCCACGTCTGTAGCGCATTTCTATTTTCTTGTCTTTCCCTCAAATAACCTACGGCGGAGCGGCAGGTTATTTGAGGGAAAGACAAGAAAATAGAAACAACACCTTTACTTGGTGCGACGCTCCTTGATGCGGGCCTTCTTACCAACGCGGTCACGCAGGTAAAATAGGCGGCTGCGACGAACTTTACCGTGCTTAACGATGGTTAGGGCGTCAATAGCGGGAGAGGAAAGAGGGAAGATACGCTCAACGCCAACACCGTTGGAAATTTTGCGTACGGTGAAGGTCTTAGTAAGCCCTTCGCCTTTAATTTGGATAACGTCACCACGGAATTGCTGAATCCGTGACTTTTCGCCCTCAGTAATGCGGTAGTCAACAACTACGGTATCACCGGCGCGGAATGCTGGGAGGTTGGTCTCTTTGGTGACCTGCTCGTGAATGAAGGAAATAGCGTCCATAGCGGATAGAATTTTTAAACTCGCTTCTTGCGGCCCGCAAAGGTAAGCCTTTGTTTTTTGTTGGGCAAGAGGTCAGGAAAAAAATAGTTGCGGGTGCTGTAGTAAGGCCAATTCAATAACTTTCCTGACTGGAGCGAAGCTATCGCGGTGCTGATCGAATCGATTAAACGCCAGCATGGCCATAGCTACGGTGGTGTTTAACTGGTGAAGAGTAGTGCGGGGAGAGCAAGCTCCAAATCTGATAGTTACTGAAAGTAGACGACCACGCCATAGTTTTCCAGGGCATGGAACTGATGCTGCGCGGCGCACCGGGAAAGAGTTTGGTTACAGGAATAACACAAGGTGTTCAACTACCCAAACCCCCAGCAAAATAGCCAAAAAGTTAACCAGGTCATTAGTCATCCACCCAAAGCCGCCAACCAGTTTTTTGCCCTCCCCGGGAGCATCGCTGAGGGCGCCGGTGACAAGGTCCCGGTACTTCGCCTGGAAGAGGGAGCCGAGCACGCTGTCCAGTAGCATCCCCAGAAAACCGGCGAGTACGATTTTGATTGCCGTGGAGGGTTCTATGCAGGGAATTAGCCAAAAACAAGTCCCAACGATGAAAGCCGAACCGCCCAATCCCGCTAGTGTGCCAATAATGCTGACTCCGCCACTGAGCCCGGGCGGAACCTTGCGCCACTTCACCAAATCATAAGTGGGGTGCCGAAAATATTGACCGATTTCTGAGGACCAGGTGTCGGCCGTGGCGATGGCCATGGCGGTTAGTAACCAGACTTCGGTTATCGGATAGATAAGGTAAATCAACCCTTCTTTCGGCCAGGAAAATGCGGCTAACAAACCATACACCGCACCGTTAGCCAGGACCTGCGTAGCATCCCGGGGCTGCTTTTGCTTCGAATCTCCAGCAGCGGTTTTCACCGGAAATATTTTACCGATGAGGCTGCTGCTGAGCAGGAAGAGGAAGAGGGGAAGTAGCCAGACCGTACTACCGCTGCCGATTACGACGACGATGCCCAGTAGCGATGCTGTTAGCGCACCACTAACCGTCAGGCTTCCACGACGGACCATCAGCCAGCAAAAAGGGAGCGCGGCGATTACCAGATATAAAGCATAGTTCGGTGTGGGGGGTAAACCTTCCATTCCGACGAAAAACCAGGCTGCCAGTAGCGGGACGATCAGGTTGTCCAGCCCCCGTGAACCAAGTGCCTCAGCAGCAGTAAGCATCAGTCCGAGGGCCAGCAGATTACCCCACCCCAGCCAGGCTCCGAAGGGCAGGTGAAGCCAGACGAGCAAGCCGAATGAAAGCAGGAAAGCTGCGTTACCCACCAACGATTTTGGATCGCCAGTAAGCCGATAATTCTTCCTCGCCCATAACTTCCCCGCAATCGTAGCGGCTGGATCACAAACGGCGAGCACCAGCATGGCGAAGGCGATAATATGATCGTCCTGCACACCAATCAAAATGATCAAAAATGCCAGTGGAAACCAGACAATCCCCCACGCCTTGCGACCGGACTCTTCCCGCAAGAGCTGGTTGGAGGCGATGAGACCGACCAAGCCCAATTCCGCAACAGCCACAATCCAAATAAGTAGACTCCGCTCAATCTCTACCACCGCCACGGCGCACGCGCTGACGGCGATGACGTGCAAAATCTTTCGGGTTATCCAGTACGGAAGCCATCTTTTTCGGGCAGCCGTTTCGCAGAGGATGGTGGTTAGGAGTACGGTTATTGCCAGGGGTAGGAGCATGGGGCAAAGGTAGCGGAGTGTTCCAGTAAATTTATGCATTTTTAGTTGGGTTGAGGGGGCGAGGCTTGCCTTTTCTACTGACCTGTCCTGTATTTTTCTCCGGGCGCCCGCTCAGCGATCGCTGTTCAAAAATTTTAAGTTTTCTTACGGGCGGGAGTAGGTACGGCCCGTGCTGAATGTGAGCAGAAATAGCCTTTGATAACCGCCATTTCCTTATCTTACCATCTCAAATCCTAACCTTATCCTAATCCTACCATTGCGCCAACTATCTCTATTCTTTATATTTCTTTTGGCTGGCCTGACCGTAATGGCCCAGACTACCATTCAGGACCACATCCGCGACTTCGCCTACGACTCCGAGCTGACTGGCGCGGTGATCTCGATCAGCGTAATTGAGACGGAGAGTGGCCGCATGATCGGGGGGCACCAGGGCCAGCTTACTTGCATTCCCGCCTCCACCCAGAAGCTCTTGACCACGGCCGTAGCGATGGACGTACTCGGGGAGGACCACCGCTTTACAACCAAATTACTGCTGGCTGGAACGGTTAAAGACGGCGTCCTCAACGGCAATATTTATATCGTTGGTGGCGGAGACCCGAGCCTCGGCAGTCCGTACCTGCAGGGTGTTCCCGGTATGGATAGGACGATTGATCGCTGGCAGGCGGCCATCGCCGCGGCGGGCATCAGGAGAATAAACGGCCGCGTAATTGGCGACGGCAGTTACTTCGGTACCGACGGAGCTTCCGGCGGCTGGCCTTGGAGCGACATTGGTAACTACTACGGCTCCGGCGCCTACGGGCTGAACATCCACGAAAATTTTTACTTCCTCGATTTCCTGCAGCGGGGTAGGGTGGGGGACATTCCGCCGGTCCAGCGTACCCGGCCGGAAGTGCCCGGTCTGAAATTGACCAATGAGTTAAGAAGCGGACCGCGCGGTAGCGGAGACCAGGCCTACGTTTACGGCGTTCCCTATGGCTACAATAATTACGTGCGCGGTACTATCCCCATCGGTACGGGCCGCTTCACGATCAAAGGAGCCATCCCCGATCCTGCCCTGTTTACCGCCCAGCTACTTTGCCGGAGACTGGAAGAAGTAGGCGTCTCCGTTAGCCTCCCCGCCGAAAGCGACCGCTCCATCGGCGATGGGCTACTGGCTGACGGCCGGGTAATTGACACCTACGTATCCCCGCCACTAAGCGAACTAGTAGACCGGACGAACCTACGCAGTAACAATCTCTACGCTGAGGCGCTCCTCCGGGAAATAAATAAAATCCGGGGAATGGCAACGCACGAACTGTCTTCTACCGAAGTGATGAAGGAATGGCTCGCTTCATCCGGCCTATCAACCACAGCGATCAGGCTGGAAGATGGCTCGGGCTTGGCGACCCGCAATTTCTTCTCTGCTGAATTCATGACTTCATTTCTACGGTACCAACGAAGGAAATTACGCTGGCGAAAGAGCATCCCATTAGCCGGCCGTAGTGGTAGCATGCGCGGCTATTTGAAAGGTACGGCGGCGGAGGGACGCCTGCGGGCGAAGAGCGGTTCCCTCGGTGCAGTCCGCGCCTACGCCGGCTATGTCGATCGGGCGGATGGGGAACAGCTTGCCTTTGCTATATTGGTTAATAACTTTACCATTGGGAGCAAGAATTTGCAAGGTAAGATGCATGCGCTGATGTTGGAGCTTTGCCGGGCGCAACTTTAGCACCGTTTAATCACTTGTACCAATGCTGGAGTGGATTCCATACCTTCGGCCCAAGTTAAACCCTGACCTGATGCGTTACCTCATCCTTCTCGCCCCTATTCTAATGCTGCTTGCCGCTTGCGGTGACACGCCTGCACCGGTGATCGATGAATCTATCTACGCTAAGGTGGATCCGGAGGCCGACGCGCGTTCCCGCATGATCTGGCAAAATCCTGGCGCGGTGATGGACGCCATGGGTGACATCCGCGAACGGGTGATCGCCGACATTGGCGCGGGCGAGGGCTTCTTTGCCGCAAGGCTCGCCCCGATCGCCGACCGCGTTATCGCCGTCGAGATTGACCAGAAGTACATCAACTACCTCGATACGCTGCGCGACTTCAACCTGCCGAAGGAGTTCCGTCCCCGCCTCGAGCCCCGCCTCGCCAAGCCTGATGACCCCATGCTGGACAAGAGCGAGGTGGACATCGTCCTGATCGTCAATACCTTCATGCTCATCGAAAATAAGGTAGAATACCTTAAAAAACTCTACCCCGCTCTTCGCTCCGACGGCCGCATCGTGATCGTAGACTGGAAGAAGAAAACAACGCCCATCGGTCCGGTAAAAAACGACCGCCTCGCCATCGGTGAACTGCAGGATATGTTGAAAGCGGCTGGATTTCACGAGGTTTCCAGCGACGATGCTACGCTGGAGTACCAGTATATCGTTGTTGCTGATAAGAAGAAGCCGGAGTAAGAATTAGAAAATTATGGTTTATCTGTTTCACGTTTCTTGGCGAGGCCGCGGGTGCAAAATTAAGGATGAAGGCAAAGTGTAGCCCACCTGTGCTGATCCCGGAGGGATCAAATCGTTTTAACCCAGGATTCAGAGAACTGCGTTAGCCCCGACCGGAATCCGGGGATAGGAGGACAGACCAGAGAGAAGCGAAGTACCTACCGGAGGGCCCGGGTAGCCAGGTGGAGAACTCAGCTCTAAAAACCTCCCCCTGCACCAGCGTCCGCGCCCCCGAAAATACTAATCCTTGTCTAACCACCGCAGCATAAGCGGAATCAGCATCAAGTCAGAAAGAACCGCACTAACCAGCGTCAAACTGATCAGTAAACCGATCGTGACGCTTGGCGGATGGATGCTGAATAACATCACCAGAAAGCCGAAGAACAGGACGATGGAGGTAAGCACGATCGCCTTACCCGCTTCCTTGAAAGTAAGGTGAATGGACTCTTCTACATCTAGTCCCTTGGCCCGGGCCAGCCGGTATTTGGCCAGAAAATGAATCGTATCGTCCACCGCAATACCGAAGATGATGGCGAAGACGATGCTTACACCTGCCTCCAGCTCGATGCCCGTAAAGCCGAGCACTGCCCCGGCAAAAAGCAAGGGTAAAAGGTTGGGGACGAGGCTGACGAAGAGCATCTTCCAGCTCTTGAACAGAATCCCCATCAGGATGCAAACGATCAAAATCGCCAGCCCCAGCCCCTGCAGTAGGTTCTCCCGGATGTACTGGGAATTTTTGTCGATAATAACGCCGGTACCGGTACTGCGGACTTCCACCAGCGATGTGTCGATATTGGCGTTCACCCACGTATCGGTGCGGGTGAGGAAGGCCTGGATACTATCGGCGCCGAGGTCGTTGAGGCGGCTGGTGATGCGCGCCTTTTTCTCATCCTTGCTCATCAGGATGTTGAGGTTTACGGCGGGGATCTGCCGGGCGAGACGTTGGTACTTGGCGTAGGTCTGCTTATCCGTTGGGAGGACGTAGGCATCCGGTCGGTTGTTGTTGAACATCTGGTTGATGCTGCGGTAAACCGCCGTGATGCTGGCCGTGCTCTGCACCGCATCGAACTGCTTGACGTAGTCTTCGATTTTACCAATCTCCTGCATCACGGTGAAGTCGGTGATTTTAGCGGTGTCCCGCGCCGTTACGGCCATTTCGAAGGGGCGGAAGCCGGCAAGTTCGCGTTCGAAGAAGAGGAAATCGGCAGTAATTTTCTTCCCTTTTGGTAAGGAGGAAGTGATGCGGTTATTGGTCGTGATCATGCTGATACCGAGGGCACAAAGTACGGCAACCACTACCGCTCCGATCTTAATCTTACCCGGGCTGAAGCGGGTGAATTTGTAAGCGCGTTCTAGTAACCGGTCCCAAAAAGCCTGCTGGCGACCGATTTTCACGATCTGGTCCACGCTGAGGTAGGAGAGCAGTGAAGTGGTGAAAAAGATGACCGTAACGAAAGCGACCATAACCCCCAGCGCGGCGTTGATGCCGAAATCGCGGATGGGGTTGATCCGGCTCGTTAGCAGGGCTGCGAAGCCGACACCTGTGGTGAGTGAGGTCAGCAGCGTCGCCATCCCGATCTCTTTGATCGTGATGCGGATGGCGGTTTCCTTGTCTCTGCCCGCTCGTAATTCATCGATGTACTTAGACATGATGTGGATCACATCCGACGTGCCGACGATGATCATCAGCACGGGGTAAAGCGCAGCGATGGCGTTTAATTCTCGGCCCATCAGCCCGAGGGTGCCGAGGAAAAGCAGTAAGCCTAGCCCAATACTGACCAAGGAAACGATGATGCCCAACGGCCGCCGGAATAGCAAAAACATGATGAAGAAAACAAGGAAACCGGAAACCACCGCCGATACGGTTACCTCCCGGATTTGCATGTCTACCATCTCCCGTTGAAAGAAAGCGGAACCGAGGTAATGATAGTCGTCGAAGGTATAGTTAGCCATTAAACTGTCTACCCCGCCCATCAGTTCCCTGCTTTTGTCGACGCTGGAAGGACCGTCTCCCTGGCCAGTAAGATTGATCAGGCCTTCGGTCTTGAGTAGAACAACGAGCGCTGTACCTTTCTCGTTGATGAGGGTATTGAGGAACCGCTCGTCCTGCATAATCCGCAAGCTGTCCTGGGCGTAGAGGCTCGGATCGTCGCGGTGGATGGCTGGGATGGTGGTGACGGCAAAAGGCGTCTTGAGCGGATAAGCGAAGGTAGTCAGTGACTGGACGCCTTCGATGTACTTGAGGTCGCGAGCCTTAAGGGCGAAGTCGTGCGCATCATCCAGGAAGGTAGAGTCGAAAACACCGTCCTTTCGCTCAAGCGCGACGAGAAGAAAATTATCGTCTCCTTCAAACTCTTCAACGAATTCGAGGAAGAACGCTAGGTCATCATCGCCCCGTGGGAAGAACTGACTGAAGTCAAAGCTGAACTTCAGGTTGAAGCAACCGTAAACAGCTGCTGCGGCGAAGAAGGCGAAGGCGATTAGAACTGGTAGGCGGTACTTGCGCATAGAGTAGTTAGTCAAACAGTCACGTAGTCAAACAGGAGATAGTCAGAAGGTCAATTTCTGCTCACTATGCGTTGTATTAGTTCAAAGCAGCGGGCCTTGAAATAGTTGGGCCATTCGACTCTTTAGTGACTTACTTTTTACGGGGGCTACCCTTGCGTGGCCCTTCGGATTGGCCGTCGCTACTTCTCGGCTTGCGTTTGTACACGAGGTGCATCCGGCTGGTGAGCGGATTGGCACTGTCTTCGGTGTGGCGTTCGCGGTTCTGGAAGGTCTGGCGGGCGACGAAGAGGGCAGAGATGAAGGAGGCTGGATCAGCCTCGTCTTTCCCGACGATATCGTAGGCGGTACCGTGGTCCGGGCTGGTACGGATAGCGGGCAGGCCGGCGGTGAAATTGACGCCCTTTCCGAAGCTGAGGGCCTTGAAGGGGATCAATCCCTGATCATGGTACATCGCCAGTACGGCGTCGTAAGTGTTCTGCTTTCTGGAGCCGAAAAAGCCGTCGGCGGGGAATGGCCCCATTGCGAGAATACCTTTCTTTTTAGCCTCCTCCACGGCGGGGCGGACGATTTCAATGTCTTCTTTACCGATGCGCCCCTGGTCTCCACCGTGAGGGTTGAGGGAGAGCACGGCGATGACCGGGCGGTTGATGCCGAAGTCCGCCCGCAGGCTCTCGTCCATAATCTTCAATTTTTTCAGGATGGCTTCTTTCGTAACGGCCTTAGCCACTTCCGCGACGGGGATGTGGTTGGTGACTACGCCTACACGAAGATCATCGGCAACGAGGAACATAAGGCTTTCATCGGCACCCAGCTCCTGGGTAAGCATCTCGGTGTGGCCGGGGTAGGGGAAGGTATCCGTTGGCATTACGGATTTATTGATGGGCGCGGTTATGAGGGCGTCCAGTTGGCCGTCCTTGAGTTCTGCTACGGCGCGGGCCAGGGAGGCTGCTGCGGCACGGCCGCCAGCCTCCGTGGCTGTGCCAGGGGTGAACTCGAGACCCTCGGGTAAGCATTCCACCAGATTGATGTAGCCATCTTCCGCGTCTGAAGCTTTCTCCACTGTTTCGTAGGCAAATTCGGGCGCATCATCATCCGCCGGTTCGTACTGGCGCATGGCTGCTGCGGAAGCGTAGATCACGGGCGTAAAAGCGTCCAGAATACCTTCACGGGTGAGGGCTTTGATGACGACTTCGGGGCCGACACCATTTACGTCTCCTATTGAAATGCCTATGCGTAGTGGTTCCATGGTACAAAGATAGGTGCGCTGGGCGCTTTTAGACGGCCTTCGGCTTTTTTAGACGGCTTTGCCTTTTAGACGCGCTGGGCGCTTTTAGATGGCCTTCGGCCTTTTAGGCTACTGCATGTTGGATGTAGGAGGAGTGCTTTCTTGTGTGCTAAAAAACTATGGAGGTCGTTCGCGAGCCTTTGGTCTAAAAGCCGACGGCGCCTATCTTTGCCCCATGCGATACGCCACGTTGTTAACGGTTATGCTTCTTTTTCTGACTACTTGCTCCTCCGACAACGGAGAGAACATCAATATCCGTCTAACGATGGATGAGCGCGAACGCATTGACAATCTCGTCGGCCAGGATATGGACAGTATTCGACCGCTCTATGATAGCATCTGTAAAGTAGATTTCGCCGGCCGCGTAGCCGTAGTCACCGACAGTATCGTGCAGCGCCGGCTGGAAGAAGAAGCTCGCCTGCGCGCCCGAATCCCTCAAAATTAGCGGCGATGAATCTAAAGTACCACCTGTTTATTCTGCTACTTATTGCGCTCGTAACGGCCACCGCTTGTACACCTGATGATGTGGACTCAACGGCCTTCGTAATGGAAAAATACCGCGCCCGCGTAGCCGATCTTACCGGGAACCTGAAGCGGGATTGCCAAGAAGATGTGTTTAAAGAAGCCATCCGCCTGGCAGATTCTCTGCTCATCGACCGGGCCCGGCGTATGCGACGCATCGATGGCCGGCCACTACGCCCAAACCGGCCGGGCGCACCGCCAGTAAAAGAACTTTCAGAACCGCTGCCATTGCGGCCTTTGTTTCCTTTTGAAATCCGGTTTGATACGATTTTGCGGTACAATATGTTGCTGGATTCTCTACACTCCGATAGCATTGATAAAGGCCTTTTACCGCCGCTTGACCTTGATCCGCCGAACGACGATTAACTCCACTTACTCCGCACCGCCGGCTCCTCACGGATCGGACCGATCAAGTCAAGAAACTCCCGCCGGGAAACCGCCTCTCCGCCTAACGACTTCAGGTGGCCGGTTTCCTGCTGGCAGTCGATCACCCGGTAGCCTTCGCTTTGTAGCCGACGGACGAGGGTGATGAAAGCAAACTTACTGGCGTTGGGGCGGTGGTGGAACATACTTTCCCCAAAAAATACTTTACCGAGGGCCAGACCATAGAGCCCGCCTACGAGCTCATCGTCTTCGTACACCTCCACGCTGTGGGCCAGGCCCATTTCGTGCAGGCCAACGTAGCCCTCAACAAGTTCGTCCGTGATCCAACTTCCCCACTGGCCGTCACGGTAGACCTCTCGGCAATTGTTCATTACCGTTCGGAACTGCGTGTCGTAGCGAACCGTATACTTTTGCTGGTTGAAATAAGGGCGCATGCTCTTGCTAACCTTAAGCCTGCTGGGGAAGAGCACGAAACGCGGATCAGGGTGCCACCAAAAGATAGGTTCGTTTTCGCTGAACCAGGGGAAATAGCCCAGGTGGTAGGCGTTGAATAACCATTCAGGGCTCAGGCCGCCACCGAAGCAGGCGGGCGAGTTTCCACTGGTCAGTAGTGGATCAGGGAAGAGTTCAGGAAAGCGAGAATCGAGGCGAAAAATAGCCATAGGGGAAAGTCAAGTAGTCGAGTAGTCAAACATGAGTCGTCCTGGGCTTGAGCTAGGCGTTAGCGTAGAGCATTCGGGTGGTCACTCGCGGTAGCCTAAATACTAGGCATCAAAATTCGGGATGACTCATGTCTGGCTGTTCATCTTCCTTCGATGACCGCCGAAAGCCCCCGGTCCACCAACGCTTCGCGCTTGGGGCGAAGTTCTGCCATAGCGGCGGATTTGACGGTGGCTTTGCCTTTAAAGTGAATCAGCATTGCCAGCTGCTCGCTTTGTTCGGAGCTGTGGTCGAGGACTTCCTCGAAGCTTTTCATTACCCAATCGAAGGTATTGTGATCGTCGTTGTACACGATAAGGTCGGCGGAATCGCCGGAACCAACTTCAATCTCTTCTTCGAGTAAGACATCTTCCTGGGGGGCGTGGGCGTATAACATACTGGCAAGCAATCTTTTAAGGGAAAAACGATCAGAGCGCGCTCAAAACTTTCTTTACTTCGGTAAAGTTAGGTAAATCACCGGCAGACTCTAGCACTTCGGCGTAGCGGATTATGCCTTCTGTATCCACTACAAAGGCGGAGCGTTTGGAAACACCTTCCATTCCGAAGGCGAAAGTATCGTATAAAGACCCGTACTGGCGGCTTACTTCTTTGTTGAAATCGCTGAGCAGCGGGAAGTTCAGGTTCTCGGACTCCTTGAATTTCGCAAGGGTAAAGGGGCTGTCTACACTGATGGCCACCACGTCGGTGTTCATTTCGTTAAACCCCGTGAGGGCGTCACGCATGGTGCACAACTCTTCCGTGCAGGTGCCGGTGAAGGCGAGGGGGAAGAAGAGAACGACTAAATTCTTTCCGGCGTAGTCGCTCAGATTGACCTCGCTGGTGTCGCTGGCGTGAAGGGTGAATAGTGGAGCTTTGTCTCCTGCTTTGATGGCCATATTGATGATTTTTTGTTTCTGGTATTAAATACACCACTAGAAGTGTTTTGTTGTACAGGTTCAGCGTTTTTTGGAGGCGCGGCCGCCGGTGCAAAGGGAAAGATTAAGGAGCAGAGCACCTGTGGACAAAGCTTAAAAAAATGCTCTTACCGGTCCGAAAACAGTCCATTTTCCCGTTGGGAAGCCCGGGGAGCTCGTTAATTTTAAGTTAAAGGCTATATTCTAATTGAGCCTGTGTTTAATCGTAATTGTATGGTATTGAGAGTGTTAAGTATGATTTCGAACTCTTAAAATTATCGCAAGGCCGTAACTTCATCCTTAGTGAAGCGTCTATTAGGCAGACGGTCCGAAGTGGCCAACTTACTTTTGAATCCTCAAATAAGCTAACATTATGCGTATCCATAACTTTCTCTTCGTAGCCATATTTGCCCTGGTGGGCTTTGGCAGCTCCATTTCTGCTCAGAAAATTGCTTCTGTAGACATGGAGAAAATTCTCGGCAGTATCACTGAATACCAGGATGCTCAGGAGCAGCTCGACCAACTTGCCGCTAAGTGGCAGCAAGACATCAGCCAGCAGTACGACGCCATCAAAGGTATGTACAGCAAGTACCAGGCCGAACAGGTGCTGCTAAGCGAAGACCAGCGCACCACGCGCGAAGACGAAATCATCGCGAAAGAGCAGTCTGTTCAGAAAATGCAGCGCGACCGCTTCGGCCCTGAAGGTGCTCTCTTTCAGCGGCGTCAGGAACTCGTGAAGCCCATTCAGGACGTTATCTACGAGGCCATCGAAAACTACGCGAATACCCGGGGCTACGACTTTATCTTCGACCGGGCTGGCTCCGCAGGCATCATTTTTGCCAACGATACTTACGATAAAACTGACGATATCCTCCGTGCACTTAAGAATTAGAAACAAGGAGTTAGAAACTAGTTCTCTAGTTTCTAACTCCTTATTTTCTAGTTTCCAACTTCTAAAATTTGCTCCAAAACCAACCAACCGGAGCTAACTCTAAACATGTCTTTTACCGGATGCAGGTTTTACTTACCTTTGCGGCCGCCAAAAAATGGCAACTACTCAACTAAATCAAATGAAAAAGTTTTTCCAACTGGCCGTTGTGGCCCTGCTGCTCATCGCCGCTACCACCACCGCCTCCGCTCAGAAGTTCGGCTACGTAAACTCCCAGGCCATCCTCGCCGAGATGCCGGAAATGAAGGCCGCCGAGTCTAACCTCGAGGGCCTACAGAAGCAACTCCAGAAGAAAGGCCAGGCGATGGTCACAACCTTCCAGACCGACGTTCAGGCCCTGCAGACACAAGCCCAGGATGGCGAACTCACTCCTAAAGTTCAGGCGGAAGAATCCGCAAAGCTGGAGAAGCGCCAGGAAGAAATCGGCAAGTTCGAGAAAAGTATGATGAGCGATATCCAGAATAAGCGCAGCGAACTACTTGAGCCTATCTACGAAAAGGTAAACGAGGCCATCAAAGCCGTTGCCGAGGAAGGTGGTTACCAGTTCATCTTCGATCAGCAGGTACTCCTCTACGGTGAGGAAGCTTCCGATGTGAGCGCTGCCGTTAAGGTCAAGCTTGGCATATAAATAAGCGTTGAAGAGGGTGCAGGTTTAACTACATGTACACTTTTTGCTCTTGTTTGGCAAATTAGCCCGCGAATTCCTCCCCCGGAGTTCGCGGGCTTTTTAGTGGGTAGCAACGAGTGCATAACAACTGTACTGACTTGTAGCACGGTTGTCTACAGTGACGATCGCGCTGTAAGTGCTCAACCCAATCTAAATGTGTAGTTTGTTATGTGCACGATAGAAAATTCAGTCTTTTTAGCGTTTCCTGCAACTTGTAACCATGACTAATTCTCCCATAGGCATATTCGATTCCGGCATAGGCGGCCTGTCCGTCGCTGTAGCGATGGCGGACTTGCTTCCGGAGGAAACGTTTTTGTACGTCGCGGATAACGCCTACGCGCCTTACGGCCCTCGTTCAGCGGAAAGTATTCTGGAGCGTAGCAGGAAGATTACTCGTTACCTGCTGGCTAGCGGAGCGAAGATGGTCGTGGTTGCTTGCAACACCGCCACCAGTATTGCCATCGACACTTTGCGCGAAGATTATCCAGCGATTCCGTTCGTTGGGATGGAGCCCGCCGTTAAGCCTGCTGCGGATGCCAACGGGGTAGGGGTATTAGCCACAACAGCCACATTACGGAGCCATCGCTATCTTAAACTTCGGAATAAATACCTAAGCGGAAAGCCGGTATTTGAAGACGCCTGCGTCGGCTTGGTTCCGCTGATTGAAGCAGAGCCTTCCGGAAGCCCTCTCCTGGCGATAAGACTTCAGGAAATACTTGATCCAATGCTTCAAAACGGAATTGATACTCTGGTGCTGGGGTGTACGCATTATCCGCTGATCAAAGAAGAGATCGAGGCCATCTGCGGACCGGCGGTGAACGTGATCGACCCATCCTCTGCTGCCGCCCGTCAGGTTCAGCGTTTGCTGAAAAAACGCGGTCTTCTTACCTCGCTTTCAAAAGGCTTCCCCGGCACCCGCGGCCTTGCCCATATTTTTGTGACTTCGGGTACCAGTGCTCCCCTTCAACGGGCCTTACATCAGCTGCCCGGCCTCAATCGTAATCGGAAGTTGATTGTTCCTCAGGTTCATTTTTAGTGACTAGTGGTCTGTCAACATTAAATATTGGGGTAATCTGCGATGCCTTTTGGTGCTGAATTTCGTTGAAGAACTCCTTCCGTAGCTACGGCTATGTAAGGAATCCTTTGCCTCATTCAACACCAAAATTCATCAGCACCTTACCCACAAATTCAATATTGACAGACCACTAGAAGAGAATTCTGTTTAAGTGTTTTACCTTGCGTGAATGAGCAAGCAAACCAAAGATACGCTGGCCTTGCTGCTGGCGGCCCGCAAAAACATACGTGGTATTTTCAAGGCGCACAGCCTCGAGCAAGTCAACGAAATTCCTCCCGGATTCAACAATAACCTGGTCTGGAACGCTGGCCACGTCGTTGCTACCATGGAGCTGTTGGTTTACGCACTGGCCGGTCAGCAAACACCCTCTGGCCGTGAATTCACTGATCGTTACCGCAAGGGCACCCGACCGGAAGGGCCCGTAAGTCAGGAAGCATGTGACCTGATTGCTGCCAAACTTCTTGAGGGCGTAGACCTGCTGGCCAAAGATCTTGAAGCCAAAGACTTTAGCAATTATAAGGAGTATCCTACGAGCTTCGGCGTGACAATAGGAGGCGTGGACGATGCACTGGGGTTCAATAATATGCACGAGGCGATGCACCTGGGCACGATGATCGCGCTGCGGAACCAGCTTAAGTGATAATTTTGCACCGAAAATTTCCTACCTTCGCGGCGCAACAAAAGGACCACAAGATTGAGGCCACAAACGTGTAGCCGCCGCCGGTTCAAAGGGATTTCTTGAAGATTCCGATAAGCGGACCACCGGCGGGAAGTAGACAATGATGCGCGAAAGCGCAAAACACGCGATTACGCGTTCACTCTCCCTCCCCTTTCCAAGGCCGTTTTATTAGTGAGTCACTGATTCGCTGCTGCTACTATTACTACTCACCGCACTACGCTTGTTTGCCGAAAGTAAGCAAGCGTAGCCCCGCGAACGGTACGTGCGGTAGCAACTTAGCGACCAGTTAGATTCACTAATCTACTACTTTGAATAACTAACCTAAGTCATATATAACCATGGGTAATAAGACCCCAATGATGGTGAATTTCGCTTTGCCTAACGGCCGCGAAGTTACCATCGAGACCGGAAAACTGGCCACTCAGGCCGACGGATCTGTCGTCGTAAAGTGTGGAAAAACCATGCTTTTCTGTTCCGTAGTTTCCGGAACCAGTGTCCGCGAGGGCCAGTCATTCTTCCCGCTTAGCGTGGATTACCAGGAAAAATTCGCCGCTGCAGGCCGAATTCCCGGTAACTTCTTCCGCCGCGAGACCCGCCTGAACGACTACGAAATCCTCATCAGCCGCATCGTCGACCGGGCCATCCGCCCGCTCTTCCCGAAAGGCTACATGTTCGATACGCAGGTGATCATCAACCTCATCAGCCTCGACCCCGAGGTGATGCCCGACGCGTTGGCCGGCCTTGCCGCCTCCGCCGCTTTGATGGTTTCCGATATCCCCTTCTCAGGCCCCATCTCGGAGTGTCGCGTAGCCCGTATCAACGGTGAGTACGTTGTCAACCCAGAGCGTACGGCCCTCAAAGAAGCCGACCTCGACCTTATTGTTGCTGCGGACGCAGATAACATCATGATGGTAGAAGGCGAAGGCAAAGAGGTAGATGAGAAAGCGATCATCGAAGCCCTTAAAGTTGGTCACGAAGCCATCAAGGTGCACTGTAAGGCTCAGCTTGAACTTCGCGCCCTGGTGAACCCCACCAACCGCGAAGTTAACATTCCTGGTGTTGATGATGACATCATGAGCTACGTCGAGGACAAGGTGAAAGCCGCCGTTCAGGACGTTGCCCGCGGGGCCCTCAACAAGCAGCAGCGTAAGGACGCTTTCAAGAAAGTAAAGACGGACTACAAAGCCGCCGTGCTCGAAGAGAAAGGCGAAGAATGGCAGAAGGAGAACAAGTCTCAGTTGTCTGCCGCCTACGACAAGGTTCAGAAGAAGACCATTCGTGATCTGATGCTGAACGAAAACGTCCGTCTTGACGGTCGTAAGTTCGATCAGGTGCGTGATATCTGGACGGAAATCGACTACCTCCCATCCGCTCACGGTTCTGCCATCTTTAACCGTGGCGAAACCCAGGCCCTCACCAGCCTCACGCTCGGTACCAAGACCGATAAGCAGATGGTTGACGTGGCTTTCGAGAACAGCTTTGAAGACTTTATTCTGCACTACAACTTCCCCGCTTACTCCGTAGGTGAGACGAAGCCGATGCGTGGTCCTGGTCGTCGTGAAGTTGGTCACGCCAACCTAGCCCAGCGTTCTATCCGTCAGGTATTGCCTGATGAGATGACCCACACCATCCGTATCGTTTCCGACATTATGGAATCTAATGGTTCCAGTTCTATGGCAACGGTTTGCGCCGGTTCCATGGCCCTCATGGATGGTGGTGTTAAACTGAAACGCCCCGTAGCCGGTATCGCTATGGGTATGGTGGCTGAAGGTGGTAAAATTGCCATCCTCTCCGACATCCTCGGCGACGAAGACGCCCTCGGTGATATGGACTTCAAACTGACCGGTACCGAACGGGGTATCACGGCCTGCCAGATGGACATTAAGATCGACGGCCTTCCTTACGAGCAACTCGAACAGGCCCTGGATCAGGCGCGCGCAGGCCGCCTTCACATCCTCGGCGAAATGGCTAAGACCATCGGTGCTCCGGCTGAAGACCTCAAGCCGCACGCTCCACGGATCGTGAAGCTGATCATTGAGAAGTCTTACATCGGTGCCGTAATCGGACCCGGCGGTAAGATCATCCAGGAGCTGCAGGAAATGACCGGCACTAACATCAACATCGACGAAGTCGATGGTAAGGGCCACATCTCCATTGCTTCCAACGATAAAGCTGCAATTGACGACGCCGTTGCGCGGATCAAGAAGATCACCTTCACCCCTGAAGTTGGTGGCGTGTACACCGGTACCGTCAAGACAATTATGCCATACGGTGTATTCGTCGGCTTCGAAGGCGGAAAGGACGGTCTGCTTCACGTCTCAGAAATGAGCCACACCCGCATCGACAACGTTGAGGATGCCTTCAGCGAAGGCGACGAGGTTACCTTCAAGATCGTTGACATCGACGAGCGTACCGGTAAGCTTCGCCTCAGCCGCAAAGCCATCATGCCCCGCGCCGACGGAACCATCGCAACCGACGAAGAGCTCGAAGCTGAGCGCAACGCCACTAAGGACCGCCCTAAGCGTGACCGCGGAGACCGTGGTGATCGCCGTGGTGGTGGTGACCGTGGCGATCGCCGTGATCGCCCGCGCCGTGACTAATCAGTCAAATAGTCAAGTAGTCACGCTAGACTATTTGACTGCTTGATTGCTTGACTAAAAAACGCCGCATCTTCCTTCTGGAGGGTGCGGCGCTTTTGGTTTTAATAGAAATTGCAGTAAGGCTTCCGACAACAACCTGATGAGGGGACGGTTTTAACCCGTTTTGACGTAAACTGAGTGCAATAGTGCTTGCATTGCACTTGCTTTGATTCTTTGTCTGTCTGCTTACTTCCTTTTTTATGAAATGTCTCTCCACCACACTACTCTTCATTAGTCTCCTCTGCACCTGCGTCAGCGCCCAGAGTGCCTTTAATACCGCACTACGCGACAATCTGGACTACGCTGACGACCTCAACGACGTATGGGGATACGTCGCCCCGGATGGTACGGAGTATGCGCTCGTCGGTTTGTACAACCGGCTGTCCATTGTTAGCTTAGCCGACCCGGATAATATTGTTGAGGTGGCTTCGGTCAGCGGTGCTAATTCTACCTGGCGCGATATGAAAACTTATGGTGAACATGCTTACGTCGTGGCGGAGAAAGGTCAGGACGGAATTCTTTCCGTGGACCTATCGAACCTACCTGCCAGCGTGACCTACCAGTTTTACAATACCAATAATCTACCGTCTGGTGACCTGAAACAGGCCCACAACTTGTTCATCGATGAGGGTACGGGGCTGGCCTATCTCGCTGGAGCCTCTTTTGCTTCCGGGAGAGTTAACGGTGGTGGTATGGTGATCTACGACGTGGCCACTACGCCAGGAGTTCCGGCTTTTGTTGCCTTCGGGCCCAGCATTTATTCTCACGACGTCTTCGTGCAGAATGACTTGATGTACGCAAGCGAGATTTATGCGGGCAAGCTAACGATCTACGATGTTTCCGACCTGCAGAATATCACGACCGTTGGTAGTACGCCCACGCCAACAACCTTCACGCACAACGCCTGGGCGTCTGCCGATGGTAACTATGTCTTTACCACCGACGAGCGGGGCGGTGCTTCCACGGCAGCCTACGGTATATCGGACCCAAACGATATCATGCTCATGGACGAATTCCGGCCGACCAGAAGCCTCAATACTAGTACAATCCCACACAACGTCCATGTACACAACAATTATCTGGTGATCAGTCACTACACCGACGGCGTAGAGATCGTAGACGCTGCCGACCCGGACAACCTCATAGAGATAGCTTACTACGATACCTGGACGGGCGGCGACGGTGGTTTCAGCGGTAGCTGGGGAGCCTATCCCTTCTTGCCTTCTGGTTTGATGCTGGCATCGGACATTGACAACGGTCTTTTCGTCTTTGAGGTGGATTATCAACGGGCATCCCGCCTGGCGGGGAACATCACCGACGCCGCAACCGGTGCAGTGCTTAACAACGTTACCGTCACCATCGCGGACCCGGCAGGAACTACCGACGGCTCCATCGCCACGGGCAACTACAAAACCGGTGTGGCGGCTGATGGGATGATTAATGTGACTTATGCCCTCTCTGGCTATGAACCCCAGACGATGGCCGTAGATTTTCAGCGCGGAGTTGAGACCACCCAGGACGTCGCTCTAGTGAGTAGTACATTACCGGTGATGCTGTCTTCTTTTAGGGCAGCACCTTTTGGTAAGTCCTCAGCACGCCTCGCCTGGAGCACCGCCTTTGAATCCGGGAGCGACCACTTTCTGGTGGAGCGCAGCCTCACGGGGACGGAGTTCGAGCCCGTCGGCCAGGTGGATGCAGCAGGAGATAGCGAGGTAACGAAGACGTATGATTTTACCGACTCCGGCCTGGATGCTGGGGCCTACTTCTACCGCCTGCGCCAGGTTGACCTGGATGGGAGCTTTGCCTTCAGTGGAGTTCGGGAGGTTACACTTGACGGTGTGGAAGGGCTGAGCGTTTTTCCTAATCCGGTTGGGGATAGGTTACAGCTTTCTGCTGATGTTTCCGGGACCGTTCGGATTTATCGTAATGATGGAGCGTTGGTTCGGGAGTCTAATGCTGCTGGGCGGGAGATTAATGTGCTTGGCCTTCCGGCGGGGCAGTACTGGTTGCGGATTGGGGAAGAACGGATTTCTTTCGTAAAAAGATAGACGCTCTTAAAATTCATACAGCTCTCGTAGTCCGGATTCTTCGGAGGAAATGAGGAGTTACCGTAAACGGCCTTGTTTCTGTGGGCCATTCGCTCCCGCTCTATATCTTAAAGAATACCTTCTTCTGGTAAAGCCAGTAGCACAAATACCACATCATACCGAGAGTGAGTAGCGAACTTACAATGGTTGCGAGGCCAGCGGAAACGCCTAGTGGTTCCAGGGTGCCGTTGCCGAATATTCGCCCGAAACCCACGAGCCACTGGTGGCCGATGGTCTCTGAGAAGAGGTAGATGAAGATCGAATTTGCACCAACGATGGCGAAGGGTGCTGTCCAACCCTTTACGCCTTTCACATCGACCAACCAGTAAAAAAATGCCAATACCAGTAGTGCGTAACCACCTGAAACGAGTACGAAGGAACTGGTGGCGATGCGCTTTACTATGGGGGTTACACCGGCTAGGTCAAGGCCGTATCCCGTAGCCAGACCGATCAAGCCTGCTATGCCAAGCCAACGATTTTTTTGGCCTGGCGAGGATCCATCCATTAATAGTTTTCCGCACATGGCCCCCCATACGGTGTGGGCGGCGGTGGGTAGGCAGTTGATGGTTACCCAACCGCCGCCGTTGATTTTTCCCATCAGGAGAAGATCGAACCAGCTACCGAAATTCTGGTCTTTGATGAAGGGCGCTGTGGCATCGTAACCCCGGTACAGCAGTTCAGTCAGTAGGAGGCAGGCGATGGCTACGGCTAGCTGTTTTTTCCAGTCCCAACCCAGGATCAGGAAGGTAATCAGAACGGTGAAGGAGAGCTGCGTAAGCACATTCCAAAGCTCCCACACCGGCTGGCCGCTGTACACCCAGTGGAGACCGACGCCGAAGGAGAGTAGGAGAAAACAACGGCGGAGAATGTGGCGAAAGGACGCGTTCCAGCTCGCTCCCTTGCGTTGCCGTGCAGCCAGAGAGAAGGGCATGGCTACGCCAACGATGAACATGAAAAATGGCTGAATCAGGTCCCAAAAGCGGAGGCCGTTCCAGGGGTGATGGTGGAATTGGCTGATGACTGCTGCGCCGATGCTTTCGTCGGCGACGTAGTCCGTAACCGCGCCGTAGACAAAGGCGGCTTCGGCCATCAGGAAGAGCATCGTTATGCCACGAAAGGCGTCTAGAGAGAGAAGGCGGCCGGAGGGGAATTTTTGGATCATAGCTTGGGTTGCTTGGCCTAAGCTAAGGAAATAGTGGCGACTATACTTTTGGGAAGGGTACTGATCTCTTCTATCTGGCGCGATTATTCGCACCAGATACGCTCGGCCCAATCCAAAACAAAATGATTTATGCTTTAACTAAAGCTTTCAGAGCCGTATCAGCCTGCTCAAAACCAAAATCTTTCATTACCGCCTCTAGTTTGGCGCTGATCCGATCATTGCCCAAATTACCGAGGCTACCCAAGTGGGTGTGGTTCAAATCGGTGGGTGGAACGAAGGTGCCAGCCTCAATATCTCGCCCAACTTGGGTATAGGCATCGCGGAAGGGCACTCCTTCGAGCACGAGATTGTTTACGGCTTCTACGGAATACAGGAAGGTGTAGCGCGGGTCAGTAGGGAGTTCTTGGGCGCGGACGCTGGTGCGGGGGAGAGCATAAAGAGCAATGCTGAGGCCGTCTTCAATTTGATCAAGGGCTGGAAAAATAGCTTCTTTCAGGAGTTGAAAATCGCGGTGGTAGCCGGAGGGGAGATTGGCCGTTAGCTGGCTGATTTGCCCTGGTAGCGACTGGAGCAGATTGCACCGCCCCCGAAGGAGTTCGAATACGTCCGGGTTCTTTTTGTGCGGCATGATGCTGGAGCCCGTGGTCAGCTCCTGCGGTAGTTGCAGGAAGCCAAAATTCTGACTGCTGTATAGGCAAACGTCCATCGCCATACGGCTGATCGTTTGGGCGAGGCCGGCGATGCCGAAGGCGACGAGTTGTTCCGTCTTACCCCGGCCCATCTGCGCCGCTACTACGTTGACGACGGGGGACTGGAAGCCGAGGAGCTCCGTAGTCCGGTCCCGGTCAAGCGGAAAGCTGGAGCCGTAGCCGGCAGCGCTGCCGAGGGGGTTCTGGTCCACCACGTCGTACACTCCTTTGAACATCCGCAGGTCATCGATCAGTGCTTCTGCATAGGCACCGAACCAGAGGCCGAAGCTGGAGACCATCGCTATTTGTAGGTGGGTGTAGCCGGGGATGAGTTTGTCTTTGTGTTCTTCGCTGAGCGAAGTTAGCGTCCGGCTAAGTTCGGCCGTTTGTTCCACGATGCCCCGGAGGCGGTGGCGGAAATAAAGGCGGAGGTCTACGAGGACTTGATCGTTACGGCTACGACCAGAGTGGACCTTTTTTCCGTCGTCTCCGAGGGTACGGGTGAGCAGGAGCTCTACCTGGCTGTGTACGTCCTCTACACCATCTTCGATGACGAAGTCTCCGGTTAGGGCGGACAGGTACAGCTCTTTTAACTTCTCCTTGCACCTGCGCGCCGCGCCCGCATCCAATAAACCCACTTCGCTGAGCATGGTCACGTGGGCCAGGGAGCCGAGGATATCGAAGGGGGCGAGTTCAAGGTCAAGCTCGCGGTCTCTACCGACGGTGAAGTCGGCGATTTTTTGGTCGAGGTCGTAGTCTTTTTCCCAGAGTTTGGTGGGCATAGTGTTTTTTTTTGCTGCCGTAAAGATGGGTCGTAAACAGGGAAGTCAGTAGTAGTACTATGAATCGAATTCCTCAATTGTCATCTTAGGAGCGTAAGACAGCAGCGTACTGGCATCCGGTAATTCTAATTACATGGTGTACGTCATGGAGGAATAGTTCGTCACGGGAGGATAGTGTTTTCGGCGGTAATAAGTTACTCATACCAAACACTCATATCCCCCAGCCCCTTCCGCGAAATAACTGGCACCTTAGCATCCGTAGCGGGGTATCCAACCGGTAACAGCAGAAATGCTCGTTCGTTGGCCGGTCGCCCCAGCACTTTGCTAAGGAAGTTCATCGGACTGGGCGTGTGCGTTACCGTCACTAGGCCGGCGTTGTGGATGGCGGCGATGAGTATTCCGCAGGCTAGGCCGATAGATTCGTTGACGTAGTAGTTCTTTTCCTTGTTACCATCCGCATCAAGGTCGTAGGCTTTCTTGAAGGCTATAATGATGTAGGGGGCGGTGGTGAGGAAGTCTTTGTGCCAGTCGGTACCAAATTTCTTCAGGTCTTCCAGCCAGTCGTCGGACATCCGGCCGTGGTAATTATCGTATTCTTCTTTTTCGGCGGCTTTTCGGATCTGAGCCTTTACTTCGGGGTTAGTAACCACGCAAAAGTTCCACGGCTGTTTATTGGCGCCACTAGGGGCGGTGGAGGCGGTTTTGATGATAAGCTCTATTATTTCCCGGTCTACATCGCGGTTGCTGAACATGCGCACGGTGCGGCGGGCTTCGTGCTGGCGGTAGAATTTTTTGGCGCGGGTGAGCATTTCTTCCGGGCTGTATTCGGTATGGGCTAAGGGGTGGAAGTTCTGGTTTACGTGGGGCATGAGGCCAAAGATATTTGTTCCGACGGAGACGGCATAAGTGCCACACCTCAAAGCAGCCCAAAGGCAACTAAATCTACACCGCCGGGTCGGGTAAATAAAACCGGCCGCCGGGAGCAAGTCCTGACGGCCGGTTCTAACGGTTTAACGAATTAAGATACTAGCTCCCGCTTCCGTTAGTGGGAACACTATTGTCGACCACTCCGGGTCTCGCCACGGGGGGAACCTTGCCGACGTCGACAGGGCGTGGGCCGATGAGGCGAATCAGGTCCTGACTGGTCAGTACTTCCTTGTCGAGAAGTTCTTTAGCTAGCAGTTCAACTTCGGCACGTTTATCGGTAAGGAGTTCCTGGGCACGGACGTACTGCTTGTCAAGCATGTTACGTACACGGTTATCGATCAGTGTAGAGGTCTCATCAGAGTAGGGGCGCTGATAGGCATCGCGGCCCATGCTGTAAAAGCTTACTTGCCCGACTTCTTCATCCATACCGTAAACGGTAATCATGTCGTAGGCTTGCTTAGTAACTTTATCGAGGTCGTTCTGGGCACCGGTACTAATCTTACCAAAGATAACTTGTTCGGCGGCACGGCCACCGAAGGTCATGCACATCATGTCAAGCATCTGTTCGGTGCGGGTGATGTACTGCTCTTTAGGGAGGTACTGTGCGTAACCGAGGGCGGCTACACCACGGGGTACGATGGTGACCTTTACCAGCGGGCTGGCGTGCTCCAGGAACCAACCACAGATGGCGTGGCCAGCTTCGTGGTAGGCGATGATTTCCTTCTCGTCGGGGTTGATGAGTTTGTTCTTCTTCTCCAATCCTCCGATCGCTTTGTCGAGGGCGTAGTTGAAGTCGACGAGTGTGACGCTATCTTGGTTACGGCGGGCGGCGATGAGGGCCGCTTCGTTACAGATATTGGCAATTTCTGCACCGGCGAAGCCAGGGGTCATTTCTGCGAGGGTAAAAGAATCAACCGTAACACCGTCGGTCTTGATCGTTTTCAAGTGGACTTTGAAGATTGCTTCGCGGCCCTTCAGGTCCGGGCGGTCGATGCCGATCTGACGGTCGAAACGACCGGGGCGCAAGAGGGCACTATCCAGTACGTCGGGGCGGTTGGTGGCCGCCATCAGGATTACACCTTTGTCGGTACTAAAACCGTCCATCTCTACGAGGAGCTGGTTGAGGGTGTTTTCGCGTTCGTCGTTACCGCCCTGCATACCGTTACGGCCACGGGCGCGGCCGATGGCGTCGATTTCATCGATGAAGATGATACAGGGGGCTTTTTCGCGGGCTTGCTTGAACAGGTCACGTACCCGGCTTGCACCGACACCAACGAACATCTCTACGAAGTCAGATCCGGACATGGTAAAGAAGGGAACTCCGGCCTCACCAGCTACAGCTTTCGCGAGAAGGGTCTTACCCGTTCCGGGAGGGCCTACAAGTAGAACACCTTTCGGGATTTTACCACCGAGTGCGGTGTACTTCTTGGGATTCTTGAGGAAGTCTACAACCTCCATTACTTCTTCCTTGGCTTCATCGAGACCGGCCACATCGGCAAAGGTGATGTTTACCTTGCTGTTCTGGTCGAAGAGGGTAGCTTTAGACTTTCCGATGTTGAAGAGCTGACCACCGGGGCCTCCACCTCCTCCGCTCATGCGGCGCATCAGGAAAACCCAGATGAGGATGATGATGGCAAGAGGGATCAGAAACGGCAGTGCTTCCGCAATCAGGTTAGTCCGGCGAACGGAGTTAACCTTGACTCGTTTTTCGAAAGAGATCTCAAGATTGTCCTGCGCTTCCTTAAGGTAGTCGCTGAATACTGCGGGATCGAGCACCGGAAGGATGTAATCATACTTGGTGCCACCGAAACCGCCGGTGGAGGCATCTTGGTAAGGGCCGGTATCTCCTTTTTTCTCATCCGCTATGTAAATTTCTGCGGATCGCCCGTTGACGAGGTCAATCTTTGTGATTGCGTCTTCGTCGTCTAGCATTTTATAGAGCCGTTCTTTGTCGATCTCGTGGCTGGTTCCGCTTCCAAGACTGGAAATAAGGAGGACCAGTAGCACCAGAGACATGAGGGCGTACATCCAATAGCTTTGAAACTTCGGACCACCTTCGGGCTTATTATCTTGATTGTTATTGCTCATGGTAAAGGGCTAACGCACAATCAACCGATTCGTTGGGTTAAATTGTACTGATTTCGCTTAAGTGAATGTTAACGGCCTGAGACTAATTAGGTTTGCTTATGCGTCGTAGGCTGTCACATCGGCATCACTCCAAAGGTCTTCTAGTTCGTAGAAGGCGCGGGTTTCTGGATAAAAGACGTGGACTACTACGTCGAAATAGTCGAGGCAGATCCAGTTTGCGTGTCGGCCACCGGTAGCGGTTTTGGGAAGGTCACCGATTTCTTGCTTTAGCCGCCTCTGGATGTTGTTGGCGATGGAGGAAACCTGAGTGGTAGAGTCACCTTCACAGACAATGAAAAAGTCTGCCGGGCGATCGTGCAGTTTGCGTAGATCGAGGCGGACGATTTTTTTACCTTTGATGTCCCGTATGCTGTCCAGGATGAGCTCTAGCCGTTCTTCCGTTTCAACGGAGAACTTGGTGGGAGCGGGGGTTGTAGAAGTATTCAGAATGGTATAATTTTGTTACTAAAGGTAGCAAATGTCATACCCCTTTTGAACGATAAAAGTTGCCGATGTGATTGGAATAAAAGATATAACTGGCAAATCCGGACATTCACCCGACATTACCCACTGTAAACACTATGTTAATACCTAAAGTTGCCCGTCACTTCGAAGAGCTAGAAAGTACCAACGCAGCAGTCATTAGGGCGCTGAACGCAGGTGAAGAGGTTGCTAACGGCGCCGTTTTCCTTACCGATGCTCAAACTTCCGGCCGCGGCCAGGGAACTAACTTTTGGTACGCCACACCGGGTGCCAACTTGACGTTCAGCATGGCGGCTTATCCTGACCATTTGGCGGTTGGGCGGCTTTTTGCCCTTAATCAACTCTCCGGCCTGGCCGTTGCGGATACCGTTAAACGCTTTCTTCCCGATGAACTTGCCGCCACCGTCCGCCTGAAATGGCCAAACGATGTTTACGTTGGCAAGCAAAAAATTGCGGGCATCTTGGTACAGAATGGGTTGCGGGGTAGTACGGTCTCTTGGTCTGTAATCGGTATCGGCCTGAACGTAAACGAAACTAACTTTCCGGAGAACCTGAAGGAAACGGCCACCTCTCTGGCCCTGCTTGCCGGCCGCAACTTTGGCCTGAAGGACGTGCTGGACTATTTGCTCGAACGCCTTGCCGACAACTATAAACTGTCCAACCCCGGCCTACTGCGGGAGCTGGACAACAGCTACCACCAGCAACTCTACCGGCTCAACGTGCCTGGGAGGTACCAGTTGGTGGAAAACGGAGCGAATTTCTTTGCGGTACTGCGGGGGATTAATGAGGCTGGGCAGCTGCGGTTGGAGATGGCTGAGGGGGGGGAGCGGGTATTTTTGCTTAGGGAAGTTCGGTTCGTCTGATTAGTTTGCCGGCATTTATGCTGGCGACTGAAACGAGTAGATGGCCTACAGAAGTGTGTTCGAGGCGAAATACACGCAGTACACAAGAAGACAAAGAACGGACGTCGAAAGAGACTTTCGCTTCGCTCATATGTCTGTTCTCACTTCGCTCTTCAGCATAAATTCCGGGGAATCAACTGGTGCTTATCGACTTTCGTTGCACCTGCGGCCGCGCCCTTCGTTCGATCAGTAGATATGATAGATTGATAGCACTACCGCATGAGACACGACTACGCTTCAACATGCGGCAGCCTATCAATCTACTAAGCTACCATATCTACTCTTTACCCCGATAAATAGGCGCAATCCCATCGGCCATCCACCCCGGCATCGGCTTATTCATAAGGTAATGGTCAAAAAACTCGGCCATCCGCGTTTGGAAGTCCGCCCGGTTAGCGGTCTTCACGGGCCAGTGGGGCTCGCCCCGGTAATTGAGCATCCAGGCTGGTTTGCCAAGGCGGCGCAGGGCCGTGAACCATTCGATACCTTGTTCCCACGGTACCGCACTATCGTTGTCGTTGTGCAGAATCAGGAGCGGTGTATTGATCTTATCGGTGGTGAAAATCGGGCTGTTTTCGTAGTAGCGTTGGAAGTGACTCCAGGGTGTTCCGCCGATGCGGCTTTGGGTGTGCTCATACTGAAACTGGCGGCTACGACCGCTGCCCCAACGGATACCGCCGTAGGCAGAGAACATGTTCACCACCGGAGCGCCGGACTCCACGGCGGCGAAGAGGTCGGTCTTGGTAACGAGGTAGGCCGCCTGGTAGCCGCCCCAGCTGTGGCCCTGCATACCGATCCGCTTTTTATCGATATAACCTTCGCTGAGTAGGCTGGTGATACCACTCATCACGCAGTCGTAGGCACTCTCGCCGGGGTAGCCGACCCGGTAAACGACGTCCGGATTGAAGATCATGTAACCTTTACTGACGTAGTGGCTATAGTTGATACTGCTCCGCCCCGGCACCGGCGTACGGTGGCGGTAAACGCCTGGGCTACTGCGCTCGTAGAAGTTGACGAGTAGCGGGTATTTTTTGGTGGGGTCGAAATTGTCGGGCTTTACCAGCATGCCGCGGAGGGTGCGGCCCTGCAGGTCGGTCCATTCGTACGTTTCGTTGGTGCCCCAGGCGAAGTCGGCTTGCTGGGGGTTGGCGGTGGAGATTTGACTACCGGCAGAACGTTCATCTTTTGCCAACTGTAAATCAGGAAATGTTCTGAAATCTCCTCGCGTGAAAATCATACCGCCACTACCTTTTGCGTACTGGAAACCTCCGTAGGTCACTGGCCCGGCTTCGACAATGTTTACCTCATTATTATCTAAGTCAAGCGTTCCATAGCCACCGTTGTAGTTTTTTTCGTTAAAAGATGAAAGCATGACTCCATTCACAATCGGCCTGATGAACCTGTCTTCATCGTCCAATTGAATGATTCGATAGCGTGTGCTTTTTTCACGCCCTCTTGTAATTCGCGTGGGCTGATTTATTCCGGTAGGGTCTAGTTCCCAAAGGTCATATCGGTCAGCGACCCAAAAACGGTTGCCCCGGGAGAGCGTGCCCTCGTAGCCATAACTCCGCGGGTGCATCGGCCGGTCGTTGACCTCATCGTAAAATATTCCGGTAGCGTTGGTCGTCAGCACGTGGTGTTTGGCGGCAACGGGGTCGAAGCTGTTCCAGGTAGTATCCGTGGGGTTGTACCAGATGAGGTATTTGCCGCCGTCGAGCCAGCGGGCGGGGGTGATTTCGCCGTTGAGCATGGGCGTTCGCTTGCCCGTCCGCAGGTCGATGATGGTGGTGTTGCGGGCGGCAGAGCCGCCTTCCCACATGGTTTGCTTGGTGTAGGGGCGGTCGTCGTAGACCATTACGTAGTGGCCGGCTTGGTCGTTGGCCTGGTAGTCGTAAGGGCGGTCGGTGGAGCCGAGTTGGAGGAAATCGTTGGTTTTTGTGCGGTAGGTGGCTAGGTAAGTTCGTTTTTCTTCGCGCTTGAGGCGGACGTTTTCCTCGGTGTACATCCGGTCGTCTTCGGTGGTCCATATTTCTACGTCGGCGATTTCTTCGTCGAGTAGGCTGGTGTCGCGTTCGGGGCGGCGGGGGGTGGTACCGAAGAAGAGATAGTCGCCAAATTCGCTGAAGGTCAACTCGCGGTCGTCACTGATGCGGAAGCTTTTTTCGAGCCATGCTTCGGGGTCGTCGCTGATGCGTTCGGCGGTTTTATCATCGCCCCGCCAGTGGTGGAGGAAGAAGGGCTTTTGCTTGTCCTTAGCGTCTTTTTTGGAGGAAAGGAAGGCTACTTGCTTACCGTCGTTACTGATGCTGATTCCCGTGTAATCGCCTTCGTTTTTGCTAAGTGACTCCCAGATGAGTTGGTCGGGGGTAAGGCGGAGGATACTGGCTTCCCAGCTGCTGTCTTTCGCCGTCTGGTGGGCGACGATGACGGGGGCATCGCGGGCAAATTCGTAGGATTTTATACCTTCAAGGTAGGAGCTGTCCTGGTTATAGAAGTTGCGGACGAGCAGCCGGTGGACGTCCTTGTCCATCTCTTTTTGTAGGCTGTCGGGTAGGGTGGAGGCGGTGGTGTAGGCGTAACGGTCGCTCCAGCGTTCGCTGGTTTTGAAGCCGTAGACGTTTGGTGTTAGTTGTGGTTCGGCGTCGGTCAGGTTCCAGACCAGGAGGGTGTCCATGGTCTTCAGTTTGTCCTTCGCTTCTTTCTTTTCCTTTAGTTTCAGGGCCTTTACTTCTGCCATTCCTGGCTTCAGTAGGCCGATGAGGTACTTACCATCGTAGCTCAATTTGGCGCGGTGGAGGCGGGGAAAGCGGCGCTCGGTTTTGGCCTTGACGTCGTAGATCACGGCGGTGGGGTCGCCCAGGTCTTTCTCCAGGGTGTAGAAAACATGGGTGCCGTCCGGGCTAATCTGTTCGTTGCTGATCTGGTTCCATTGCTGCATGTCTTCGACGGTGATCGACTTTTTCTGGGCGCTGGCGCAGGTGCAGAGTAAGAATATGAGGAGCAGGGTGGGTAGGGTACGTTGCATGGCTCGGGGTTAATTGACGCTATAAACCTACGAATTGATCCTGGTTCGGAGGGGGTTGATATTTTTTTTGCGGAGATGGGATAGTTCATTTAAGTGTGTCTGGGTTAATAATTCCTTTTGTAGGGCGAGACTTTCATTTTATGCTGTTTTGAAGTGCTTAGTCACCCGCTCACCGTACAACTTGATGAGTTCGCACTGGATGGCCTTCCAGCCGTAAGCACGTTTGCGCCACGACTTCTCGTTGTGCATCAAACTTAGGTAAATCTGCTTCATCAGCGCCGTGTCCGACGGCCAGGCGGCCTTGCCTTTAATGAGCTTACGG